>Ga0076091_108_pt1 | contig 29613 bp, 25 predicted proteins | sample RifGroC1_FD_68120 | JGI IMG/M metagenome (GOLD analysis project Ga0076091, IMG submission 68120) | Parcubacteria bacterium GW2011_GWC1_43_12 | reverse complement strand
GAAGTTTTTTTATTCGGGAAAAATGAAATATTGATTTACTTGTTTTTTTGATGTTAAGCGGCAAATAACGAGCGAAGCCAAAAGTCTTTTTATAATCGGAAGGCGAGATGAGTATTCAAGTGAATCGAACGAGGAAGAGGAAAAACCTTTTCCTCGTTTTTTATTTTCCGTTTTTTGGGTTATAATTTAAATATGGAAAGATCTAAATTTGAACAATTGGTCGGAGAGGCTTTGGACGGGATTGACGAGGATTTTTTGGCGCGTTTGGAGAATGTGGCGATTGTCGTGGAGGATGAGCCCAATGAATACCAGCGCAAGAAATTGGGCTTGGGCGAAAACCAGCTGTTTTTCGGGCTTTACGAAGGCGTGCCGCAAATCAAGCGCGGGCCGGGATACGGCATGGTTTTGCCCGATAAAATCACTATTTTCCAGGGACCGATTGAATTTTATTGCCAAACAGACGAGGAAATAAAAGAAAAAATCAAAGAAACGGTTTGGCACGAAATCGCGCATCATTTCGGCACCAATGAAGAAAGGGTGAGGGAGATAGAAAAGAATAGAGAAAAATAGATTTTATTTTTGCTTGCTCTGTTGCCTATCCTCTCCAAAATAACGCCTCGGCCGGTGAATTTAACAAATCTTCGGGCCTCGGCTAAGCGCTGCGCCAAGCCACAGGAGACTTCTGTGGTATAAATTACATTTTTGGTGGGCTTGGCTTACGATTTATTTTGGAGAGAACAGGCTCCTTCGCAAGGATTTATTCGTAATTAGCTCTAGTTCGTAATTGGCGAGGAACATGCAAGAATTTCCTAAAAACTTTTTTTGGGGGGCGAGCACCGCTTCGCATCAAATCGAGGGCGGGACTTTGAACGATTGGTCTGAATGGGAAAAAGAAAATGCCGTTCGGCTCGCAGGGGAAGCCGAACTTAAATTCGGCTATTTGGAATCATGGCCGCAAATAAAAGGCGAAGCAATGAATCCTTCCAATTATATTTCCGGCCGGGCGTGCGATTTTTATAATCGCTTTGAAGAGGATTTGGAATTGGCAAAGTCTTTAAACCATAACGCTTTCAGGTTTTCGATCGAGTGGTCCAGAATCGAACCGGAGAGAGGAAAATTCGACGAAAAAGAGATTGCGCGCTACAAGCGAATAGTCGATTCTTTGCGCAAAAAAGGGATGGAGCCCTTTGTCACTCTTTGGCATTGGACGATTCCTTTGTGGGTTCGCGATCAAGGCGGCTGGGAATCAAAAAAAACGGCGGATGATTTTGGCGAATTTTCTCAAAAAATGGCCGAATCTTTCGGAGGAAAAGTGCGGTTTTGGATCACTCTCAATGAGCCGGAAATATATTCCAACGCTTCTTATCTTAAGGGCTGCTGGCCTCCTCAAAAAAAGAATATCTTTGCCTATTTGAAAGTTTTTAATAATTTGGCCAAGGCGCACAAGAATGTTTATGATTTGATCAAAAAAAACGATCCGCAGGCGCAAATCGGGATCGCCAAGCATAATATCTATTTTGAAGCTTATCAGAATAAATTCGGCAACCGTTTGATGAAAAAGGCGGCCGATTGGTGGTGGAATTTCCGTTTTTTGGACAAGATAAAAAATAAACTCGATTTTATCGGCTTGAACTATTATTTCTATAGTCTTATTGACGAAGGATTTGGCAAAAACAGGAATCAGGCGGTTTCGGATATGGGATGGGAATTGCGCCCGGAAGGAATCCGCCATGCTCTCAAGGAGCTGAAAAATTACAATAAGCCCATAATCATCACGGAAAACGGCTTAGCCGACAGGGATGACAAGCATCGGAGCTGGTTTATTTTGGAAACGTTGAAAAATATTCAAAAGGCAATCGCGCAGGGCGTTGATGTGCGCGGATATTTGCATTGGTCTTTACTGGATAATTTTGAATGGGATAAAGGTTTCTGGCCGAGATTCGGGCTGGTTGAGGTTGATTACAAAACAATGGAGCGCAAAATCCGGCCAAGCGCCAGGCTATACGCGAGAATTTGCAAAGAGAATAAAATAATTTAAGAATATGCCTTGGATTTATATAACCATTTTCGCTTATTTTATCGCCGCGGTGGTGGCGGTGATCGAAAAATTCCTTTTGCAAAAAGCGATTCCCAATTCGGTTGTTTTTACTTTCTATACGGGAATTTTAAGCATTTTTATTCTGCCCTTGGCTTTGTTTTTTGATTTTTATTGGCCGGGAATCGGCAACTGGCTGATTTATACGGGGCTGGGAATTCTATTTTTGGTTTCGCTTTTCGCTTTTTTTGAAGCGATAGCCCGAAGCGAAATTTCCCGGGTGGTCGTGGTCGTGGGGGCGATGACATCTGTTTTTACTTTTATTTTCGAACGTTTTCTTTTTGGCAGGGAATTAAGTCTGAACCAAATCGCCGCCTTTGTCTTTTTGGTGGTTGGAGGCGTCATGATTATGGCGCGAAAAAAGGATTTTTCTTTCAGATATTTTTTCAAAGATTTTTATCTCTCTTTTTTCGCGGGCGCTTTGATGGGGCTGTACTATTCCCTTGTAAAGGAAATTTTGAGGCCGGAAGATTTTTTTAACGGATTTATTTGGACAAGAATGGGAAGCTTTTTGGCTTCGTTCATTTTTCTCGTTCCTCTTTTTTGGCGCAAGCAAATTCTCGGTCCGCGCCAAAAAGTAAAAACGGGCAACAAGGCTCTTTTCGTCATCAATAAAGGCCTGGGCGGATTTTTCTTCATTCTTATAAATTTTTCCATATCCTTGGCCGGCAACGCTTCCATTGTCAATTCTTTGACGGCCGTGCAGTATGTTTTTGTTTTTATTTTGACTCTGGGAATTTCGGTTTTCTTTCCCAAATTCATAAAAGAAAAAATCAGCGGGCTTATCGTTTTACAAAAAGTTTTTTCGATTATTCTGGTCGGGACGGGATTATTTTTACTGATGGTATAAAAAACTTTTTTATCAAAAATCCAAGTTGGAAATTTAATTGAAAATTTTGAAAAAAACCATAAAAATAGTTTTGATAATAATCTTTGTTCTCGCGGTTTCGGTTATAATCTTGGCTCTAAAGCCGCCATATGGAATTTCCAAAACCGGAGAAGTGTCTTTTGGCTTGACTTTTTCCAAATATTTTGCCCAAAAAATGGATTTGGATTGGCAAACGGCCTATCTTTCAATTTTGGACGAATTAAAGCCCAGGTCTTTGCGCTTGCCCGTCTATTGGCCGGATATCGAAAAACAATCCAATGAATACAGTTTTGGCGATTATGATTGGATGGTCGAACAAGCGCGCCAACGGCAAGTCAAATTGATTCTTGTGATCGGCCGGCGTTTGCCCCGCTGGCCCGAGTGCCATGTGCCCGATTGGGCCTCCGGGCTGAATGACAAATCCCAGCAATCGCGCGTTTTGAAATTGATTCCGGAAATAGTAAATCGCTACAAAGGCTATGAAAATGTCTTCGCTTGGCAGGTTGAAAACGAACCTTTCTTGTCTTTTGGCGAATGTCCGGGAATCAGCGGCAAATTTTTGGACGAAGAAATAAAGCTCGTGAAATCTCTCGATTCCCGGCCGGTGATTGTGACCGACAGTGGCGAACTGAGCCTTTGGGTTTTTGCCGCCAAGCGGGCTGATATTTTCGGCACGACAATGTATCGGGTGGTTTGGAGCGACAAGTTGAATCGCCACTTCGAATATCCTTTGCCGCCGCAATTTTTTTGGCTGAAAGCCAATTTGGTGCGGATTTTTTACAAGCAAAAGCCGATTTTTGTTTGCGAACTGCAGGCCGAACCTTGGGATCACCGAATGCTTTATGAAACGACGGTTGAGGAGCAGATGAAATCTATGAATCTGGATCAGTTTCGAGAAAATATCGCTTACGCCAAAAAAGTCGGTTTTCGGGAAGCTTATTTGTGGGGGGCTGAATGGTGGTATTGGATGAAGGTCAAGCAAGGAGATGAAAGTTTTTGGGAAGAAGCGAAAAAAGTAATAAGCAATTCCCAAATCCCAAATTACAATTCCCAATGAAATGTCCAAATGGATTTGATACGGAATTGGACATTTGTCATTTGAAATTTTATTAGAAATTAGGAATTAGAACTTAGAAATTAAGAAAGGTCTGGATTCTCCCCGCAGCTGCGGGGCGGGAATAACGCCCGGAAGTCTATTTTATAAGTAAATTATTTTTTATGAGCAATATTCTCGGTTTTGATATCGGCGGATCTTCCGTTAAAGCGATTTTGGTTGAAAAAAAAGAAATAAAAAAATCGCTTTTTGAGGATCTGCCTGAAAATCTCGATCAGCTTTTGGATTTGGCCGCGCGCTTGAAAAACGATTTGGCCGCGGGGGAAGAAATCGCCGGAGCCGGTTTTGCTTTGGCCGGGGCGCTTGATAAGGAAAAAGAAAATATGCTCGCGAGCCCGAATATAAAATTTTTAAACAATCAGCCGCTCAAAAAACTTTTTGCCCAAAAACTGAATTGCCCGGTAAAAATCGAACATGACGCGCGTTGTTTTATTTTGGCGGAAAAAGAAGCGGGCTGCGCTAAAAATCTCAAGAATATTTTTTATTTAACGCTTGGAACCGGCATTGGCGGCGCGTTGATGATTGACGGAAAAATCATTCAAGGCGCTCACGGATCGGCCGGGGAAGCGGGGCATATGATTATTGATTCGATTCTGGGACTGGATTGGGAAAAAATCGCCAGCATTCAATTCATTAAAAAATGCTTGGGGATCGATTTTGAAGAAGCTTTAAAGCGGGCCGAGGAAAATGACGCCCAAGTTCAAGAGGTTTTTTCCCGGCTTGGCCGAAATCTGGGCCTGGGGATCTCGGGAATTATCAATACTTTTGATCCCGAAGCGGTTATAATTTCGGGCGGTCTGGCGCGGGCCGGAGAATATTTTTTGGCCGGCATGAAAGAAAATATTGAAAAATACGTTCTTTCTCCCGAGGCCAAAAAAACGGATATCATCTTCAGTGATTTGGGCCGTTTTGGCGGAGCTTTGGGCGCGGCGATGCTAATTTAAAATGTAAATCTCAAAGTTAAAAATTAAAGTATCGCTTCGCGATAAATTCATATAATCCATCCGCCCCGAGCGGATATCGAAATTTTACATTTTGATTTTTGAATTTTGCATTATGTCATTGACCTAATTCGCAAAAAAGATTAAAATGTACAAATAAATTTATGTCTCAAAACAAGCGAATTTATCTTGATTACGCGGCGACGACTCCGGTGGATCCGGAGGTTTTTGAAGCAATGAGGCCTTATTTCGCGGAAAAATTCGGCAATGCTTCTTCCATCCATCAATTCGGCGTGGAAGCTCAAGAGGGAATTGTTCTGGCCAGGCGCCAAGTGGCTGATTTTTTGGGTTGCGATTCAAAAGAAATAATTTTCACAAGCGGCGCCACCGAAGGCAATAATACGATAATCAAGGGAATCGGCTCGAATAAAAATTTGACAGGAGGCAAAAAGCCGCATATTATCGTCTCTTCAATCGAGCATGATTGCGTTCTGGGATCAGCCGAATACTTGAAAGAGAATGACTTGGCGGAAATAACTTTTTTGCCGGTAAACAAAGAAGGATTGGCGGAAATCGGGGAATTGGAAAAATCAATAAAGGACAACACGGTTTTGGTTTCGGTGATGTATGCCAATAATGAAATCGGCGCGATTCAGCCGGCGCGAGAAATCGGCGCTTTGATAAAAAAATTGAACGAGAATCGTTCTCAAAAAATATATTTTCACACCGATGCCGCGCAGGCGGTCAATTATCTTGATTGCGACGTGAAAAGAATCGGAGCGGATTTTATGACTATTTCGGCGCATAAGATTTATGGTCCCAAGGGCGTTGGCGCTTTATTCGTCAGGCAAGGCTCGCCCTTTTCAAGATTAATGAACGGCGGAGAGCAGGAATTTAAAATGCGGGCCGGCACGCACAATACCCCGGGAATTGTGGGATTGGGAGCGGCGATTGAAAAGGTGAAAAAACAAGGTTCGCAAATTGAAAAAACCAAGAATCAACGCGACAGACTGATCAGCGGTATTTTTGATAAAATTTCCGGTTCGGCTCTCAATGGTTCCCGGGATAATCGTTTGCCCAATAACGCCAATTTTCGTTTTGAAGGGGTTGAAGGGGAATCTTTGCTGGTTTCATTGGATATGGAAGGAATCGCCGTTTCAACCGGCTCGGCTTGCGCCGCGAAATCTTTGAGTCCTTCGCACGTTCTTCTGGCTATAGGACTCAATCATTTGCAGTCGCACAGTTCCATTCGTTTCAGCTTGGGAAGATTGACGGAAGATTCCGATATTGACAGGGTTGTTTCTTTGATGCCTAAAATCATAGAAAGGTTAAGAAGCATCAGCGGCAATTTGGAAGGCGGGACGGTTGAAAGAGGAAAATTGCCGGATGACTTTGGCTGTTAAATAAAATTTTATAATTTTTGAATTTTTAATTTTGTAAATAATTTCTGAATTTCTTAATTTTTAAACATTAAAAATTGGGATTTATTTAAAAATTGCAAAAATTATAAAATTAAAAATTATCTTATGTATTCCGACGAAGTGATGAAACATTTTAAAAGTCCCCGCAATATGGGAAAGATGGAAAATCCCGACGCGGTGGGAGAGGTTGGCAACCCGGTTTGCGGCGATTTGATGCGCCTTTATTTGAGGGTGGGCAAAAATGAGAAAGGCGAAAACTTTATTGAAGACATAAAATTCGAGACTTTGGGTTGCGTGGCGGCGATTGCCACCACTTCCATGATCACGGAACTTGCCAAAGGAAAAACATTTAAAGAAGTCCTGAAAATAAAATTCGGCGACGTGGAAAAAAGTTTAGGGTCGCTTCCACCCGTAAAATTGCATTGCGCCGATCTTTCGGTTAAGGCTCTTCACAAGGCGATTCAAAATTTTAAAGAATAAATCCTCATGCCAATGGACCAACAGAAAAATTTTTTCAATAAAATCATTGTTTATTGCGTTTTGATTTCGGCGGCGGCCGGTTTTGTGGCAGGGGCTCTCGCGATTGATCTTTATTCGAATGTTTTTTCGGGCGAACTCGCCAGTCAAAACGGAATTTTGGAAGTTGTCAATCAAAATGATCAAGTGATAAAAGTCGTTGAACAGGCTTCTCCGGCCGTGGTTTCGATAATTGTCAGTAAAGATTTGTCGGTTTTGAATAATCCTTTCGGCGGATTTTTTGATAATTTTTTGGATAATCTAAGAAGCGATTTGAGGCAAGAAGAAATCGGCGGCGGAACGGGTTTCATTGTTTCTCAAGATGGAATGATTTTAACCAACAAGCACGTGGTGGAAGACGAATCGGCCAAATACACCGTTTTGACCAATGACGGGAGAAGATTTGAAGCCAAGGTTTTAGCCAAAGATCCGGTGCAGGATATTGCCATTATAAAAATAGATCAAACCGGTTTGCCTGTTTTGAAACTTGGAAATTCGGATAATGTCAAAGTTGGCCAAACGGCGATTGCCATCGGCAATGCTTTGGGCGAATTTCGCAATACGGTGAGCGTGGGGGTGATTTCGGGCCTGGGGCGGTCAATTGAAGCGGTGACGGGTCGGGGATTTTCGGCTGAACAATTGGAGGGCGTTATTCAGACTGACGCGGCAATTAATTCGGGCAATTCGGGCGGGCCGCTTTTGGATTTGAACGGCGAAGTGGTGGGAATCAACGTGGCGGTGGCTCAAGGAGCGCAAAGCATCGGGTTTTCTTTGCCTATAAACAAAGCCAAGCGCGATATTGACCAAGTTCGGATTTCTGGTAAAATTTCTTATCCCTTTTTGGGGGTCAGATATGTCTTGATTGATTCGGAAATAAGGCAAAGAAATAACCTTTCAGTTGATTATGGCGCCTTGATTTTAAGGGGTTCGCAAGACGAGCCGGCAATCGCTTTGGGCAGTCCGGCCGAAAAAGCCGGTCTTGAAGAAAATGATATTATTCTCGAAGTGGAAGGGCGGAAAGTGACTGCCGACAATTCATTGGCCCAACAGATCCAAAAAAGAAATATCGGCGAAGAAATCACATTGAAAATTTTGTCGCGAGGACAAGAAAAAAATATAAAAGTGCAATTGGAAGAAAGGAAATAACCATGATGCGAACAAACGCGAACACTATGCCAAATATGTTTTACCCTTCGCAGCTTTAAGCGAAGGAGGGCGAACCGCGGAAATGAATTAATTAATCCAGACATTCAATGTCGAGATCCCAGACATTGAATGTCTGGATTCCCGTTCGCGGTTAGAATTGTTGGCATAGAATTTTAAAGTCCGTATCATAATCATGCAAATAGACAAATTCACAATCAAAGCGCAGGAAGCTTTGCGCGATGCTCATAATCTGGCTTCCGAACGCGGCCAAAGCCAAATAGACGCCATGCATTTGGCGCTGGCTTTGGTTTTGCAGGAAGGCGGATTTGTTTCCACGATTTTGGAAAGACTTGGCGTGAGCGTGTCTTTGATGGAATCGGAGTTTGAAAAAGAAATTTCGCGTTTGCCCAGGGTTTTTGGCGAAATTCCCTTCGGCCAGGTAATGGTGAGTTCGGAACTGGGCAAAATCATCAACCAAGCGAGCAAAGAGGCAAAAAAATTAGGCGACGAATATATTTCGGTCGAGCATCTTTTGCTTGCGTCGTTTGAGGTGGCGAGCAAGGCCAAAGAAATTTTAAAATCTTTTAATATTGATAAAGCTTCTATTCTTAATGTCCTGGAAGACGTCCGGGGCGGACAAAAAGTGACCGATGTTGAACCGGAAGGAAAATACCAAGTTTTGGAAAAATACGCTCGCAATCTCACGAATCTGGCAAAGCAAGAAAAGCTTGATCCGGTTATCGGCCGCGATGAGGAAATCAGGCGCGTTATGCAAGTGCTTTCCCGCCGGACAAAAAATAATCCGGTGCTGATCGGCGAAGCCGGCGTGGGTAAAACCGCCATTGTGGAAGGTTTGGCTCAAAGAATTATTGCCGGCGACGTGCCCGAAAGCCTGAAAAACAAAGAGCTTATCGCTTTGGATTTGGGGTCTTTGATCGCCGGAACGAAATTTCGCGGCGAATTCGAAGATAGAATCAAAGCGGTTCTCAAGGAAATGGAAAGAATGGCCGGCAAATATATTTTATTCATTGATGAATTGCATACCTTGGTCGGCGCCGGAGCGGCCGAAGGGGCGATTGACGCTTCTAATCTTTTAAAGCCGGCTTTAGCCAGAGGCGAACTTCATGCCGTGGGCGCCACCACTCTCAAAGAATATCAAAAATACATTGAAAAAGATCCGGCTTTGGCGCGGCGGTTTCAGCCGGTTTTCGTGGCCGAACCCACTATTGAAGACACGATCGCTATTTTGCGGGGTCTTAAGGAAAAATATGAAGTGCACCATGGCATTCGCATCACCGATGCCGCGATAATCGCGGCCGCCACTTTGAGCGCCCGCTATATCACTGACAGATTCCTGCCCGACAAAGCGGTTGATTTGATTGACGAAGCGGCTTCGGCTTTGCGGCTTGAAATTGACAGTATGCCCACCGAGCTTGATCAAACAAAAAGAAAAATCATTCAGCTTGAAATCGAGCGCCAGGCTCTCAAAAAAGAAAAATCAAAAGACGCTCGCGCGCAGTTGCGCCAAGTAGAGAAACAGCTGGCTAATCTGAAGGCGGAATCCCGCGAAACTGAATTGCGCTGGAAGATGGAGCGCGAATTGATCAGTAAAATCAGCGATTCAAAAAAGAAAATAGATTCTTTGAAGCAGGAAGCGGATATCGCGGAGCGCGAGGGCAATTTGCAAAAAGTGGCCGAAATCAGATACGGCCGCATTCCCGATCAGGAAAAAACCATCAAATCCAGCCAGAATCGTTTAGTGGAAGTGCAAAAAAACAAACCTTTGCTCAAGGAAGAGATCAGCGAAGAAGAAATCGGCAAGGTGGTTTCGCGATGGACCGGAATCCCGATTCAAAAAATGCTGGAAGGCGAGATGGAAAAATTGAACCGGATGGAAGAAGATTTGCACAAACGCGTTATTGGCCAGGAAGAGGCGATTGGCGCCATTTGCAATGCCATGCGCCGGGCGCGCACGGGACTTGCTGAAGAAAAAAGGCCAATGGGTTCATTTATATTTTTGGGCCCCACGGGAGTCGGCAAAACCGAACTTGCCAAGGCTCTGGCCGCTTTTATGTTTAACGATGAAAACGCGATTGTCCGGCTTGATATGTCGGAATATATGGAAAAGCACACGGCGGCCAGAATGATCGGTTCTCCTCCCGGCTATGTGGGCTTTGAAGAAGGCGGACAGCTCACGGAAGCTATCAGACGCCGGCCCTATAGCTTGGTTCTGTTTGACGAAGTTGAAAAAGCGCATCCGGAAATATTCAATATCTTACTCCAAATTTTAGATGACGGCCGCTTGACCGATGCCAAAGGAAGGGTGGTGAATTTCAAAAATACTATCATTATCATGACTTCAAATGTCGGCAATGAAATAGTCAAACATTACACTCTCGGTTTCTCAAGCGATCCGGGAAAAACCGAACAAACGGAAATGAAAACCAAGGTTCTGGAGGCTTTGCGCGGCCAATTCAAACCGGAATTCTTAAATCGAGTTGATGAAATTATTGTTTTTGAAAGTTTAACAAAAGATGATCTTTCTATAATTGTTGACTTGCAAATTGAACAGGTTCAAGATCGCCTCGCGGCCAAAAAAATCAAAATCAAAGTTTCGGCCAAGGCGAAAAAATATTTGGCCGACAAAGGATATGATCCCAATTACGGAGCGCGTCCTTTGCGCCGTTTGATTCAGCAGGAAATTTTAAACAGAATTGCCAAGAACATTATCGCGGGAATAGTTTTTGAGGGTTCAACCGTTTCAGTCGACGCGAACGAGAAAGAACTAATGATAAAGTGATATGATGCGAACCCGCAAGTCTTATGCTAATTTCGCAATTCGCCTGCCGGCAGGCAAAATCGAACAGCGTTATTCTTCGAGCGATCCCGCATAAAGCGGGAGAATCGAGAAATTTGCTTTTAAAAATTCGCAGATTAGAATTATATTCATGAAGAAAAATTTAAGCTTTTGGGCGTTGGTTTTTGTTGTCGGGGGATTGGCGGGGATTTTTGGCAGCCATGTTTTTTTGCCTTGGGCGGCGGGACTTTCGGTTTTTAAGAATATTGATTGGGTTCGCCAAATCAAACAAGGGACCACTGTTATTAATCGCGCGGAAAAAATATATATCACCGATGAAATGGCTTCGCAAGATGCGGTCGGCAAGTTGATCAACTCATCGGTTGAAATTATAAGTTTTCGGGAATATAAAAAGGTTGGAAATAAGGAAATGCTTTTGCCGATTCCTGAAAAAATAGCCCGGGGGTCGGGTCTTATTTTGACAGGAGACGGAATGATCGCGACTTCTTTATCTTTGATTCCGATCGAGGCGAGCAAAATTATCGTCAAAAACGATTCGGAAAGCTTGGAAGCCGAAATTTTAAAAAAAGACGAAATTTCAAACCTCGTTTTGCTTAAGATTGCCAAAACCAATTTGCCGGTGGCGGCAATTGGCGATTACAAAGATTTGCGGCTTGGCGAAAAAACAATTTTGGTTGGCAGGGAAGGGGATAGCGGATCGAGTTTTACGGACAACGGCTTTGTCCGTAAAAAAAATCCTTTGGCGATTCAGTTTTCTGACGCCAAATCGATTCTGGGCGCGCCCTTGGCCAATATCCGCGGCGAAGTGATCGGTCTGGTTTCAAAAACCGGCGCCGAAATCCAAGTGGCGACGAATGAGAAGATTAGGGAGTTGATGAAGTAAAACGGTTCTTAAAAAGGAGAAAGGCGATGAAAAAGGAATATTGGTTATTCCTGGTTTTCGTGTTTGCGGCGTTATTTTGCAGTTGCGCCGCCGGTCCTAATTCCGCTGTTCATTCCAGTGTTGGTGGAAATATTGCCGGCTTTTGGCTGGGATTGTGGCACGGATTTATTTGTCCTTTTGCATTTATTGTTTCTTTATTTTCTGAAAAAGTGGGTCTTTACGAGATTCATAATAACAGCCATCTTTATGATTTCGGTTTTTTGACCGGAATTATGTTATTATTTGAGGCAGCTGATTCGCAAAGATAGCCAAAGAAAAATCGAAGCTCGCAAAAAGAATCTTGCAAAACCAAGGTTCTTTTTTATTTTTCTACCCCATCGGATTTACCGGTTGATTTTTAGAATATATTATATATCAATAAGAGTGTGTTATTCACGCTATAGCGTGAATAACACACTCTGGAATTGTTTGATATTCTCCTTTTCTTGGGCGGATTTACTGATTTATCCTTCGGGTATATCATAAAAACAGATAATTCTAATCACAAAAATATGGGACAAAAATTTTTTGAACAGCCTGTTTCTTTTTCTCCCGAATCGCAATCCAAATCGGAGGTTGAATTAACCATGGAAGAAGCCGTAAGATTGTTGGAAGAAATGAATCGATACAAAAATAAATTAAGAGAGGTCGAAAGGGAATTGGAATCCCAGATTGAACAATTGGGAGGAAAGGGAACCTTGATTAAAGAGCTGGAAGAATTAAGAAGGAATGCCGAATGGTTTGACGAAGCCGGCGAAGATTTTAAAAACGGAAACATTGAGAAAATTTTGGTTTCAAAAGTTTAAATTTATCAGAAAAGCCTAATGTCGCACAACGAATATATGGATAAAAAAATTATTTTGGGCTTGACCACGACTTGCGGTTCCCATTGGCGCGGAAAAATAAAAGAAATTGATGAATTGGGCGTTAAAGAGGTTTCACTCTTCCCAACTTGCCTTAGCCTCGCTCAAAGGCGTGAAATGTATAATTTGCTGGAAAAAACCGGCCTGGAATCGATTCCTCATGTGCATTTGCGAAGCGATGATATGGAAACTTGGGAGCTGGATTTTTTATGCGACAGATACAAAACGCGGGTTTTTAATATGCATCCTTGCCTGGAATCATACAAGTTTATACAGAATAATCCAAAATATCGCGAAAAAATATTCATAGAGAATTTCTTCCTTGAATCCCATAAAAAGGAATTTACGCGGGATTGCTTAAAAAAACATAATATTGCCGGAATCTGCTTGGATTTTTCCCATTTGGCAACGGAAAAAGAATTGTGTGATGAAGATTATAAAAGAACCTGCGAAATTATTAATCTTTATCCCATCGGTTGCAACCATATTTCGGGATTTGAGAGCGGCTTTTTAAAAAAGCTCTTCAAATTGGGAGAAAAAATATCCCTTCATCGATGCCGGGATAATTCCCAGCTTGATTATTTGAAACAATTCCCCGCCTCTTATTTTTCGCCGTATCTTTCAATCGAGCTGGAAAATTCGTTCGCGGAACAGTTGGAATTCAAAAAATATATTGAAGAGATTTTGAAAACTATTGCAGGTTGATTTATTGGATGTTTTGCGAAGCCGCGTTCAATCATAACGCGGCTTTTTTATTTTCGATCACCAAGATTGCAAATTCTTCCATACTTTGAAGTATGGAAGAATTTGCAATCTTGGTTTTGCGGATATTTGTTTTAAAAATGAAATTATTTGTTGGCGCGAAATTCGTATTTTAAATTCGCATTCGCCGCGCATTGACCCGATTTGCGGCTTGGTATTAAGATAAAACCATGAATGAAACGAAAAATTTGCTGCAAAAAGCCATGAATTTTTCGCTGGCGGTGTATCGGGTTTGCAAAAAATTGCCCGAATCGGAGCCGATGGCCGGCCAGCTCAAAAAAACAGCGAATGAATTGGTAGGCGATTTGGTTATGGAAGAATGGAAGGAGGCGCAAAAAAGAGCGGGGTGTTTGATCGCCTATTTTGAAATTTCCCGGAATCAAGATTGGATCAATCCGGTTAATTGGGAAATTTTGAAAAAAGAATCATTCTCATTAAAAGAACAAATCGGTTTTTTTGAAGCGAATAAAAAATCAAGAAAAATTAAAAAAGAGGGAACCGGTATTGTGTCGCACAACGCAGAGACAAGGAAAAAATACAAAAAAGAAATATCTTCTCGCCAAAAGGAAATTTTATCTTTTCTGGAATCAAAAAGAGCGGCCAAATTTTCGGATCTCACTCCCCTGTTTAAAGATCGAATTTCAGAGCGGACTTTAAGAGCCGATCTTCAAGATTTGTTGAACAGAAATTTAATCAACCGGGAAGGGATCAATAAAAACAGCGTTTATATTTCAAAAACATTTCAAGCGGCCCAACCGCCCCAGGCCCAATAAAATCGTGATCAAAAAAGGAATAATTCTGGCCGGCGGAACGGCCACTCGCCTGTTTCCGCTCACGGCTACAACCTCAAAACAGCTTTTGCCCGTTTACGACCGGCAGATGATTTTTTATCCCCTGAACACTCTTGTAAAAGCCGGCATCAGGGACATTTTGATGATTGTTTCGCCTGAATACAGCGGGCAATTTTTAAACCTTTTGGGATCGCTTTTAAAAAAACGCGGCGCAAGAATCGTTTTTGAAGCGCAAAAAATTCCCCGCGGGCTTTCGGAGGCTTTTATTCTTGGCGAAAAGTTTATCGGTTCTGACAGCGTGGCGATGATTTTGGGCGACAATATTTTTGAAGATGATTTTTCGCGCCAAATAAAAAGCTTTAAATCCGGCGGCCATGTTTTCGCCAAAAAAGTGCCTGATCCGGAGCGATTCGGAGTCGTTCAATTTGATAAAAACGGCAAAGCGGTGAAAATCGTGGAAAAGCCCGTCAGATGGATAAGCGACTATGCTTTAACCGGGCTTTATCTTTATGATAAAAGAGTTGTCGAAGCGGCTAAAAAATTAAAGCCGTCGGAACGGGGCGAATTGGAAATAGTCGATTTGCATAATTTTTATTTAAAAAAGAAGGAACTTGAAGTTTCGGTTTTTGAGGGCGAATGGCTGGACGCGGGGACGGTAGATTCCCTTTTGGCGGCGGGAAATGTCGTTAAAGAAAAGGGCCTTTACAAAAATTTTCATCCGTTAGTCGAGGAATCAATAATCGAGTTTAATTCGGAATTGAAAGAAATAGCAAAAAAAAGATTATAATGCGAACTTTAAATTCCATGCCAATAATGCCTGCCCCGGGATTCGTGACATTCAATGTCGAGATCCCCGACATTGAATGTCTGAATTTCCGTTCGCAGCCAGCGGATTGGCGCAGAGTTCGCGTAATTATTATGATTAAAAAAGCCATTATGCCGGTGGGAGGATTCGGCACCAGATTCTTGCCTGCCACCAAAGCCCAGCCCAAAGAAATGCTGCCCGTGGTGGATAAGCCCGTGATCCAATATTTGGTTGAGGAGGCTGTCGCTTCCGGCATCAACGAAGTGATTTTTGTGACGGGCCGGGGCAAAAGAGCGATAGAAGACCATTTTGATCATTCTTTCGAATTGGAATATAATTTAGTTGAAAAAGGAAAAAACAAACTTTTGCGCGAAGTCGAGCGAATCTCAAACTTGGCTGATTTTGTTTATGTTCGCCAGCCAAAACCTTTGGGAGACGGCCATGCGGTTTTATGCGCCAGAAAATTAGTCAATGGTGAACCGGCGGCCGTGCTTTTCGGCGATGATTTGGTTGATTCAGAAATCCCCTGCCTTAAACAATTAATGGGAATTTTTGAAAAATACGGTTGCGCGGTGGTCGCTTTGCAAAAAGTTCCCGGAAACGAAGTTTCGCAATACGGCGTGGTGGCGGCCAAGGAGATTGCTCCGAGAATTTTTGAAATAAACGATGTGGTGGAAAAACCGACGCCTTCGCAGGCTCCTTCGGATTTGATTATCATTGGAAAATACATAATAATTCCGGAAATTTTCAATGAGCTTGAGCTGATAAACGGCAAGAAAAGAACCGGAGAAATTCATTTGGCGGACGCGTTTAAAAATTTTTTGGTCAAAGGCGGAAAAATGATTGGTTATCAATTTCAAGGCAAAAGATTTGATTGCGGAGATAAACTCGGTTTTTTAAAAGCGGAGGTTGAATTCGGGATAAAGCATAAAGAAATCGGAGGGAGATTTAAAGAGTACTTGGAGAAAAAATTCAAAAAATAATTTTTGGTGAAAGCGGGCAGGAAACGAATTTTCTTGTTGCGGAACTCGCCCCGCGGTTGCGGGGCTCAAACAGTCCTCACTGCGAAAATTCGTTTCCTGCCCGCTTTTAAAAAATGGCCATCAGCGAAACTCAATTTTTGGAGCTTTATGATGTTAATGTGGCGAAAATCTATCGCTACATTTATTTTCGGGTTAATTCCGAAACGACCGCCCAGGATTTGACTTCCGAGGTTTTTTTGAAATGCTGGCAAAATTTAAGCAAAGATGGCGGCAAGGAGGTAAAAAACCATCGAGCTTTTATTTATCAAATAACCAGAAATCTTATAGTCGATTTTTATCGGCAAAAAGACAAATTGCCGATATCTTTGGAGGAAATTGCCGATAGCGGAAATAAAATTGCCGATAAATTGCCGATTGCCGATAGAAACAATGATTTGCAGGAAATCGCTTCCAAGACTCTGGATGTGGAGAGAATCAAGAAAGCTTTGGGCGGTCTCAACTCCGATTATCAAGAAATTATAATTTGGCGCTATCTTGATGAATTGGAAATAGCCGAAATAGCGGAAATAATGGAGAAAAAAGAGGGCGCGGTTAGGACTCTTCTCTCAAGGGCTTTGGCTGATTTAAGGGAAGTTTTAAGGCAATAATTCGGTCAAAAATAATAAGCAAACGAAAAAATCGGGGTGTAATAAATCCCCGATTTTTTCGTCATCTTTATCGCAATGGAAGAAAAAGACATAAAAAAATTGTTGGAACCGTTGAAAAAGATCGCGCCCGATGAAAATTGGATGATTTCTTGCCGTTCCAAATTGGCTTTTCGAATGGAAATGGAAAGAAAAAAGCATATTTTAGATAAGGATCTTTCGATCTTGGACGGTTTATTCGCGTTTTTAGGAAATAAATCTCCAAAGCCAACCCTAAAATGGGCGTATGCCCTTTCAATCGGTTTTTTGGTGATCGCGGCCGGAGGCGGAGCGACGGCTTGGGCGGCCAAACACAGCTTGCCCGGCAGCGCTTTGTATCCCATGAAAATTGCCTTGGAAAAATTAAGATTGGAAGCCAGTTTTTCTTCGGAAGGCAAAATAAAGCTGCAAACGGAAATGACTAATGCCAGGCTTCAAGAATTGCAAAAGGTTGTTCTGTCTTCGGAAAATCCCGAAAAGAAAAAAGGAAAAGTTGAACAGGTGGTCAATGAAATCAATCAGCAGCTCAATAAAGCCAATAACCAATTGCCCGGAATGGGCGATGCCGAATCGCAAAAGACCGTTGCTGCGGCCAAGGCGATCAGCGAAAGCGCGGTTAAAACCGAAAAAATGATATCGCAAATGAAAGAATCTTTGCCCAGCGAATTAAAGGAAAATTTGGGAGGCAGGCTAACCGAAGCGGCTGAAACGGCGGATAGAATGGGTACAAAAGCTTTGGGAATAATCGTGAGATCCCAAATTCAATCGGAAGACAGTTCGGAAATATCGGCTAGAATCATGGAAAGAATTGAAGTGGCGGAGGAAAGAATAAAAGTTATAGGGCAGAAGGTTGAGAGCGTCTCCTCTTCAACGATTGCCGATAATTCAAGCTCTGTTAATATTTCTGCCGATAAGTTGCCGGTAATCAGGGCGGTTCTTATAAAGGATCAATCGGAAAAAGCCCGGGAATTAATTGAACAGGCCAAGAGCAGTTTGGAGGACAATGATATGGCTCAAGCCCTGGAAACCTTAAATCTGGCCAGAACCATAATTCTTGGAGCGGAAAAAATAGCTGATTCAGACTTAGTGAAGATTCTTTTCGAAGAAGGGGTTCTAAAGCCTGATTCCAAGGTGAATATAGAGTCAAATGAAGGAATCAACGCCAGTTCCACCGTTCCGGCCGCCAATGACTGAAAAGGGCTTGATTTGGCCGAATGTTGAGTTTTTAACCGAATTTCATTGACAGATAAGAGAGATGTTTATTATACTGAATGTAGTTTAAAAAAAGACCATTTTGCCGAAACTAAAGCGTTTTTGGCGCTTTGATTTTGGCGCAGAGATTGAGCAAAGGTCGACGGACGGCCGGGGTGAAATTCCCTTTCCGCCGCGGTTCCTTTTCTGAATGGGCTTTGAATAATTAAGTAAAAACATAATTTCAAAGAAGATTTATCTTGGGCCCCCGCGCGGAATAGAATCAGTTTATCAGTTTCGCTCTAAAATAGAGCTCTCGGTTTATCAGTTTTAAACTGACCAACTGACAAACTGATTAACTGACCCGCACGATGCCAAAAGGGGGGTGGCAGATTAGTCTGTTCCACCCTGTCTTGGCCGGATGCATTCCGGTTCGGGATAAAAAAGGGTGGGGCGGCAAAACCTCGAGGACACCTCGCTTTGGGCGAAGGGCAAAAGCTTTGCATCAGGTCGGTGCGGAGCCGCCAAGAGGGTAAAATTTTTCTTTGAAATTCAATTCCCGGATTAATCTATAAGATCAATTCGGGGATGAAAAACATTAAAATGAGTAAAAACATACAAAAGATTGTTTCTGTTACGACAAGCATCGCCACGATGGCTGTCATGAGCGGAATTGGTATGTTGGCTCCTTTGGCCGCTTCGGCTGCCACCATCAACGAAGGTGACACTATCCGAGAGGCCAGCAACCCGGATGTCTATATCGTCAAATACGTGGGCGCGAAAAAGTTCAAAAGACTGATTCTGAACCCGCAAGTTTTTGAAAGCTATGGACATTTGAGCTGGAACAACATAAAGATCGTTTCCCAAGCGGAAATGGATTCTTTCACCACTTCTGAATTAGTGAGAGCTTTGGGCGATACGAAAGTTTACAAATTGATCCCCAATGGAGACATTGGAACCAAACAGTGGATGAATATGTCGGCCGAGGCGTTTACCGCCGCCGGCAACGATTGGGATTCCATCTATGTGATCAACAATACCGATCGCGACAATTACACCGCCGGATCCGATTTGACCGGCAGCGGTTCCACCCCGATAGTGGGAGGCGATTTATCAGTTTCATTAGCTTCCAATACTCCGGCCGCGGGCGTAGCCGTTGAAGGCGGCGCCAGAATTCCTTTCACCAAAGTGAATATCACCGCCGGATCAAGCGGAGCTACCATCACGGGTTTAACGGTTCAACGCACCGGTTTGTCAGATGATTTGGCTTTCTCTTCATTGGTTTTGATTGACGACTCGGATAACATCCAGGTTGGTCTTTCGCAGACTTTGAACGCGAGCCATCAAGTGACATTCAGCGAAGCCATCACTATTTCGGCTAATACCACCAAAACTTATACTTTGGCCGGTAATATGGCCGCGAGTCTTGATAGCTATAACGGCCAATTGGCCGCTTTGAGTTTGGTCGCGGTGACCACTACCGCTTCGGTTTCGGCTTCTTTGCCGATTACCGGCAATTCCCAGACTCTCAATTCAACCTTGACGATCGGCACGGCGACTATTACCGCCGGTTCAACCGATCCGGGTTCAGCCGCCACCAAAAACATCGGCACCACCGGTTATACTTTCTCCAGCTTGAAAGTTACCGCCGGTTCGGCCGAAGAAGTGACTGTTTATTCCATCAAATGGAATCAGTCTGATTCCGCGGCTGCTTCCGATTTGGCCAATGTTGTTGTTTCTGACGGCGCGACCAACTACGCCACCACGGTTTCTTCCGATGGCAAATACTACACTGCCAATTTTGGCAGCGCGGGCGTTGTGATCGGCAAAGGCTTGAACAAAGATTTCTCCATTAAAGGAGATATTCTTAATGGTTCAGCCAGAACGATTTCATTTGATATCTATCGTAATACCGATATTGCCGTCAAAGGCAATACCTATGGTTATTACATGACCCCGACTTTTACGGATAATGGAATAACCCACGCGACAGCTCAAGCGACTGACATCAACAACACGACTGCTCCGTATTTCGCGGGCGCTCGCGTGACTGTTGGCGGCGGTTCATTGAGAATTGACAAGAACGCTTCCATCGCTCCGGCGGCCAATATCACCGAAGGCGCGACCAGCCAAATTCTTGGCGGATTCGACTTTGTGGTTCAAGGCGAACCTGTCAATGTTTCAAGCATTCGCTTGGATTTTGACAATGTCGGCACCGGTTCAACTTCTGATGTCACAAGCATCACTTTGAACAAGACCGATGGAACGGTTTTGTCCACCGGCGGCACTGCTGCTGATGACACAACCAGTTTTGAGACAACTTTGGAAGGCACGGTCAATGGCCACGTTTCTTTCTCGGGAAGCATCACTTTCCCGGTTGGAACGACCCAAGTTGTCGTCAAAGGTAACTTAAATACCGATTTCGCCGCCGGCGATACATTTAGAACCGGATTCAGTACTCCGGACGCGAGAATAACCAGCATTATCGGCGGAACAACCGGCAATACCATTACTGCCACTCCGGCCACTGCTATTTGGAGTAACACGATGACAATTAAAGGCGGTTCTTTGACTGCCACGATTGGCACCACTCCGGTTAACCAGACTGTTATTTCCGGAAAGAGTGATTTCACTTTCTCCAATATAGTTTTGGATGCCGGCGCTTCGGGAGAAAATGTCAAAGTGACTCAAATCATTTTGAGCAACACTTATTCCGCTTCCACCGATGTGTACAGTGTCAGACTGTATGACGGTTCAACCCAGTTGACCACCGGTTCGAATGTGGTTACACCTTCAACCTCGGCCAGCGCGGCGTTGAATACCTTCACTTTGGACAGTCCTCTGGTTATTGCCAAAGGAACTGCCAAAACAATTTCCGTCGTTGGCAATATTTTGGCGACTGCCGCCGCGACCCACGTTGAGAATTGGGGCTTTACAGCCGCCACAACCAATGTGACCGCGACCGGTGTTTCAACCGGTCAGGCCATCACTGTCACCACGACAGCCGATGCGGGTCCGACAGCGACCATCGCTGCGGCCGGACAATACAGTTGGGCTTTGGATTCTTCCACTCCGACCGGCAAATTGATTGCGGCTAAATCCACAGGAAATGTGATGACCATTCTGCGCTTCAAAGCGACTTCTGAACAAATCAACGTCGAAAAAATGATGGTTGGCTTAACCTCGGCCAGCTCAAGCGGCAGAGACATCAAAGCTTTCTACATTTATGACAGCTCAACTCTTTTGGGTCAGGGAGTATTTCCGAACCTGAACGGCGGTTTGAGCGGCAATACGGCCAGCACCACGGTTACTCTTTCAACTCCTTTGCAGATTCCTGCAAACACCGAGAAATTGGTAACCATCAAGGCTGATATTGACGATATTAACACCACCGCGACGGTTGCGACCGCCGGACATCGTGTCGCTCTTGATATTATCAGCAGAGACACGGTATTCGTGGAAACAACCAATAACCAAGGCGTAGGCGCCTCTTCGGGAACAACGATTACCGGTTATGGAACAGCTAACGCTTCCAGCACCGCGCAAACCACGGCTTATATCTATAAGTCGGTCCCGACGGTCGCCAAGGTTGATTTAACCAGCACTACTCTTGGTTCCGGCGGAACTTATGACTTGTATAGATTCTCGGTAACCGCCGACGCTAACGGCGATATCGATTTGTACAAATTCTCATTTAAAATTGCCACTACCGACGGCACCTCGGGCCATTTGGCTTTGACCAATTTGACCCTAGTTGATGTGACCGAATCATCGGAAGTTACCTTGTACGCCAGTACGACCAACTTCTATGACACTTGGACAAACGGATTTGGCGATGACACGATTGATGTCGTGTTGCTTGCCAGCCCGGGTACTCCGGGAACAAGCGCTGTGGCCCAGAGAACCGTCTCGGCCGGCACCACTAAGACTTTCGTCTTGAAAGGCGATCTTAGCGGCGTTATAACCGGAGCGGGTCTTTCTGTCCAGCTCGAAGGCGACGCGGAAACAACGTATAAAGGCGCTACCACCTATGGTGAAACAGCTGCCAACGTTGATAATGATCCGAGCCTCGATGATGACTTCATCTGGTCTGATTGGAGCGATGCTGATCACTCCACGGATGCTGATGGATCCGCTGCCACGGATTGGTATAATGGCTACCTGGTCGCAGGATTGCCATCATCCAACCTTTCGGCGAACAACTTCAGCAAATAAGCTGAATTCCGATTCTCTTTTCTTGTTTGCGTCCGTTTGTTAAACGGAGAGAAAATGAGAAGAAGAAAAAAGACCCCCGCGTGCGGGGGTCTTTTGTTTTTGATGAATTTGTGTTATTTTTACGAACGAGGGAGAGGAATGAAACTTTAAGCGAAAATAATAAAACAATGAGCAAAAAAGATTCTTTTATTTTTATCGCGATTGCCGCGATAATTCTGGCGGGAGCCGGTTTTTACGCTTGGAAGAAAATCAAAGCGGGTCAGAAGGAAGAGTGGCGCGATTTTTTGGTTTTGGAAATCAAAAATTCGGATTTACCCGATTACGCTCTGGCTCGCTATAAAGAAGATTTTTATTTGGCTCAAGAAGACTTGGAAAAAGATATAACCGATTTTAACGCGTGGCTGGAATTGGGCCTGACTAAAAAAGTTGTGGGCGATTACGAAGGCGCGGCCGAAATCTGGGTTTACGCCTCAAATCTTCAGCCCCAAAATACCGTTATTTTGGGCAATCTTGGCGATCTTTACGGAAATTTTATGGGCAAGCCCGAGGAAGCGGAATTGATGTATAAGAAAGCTTTATCAATAAACTCAAAAGACGAAAATCTGATTGTGGGCCTTGCCGATCTTTACCGGTATCGCTTGCCGGGCAAAGAAAATCTTTATGAACCGACTCTTTTGGACGGACTGAAAGCCGCGCCGGATAATCCGAGTTTGGTTGCCGCCCTCGCCTCATATTATCGCAATTCAAATCAAACCCAAAAGGCGATCGAATATTATAAGAAGCTTATTAAATTGAATCCCGGCAATGAAACAGCCAAAGAAGATCTGGCCGAGTTAGAATTGCCTAAGTAGACGAGGCAGATTTGCTGAAGTCAGACTTCAGCAAATAAGACTTCAGCAAATAACAAAGAATTTCAGCGCGGCTTATTCTTAAAATCTTTCGGCTTTTAGCGAAAATGGTTTAATTTTTTAAATTCGTGCCGAACTATTCCAAGGCGGACAATCGAATTTTGCCATTGCTCAAAATCGTTTTGGGCGCTTGTTTGGTTGCGCCGTTATTTGCGGCCGATTCTTTGCTTTTTCCGTTCACGGCCCCCAAAGGATTTTTATTTAGGATTTTGGTGGAAATCGCCGCGGTTTTGTGGCTTTATTCGGCCTGGAAAAAACCTTCTTTTTTCCCTTTGAAATCAGCGTCTCTCTCTTTAACCTCCTTTTATAAAGGGGGGTTGGGGCGCGCCCTGCGAAGCTTTGGCGAAGCAGGGGGATTTTTGAATTTGTCCGTGTTGATTTTTTTCGCGATTTGGATTTTGTCGGGAATTTTCGGCATTGATTTCAATTCTAGTTTTTGGGGCAATATGGAGCGGATGATCGGAGTTTTCGGGATGGCGCATTTCGTCCTGTTTTTCTTTTTAATCCAATCCGTTTTCAATTCGGTTGAAAGTTTCAAGAATCTTTTTAAGGTTTCGGCGGCGGCAAGCGTTCTGGTTTCTCTTTTGGCCGTCGCTCAAAAATTCGTGTCTCTGGGCGCTCTTATGCCTCAAGCCGAAAGAGTGTCATCCACTGTAGGCAATCCCGCTTTTTTGGCTTCCTATCTTCTGTTTAATGTTTTTTTCGCGGCTTATTTTTTTCAAAAAAGCCTGGAAGAAAAAGACAAGAAATCTTCTTGGCTTTTTGGCGCCGCGATTTTATTGGGGTTGGCGGCGATAATCCTGACCGGCACTCGCGGCGCCTTGCTGGGTTTGGCGGCCGGAGCAATAATGTTTTTCGCATTGGCGATTTTTATCTTGCCGTCCAAGGGCGAAAGCGGGAAAAAAATCAAAAAAATATCTTTAATCTGTTTGGCGGCGATTTTTGTTCTGGCGGGATCCGTATTCGCGTTCCGCAAATCTTCTTTTGTTCAAGATAACGCCATATTGAGCCGCTTAACCGATATTTCCCTGAACGATTCCACGATTCGGAACCGCGTGATTGTTTGGCAAAAATCCTGGCAGGCGTGGCAAGAAAAACCGATATTGGGCTGGGGGCCGGAAAATTTCGAGGCGGCCATCAATAAATATTTTGATCCCCGTCTTAACCCCTACGAAGCTTGGTATGATCGCGCCCATAATTTTATTTTTGATTACGGCGTTTCCATAGGCTGGCTAGGAATTTTGTCTTATTTGTCGGTTTTGGCGGCGGCGTTTTATTATTTGATCAAGATTCGGCGAAAAGATTTTTTTCTTTTTGCCGTTTTTGCCGCGCTTTTTGTTTCGTACATCGTTCAAAATCTATTTATTTTTGATTCTTTCGTGTCTTATCTGATGCTCTTTTTCGCGCTGGCTTTCATTGATTTTGTTTATAAAAATTCTTTTATTCGGGAAAGACCTTTTCAAAAAGAAGCCAAGGGAATCGGAGTTTTTCCTCTGGTTTTGGGCATCGTGATTATTTTCTTTTGTTTTTATTCAGTAAACGCGAAAGCCGTAAAAGCGTCGTATTGGGCCAATCAGGCGATCAATTCTTTTCCGTCCGATTATTTAAGGGGCAATAATTTGCTGAAAAAATCTTTAACCCTTGAAACTTTCGCTTCAGCCGAAATCGGCTATCACGCGGCGACTGATTATCTTTCCAAGGTGAGCCGTTTTCCGGAATTGGCGCGGAACAAGGAATTTTACGATTTGTGCCAAAACCAGCTTTCCCGCAGCGTTGAAGTTTTTCCCAGGCAAGCGCGTTATCGCGTGGCCCAAGGCTGGCTCAATCTTTACCTTAATTTTTCTCCGGCCCAAGCGAACGAGGTCGTTTATATGGCGCGGGAAGTGAGGAAACTCGCTCCGGCCAAAAAGGACGGCTATTTGCTGGAAATCGCGGCGCAATTTGTTATGAACAGGAAAGATAAATCCGAAGCCGTTGTTCTTGAAGCGGAGAAACTGGATAAAATTTTAGGCGAGGAAGTTAAAAATTATTGGAAAAGCTTGAATGAATAGAATATTCATTTGGCGCCAAAATATGATAATTCAATAAAATGTCAAAAAAAATCATTGTTTCCCAATCCAGCCGTCTTTTAATCGCCGTAAAAATCGGGCTTTTCGCCTGTATTTTTATGCCCTTGATTTCGCAGGGTAAATTTATTTTTCCCTATATTTTTCCCAAGCAGCTTTTTTTTCAGATTATCATTGAAATGGTTTTTCTTCTTTATATTTTTCTGGCTTTCAAACGGCCGGAATTTCGGCCGCGCTCCTCAAAAATGTTTTTGGCCGTTTCTTTTTATTTCGTTTTTATGTTTTTGAGCATGATTTTCGGAGTGAATATTTTTCACAGTTTTTGGTCAAATTTCGAGCGTATGGCGGGATTCGTCAATTTGATTCATTATTTCGGTTTTTTTGTGGTGGCGGCCAATGTTTTCAAGACCAAAAGCGATTGGCATTCATTTTTTGATTTTTCGGTTTTCGCGGGCTTTCTGGAAGCGCTCTACGCTTTCGGACAGATTTTGGGAGTCAATTCTTTGAATCACGGATCCGGCTCCAGAATCGACGGAACTATCGGCAACACTTCGTTTTTGGCGGGCTACATGCTAATCAACGCTTTTTTCGCTTTTTGGCTGATGTCGCAGAAAAGAAAAAAGAATTGGAGCGTTTTTTATTCCGCGGCGATAATTTTGAATCTTTTCGTCATGTACCAAACCCAAACCCGCGGCGCTTTGCTGGCTTTCTTTGCGGGAGCGCTGGTTTTGGCGGGATTGGCGGCTTTCGCTCCGGCCAAGGGAATGGCGCAAATTCCTTGGCGTCTTGGCGGCCATTTGAGAAAGATCGCTTTGGGAGGCCTGATTTTGGTTATTCTTTTTGTCGGCTCGATTTTTATCTTTAAAAATTCTTCTTTTGTTAAAAATTCGCCTTCATTAAAACGCTTTTCCCAGATTTCTTTGAATGACAATACCACCCAAACCCGCCTTTTGGCTTGGAAATTGAGCATTAAAGGATTTGCCGAGCGTCCGCTGTTTGGCTGGGGGCAGGAAAACTACAATATTGTTTTCAATAAGTATTATGATCCTTTGCTTTATCCCACGGAAAACTGGTTTGACCGCGCCCACAACGCTTACGTTGATGTTTTGATTCATAACGGCCTGGTCGGATTCGCCGCTTATTTATCCATTTTCGCTTTGTCTTTTTGGTTTCTTTGGCGGGCCTGGCGGCGCGATTTGATCGATTATCCCACAATGGCGATATTTTCGGTCGTCATTCTGGCCTACGCGATTCAGAATATTTTCCTCTTCGACACCCAAGTCACACTTTTGATGATTTTTTTGATTTGGTCTTTTATCGCTTATTTAAGCTTTGGCTTGAAAGAAAAAGACGGAGATTTGGCGCAAAAGCCGTTTCAGCCGAATTTTTTGCTCAAAGCGGCGCTGATTGCCGTTTTCGCGATTTTTTTCTATTCGGTTAATTTGCCGGCTGTTTCAACAAGCGCCCAAGGAATCGAGGCCTTGGTTCTTTTCCAAAGTGATTTCGGCGAATCCATAAAAAAATTCAAATCTTCTTTCGCCACGGACACGTTTGGCGTTCCGGAAGTGGCCGGCCGCGCCTATGAATTGGGAATCCAAGTGACTTCTTCGGAAAAATTTTCTCGGGAGGATAAAAAAGAAATGATTGAGACGGCGGCCGAAGGGATGAAAATCGCTTTGGAAAAAGAGCCCCAAAACGCTCGGCTTATCATGATGCTGGGCAATCTTTATCTGGCCTCGGCGGTTTTGGATTCTTCTTATCTTTCCGATGCCGAATATTATCTTCAAAAATCTTTCCAATTGAGCCCTTCGCGCCAGGAATTGATTTTTGCCATCGGGCAATTAAAAATTTACCAAGGTAAAACCGAAGAGGCCTTGTCTTTGTTCAAAAAAGCGGTGGATCTCAATCCCAAAGCCGCTCCCTCGCACTGGAATCTTGGCATAATTTCAATTTCCTTTGACGATAAAAAAGAAGGCGAAGAAGCGATAAAAAAGGCCATTGCTCTGGGGCATTCCTATAACAGCAGCGATATAAAACTTTTGATCAACGCCTATTCCAATATCGGCGATTGGCAAAAAGTCATAAGCCTTTACAAGGAATTAATAATTCTTACTCCCATAAGAGCCTCGGCTTACGCGGGTCTGGCGGCCGCCTACGCCGAAGCGGGAGACAAGCCCAAAGCCAAAGCCGCCGCCCAAAAGGCGATTGAGCTCGACCCTTTCTTTCAAGCGGAAGGGGAGGAATTTATCAGGAGGTTGGGATTGTAGAATCGTATAAAATCGTATAAAATCGGCAAGAATAAAGGCGAAAAATTTCCTCATTTTGTTTTTGTTATAGAAAATATTTTTGTTTGATTGAGCACATTTCTCCATACTAGCTAGTATGGAGAAATGTGCTGACGCTATGGCAAAATTTACCAATCCGTCAAAAATTTCCAAAGAAGAAAAGGAAAAATTGTTGATTTTTCTGTGTGAAGCGATTTGCAATATAAAGAATCCAACGGAAGCGGCTAAATTTTTAGGAGATATTCTCTCTTCTCAAGAAGCGAAAATGATCGCAAAAAGGCTCAAAATAGCCCAAATGCTGATAGAGGGTAAAAAATACGCCGAAATTTCTTACGATCTCAAAGTCAGCGCCAATACTATTTCCAGAGTCTTTGAATGGCTCAAAATATCCGGAGAGGGATTCAGAATAATTTTAGAAAGGCAAGATAAAAAAACGCCGGCGGATCAAAAAGACAATCTTTCTCTTTTCGATTTGAAAAAGAAATACCCTCTTTATTATTGGCCTCAAATTTTATTGGAGAGCATTATTAAATCCGCAAATAGCGCGGACAGAAGAAGACTTCGGATAGCGCTTAAATCAATGGATAGGAAAACCGAATTATATAAACAGATAAGCAGAATGCTTTAACCGGCGCCGTTTTTTATGATATTGGTTCTTTTGAGATTCTTTATTATTTGATTTGTTAATATCGATTGGCATTTTTCTTGCTTATAACTGAAGCATATTTCTCCATACTAGCTAGTATGGAGAAATATGCTTCAGTTATCCACAGGGGATATTGGTGGGCAATGAATTCGTTTTTTGATAAAATGAAATTGCGATCTTGGTTGCTCCAGCCTTGAAGAAGGGATGGAGTTTTTTTACGGATTTTTTAATAATCACGAAATCCGCCGGCAAAGCCGGCTGCGCGCGGTTTCGTCTTTCGGACGAAGTCAGTCTGAACTAAAGCGCGGGAGCAATCAATATATATGCTCCCGCGCCTCAAGACAAATCGCAGATTTGCTGAAGTCAGACTTCAGCAAATCTAATTCTATTCGTTAATAAACTCGTAATCTAACGGGAAATTATGAAAATAAACAAAAAAATGTTTTGGTGGGTTGCGGCGGTTTTGGCGTTTATAATCGTTTGGCTCGGCATTTCGATATATCCCAACTATAAAGTCTGGGATCTGAACCGGCGCTTGGAAAACTTTCAGCGGAATATGGAAAACTATTTGTCAGGCGACATTTACGGCGGAAAAACTCCCCAAGAAACATACGAGATGTATATTGCCGCTTTAAAACAAGGAGATTTGGAAAAAGCCGGCAAATATTTTTATTGGGAAAGAGAAGGAACGCAAAAAACCAAGCTTGAAGAAATGAAATCAAAGGGCGAGCTTGAAAAATACATCGCCGATTTGCCCGATTGGGGGAAGATGAAGGAAAACAGTTATCAAAGCGAAAGTGAAAAAGAGTATGTAATTATAGAAAATCAGAAAGCATCTAAAGTGAAAGCTCCAGATGGCAGGGGTGGATATGTAGAAATAGATGCTCCAGCAGGAGACTATGTTATTTTTAGTGTAAGCTTCCAGTTGAACAAACAGGCAAATATCTGGAAGTTATTTAATTTATAATTATGAAAATGAAGCAGGTATTTTTACTTGCTTATGCCTTGATTTTCTTTTACGCAGCGGAAGATGTTTTGGCATATAATGATATTTCAACGCACCCCAAATTAACGGAAAAAACCGCTCTGTTTTTTAACGGCGTTTTTGGTCCAAAATTAAACTCGGAAGAAGTTCTGTGGCTGGCCGAGGGAGCGGAAAACGAAGACACGCCGCCCCGCTGGATCAACCATTTTTATGATCCGACAACCGGCCTTGGCTGGACAAGCGAGAGGATGGGAACTCTTTCTCCCCAAATCGTTAAAATGATTTCCTCCATAGCTCTTTCTCCGGAAGACGCGGTTTCGAGCAAAGACTGGGCAAAAGACCAAAATCTGCAGGAAAGATACGCCGTTTATCAGGGAAACCGCACTTTTCAGAGAGCGGTTTTTAGTTATGTGAATGGCGACAAGAAAGAAGGATTGAAATCTTTGGGGCACATTCTGCATTTGATTCAGGATATGACGGTTCCCGCCCATACCCGCCAGGACACACATTTGCAGGCGGCCGGCGATCCCGGGGAACCTTTTGAAAACTGGGTCCACAACAATGCCGATTATTCTCACTTGGACAATCT
>Ga0076091_102_pt1 | contig 33201 bp, 30 predicted proteins | sample RifGroC1_FD_68120 | JGI IMG/M metagenome (GOLD analysis project Ga0076091, IMG submission 68120) | Parcubacteria bacterium GW2011_GWC1_43_12 | reverse complement strand
TTATATACATTCGTGGCAGCAGATAGCCAGCTGGCGGCAATTCATCCCCGCGAGTCCTGCTGGACATCGCGGGGAGTTCTTGCCGCGAAGCCCTTAAAGATTCATTACTAATTTTAAAACCTCCCCTCCCGGCGGCTGAAAATCTTCTTCTTTCAATTGATTTAAATCAACCCAGCAAGGTTTTTCGCACTCTGTGTCATCCGCTTGACCTTTCAAAGAAAGCGACTTGGATTTACACAAAAAGAAAAAAGAGAAACAATGAAAAGCTTCATCCAGAGGATCATAATAGAAAAAAGACTCATTAAAATGCAAAAGGGAGATATCGCAAATTTCAATCCCTGTCTCTTCTTTCATTTCTCTTCTTAAACATTGCTCCAAATTTTCTCCTTGTTCCATTCCTCCGCCAGGGAAAAAATACTTGCTCGTATGTTTCGTTCGCACAAGCAAAATTTTCCCTTCATGCAGAACAACACCATAGGCAGCCGGTCTTAATGTTATTTTATCGTCTGAGATTTCTTTCTTTTTTCCAAAAAAAGTTGTGCATTGCATTGTATTACATAATTCGATCACTGTTTATAAAACAAATCTCAATTTTTATTCTGTCCGGATCTTCAAAGTAGACTGCATAATAATCAGTTTCATATTCCGGAAATGCCTTTGGAGTTTGATAAAGAGTTTTTATTCCTCTTGGTTCCAAAAATTCGTCACAGAATTTATCCACTTCTTTTTTGGAAGAAACATGAAAGGCGAGATGATTCATTCCTGTTTGTTTTCTATGAAATCCGTCGAAAATATGTTTTCCTTCTGTTGGCTTGAACCACAAATCCGAAGTTCCTTTTTTCCTTGCCGCGAGACAATCTTTTTCGTCTTTGATTATTTCATATTCAAGATAGCAAAGCAGATCCCTATAAAAAGAAAATGAGATTTCCGGGCTTGAAACATTTATTGAGATATGGTCAAGAGAAGCTTGCATTTTATTTAGCTAATCTCTCAAAAATTTTTCTGTATCCTTCTCTGTATCGCTTAAAAAGTTCCGTTTCGCCCAAATATGGCTCAAGCTGACTCATGGCAAAGTTATTTTTCCATTGAATGGAATCCAATTTTTCTTTTAGATTTTTTACCAATGGCAGATAATTCAAATTATCATTAAGATCGGCCAATTTCAAAATCATCGCGGGGTGGCCGTTTTTGATTATCTTGTCCATTAAAATTTGCCAGCGTTTTTTGTAATCCTCCTCTTTTTCTTGAGTAACCACCGAAACGATTTGGGCGACTTTCGGACCAAATTCTTTTTCTATTTCCTCGATTTTGCAATTCGTGTCTTCAACCACATCATGCAAAATTCCGGCAACGACAACTTCTTCCGGCTCTTCCAATTCGGCCAATTTAAATCCGATTCTTATTCCATGCAAAATCAACGGCTTTTCATTGCGGCATTCTTCATTAACGCAATGAGCGAGCATCGTTATCGCTTTTTCCATTTGTTGATCGATTTTTCGAGGATGAATTTGCATGGAAAATATTCTATTTAATTGAATTGATTAAATTTAATTTCTTCTCTCTTCTCCATCCTTTTATTTCTTTCTCGCGCCTCCTTGCTTCAACTAGAGTTTTAAAACTTTCTGAATATTTAAAAACAACAGGCCGGCGGATTTTCGTATAATGAGCGCCCCATTTTGAATTATTATGCTCGCTCAATCTTCTTTCTAAATTATTTGTGCAACCGACATAAAGAGACCTGTCAGCGCATTTCAAAATATAAACTTTATAAGTCATAAGCGCGCTTCGCTCTGCCGAGCTCAACGTTTTCGTCGCCATTATATAGGCGAGCCGAAAGCTCTGAGGAGCGTAGCGACGAAGAGTTGGGGAGGCAGGATTCGGACCTGCGAATGATGGCTTCAAAGGCCATTGCCTTGCCACTTGGCTACTCCCCAATATAAAAGTGATTAAGAAAAGAAGTGATTGAGTGATTAGTGAATCAAGTTTTAATCTTTAGTTTTGAAATAAAACTGTTTATTCCCCTCGCTAATCCATTGTATCTGAAAAATAATTCTTCAAAGTCCTGCCTTTTTATATAGTTCAAATCTTTACACAATATTAAATAATATATAACTTCCATTAAAGACCCTCGGGCATTATATGTAAAAGACAATAATTCTTTTGTCGTATTTCTGCCCATACCTTCTACAATATTTGCTGGGATTGATACAGCCGCTCGCTGAAGCTGGGATGTCAGGCCATAAGCTTCGGCCTTTGGAAAATTACCGGAAATTTTATAAACTTTTAATGTCAATTCGTGCGCCTCTTTCCAAATATTTAGATCTTGAAAAGATTTTATTTGCATCTCAATCACTTAATCACTTATTCACCTAATCACTGATCACTTTTATTCCCCCGCCAGTTCCACAATCGCCAGCTCCAGCGGCAATTGAGGCAGGATGGCGGATTTGATTTCATATTCGGCTTGAGTTAAGCTGCGCAAGATCCTGATAAAATCTTTCACGGCCACGTTTTTGCCTTGCTCAAGAATAACCCGAAATTGGTCTTCGGTCAATTCGGGAGCTATCAGCTGGCGGTTTTGCGAACCATAACTTTCCGCGCTTCCAGTCGCGCCAAACGAGGCAAAAATCATCATCTTGCGAAAATAATTGGAAAGCGATTTGGCGAACTGCGCCAGATCATATCCTTGCTCAACCAGTTTATTGGCCAAAATTATCGCGCTTTTGATGTCTTTTTCAATAATAAAATCAGCCATCTTTAAAACCGAAGAAATATCGGTGGTCCCCAAAATCGTTTGCACCTCCTCGAGCGTGATGTTTTTATCCTCCATCGCCATCACCTGCCCCAAAAGCGATTCGGCGTCGCGCTGGGCGCCATCGGCGTTAAGCGCGATGAGATCAATCGCTTCTTTGGAAATTTTCACGCCTTCTTCCTTTGCAATCCAAGCCAAGCGTTCCGAAATATCCGGCAAAGTGAGTTTATGGAAATCAAAACGCTGGCAGCGAGAAATAATCGTTTGGGGAACTTTGTGTATTTCGGTGGTGGCCAGAATGAAAACCGCGTGAGCCGGCGGCTCTTCCAAAGTTTTTAAAAGCGCGTTGAAAGCTTCGCGCGTCAACATATGAACTTCGTCAATGATAAAAACTTTTCTTTTGAGCCGAACCGGTGAAAATTTTATTCCATCGCGCAATTCGCGCATTTCGTCTATGCCGCGGTTGGAGGCCGCGTCAATTTCAATCAAATCCAGCGATCTTGACTCGTTTATTTCCAGGCACGAAGAACATTTGTTGCAAGGCTCGAATTTTTGTTTGAGCGATTCGCAATTGATGGCTTTGGCAAGAAGACGCGCGATCGTGGTTTTTCCCGTTCCCCTGGGACCGCAAAAAAGATAGGCGTGAGCCGTTTTTTCCATCGCCAAAGCGTGCGTGAGAGTTCTCACGGCGTGTTTTTGCCCGGCCACCTCGGCGAATGTTTTGGGCCTGTATTTGCGATATAAAACCAAATTTTCCATAAAATTCAAGTTGTCCGACAACTGGTTCTTAATTGTCGGACAATAAAAGATCTCACCTATATTTTACTCGAGAATCGGTTTTTTTTCAACTAAAAAAGCCCTGCGATTACGAGGCTTTTTTAACATTGCATTGATCCTGTTTTTTTATTTTTCCATCTTGTCTTCCAAAATTTTCACTCTTTTTTCCAAACTAACCAGCTCAAAACGATAAGCAACGCCATCCAATCTCAATTTTATGTCTTCATGTTCGTGGGTATTGTTTTCGGAAAGAATACGGATATTGTTATTTATTCGGTCAAATCTTTCGTTCGCTTGATCAAATTTTCCATTTATTTGAGCAAATCCTTCTTTCATCTGTTTGGCCGCTTCCAAAAAGCCTCCTTGAGTCATTCGAGCCAAATCTTCGATTGTGAGTTTCTTGTTCTTTTTCACGGCTTCAATCTATAATAAACACCTTAAAATTGCAAATATGAATTTACTGCTGGATTATGGAATGATCTGATGATTTTATTATAACACAAATCGGCAAGAAAATTATCCACAAAATATGGAATTTTTATCTTCTAAAAACAAACAACTTATATCCCAAAAAATTCCAAAACAAAGCAATGATCGTTCCGCCAAAAGCCCCGATGTTTTTCATCGTTTCGGGCTTATCGGCCAAAATTCCCTTATCTGTCCCAAAATAGAAAATGAAAGCCGCGATGCCCACGTTAAGCAAAAATCCCACAATGCTCACCAGCAAAAACTGGAAGAAATCTTTTTTGGCGCTTTCTCTGGGCGCTTTGCCGCGGCTGAAAGTCCAAGAACGGTTCCAAAAATAACTGTTGACCGTGGCGATTATGAACGAAAATCCTTTCTGGATCACGAAAACCGAAATTATCGCGGCCGCCGGAACGGCCACTCCGATGATCGCCACCGTTAAAGGCGAGATTGCCGGCGAAGCGATTGAAAGGAATCCGCTCAAAACCGGGCTCAAAACATTGCCGATGGCGGCAAAGAAAGATTCGATATTTGCGTATCTTTTGGAGAGATCGCTGAAAAGGTTCAAAAAACCCCAATCAACAAAAGTATTCAGTCCGCCGATCAAAACGAATTTGGCGACTTGATACACCACTTTTATTTTCCAAGAGATCACCCAAGCGATTATCATTCCCAAAGCCGAAAGAATTGGCGCCGCGATCGGCAAAAAAAGCTTCAGATTCAAACCGGCCGGTAATTGGATTTCCGATCCCAAGTTGATTAAGATAAAAATTATCAGCCACGCGATTATTTCTCCCACGATGGCGGCGATCAAAACATCTGCCCGGGGAAATTTTCTAAAAACCGGAACCGAATTATCAATCGGTTTATTGGGAGTATAGGGGATGCTGGGTTGAAGCACGGGTTTGTAATTTTCAATTATCAATAATCCAATTTTCAATGAATATTAAATATCTAATTTTCAATATCAAAACTCCGCAAAGAGAGATTTATTTGATAATTAGATATTATGAATTAAATATTGATTGAAAATTGAGAATTGAAAATTGAGAATTTATTAAAAATTGAATGGTTATCGAGAATCAGCTGGCACTGCTTGGGAAACTTCAGCCTGGGCAATACTTTCCCCCTTATATCTTCTCGCTATTTCTTCTTCCACTTCCGCCCGGGGGCGGCCGAATTTCAATCGCGAAAGTTCTTTGGCGGAAGAAATCATTTCTTCGTTTCCCGAGGGCGGACGCGGAACAGAAAGATTGAAGGGTTTGGAAGTCATATTGCCGATCAAAAGCTTGGCATAGGCGTTGAAATTATCAATATTCAAAAGATCGTTTTGGTCGAATATCGGCGCGAATTGCTTGACCATAAAATCGGCGTCCTCCGGGCCGATGCGATAGGCGATCATCGAACCCACGTTGCCAAAAACCGCGTCGCGGATTTTTTCGGGCAGCTGTTTGATGAATTGGTGCGCCATTGTGAGGCACAGGCGGTATTTTCGGGCTTCTGAAAGAATAGTGGAAATGCTTTCGGTGGTAAAATTCTGGAATTCGTCAATGTACAAGTAAAAATCCTTTCTCAACTCTTCGGGCATATCTATTCGGCCGAAAGCTGCCATTGTGAGCTTGCCCACGATTATCAATCCCAGCAAGTGGCTGTTGATGTCGCCCAATCTTCCTTTGCTCAAATTCACCAGCAATATTTTCTTATTATCTATTATATCACGGAAATTGATTGAAGATTTGGATTGCCCGATAATGGGACGCATAAAATCATTGGCGATAAACACGTTGAATTTGGAAGTGATATAGGGCACCATATTGGCGAGCGCCGCTTCGCCCCCGGCTTTTTCGGCTTCCTTTTCCCAAAAATCCCGCACCACGATATTGCGGCACTTGCCGATCAAGCGCTTGCGGAAAACCGCATCGGCCATGACTTTTGGCACTTCCATCAAAGTGGCGCCCTCGTTGGGATCGTCCATTAAAAGCAAAAGAGCGTTGCGGGTGTATTGCTCAAACATCGGCCCGCCGGTGGTTTTTAAATCATATAACTTGTCAAAAATATTTATGAGCTCGTTGACGATAAAAGTTTTTTGCTCGGGATATCTGGGATCATATTCCAGCATATTGAGCCCCATCGGGCGATCCAAATCAGCCGGGTCGAAATAGACCACGTCTTCGGCGCGTTCCGGAGGCACGCAACCGGAAGCGTATTGGGCGAATTCGCCGTGCGGATCGATAATGCCAATGCCTTCTCCGGCGGAAATATCCTGGGCGATCATTCCTTTCATTAAGCTGGTTTTGCCGGTGCCGGTTTGTCCGATGACGTATAAATGCCGGCGGCGATCTTCTTTTTGAAATTTAATCGGGGATTCAACGCCTCGAAAAGAATTGGCGCCCAAAAGCACCCCGTCTTTTGGCAAATTAACCGGCGGCGCGGCCTGTTTGGATTTAATAAACTTCATGCGCGGAGTCTCTATTTCGGTATTTGGAAGGTGAAAAACGGAACTTAATTCTTCGGTGCTCAAAATAAAATTCCTGGATTTGCGAAAAAGCCGGAAAGAAAAATCATAAAAAATATTTTTGAGCGTCCTGCCTTTGAGGCGATAAGCTTTGAAATTATTAAGATTGGGGGAGTTGAATTGCGAAAAAGCGCTTTCAATCTGAATAAGAATCTGCTCGGCCTGGATAACGCTTGGCGCCGAAGCCACGATATTGATATTCGTTTCAAAAGTCATTTTGCTGCCTTTGCTTTCCAGGGCTTTAATGATTTCCTGATCCAAAGGCGTAATCGGTTTCGGCGGTCCCTGGGGAATTCCCATTTGCTCGGGCGTTTTTACGGGAGCGATAATATCCATAATCTTGAAAAGCCAATTTTTTTCAACCTTAAGCCTCGCCTTGTCATAGGCTTTGCCCTGCTGCATTTCGCGGGCGACTTTCAATAAGCGTTTGCGCCATTTGTTTTTGGCCGGACGAAAAATAATTTGAATCGCCGCGCCCTCGCCTTCGATTTCCAACTTGCTCAAAGTGTTAACGATTTCATTCAAAGGATCGGCTTCCATATTTAAATAAGTTCTGAAGGGTTTCGCCCTGCCTGAACCGGGCGCTAGATACGAAGCCGCGCTTTCGCCGCGGGGATTGAAAATATTGTAATCGTCAACCGGCCGAACATCGGCCGCCGGAAAAAATCCGTGGATTTGTTTTTCCAAAATCCCCGCCCAGCGCCTGGGACACGCCATATAAAAACAAATCTCTTCGCCCGCGTGCTGAACCGCCATTTCAAAACAAATTATCGGTTTGCCGTAGATAAAATTTCTGGATTTGCTGTCTTTGAGATTGCTCAAACTGGTATAGAATTGCTCCATCACCGAAATCAATTCTTTGTGATTTTTCCTTTCTTTTTCGGCGCTTTGCGCTTTTGGCAAAGAAACCAAAAACAGGGTCATATTCAACGCCCTTGTCAGCCGGCCTTTGCCCAAAACATTTTTAAAGAAAAGATAAACGCCCAAAAAAAGCGCCAGAGCGGCCAAGGCCATAATGGCCGGAAAAATAAATTGATTAAGATTGTATTCCACAAACTTTTTTTAAATTTGCTTGATGCCGAGTTTGGATTGGTTTTCTTTTTGAGACAAATAATCGTGCCATAGATCCAAGAAATGCGGATCGTTGTTTTTTTCCGCGTATTCCTTTGCTGTCTCATTGGCCGTGTCAATGCCTTTTGCCGCCGCCATATCGGCCAAAGTTTTTAAATTGTCCATTTCTTGATCGGTTATTCGGCCTTCTCTCGAAACATCAAAACCGCCTTTTTCAACTTTTTCCGGCGCCGCAACGGGCTCTTGTTTCGCCGCCGCAGCAATTTCCGGCGCAGCTTCAATAACCGTCTCCGATTGAGTTTCCGCGCTTTCGGGCGCGGACTCATTTTTTTGTTCAGTCGGCTCTCTGTAGGTATCGGGCATCCGTTTCCCCCTTTAGAAAGGGGGATTAAGGGGGATTTTTTATTATTCCTCGCCAATTACGAATTTAAAGCCAATTACGAATAAAATCAGAATTTGATTTATTCGTAATTAGAGTGTTCCCATTCGTAATTAGTGAGGAGAAAGAAATCTCCCCTAACCCCTCCTAAAGGAGGGGAATAAAATTATTTACTCATTATCATCTGGGCGGTTTGATTGATTTCTTCTTTGGTCTTTTTGATTTCTTCCGCCGCCAGTTTTTCGTAACCGGGCACTTTTTCTTCCAAAAACGCGTTTATTTTTTCATGGTCGCCCGCCGCGCAAACTTCGTCAAAAGCCGCGCGTTCATTATCCGGAATATTTTCCAAAACTCTCACCAAAACCCGCTTGATTATGAGCTCGGCTATGGAATCCAAAAATTCTTCTTTCTTTTCGGGCGGAAGCTTGTCCAATTCCAACTCCTTAATGATATCATCTTTTATTTTTTTTGGCATACCAGGTAGTAGAAATTCGACAGATAATTACTTTGATTTAAAAAAGGTGATCAGCTGTCAAATCCCATGTATTGAGCCAGGAGCAAGTTAAATTCGAATAAACAGTCGAATTTTCACTACCTGGCATGTTTTTATTTTTTTATGAAATCTTTGATTTCTTTGCTGAACAAGTTTTTGTTTTTATAAGCTTTTTCATCTATATCTATTAATTGCTTTATGCTTCTTTTTACAATTCCCGCTTGTTCCGAGTTCGAATCAAGCTGTTTTAATTGTTCAACATATCCGGAAATAATTCTGGAATGCATCTGGAGAGTCTGCCTGCCAAGATTATTTATTTTTGAATCCGCCATCGCTTTGGCCAACTCTTGAGAATTTAAATTCTCCTGGCCGGTGAGCCCTCTTTGAATTTCGTTTGAAACAACTTTTTCAATAGTTCCTCCTTGTGGCAATTGCTCCGAAGAAGCGTGGAATTTTTCAAATTCATGCTGTAAAATCTTTTCATCATATTCTCCTTTGGCAGGATTTATAATTTGTTCATATTCTTCTTGCGTCAAACCCTTCACCGGCGAAGTTTCTTTTTCCATAAATGGATATTCCGATTGATCTTCCGCCAAAGAGCCGGAAACCACCGGCAAATTATCCGGCGCCGAAGATTGCGCCAGGCCCCATTCCTTTCTCATTCCTAAAATATCTTCATGATTGACATCTCTAGCGTTATTAATTATCTCTTCAACTTGGTCTTTATCAAGCAAAGTCATTCCATGATCAATTCTCCACTTTGGATCGGTAAAATCAATCACGAGTTTCTGTTGCTCCGGATCCAAATAATTAAATCCCATGTATTTTTCCGAAAAAGAATCCCTTCTTGCCGCGCCATATTCGTCATATTCTTGCGTTGGGACTTCGGGATTTGATCCTCCTGGCAAATTCTCCGGCAGCGGAGCGGCTGGTCCCGTCATTTTTTCTCCCACTCCGGAATCTATTAAATCGTTATCATGTCGGAAGCTCATGATTTCCTTGATTTTTTCCGAATCCATGGCTCGAGCGGTTTCTATTTCATTCTGCATATCTCCAGGCGCCACATCGTCAAACATATACATATCAGCGGGATGTTTGCTCATATTCTCCTGAACTGTCCTTTTCACACTATCCAAAACATATTCCTGCTGATCGGGATCAAGATAATTAAAATCCGGATATTTCTCCGCGACATTATCCCTGACAAAGTCATTCAAAAGCTTATCATATTTTTCAGAAGCATTGGTCGCGACTTGTTCCGGTAACGCGGAGTTGACGCGACTTTCCGTTCCTTGCCCGGATTCAATATTCCCGCTTTCAGCCGCGCCAGTTGCCGCGGATGCCTGGCCGTTTTTAAATTCTTCGGATATTCGTGCGCTTGCTGACAAATTATCCGGCGCGGACGGGATGGCTTTTTCCGGCGAATAGTTCCTGATATTTTCCATCTGGCTTTCACTCAAGCCTTGCGCTTTTCCAATCGCCTCATTCATTTCATCGCCGCCCATTTTTATTTCGCTAAGATCAATTTTGTCTCCGGCGTTTATTTGGCCGGCATCGGTTAAGCCATATTTGGCGGGATCGGCTTCTATCTGATCCTTAAAATGATCAATAACGTAAGTTTTTTGCGCGTCGTTGAGATTATTAAATTCATCGCTGGATTCAAGCCGATCCTCAACTATTTTCCAAACACTGTCGCCTTCTTTAACTTCAACTACATCGGCCGATCCGGCTGCCGCGACTTCCGGCCCGGCAGATGGCGCTGTTCCGGCCGGTCCCGATTCCGGTGTCACTGATGAACTAACAGCTGCCGAATCGACAGGAGTCGTCTCAGGAGATAAATCGGGAGCGCCGGGAACACTAGCCGGCGCCGAAGCGGATGGCTGAGGTGTTTCAATATCACTGCCATAAAAGCCTCCTAAATCATCCGGTGCAAATGGCTTCAAATTACCTCGCGCAAACGGCTCAACTTTAGCTATTTCCGAACTGCTCGGCGCAAACGATTTCAGTTCTTTCGATTCGACAACATTCGTCGCATCCGCTAAAGCAATCTCGGGATGTAATCCCCAAGATTCCACTTTGTCTTTAAAGAAATCGCCCAACGATCCGGCTTTTTCAGCCGCGAAATGTTTCCAACTGTCCGGAATGAGTTCACTCGCGAGTTTTGGCATAACCACCCCCACGAAAATTCCCGCGGCGGCTCCTGCCAAAGTTCTCACGACTTCCTCTTTTCCCTGCCGGCCGTAAATTTCAAAAAGCTTCTTATTCAAATCATCGCTTTTCTCATTAAGAGCTTCAATAAAATCTTTATTTCCGATCAAAGCCTCGATCTCTTTTCGCGCTCTGCCTTGCTGGCGCGCTTTCATTGCCGCCTCTGCGCCGAAGAAAGCCCCGACTCCGCCGGCGGTTCTTATCCCGGCGCGAATAGCTCCTCCGGTTGGTATTGCCAAAAGACCCAAAATTCCTCCAATCATTATTCCGCCCATTACCAAACCCCCAGCGCCGAGTGAAAGAGCTGTTTTCCCTTTCCAACCCAACTTTCTATATGCCTCCACCGCTTTCAAAGAATATTCTCTGATCCATTCCTTATTTTCCCCAGCCGCCTCAATTTGTTCTTGATGCTTCAGATTTTGGATTTCTATGGCTTCCTTGGCCGTGGTCTCAATCACCAACTCCTTGGCATATTTTTGGAGTTCGGTTTTTATCTGATCCGGATCTTTTTCTTCATCTTTCAATTCCTGCTCTTTTACTTTTAAACATTCTTTGCGATATTCATTAATATTTTCCTTGAAAGTCTCCTCTTTTTCATCTAAAACAGCCTTCGGATTCAAAAGATTTACTTCTATTTTTCCCGCTTCCTTTGATTTTGGCTTTCTGGCGCCTTTTTTGCTTTTTTCAAATTCAACAAGGGCTCGAACATATTCCGCGCGAGCTTGCTCATATTTCCCCCTGGCTTCCAATTCTCGGCCGCGGCCTTCTAAAAATCTGTCCGCTTTTTCATCTTTATCCGAATCCTCTGGCGCCGGATTAAAATCTTTATCAGCCAAATTGATTTTAACCATGCGGCCTTTTTTTGCGGAATTAACTTCTTCCGGTTCTCTCTCTACAGAATCATCCCTGTTGTTATATTGTTTCTCAAGATCTCTGCTAATTTTGCGTCTCTCTTCATCGCTTATGATGGGTTCATCCGGTTCAGCTCCAACCCCGCCTTTTGGACTTTCATTAATTTCAACGTTTGCCCGATTAATTACTTCTTCGGGAACCAAAGATGTCCTCATTTCGTCTTCCAAATTATCATCCGCCAAAGAACCCAAAAGATCATCTTTTTCCTGATCAGAAGATTCGGACGGCAAATCAGATTTTGCCGGCGATTCCAAAGGCCGAGATTCCGCAGATTGCATATTCTTTAACTGTTCCGCAATTGAATCCGCCGTGCTTAAATCAGGAAATCTCTTCTCAAGATCATCATCAGCAAGAGATCTTAATAATTCATTTTTATCTTTTTCCTTTTCCGGCGACAATTCAGTTTTTGGATTTTCTTCTTTTTTTCCTCCCAATCCAAAACTTGGCCATTCAAATTTCATAAATTTTAATTAATTTATAACCTTGTTTTAATTATACACCAAACTCTTCAAAATGATTAATTTGAATTCTTGAGTTATCCACATAAATAATAAAGAGTGATCGTGGTAAAATTAAATCAGTCTATAATTATAAATTGAATCTTCTCCTCCCTTTTTAAAGGGAGGTTGGGAGGGATTTTTTATTAATTCTAAAAAATCCACCTCTTCGACAGGCTCAGAGCCTGTCGTTCGACCCTGAAGGGGCTCAGACCCTGAATGGGAGAAATTCTAAGACCCAACCCTCCTTTTTAAAGGAGGAAAATTATGAAAAAAAATATATTTTGGGAATTTATTAAAAAACATAAAATCGCCATTCTTTTAATTTTGGTTATGGCTACGGCGATATTTTTCCGGCTTTACAAACTCGGCCAAATTCCGCCCGGGCTTTACCCCGATGTCGCCATCAACGGCAATGACGCTTTGCAAGCTTTAAAATCGGGCGATTTCAAAGCTTTCTATCCCGAAAACAACGGCCGCGAGGGGCTGTTTATGAATCTTATCGCCGCCAGCTTTTGGCTTTTCGGCGCGAGCGTTTGGGCGATCAAAATAGTTCCGGCGATTTTGGGAATTTTGACGATTTTAGGCATTTATCTTTTGACGTTTCATCTTTTTTCATTCGGAAGGCTGATGCAAAAAAAGTTTTCGGGCGACGCGCCAAAATATATCGGCCTGTTGGCCGCTTTCTTCACGGCCGTGAGCTTCTGGCACGTTAATTTTTCCCGCCTGGGATTCAGGGCGATTATGGCGCCTTTTTGCCTTGTCTGGTCTTTTTATTTCCTTTTCAAAGGCATAAAAAACCTCAAAAGCTATCCGGAAAAATCAAATGCCGGCGCTTGGATGGTTTGGGTCTATTGGATTTTGGGAGGAGCGTTCTTCGGCCTCGGTTTTCATACTTATATTGCTTTCCGCATCGCGCCCGTGATTCTTGTTCCCGCTTTCATCGCCGCCATTATTCTTTTTTGGCAGGATTTGAAATCCCATAAAAAAGGAAAAATCAGCCGCTGGAAAGCCGGCTGGAATGCTTACAAAAAAAACGGCTGGTGGGGCTGGGATGTTTTTATTATTGCCGCTGTTTTGGTTTTTTTGCCGCTGGGAATATATTATCTCCAAAATCCGGCCGACTTTATGGGCCGCTCAAGCCAAGTTTCAGTTTTCGCCTCGCCCAATCCGGCTAAAACTTTAATTGAAACAACGATTAAGACTCTCGGCCAATTTGTGGCATTTGGAGATTACAACTGGCGGCATAATCTGCCCGGTTCGCCTCAAATTTTTTACCTTTTGATCCCTTTCTTTTTGATCGGCCTTGGCTGGTGCGCGTGTCAGATTTTCAGAAAAGAGAATTACAAAGAAAAAGGATTTTTCAGCGCGACCGTTTTTTGGACGCTTCTGATTTGGTTCGGGGCGATGCTGATGCCTTCCATTATGACGAACGAGGGCCTGCCCCATGCTTTAAGGACAATCGGCGCCATCCCGCCAAGTTATATATTTACGGGGCTCGGATTCTATCTAATACTCTCCCGCTTGATGTTATTCCCGCGAAAGCTCGCCTCGCTGAAGCTCCGGCGAAGCGGGCGGGAATCCAGACCCATTAAATCAACCTGGATCCCCGCCTGCAGTTTACCCCGCAGCTGCGGGGCGAGAATGACAAACGAGAATACAAAAATTATATTAGGTTTTTTGGTTTTTATATTTTTAATTATAATCTCCTGCCTTTCCTATCGCCAATATTTCATTCAATGGGGGTTTAATAAAGAAACTCGCGGCGCCTTCACCCAATTATTCGTTGACCAGGCCAATTATTTGAATTCCTTGCCGGCCAATATGAATAAATATGTTTTGGTGAATGAAGGCGGAGTTCGAGTGCCTTACCCCAATGGGATTCCTATGCCCGCTCAAACGATTATCTTCTTAACCCAAGATCAGCCGTCAATTAAATATTTATCGCCCGATCCGGGAAACGTAAGTTATTTGCCGGACAAAAACAGCGTTATTTTGCCAATGAATCCCAATGAAGAAATTTTTAAGACGCTCAAACAAAAATTTCCCCAAGGGCGCGTTGAAGATTTGGGAAATTTTAAAGCTTTTGTAATAAAATAAAAAAAATCAAAAAATCATGACAAAAAAATTCACATACGCTCTTGCCGCGTTAATGCTCGGCTTTATGTTAGTAATCGCTTTTTTCAGCATGCTTGGCGATTCGGCCATTATGGACGAGGTGGCTCACCTGCCGGCCGGTTATTCGTATATTGAAAAAGCGGATATGCGCTTAAATCCGGAGCATCCGCCGCTTGTTAAAGATCTGGCCGGACTTTCCATTTGGCTCGGTTCAAAAATCACCGGCGAAGAAATTATTTTTCCCGAAACCATCAAAGCTTGGCAAACGGATATCAACGGCCAATGGGATTTTGGATTTAATTTCATGTACCAATCGGGCAATGACGCCGATTGGATGCTGCTTTTCGGCCGGCTGCCGATGCTTTTGATTCTTTTGGCGATGGGAATTTATATTTTCAAATGGGCCAATGAATTATTCGGCCGCAAAGCGGCGCTTCTTGCTTTGTTTTTTTACGCTTTTTCGCCGACTTTCATCGCCCACGGCCGATTTGTCACCACCGATGTGGCGGCAGCAGCCGGAATTTTCATCGCCACTTATTATTTCGTCAAATGGCTCAAAGCGCCCAGCGCCATAAACCTGATTGCCGCGGGAATCGTTTTTGGCATCGCGCAGCTCGCCAAATTTTCCGCGTTCTTGCTAATTCCTCTTTTTGGAGCAATGATTTTCCTTTGGATAATTTTGGAAACGATAAAAAATTCAAAAAGCGGCCAAAATTGGATTGTTTCTTTCTTCAGAAACATAGGCAAATATTTGGGCGGAGTTATAGCCATCGGCGCAATCGGGTATATATTTGTCGTGTGGCCGGTCTACGCTTTTCACGTGGCCAATTATCCGATGGAACTGCAGCAAAGAGACATAAAAATCATCCTCTCTTCTTTTGGAATGAGATGGGTGGCCGATTTGATTTACTGGATGGCCGGAATTCCGGCTCTGCGTGGATTGGCTCAATACGGCTTTGGATTGGCAATGGTGATTCAGCGGGCGGCCGGCGGCAACACGACTTATTTTTTGGGAGAAATTTCCGCGGCCGGGTCGCGCCTTTATTTTCCATTCGTCTATTTGACCAAAGAAGCTTTGACTCTGCACATCCTTTCTCTGATCGCTTTGATTTTGGGAATGGCCAGCCTTATCAAACAAAGGTTTTTCACTTCAATTAATTTTTTCAAAGTTCTTCGGGATAATATAGCTCAAGTCGCCATGATCGGATTTATCGCGCTTTATTGGGGATCAAGCATTCGTTCTCCGTTAAATATCGGCGTACGCCATATTCTGCCGACTTTCCCGTTTATTTTTCTGTTGATTTCAAGCCAAATCGGCAAATGGATTAAATTTAACGCTTCATACGGCAACGATGTTTTGAAGAACATAAAAGAAACATTCAGCCAGATAAAATGGCTCGGCCTGAAATGTTTTCTGATCGGATTTTTGATAATCTGGCAAATTGCGAGCGTCATTTCCGTTTATCCCTCATTCCTTTCCTATTACAATGAATCAGTCGGCGGACCGGCAAACGGATATAAATATGTTACGGATTCAAACACCGATTGGGGGCAAGATCTAAAACGCTTGGCTTCTTGGGTTAATGAAAATAATATAAAAATAATTTACGTTGACTATTTCGGCGGCGCGATTCCGAGCTATTATTTGGGAGACAAAGTCCGCTTCTGGTGGGGTTATTACACTCCCCAAGATATGACCGAAAGCGAATGGCTGGCGGTTTCGGCCACCTTCCGCCAAGGCGGTTTGGGTAATCCGGCACCAAATTATAACGACAGAACCGGCTACTACAAATGGCTTGAAAAATATCAGCCGGTCAAAATCATCGGCAATTCGATTTTTGTGTATAGGATACGATAGAACCCTGCAGAATTACGAATCACTGCAGATATTACAGATACAAATCTCGCTTGGCGTCCTCCCTTCCTTTTCAAGGAGGGGTTGGGGAGGTAATTTCAGAATTCAAATTTACCCCTCTGCCTCATTCGAGCCTGTCGTTCGACCCTGAAGGGGCTCAGACCCGAATGGGAGGGCTCTCATCAGAGCCTGAACGGGGCCCTTCGGGCACCTCCCTTCGATGAGGGGAGGAGGAATAAGAAAGATTTAAAGTGCTCCATCCGTAATTCCGCAAGGTTACTCAATTTTAAAGAGCTATCTCGCGATAGCTCTTTTTATTTTCGATAATTAGTAGAATATTTGCCGGAATTCATAAACGCCCGACATCACTTCCTCTTTCACCACAACTGCCTTAGCCCCCGGACAAATATCCCAGCCCTTAAAAACTCCATTTGCAAATAATTGGATTAAATTGGATTTAGGTGCCAAAAAGTATGCTATAGCAACATTTTTGACACCTAACTATTCCTAAATTCAATCACCGCCCTTAATTTTATTTATAATACGCTCGATTTGGAATTCGCAGGTCAATATATTCAAGATTTTTCCGGCTGTTTTTAAGCTCGTCTGCCAGAAGCGCTTCTATCACCCGGATTTGCGTTTCAACAAATCTTGAAAGATCCAAATAAATCACCCAGCCCTGTTTTGCGTAAGCCGCCATTTCCCGATTTTCGGCGTCCTTAAAAGAAAAACCGACTATTTCCACTTTGGAGTTTTCCATCTTCTCTTTAAACTCGCGGGCGAAAACGATGGTGGAAGATGAAACGGCTTTTTGGCCCAATTCATAATTTTCTCCATTCTTAGAAAAAAACTTCGGCAAAAAATCGGTTGAGATTTCGGAAGATTGGCGATACAAAAATCCCTCTTCGTCGGAAAGAAAACAATCCCCCGCCGAAGGAATTTGTTCTTTTGGCGCTGACGCGGAAGAAGTGCTTATTTCCATCGCCATGAGATCAACCATTAAAGGCTGAATAACAACTTCGGCCTCGCAACAAATAGATGAAGGTTTTTTTTCGATTATTCGGATCTCCAAAATATCGGGAAGAATTCTTTTTACTTCGGCTTGCCGTATTTCTGGAAATTCTTTTTGCAACTTTCGCGAAATTTCGGGAAGCGAAATCGCGGCCATTTGGGACGAAGGAATAAAGCCCCAAATTTTTCCTTCCAAAAGAGAGCTTGCCAAAACGGCGATATTTTGAGTCGGGATTATTTTATTGCCGCCGATTTTTATTTCTTTCACCCTCAAAACGGGAGAGATGAACAGAAAATAAAAAACCGCCGCCGTAAAAATAACAATGAAAACCGCGATCAATATTGCTTTCAGAATATTGGCCGTCTTTTTTTCTTCCCGGATTATTTCTTTCGCCGGCAACGAATGGCTATTTTTTTTATTTAAAAAAAACATTTTTTACCGATTATAAATATGACGAGATGAGCAGCTTTGGCGTTTTTTGAAAAGTAGCGGGCCAAGCGAGATTACTTTCTTTCAATTTTTTCAAACCCGCAAAGATCGCGCAAAACTTTGGGGATAACAACGCTGCCACCGGCTTGCTGAAAATTTTCCAAAATCGCGATAAACGGCCGCGGCGAAGCCAAAGCCGTGTTATTGAGCATGTACGCGAATTTCGTTTCTCCATTTTCATCTTTATAGCGAACATTGAGCCGGCGCGACTGCCAATCCAAAAAATTGCTGGCCGAGCCGGTTTCTCCCCAGCGGTTCAATCCCGGCAGCCAAGCTTCGATATCAAAAGCTCGATATTTTCCGGGCGACATATCGCCGGTATTGATTTGCAAAACACGATAGGGCAAACCCAAATCTTCGTGAATTTCCCGGGAAATTCCGGCCATCTCGTCTTGAATTTTATTTGATTCTTCAATATCGGCCTTGGCCAAAACAACTTGTTCAACTTTCATAAACTCGTGCACGCGATAAATCCCTTTGGTGTCTTTGCCATAAGACCCAATTTCACTCCTGTAGCATTGGCTGAAGCCACAAAATTTCATCGGAAGTTTGGCGCCGTCCAAAACCTCGCCCGCGTAATACGCCAAGAGAGATGGCTCGGCCGTGCCCACCAAGAATTTTTTGTCTTGGCTGGCCGCTCCGTCTTTTTCTTTGTCGCGAGTGGCCACCTGATAAATTTCATCCACTTCGGGATTGTATTCCTTGCCGGAAAAATATCCGCTGCCAAAAAGCGCGAATTCCTTCACAAGCGTGGGCGGAATCATCGGCGCGTAGCCTTTTTGCGACATCTTTCTAAAAACATAAAACATCAGAGCCGAAACCAAAATCGCTCCTTCGTTTTTGAGATAGTATCCGCGATAACCGCCAACCTTGGCTCCCCGCTCCACATCCAAAATATCCAAGATTTTTCCCAACTCGATATGATCCTTGGGTTCAAAATCAAATTTTGGAATTTCGCCTTTTTGCAAAATTTCCACGTTATCGGCATCATCCTTTCCCACCGGCGTATCGGGCGAAGGAACCGTGGGAACCTTGAGCATCATCTTCTGAAACTTTTCATCAATTTCCTTCAGTTCTTGGGCCATTTCCTGAAACCGGCTTTTAAGATCGCGGGCATTATCAATATTTTCTTTTCCCAATTTTTTTTGTTCCGCCCTCACGGATTCCGATTCGCTCATCAGCCGCCGCCTTTTTTCATCCAAATTTAAAAGCTTGTCCACATCCAAATCAATGCGTTTGTTTTTAGCCGCTTGTTGAACCGCTTCTTTATTTTCTCGAATAAATTTTATATCAACCATATTTTTAAATGAAATATTAGGATAATCTTATTTTAGAGCTTTTATCGCGTTTCGTAAAGAAGATCTGATCAATCTTAGAAATGTTTCTTAAGTTTAAGCTCCTTGACCACCGATTCCCAAATATCTTCGGGAATGGGCGGCGGCTGGCCGATCGGACTTGTTCCGGGATATCGCCAAGCGCTGATCATAATTATCCCGCCCGGACCGAATTTTTCCGAAGTCTTTTTTTCCTGCCACATCACCCAAATTTCATAAGGATGCTTTTTTGAGCCGGCCTTCTGCATGGCCGCGATCGTATCTGGAGCAATTCCCGTTTCGATTCGTTGCGGAAAACGCAAAATACGCCTTATTCGGCTTTCCGATAAGCCGTATTGGCGCATTTTGATCTTAATGTGATCGGTCCAGTACGCCCCCACACCAAAACGCCCCCCAAAAGAGATTTCCCTCCCAAAACCGCTTTTTTTATTTTTTCCTGAATTCAGATTGTTCATTTTTTTAATTGGCGTGGGGGTAAAAATTTTCCCGGCTGAATAACGGCAAATTCTCTTTTTTCATCGGGCGCTCAAGCTTTTCTTTATATTATTAAATTAATAAAACAAACAGATCTTGCAAATCCCCCAAACTAAACCAATGAAATAAAAAACGGTTCATATCGTAATTTTATAAGTGAGTTATCCGCGCTATAGCGGAAATAACTCACTTATAAAAAATTAAATAATCGCGGGACAATCAAAGATCAAAAATCGTTTTCAGGCGCATTTCATTATCGATTTTTTCCAAAATGCCAAAGCGGACATTTTCAACAATATTATAGAATTCGGCGAAAAATTCTATCTCGTCTTGGCATTCATGAGGATGCACAAAAACGCTTCTTTGCAGCTCGTGGAATCCCAATCTTTTAAGTCTGAATCGAAAAGCATCTCGTTCTTTCTTTTGTTCTTCCGGAATATCAAATATCACGATCCTCCATTTGCCGTCCCACTTCTGATCTTTGATTTGCATGCTGTCAATCTGATATTTTAACAACTTTGTTTTGCCCTCCCGGGTTAAAAGCAAAGAAATATTTCCGTCTTTCTCGAATTTGGCGCTTATAAGCTTCGATCTATAAAGCTCCCATATTTTTCGTTTTATTTCCTCTTTTCTTATTTGTTTCCAACCGCCGCCAATCGTCTTTATTATGTCAAAACGTTTCCCCGGAGAACGATTCAGAAAAATAGCGGATCCACCCAAGAGCAGAAATAATATTTTTCTTTTTTCCAAACTTAAGTTTCTCATATTCTGCAGAAAACCACGATAAATCATAAGTGAGTTATTTCCGCTATAGCGGAAATAACTCACTTATGAAAAATTCATAATGAAAATGCAAGAATAAAATAAAAAATGAGAGAGGATCTATTTCTCTCTCATCGTGGGAAACAATATCACTTCTCGAATCACCGGCGTGTCGGTCAAAAGCATCACGAGCCTGTCTATGCCCATGCCGAATCCAGCGGCCGGAGGCATGCCGTATTCCAAGGCTTCCACAAAATCCTCATCAAAACGCTGGCGTTCTTCGTCGCCTCGGTGTTCTTCCTGCTGCTTCATTCTTTTGGCTTGCTCTTGAGGATCATTAAGCTCGCAATAAGCGTTCACCATTTCCATTCCGGCGATCAAAAGCTGGAAACGCGCCGCTTCGCGAGGATTTTTTGGATTGGCTTTGGCCAGAGGCGACATTTCCAAAGGATGATTTATCACAAAAGTGGGTTCTATAATTCTTGGCCTGATGGTTTTAAAAATTTCATCAATGATTTTACAGCCGGGAATATCATCTCCAATTTTTTCGCCGGCAGATTTAAGACAATCAATCAATTCTTCTTTTGAAGCCAAATCTATATCAATTTTATATTCTTCTAAAATCAGATCGCGCATTGAAATTCTTTTAAACGGCGTTTTTGCGCTGATTTTATGCCCCTGAAATTCAATTTCTTTTTCCGGAATCAAAGAAACAAACATTTTTTCGGTCAGTTCCATCAACTGCTCGTAATCCGCGTAAGCCCAATAAAATTCAAGCATCGTGAAATCCGGATTGTGGGATTTGTCCATTCCCTCGTTTCTAAAGCATCGGCCCAGCTCGTAAACTTTTTCAAATCCGCCCACCAGCAATCTTTTCAAATAAAGCTCCGGCGAAACGCGCAGATACAAATCCATATCCAGAGCGTTGAGATGGGTTTTGAAAGGTTTGGCCAAAGCGCCTCCGGGCAAGGGTTGCAACACGGGAGTTTCGACTTCCAAAAATCCCTCTTTTTCCAAAAACTCCCTTATCTTTTTGATGATTTCTCCCCTCTTTTTGAAACGCTCAAAAACTTCCTTATTCATTGCCAAATCCAAATAGCGCCGGCGGAATCTTTCCTCAACATCTTTGAGCCCGTGCCATTTATCAGGCAGCTGATTTATCGCTTTGGCCAGCAGGCAAAACGATTTAACCAGCAAAGTCTTTTCTCCTTTGTGGGTGGCGAACAGCTTGCCCGAAACTTTTACAAAATCGCCCGCGTCAAAAAGATCGGAAGCTTCTCTATACAAATCTTCTCCCAATTCGTCTTTTTTAAAATATATTTGGATTAAACCCGACTCATCTTCCAAGTCGGCAAAAAAAGATCCGCCGTGTTTTCTTTCCCTCTTTAATCGGCCGGCCAAGTCAACCGATTCTTCCGACTTTGAAATATTTTCAAAATCTTCCAAAACTTTTCCGATTGGCAAATGATTACCGGTTTTCGCCGGATAAGGATCAATTTCCCTATCTTTGAGGGCTTGGAGTTTTTTTATTCGATCTGATTTTATGTTTTCGAGAGACATAAAATTAATTTTCAATATTTGGACATCCGATCCCGCCGGAAGCCGGACCGGAAATTTAACTGATTGAGATTATTTCATATTCCGCTTCTCCTCCCGGAGTTTCCACTTTCACCTTCTCTCCCGCCCGTTTGCCCAAAAAAGCTTTGCCCAAAGGAGACTCGTTAGAAATCTTGCCCAACGACGGATTGGCTTCTTGCGATCCGACTATTAAAAAAGTTTTCTGATTGCCGTTGTTTTTAACCTGAACGGAACTGCCGATCTGAACAACCGAAGATTTCTTGTTTTTATCAATTATTACGGCTTCTTTCAACAATTGATCAAGTTCCACTATCTTGCCTTCATTAAAAGCCTGCGCTTCGCGGGCAGCCAAATATTCCTGATTTTCAGAAAGATCGCCCAGAGCTTTCGCCTCTTCAAGTCTAAGAGCTATTTCCTTTCTTTTTATTTTCAGATCTTCCAGTTCTTTTTTTTGATCTTCAAATCCTTCCTTGCTGATGTATTGAGGCACGATAGTAAATGTAAAATTCAAAAATCAAAATGCAAAATTATGAATCTGTCCGCCTTGGGCGGACACCTAAATTTTGCATTTTAAACTGTCATTTTACACTTTGAGATTTACATTTTAAATTATTTATCAAAATACCATCTTAAAACTTCCTTGGCTATGGGAGCCGAAACGCGGCTTCCTTCTCCGCCGTTTTCGATTAAAATAACAATAACGATCTCGGGATCCTTGTAAGGCGCGAAAGCCGTAAACCAAGCATTGCTGTCGCGCTGACCGGCAACTTGGGCAGTGCCCGTTTTTCCGGCAACTTCCACATTCAGATCATTAAGCATCGAGGCAGTGCCGGAAACGACAGTTTGGCGCATTGCCTTTCTTATGGTCTCTAAATGCGCCTGATCAATGAAATTTTCCCCAACAACCCGGGCATCAAAAGTTTTGATAATATTCTTATCCGAATCAACAATCTTGTCAACCAATTGAGGGGTTAAAAGTTTTCCCCCATTGGCTACAGCCGCCGTTGCCGCAGCCAGCTGCAAAGGAGTTACTAACAAATCTCCTTGGCCGATTGAAATATGATAAGTATCGCCGGTAAACCAGTCTTCATTTTTAGCTTTTCGTTTCCATTCCGGATCCGGCAACAAACCATTTTTTTCTCCGGATAATTCAATTCCGGAAGAAGACCCGAAGCCGAATAAATTCAAATATTTTTTTATCCTTTCTATTCCCAACCCTTCTATATTACCATAACCTCCGCCTACTGTGTAGAAATAAACATCGCAAGACTCGGCAATGGCCGAATAAATATTTACCGCGCCGTGAGCTTTCCAATCGGTAAATCGATAGACAATATTCGGATCATATTGATTAACCACTCTTAACTCTCCAAAAGGATCGGCGATAATCGTATTGGGCGAAATTATTTTTTCCTGCAAGGCAGCCAGGCCGATCATGGGTTTAATGGTTGACCCGGGCGCGTATTGGCCTCCTATCGCCCGATTAAACAGCGGCCGGGAAGGATCATCGGCCAGAACCGAATATTCACTGGAAGAAAGAGCTTTTGAAAATATGTTATTGTCAAAACCCGGAAAACTGACCATGGCGAGCACCGAACCGCTTCTTGGGTCCAAAGCCACGGCTGCCGCTTTTTCCAATTTTAAATTCTTCAGAGTCTTTTCAATTTCATCGTAAAGTTTGCGCTGCAATCCGCCGTCAACAGCCAAAACAATTCCCCGTCCCGGCTCCGAATCGACAGTTTTTTTGTTTCCTCGCGCTTGGCCGCTTGAATCAACTTCCACAATTTGGCGGCCGGTTTTTCCTCTTAAAATATTTTCGAAGGAATGTTCAACCCCTGATTTGCCTATTTTTTCCGTTGCCGAATAATCCGGTTTGTTCTTTAAATCTTCAGATCCCAACTTTCCCAAATATCCCAAGATATGGGAAAAATAAGGAGTTGAATTGTATTGCCGAGCGGCGCTTTTCTCGATTCTCAAACCCGGCATTTTATCTATTTCGGCTTCAAAAGCCAAAAGTTTTTCATGTTCAAGATTATTGGCAATCAAAAAGCTTTCCGCGTTTTTTGAATTAAAATTTTTAATCTGTTCCATGATTTCTTCAGACGGAACGGCAAGAATTTTAGCCGCTTTTTCGATAACCGACCGGCGCTCAACAGGCGATTTTGGCAAATCCTTGAAAGTAACCGACAAATCGAAACTTGGAACATTATATACCAGCTGTTTCAGGGAGCTGTCATAAATTACGCCCCGGGAAGCAGGAATAGGAACAATCTTCAGCCGGTTTCGTTCGGCAAGATTTTTATATTCTTCTCCCCGCACAATCTGCAAATAAAAAACCTGGCCGAATAAAACCGCCAAACCCGAAACCAGCGCCCAAAAAAATATTTTAAAAACTCCGGGCCGCAAAGGAACTTCTATTTTTCGCCCCTCAAATTCCGGTTTTGAAGCGTCAAGAAAAATTTCTTCGGGTTCGACTGATTCTTTGGAAGATCTGCGAATACGATATTTTTTTAAGTTTTCAAAATTAATCATCGGGTAAAATTAAAGAAGCCCGTTTTTTTCTTTTTGAAGCCATGCGCAATAAATCGGGAAAAAAATCCTTCAATGCATAGAAAACAAAAAAACTTAACAAAAAATTGCAAATCAAGTTTGCCGGCAAAGCCGAAAAAAAATCAGGCCAGTTTGAAAAAAAATAATCGGAAAATATCGCCGATGAAATTTTTTTAAAAATTCCGGCCAATGCCTCAAAACTCAACACACCAATAAAAAGAGAAAGGGTGATCGCCCAAAATCCGCTTTGTTTAAGAATATAACGCGAAAGCCATCTAATAAAACAGAAAACGATAAAAATATTAAGTGAAAACAAGCCGAAAAATAAATTAGCCGTCAAATCATAAAAAACAGCCATAATTAAGACAAACCATTTAACGCCCGATCCATTTTTTAAGATCGCCAAAGCGAGGGAAAGAGCGAGAATTAAATCGGGAACGGCGCCAAAAAAACGCAATTGCGAAAAAACGGCTAATTGCAAAGAAACAGTGAACACCAAAAGAATCGCGAAAAAAGCCATTTTCATGAAGAATCGGGATTTTTTAAGATAAATATTTTCTCCAAGCTTTCAAAATCGACCGCCGGCCTGATTTCCGCTTTTTTGAAAATTTCGGTTTCCCTGAAAATTATTTTTGAAATAACGCCAAGAATTATCCCTTGGGGCGCCGAATCATTAAGTCCCGAAGTGATCACCGTCTCGCCCTCTTTGATTTCTTCGGCAATTGGAATCATTTCCATAATCAAACTCAACCCCTGGTTGCCTTTGGCGACGCCTTTCACTCTGGTTTCCTGGGAAAGAACGTTAACTATTGACTGATTGGATGTTATTAAAAGAATTTTTGAATAAAATAAATTCGCTTCCACCACCTTGCCTACCAGAAAATTTTGCGAAGTCACGGCAAACATTCCATCCGATATCCCGCCGTTTTTTCCTTTATTCACTATCAAATAACCGCCGTCTTGGGAGCTTGAACCGATTATTTGAGCTATCTCCGATTCGGGTCTTTTTTCCAGCGGCAATTCGAGACGCCGGCGAAGAATTTTATTTTCTTCTTCTTTTTCCCTCAAAGCCGAGTTTTCACCGATTAAAGCCAAATTATGCGCTCTTAAATTTTTACTTTCTTCAATTAAATCACCCAGTGTGAAAAGGGTGGCGAATTGCCCGCTTAAAAATTCGTGCGAATTAAAAAATAAAGAAGCGAAAGGTTCAATGATTTTAAAAGCGATATTTTTGGGCGCGCCAAGCCAGCCTAATCGGCCAAAAAAAATCAGCAGCAAAATCACCGCCAAAATCGAGAAAAATATCTTTAGCGACCGAAAAGAAAACATATGATTGGATTTCATTTAAAATCTCCTGCCGGAAGCAAATTGGCTGTCAACTAAAACTTCTTTAAGCTTGTCCAAATCTTCCAGCACTATGCCGCAGCCGCGGACAACGGCTGTTAAAGGATCATCGGCCACCCGAACCGGCATTTGCGTTTCTTTGGCGATAACTTTATCCAAACCTCGCAACATGCTTCCGCCTCCTGAAAGCACAATCCCTTTTTCCATAATATCGGCCACCAGCTCCGGCGGAGTTTGTTCAACCGTCGTCTTCATTGCGTTGACTAAAATTTTTACCGAACGACTAATCGCTTCCCTCACTTGTTCGTCATTAACAATAATCTCTTTGGGCATTCCATTAATCAAATCGCGCCCCCTCATCGTGGCATGCAGAGATTCTTCCTGCTCGCAAGCGGATCCAATCGCTATTTTTATTTCTTCGGCCGTTTTTTCGCCCAAGATAAGCTTGAATTCATCGCGAGCGTATTGGATTATATCATTATTCATTTTATCGCCCGCGATCCGCAAGCTCTTGCTGACCACGATTCCTCCCAAAGAAATCACCGCCACTTCGCAAGTTCCGCCCCCGATATCAACAATCATATTTCCGGCCGGGTCCTGAACCGGCAGGCGCGCGCCTATTGCCGCCGCCATCGGTTCTTCAATCAAATAAACTTCCCTGGCGCCCGCGTTGCGCGCGGCATCTTCCACCGCTCTTTTTTCCACTTCCGTCACGCCGCAAGGCACGCCAATTACCACTCTGGGACGCGGCAAAATAGCCATTGATTGCTTGTGAACCTGATTTATAAAATACCGAAGCATCTGTTCGGTCACTTCAAAATCGGAAATTACTCCGTCAACCAAAGGCCTTGTAGCCGAAATATGGCCGGGAGTTCGCCCGACCATTCTCTTGGCCTCATTGCCGATAGCCAAAATTTGGCCGGTTTTCTGATTAACCGCAACAACCGAAGGCTCATTAATCACGATTCCCCGGCCTTTAACATAAATCAGAGTGTTGGCTGTTCCCAAATCTATGCCGACATCTTTTGAAATTTTGCCAAAAAGTTTATTCAGCACGCGAGTATCCTGCGGAATCACTAATTTTTACGGATGATACGGATAAAATCAAATCCGTAATATCCGTATCATCCGCCCGCCCGCCGCGAAGCCCTAAAAGCGAGGCGCGGTAATTCCATAGGGTTCTAGAATAATTTCATCACGTCTCTCAATGTTATCAGAATCATCAATAAAATCAAAAAAATAAAACCGGCCGCGTGAACTATTTGCTCAACTCTCTGGCTGACCGGTTTGCCTCTGAATTTTTCTATCAATAAAAAAAACAGCCTTCCGCCATCAAGAGCCGGGAAAGGAAGAATATTTATAATTCCAAGATTGATCGAAAGCAACGCCGCGAGCTGAATAATATAAACAACTCCCATATGAGCCGCCTGTCCGGTGATTGAAAAAATTCCCACCGGTCCGGTTACGTCGCTCGCCACTTGGCCATTGGAAAAAATTCCCCAAAGTATTGATCCCAAAGCGGCTAAAATTATCCAAATCAAATTCAAAGTATAAATTACCCCTTTATAGATCGCTTCATACCAAGGATAAGAAACAATCGCGGTTCTGGCCAGAACAACACCCATTCGGCCTTCTTCGGGCGGCGGATTTTGGCGCGGAGTCAATAAAACCTCGCGCGTTTTATCGCTGCTTTTTATTGTCATTAAAATTTCTTGGCCGGCGTATTTTTGAGCAAAATCCTGCACTTGGCCGACTTTGGAAATATCGGAAATTTGATCTTCGGGACCCGAAACTTTTATTATCGTGTCGCCTATCGCAAGCCCGGCTGCTTCCGCCGGCGAACCCGGACTTATTTGAGCGATTTGAATTTTAGGATTTTTTACAATTTCCTCGTCTGACACCGTAGCCGGCAACCCGGCTACCAAGCCGGATACAATCAAAATAATAGCCAAAAGAAAATTCATCGAGACGCCAGCCGCCAAAATTACAGCCCTCTGGCCGATTGTTTTTGAAGAAAAAGAGAGAGAATTGCTCCTATCTTGCCCGTCCTCTCCCATAATCTTAACGAATCCGCCCAAAGGAATCAGATTTAAAGAATAAACCGTTTCCCCTTTTTTGATTCCCAGAATTCTTGGCGGGAAACCAAAACCGAATTCCTCGACTTTTGCCCCGGCGCGCTTAGCGGCCAAAAAATGCCCAAGTTCATGGACAAAAACCAAAACACCGATAATTGCAATGAAAACGGCAATAGTGAGAATCATACGCGATAAAAAAATACTTATGAAAATTGTTTTCTTGGATTCTATACCGTCATTATCTCTTTTTCTTTCGCTTCCCCCATTTGAGCCAGTTTATCATTGTAGCCGTCAATTGTTTTCTGCAATTCATCTTTGCCGCGGAACTTATCATCTTCTCTTATCAAGCCGGCTCTTTCGCCCTCCTGAATTTCTTTCCAAGCTTGTTCTCTGAAAGCGCGAATAGAAGCTTTGGCTTCTTCCATTTTGTCCTTTAAATTTTTTACCAATTCCTTGCGGGTTTCTTCATTCAAAGAAGGAATATTAATTCTGATAAAATCCCCGTTCACGGATACTGATAATCCCGACCGGGAAGAAGAAATGGCTTTTTCTATTTCCTTGATTGAATTTTTATCCCATGGCTGAATCATAAGCATCCGCGGTTCGGGTGCCGTGATTACGGCCAATTGCCTCAAAGGAGTGCGAGTGCCGTAACACTCCACTTCCACCGTTTCAACCAAAGCCGGAGTGGCGCGGCCGGTGCGCAACGAACCAAGTTCTTCCTTGAAAAAAGCCACGGCTTTTTCAAGACCCGGCTTAATTTTGTTTATGCTGTCTTTGTAATTAGGCATAAAATTATAAATAAATTCGAAATCCGAATATCGAAATCCGAAATAAATTTTAAATTTCAATTCTCCAAATTCCAAACAAATGCATTCTCTTTAGAATTTGATATTTTGAATTTATGATTTGTTTCGTATTTCGGATTTCGTGCTTCGAATTTTTTATTTAGTATCCCAACCCGAATGTCGGCTCTCTGGAAATCCCCGCATAAAGAATATTGGAGTCTTTGTGATCAATAGTCAAGACATTAATCAGGCCGCCGGTCTGAATTGAATTATAGGCCCAAGTTTGGCCGTAATCTTGCGAACGGTAAACGACGTTTCCGGCGGCGTAATAAATAAAAGAAGGATTGAGCAGATCCAAAGCGATCGCCTGCACCGTCAAGCTTTCCGGAGGAATTATAATATTCAATTTTTGCCAGGTTTGCCCGCCATTGTAACTTTTTAAAAAACCTCTTCTCGAGCCGGTATAAAGGGTGTCGGGATTATTTTTATCCATTACCAAGGTTTCAATATCTTTAGATTCCCAAAAACCGTCCGATTCTTCCAATTTTTGCCAGGTTTGTCCTTTGTCGTTCGATTTAAAAACTCCGCTATTAAACGTACTCAAGTACATAATCCGCGGATCAATCGGATTGATTTTAAGATCGCTGACCGCGTCGTCAAACCATTTGATCGCTTTCCAATTCTTTCCATAATCGGAACTGCTGAAAAATCCCCCCTCGGCTGTTCCCATATAGACTGCCGACGATTCAAAAGGATCAATTTCAACGGTCAAAACGGCATAAAGTTCCCGGGCCGTCTGATAGGTTTGTTCCCAATTCTTTCCCGCGTCATTTGAACGCAAAAACATTCCGAGGCCGTTTTGATAGCCGGCCAAGAAAACATTAGCGCTGTTTTTGGGATCAATCGCGATGTCAAAAATATCCGCCCGCTTGTCGAGATTGCCGGCGGAGGCCGAATACCAAAGTTCTCCGCCATCCATGGTTTTTATAAGACTATTTCCTTTGGTTCCCAAATAAATTATTTTTGAATCGCCGGGGTCAATTTCAATCCGCAAGACATTGGCGGTGGAAATGGTTTGATTATTGGCCGCTTTTATTTTATGTTCCCATGTTTCGCCGCGATTGAAAGTCTTAAAAATTCCGCCGTCCCGCGAAAAACCGCAAGACAAAGAAAACGCGGCCAAAGCGGCAAAAAAGATTATTGGAAAAGCGAAAGAATAAATAGATTTATTATGCACAAATTTAATTTTCAATTTTCAATAATCCAATTTTCAAATTCCGCTGGAGAAGTATTAGTTTGAAAATTAAAGAATTGTAAATTAAATATTGATTGAAAGTTGTAAATTGATAATTGAAAATTAATTCATATTTTCATCATCATCACTTCAAGCGCCAATTTCGAATCGAAACTTGAATTGCCCAAAATATTTTTGGTTTTCTGAATCTGCCTGGAAACGGCGCAAACTTGCGAATTTATTAATTTTTCGCATGATTCGTTCTTGCCCAAAGCCAGATCGCCGCACCCGAGATTAGCCAGCAAACCATCGCGCATAAATAAAAGCCATTCTGAAAGAGTTTCCCGCGCCTGGGGAATATTTTGAGACATCTCTCCGGCCAGCTCCATTTTTCCGACCAAATCGGTTTTTAAAATACGGCTGAAAATTTCAAAATTCCTTTCGCGGTTCTCCAGAATTTCCCGATTCCGGCAGATTTTCAATGCCCGTCCCGGCCGGCCGGCGCAAAGTTTGGCCGCCTTGGCGGAAATCGAATCGCCAAAATCCAAATGTTTCAGTCCGGCGATTATTTCTTCCTGTGCCACCGAAGAAAAACCGATTGCCTGGCAGCGGGAAAAAATAGTGGGCAGAATCGCCTGTTTTCGCGAAGTTATTAAAAAAATCAGACTCTTGGCGCTCGGCTCCTCCAGAGTTTTTAAAAGAGAATTCACCGCCTCGTTGGTCATCTTGTCCGAATCATCAATGATGGCGATTTTCAGCAAGGAGCAATAAGGCGAAAGGCTCAATTGATGTCGCAAAGAATTTATCTCTCCAATCCCTATTTCATAAGTTTTCAAAACGCCTTTTTTTTCTTCTTGCCGCGGCGCCAACGCAAAAACATCGGGATGGCTGTTTTTCTCAATATCGCGGCAGCTTTGGCAGTTTTGGCATGGCAAATCGTTTTTCTTATTTTGGCAAAGAAGCCGCTTGGCGAATTCCAGCGCCAAAGTTTTTTTGCCGATCTCCGCCGGACCGAAAAAAAGATAAGCGTGCGCCAGCCTTTCCTGTCGGGCGCTTTTTATTAAAAAATCCCAAATTTTCTTATGGCCGATTAGCATAACAAGATACGAACAGATATGAAATTAGGGAATCCAGACATTCAATGTCCGGGATTTTGACATTGAATGTCTGGATTCATTATAAAGCTATGGAAGGGTAAAACATATTTGGCATGAAATTCAAGGTTCGCATTATAGTTATCTTACCCCAAAAATCAATCTTAGTAAATTGGCGTTAAAAATGCCAACGGCTCATCCCGACAATCGGGATGAGCCGTTGAAAAACCGCCCCGCTCCTATTCTTGCATAATAGAAAGTATGCGAGAATAGGGCAAATAAAAGAAAGCCCGAGAAATTTTCCCGGGCTTTAAGCTTCAAAAATTCAAAATTCAAGTCACAATACTGCCAGGGGACGGAACGACCTGCCGCCCCAGTGATCGTCGGACGAACTACAGAAGACATCCGCCAGAACGCCATTGCCGGAGCTGCCGCCGCTGAAGCGGTGGCCGCAACCGACAAAATATTGCTCATACCACACCGACGTATTGGTTGAGCCATCATTTTTGCGCGAATCGGGATAGAGTTGAGGAATGATATTGCTCTCCTCAACAGTTTCCAGACGAAGCCGATTTATGTCGAGAGCCATCTTCCCAGCCAGAGCAGGCTTGATTTTCTCTTCCCACTCATCAGCTGAAACTCCGAATCTCGAAGACTGCAAACCAGAATCATACTGGACAATCTTTCGCTCTTTCCGAAGTTGCTCAATAATTTTGCCCAGTAGATTATCTTTTCCATACATCTGCCGACCATCATCGTAAGCCGGCTTAGGGCGGATATCGATCAAAACGGAAATACCATCAAGACCGGCCCGGAGTACCTTGTTCAATTGCCCGTCGATATTGCGAAAAATTTTTCCTTTGACGAGCATCTGGTAAAACCGTTGCTCCGGCTTGATTCTCCAACCCGGATATTCATCGCCCGGCATCAGAGATACATCGGGCAAAAAATGCGGCTCATGGCCGAGACTTTGCCACGCCTTGATTTTCCTTCGGCCGCAGAAACGGAGTTTTCGTTCAAACTCCGTTAAATCAAACTCTCGGCCGAAGAAAGCCAGATGATATTGGCGTTCGCGATCAAGAATTTTATTAATCCAATCTCTGAATTCCAAATTTTCACTCTGCTCCTGCTGCGCCAACACAAGCTTTTTACTCTCTATCAGAGTTTGCAACGCAAGCAAGATAGCTTCGGGATCTAATGCTCTTTGGCGCCACTGCCTTTCCAGCTCAAATTTTTTGGCATAGAACGATTCATTTTGTTCGCCTGTGACAGCATATTTTATCGCCGCCATGACAAACCTCCTTTTTGGATTGATTTTTAAGAACCACTCCCATCAAATAAGCTCAAAATGAGCTTATTTTGGACATTTTAATTATATAACAATAAAACCATTCGGTCAATTTTTATCGCGCACTTTACACGGCGCTTCATTAAAATAAACTTTATGAAATGAATACCCATCCGCAGCAGAGCTGCGGGGTAAAATTACTGACGCAATGAAATATAATAAATTTTTCTTCTTGTCGCCTATTTTTGCTATAGCAAAAATAGGCGACAAGCGCGTTAGTTTAACATTTCGGCAGCTTCATAAAAAACTAAAAAACGATTCAGGCTGTTGCCTATAATTGCTATAGCAATTATAGGCAACAGCCTGCGCGCGTTATCGCTGCCGGAAATAAAAACGAATCAAGATGAGCTATTTCAAATTAAACAAAGTTTTCATCTCCTCCTCCCTATCTTTTCCAATATCTTTAACGATCAAATAATCCACGAATTGTTCAATATCAAAAAAATCACAAATAAAATCAATCTCGTTTCGACACTGAAAAGGATAAATAAAAACGCTTCGCTGCAAAGGATAAAGACTCAAATTTTTCAAAGATTTGTTCAAAGCGTCTCTTCCTTGTTTATGACTTTCGGGAATATCAAAAATGATCAGTCGCCAGAGCCCGTCCCATTTTTTGGGACGGGAGATTTTCATGTTTTCAAAAGAATACTCTTGAACTTTTCTTTTGCCTTTTTCGGTGATTCGAATAACGGCTTGGCCGTTTTTGCGGAAGAATTTGACCAGTTTCTTGCGTCTTAAGGCATTTACGGTTCTTTTTATCCTGGCTCGATCTTTAGCTTTGCCGGCTTGGAACATTTTTAAAATTTGCGGAAGATTAGGCAAAATAAGACTGACAACAATTATTCCACCCACAGCTAAACCTTTTAGAATTTCTTTGGCTAATTCGCCTCTTGAATAATTATTTTTTAGAATCATAAATTTTTATTTTGAAGTTAATCACCCTGCGAGTCCTTCGGACATCGCAGGGCGTAATTGCCTTTCAAAGTTCGAAGAGTCTTAGTTGATTGATGTTCCTTCCTTGTTTTTCTATGTATTTTTCAATCACTTTCCTGTCGCCTCGGCCGCTTACCGTCGCGA
>Ga0076091_111_pt1 | contig 34297 bp, 33 predicted proteins | sample RifGroC1_FD_68120 | JGI IMG/M metagenome (GOLD analysis project Ga0076091, IMG submission 68120) | Parcubacteria bacterium GW2011_GWC1_43_12 | reverse complement strand
CAACCTTTGTTTTCCTTTGTCGGTTAAAACAAGGGTCAAAGTGCCATCGGGATTGGGTTTAGCGGAAATAAGTTTGGAGCGGTAGAGTTCGCGGATATCTCTTTTTATTCTTTCCTTTTCAATCTTCGCCCATTCTTCTTTAAGATCACCCAAAATTTTCATATGTTTACCCGGCGTGCGAACCATAAGCAAAGAAAGACCGCCAAAAAGCAAGGTTAGAATTTTTCTTTTGTTGTCGGATAAATTACCCATCCTTATTTTATTTAATTTAAGCGAGCCTGCTCTCAATTCAAATGAATCTACTTATTGCTTTGATTTTGACGACTTATTCCACGATCGTGGAATAAGTCGTCAAAATGACCAAACTTCACCCACCAATACCGCAGCAATTAAATAAAAACTCAAAATAATTTTCCTCCTCTTGGAACTTCTTTGGTTGGCGAAAGTAAAATTACGCCACCCTCGCCATCAGGCAAACCGAGAGTTAAAACTTCGGATATAAAAGGACCTATTTGCTTTGGAGGAAAATTTACCACGCCTATTACTAATTTTCCAAGCAATTCTTCCCTTGTATAATGTTTTGTGATCTGAACCGAAGATTTTTTGATTCCAATTTCCGGACCAAAATTTATCTTGAGTTTGTATGCCGGTTTCTTTGCTTCGGGAAAATCATCCGCCTCCAAAATTTCTCCAACTCTTATATCTACTTTCTCAAAATCTTGATAATTGATCATAAATTATATTTTATATAATAAATTATTCTCTATTTTTATTCTATCCTATATCTTTCCGCAATACAAAAAAGGCGGACTTAAGCCCGCCTTTGCGATTCGGATATATATCCGGAACGCCTGAATGAATTGTATAAAATTTACTTCTTATTTTCAAGCGCCAAGGCTGCCAAATACACGTTGCGCAAAAGCAAAGCAACGGTTACCGGCCCGATTCCTCCGGGCGTGGGAGTCAAAAAAGCCGCCTTTTGAGCCACGCTCTCTCTGTCGACATCTCCAATTATTTTTCCATCGTGGTATCTTGTGATTCCCGCGTCCACCAGAACCGCGCCATCTTTTATCATGTCCCCTTTTATCATATTGGGACATCCTGTAACCGTAATTACAGCGTCAGCTTTTTTCAGTTTATCTTCCGCGCCAAAAACCAGGCAGGTATTTCTGACTAGATATTTAAGACCCAAACCTTCTTTTTGAAGTATCGTTTTTAAAACTTGGCCGAAAATTTCGGAATTGACAAAAGCCAGAGCGCTTTTACCCGATAAATTATTTTTGAATCCTTCCCGCAAAGCCAAAAGAATCGCCAATGGCAACACCGGCAAAAAATTGCATCTTCCCTTTTGCAAAATTTTCAAATTTTCTTTATGAAAACCATCCGCATCTTTTTTGGGATCGATTGATTCAATGATTCTGTCAGTGTTAAAAACAGCCGGCAGAGGCAACTGGACGATTATTCCGTGCGCGTCCCCCGCTTTATTCAGTTCGTTGATTTTAACGATTATATCATCTTCCCTGGCTCGGGAAGAAAAATCATATTCTTCAACCTTGATGCCTATTTTTTCCCCGGCCTGTTTTTTGAGCCTGACATAAATTTTGGAAGCTTCATCGTCGCCAATTAAAATAACAGCCAATTTCGGTTTTAAATTCTTGGCTTTTATTTCTTTGGCTATTTCCTTCTTGATTTTTTCCGCGACCTTTTTGCCGTCAAAAATATTCATTATATTTTGATTTCTTTGTATATGGGAAATTTCTTGGCCAGCTTTTGGACTTGCGATTTTATTTCCAATTTGATTTTTGGGTTGGCGGGCGCTTTAATGAATTTCGCCACGAGCCCGGCCAAAATTTTAGTCTCTTTTTCCTTTAATCCCCGAGTTGTTATTGCCGGCGTTCCCAAGCGGATTCCCGAAGGATTGAATGGGGGTTTGGGATCATTGGGAATCGCGTTGCGGTTAACGGAAATTCCGAGCTTATCGAGTTCTTCTTGGATTTTTTTGGAATCCGCGCCAAACAGAGTCAAATCCAAAACTATCATATGATTGTCCGTTCCGCCGCTTACGACTCTGATTCCTTGTTCTTCAAACTCTTCAGCCATCGCTTTGGCATTTTTTACGATCTGCTTTTGATAATTCTTGAAATTCTTTGACTGCGCTTCCAGAAAACAAACCGCTTTGGCCGCGATCACATGGTCCAGCGGCCCGCCCTGCGTTCCCGGAAAAACGCCTTTATCTATTTTTTGCGCCAAAGTTAATTTTCCATCCAAATTCACTTCGTCTTTTTCCTTGCAAAAGATCAATCCGCCCCGCGGTCCGCGCAAAGTTTTATGAGTAGTGCTTGTCACCACATCGCACCAAGGAAACGGATGCGGATGTTCGCCGGCGATTACCAATCCCGCGATATGGGCGACATCGGCCATTAAATACGCGTTTACTTTCTTGGCAATATTGGAAAATTTTTCAAAATCCAATTTTCTGGAATAAGAAGTCGTGCTGGCAATAATCAGCTTGGGTTCGAATTCCAAAGCGATTTTTTCCACTTCATCGTAATCGATCATTTCGGTTTTGGCGTCCACGCCGTAATGGCGGAAATTATAAGTTTTGCCGGAAAAGTTTACGGGCGATCCGTGGGTCAAATGTCCGCCCGAAATCAAATCAAATCCCAAAATTTTATCGCCGGGTTTTAACAAGGCCAAAAACACCGCCGCGTTGGCTTGAGATCCGGAATGGGGCTGAACATTGGCGTGTTCGGCGCCGAATATTTTTTTGGCGCGATCAATGGCGATTTTTTCTATTTGATCCACAAATTCATTGCCGCCGTAATAGCGTTTGTCCGGATAACCTTCAGAATATTTGTTGGAAAGCGGCGTGCCCATCGCCGCCAATACGGCGGAGCTGGCGTAATTTTCGGAAGGAATCAAAGTAAAAACGTTTTTTTGGCGTTCAATTTCTTTTTTGACGAGACCATAAATCTTGGAATCGGTTTTTTTGAGATTTTTCATTTAAGTTCTAAGTATGTCATCCCCGTGAAAACGGGGATCCAGATTAAGTTCAAAACCTGGATCCCCGCCCGCTTCGCCGGAGCTTCAGCGAGGCGAGCCTACGCGGGAATGACAAATAAAATCACCATTATTACAATAAATTTTTAATTATTTGATCCAGTTGTCTATAAAGATATTCTAAACTATCTTCATTTATCACCGTATAATCGGCAATGGCGATGGGGTTGGCCTGGGTTAAATTTTCGATTTGGGAATAATCCCGGCTTTTTCCCTCTTCCGGAGTCAACGGCCTAACCGATCGCTTGCCCAATCTCTCGTATCTTGTCTTTGGAGAAGAATAAACGGTTATTGCAATAAAATTATCTCCGAATTTATTTTTAAATTCCAAATATTCCGGCCAGCTGTATAAACTTTCAACTAAAACAACATCCGATGGCAAATCTTCAATCTTTTTTATAACCTGTTTGGCATAATGCAATTGGCCGTATTTTGCCCGCAAATCTTCCCTCACTTCCCTTTCATTTTTTTCATTTATTTCCAATCTTCTCGCCCTCATCTCATCAAATGTAACCTCGCCGAAATAAACTTTGGGCCAATTATATTTCTTGATCAAATAATTTATGGCTTCGCTTTTTCCGGAACCGGGCAAGCCCAGAATTGCGATAATTTTTTTGGACATGGCTTAAATTATGAGCAGCTAAATAAAAAAGCTTTCTGATATAAAAATACCAGAAAGCCTCTGTAAAATCAATTAAAATGAACTATACTCTCCTTTGGGGAAAATAGTATCCCTTTTCTCTTTGAATGATATCGCGTCCGCAATAGCGCTCTCCTTCGGCGCATACTCCGGTTTTAAAGCAATGAGGCTCAAGAGCCGGAGACCCGGTCAATTGCTCGCGAAATTTCCGCGCAACATTATAAATTTCTTCTTGCGCGCACCAACACAGCCGCTTTCCCTGCTCATGAACCAGCGCATTTATAGGGCATTTTTTAGAATAGCCCACCACAGCCCCGTAAGGCGCAATTATCATTCCGAGAGATTTGGGAATGCCGAATTCGCAAAGATAAAGATCGGTCCATTCACTGATCAGAGCGAGAGCATCTTCCGATAATCCCAGTTCGCACACCACCGGCGGCGCGTAAAACTCCCTTGTAAACCAGGGAATTCCCCGATGAATTGTCCTGTGGCGCTGATCCTGCCCCATGGTTGCCAGAGAAATTTCGATATTCAAAGCAACACTGCCAACGGAATTATCCATCATTTCCGGCCTGAAAAACAATTGATCAACCGGAAAAGTGAGTTCCGGAGAGGCGCTAACCGCCGATATATCCTGTGTCTTGACAATTTCCAAAAAAGGAGCGTAAACAACATCATTGTTTCCTCAGAAAACCGGCGCCCCAATCATTTTGACTCGCTTCGGACGCTTCGAACATGAAATTAATCCCGGGATATTTTTCCAGAATCAATCTCGCCATTTCCGAAACCGCAAATTTCATGGCCGGAGTCCAGGCAGTTCGATACATCGTCGCCAGAGTGATCAAATCAACCGTGTAGTCAAGAGCCGTGGGAAAAATCGTCGGAATAAACACCCTCATCTGCTCTTGGGCGATTTTGTGAGAATTGTTTCCGATATACTTTTCGGACGCAAATGGCCTGTCTTTTTTCAGCCAATCAGAAACAAGCTCGGTTGCCTGTTCCATGTTTGATTGATAAAATCCAACGCCCCGTAATCCGGATCATCAAACATTTCGCCGCAAAATCTTCCGCTGCGCTGATCCGTGTTATAAAACGGGTGCGCCAGATGAAGACCAAAGGTGACATCGCTAACAGCGATTCCCTCAATGGCAAAAGTTGCCGACCAATGCTCGAGAGGCGTGTGATGGCCTTTTTCGAAAAGGCGGCCCTTCACATCTTGCTTTCCTTGGCCGAATTCGGGCATTTTTGCCTGATAGCATGTTCCGGCCGCGTGTTGAGCCAGTTCATACGGATCAACATTCGTGTGCGCCAAAAGCTCCACTCTAATCATAAATCCTCCCTTGTTAAATTATGAAATAACTCCCTTGAGCCTGATTTTGAATAATCGTAAACAAAAAAGCTTTTCGGGTTATTTGATAATATCCCGAAAAGCTCCAACAGGTCAATCAATTACTGATTTTTATATTCTTCCACCGCGTCCTCGATTATTTCCAATTCCACTCCGCATTTCTTGAAAAGCTCGCGGGTTGGCCCATCGGCGTGATATTTTTTCAACACCACCACCCGCTTGATTCCGACTCTGGCGATGCGTCTCGCGCAATAAACACAAGGCGTCATTTTGCAATAAAGCGTGGCGTCTTTGAGTTTTATTCCATCCATCGCCGCCTGCAAGATCGCGTTTTCCTCGGCATGCAAAGTTCTCTGGCAATGCTGGCTTTGCGAACCATCCGGCCAACTGATCGTCACCATAAAATGTCCAACATCATCGCAATGATCGTCGCCGGGAGCCGAACCTGTGTAGCCGGTGGTTAAAACCGTCTGTGTCTCCGAATCAACGATGATCGCCGCGCATCTGCCTCGATCGCAAGTGGCGCGCTTGGAAATCGCGTCCAGCATCCCCAAAAAATATTCATCCCAGTTGGGCCGAACATAGCCATTTAATTTGCCGACTCTTGATTTGCTTTTTTGATTTTTCATAATATTGGACTTATCCGTCTTTTTTAAATTTAGCACAACAAATGTTCAAAAGCAATTTTAAAAGGCCTCCTTGAATTATCCAAGAAGGCCTTATGTTTATTTTGCGACCCGGATACGCTGCAATTTGACATAACGGATATTAATTCCCGCATCTTTTATGATTTGAATTCCATTGTTAGGGTAGACGCCCTCCAATAGTACCATCGTTTCAATGCCCAATCCGGTAATAATTTTCGCGCAGATTTCACAGGGTTCGGCATTGACATAAATGGTTGCTCCTCTTGTCCCTACCGCCCCTTCCCTGTTGAGAGCTCGGGTTATTGCCGACCATTCGGCATGCATCGCGCGGCACTTCTCGAGCTGAGTGCCCGAAGTAATTCCCAATTCTTCGCGAAGACAACCGACTTCTTCGCATTTTGCCGAACCTGTGTACTGATCGTTGAAACCCTGAGAAATTATCCCGTCATCTTTAACAATGACGCATCCGAACTTTCGCGTTTGGCCGATCAGATTTCCTTCGGCATCTCTTTCGTATCTTCCATTGACTTTCTTTACGCCTCGAACACACCTTGATCTCTTGGCCGCGGCCAGAACAATTTCCATATAATAACGGTCTATCCGGCGAATTTCCTCGTCGTAGTCGGCGGTTCCCAAACCGCTGCCGAAAAGACCCGTACTGCCAAAGCCCAAGCCGCCCCGCCGAGTTTTGGGCAATTCTCCATCGGTCAACTCCAAAATCGGAACCTCGGCTCTGGAAAAAACAAGCTGGGCGATGCGCATATTTTTTTCAATCACAAACGAATTATCACCTCTGTTGCGCAACAAAACCCCCGCTTCGCCCCGAAAATCCGGATCGACCGTGCCCGGCGAATTGGAAAGTTCAATATCAAATTTATTCGCCAAACCGCTGCGAGGCCGCACTTCGCATTGAAACGGCCAAGGAACAGCCATTCGCACTCCAATACCGATAAGAACACTCTTGCCCGGCGGAATTTCAAAAGGCAAATCTTGAATAACCCTCTTGGTTATTTTGTCCAGCACCCTCGAACCAAAAACGTCATAGCCGACCGCCCCATCCGACGCCCGAATAGGAATTAAAGCGTCTTTCCTGATCTTATTCATCCTGATAACCATGCAATGTCTCCTTACGCAAAATTATTAATGTGCCATCAAGAATTTCTTTATTATTATAAGGTTAAGATTAGAGATAAAGCAATAAGCCGCGCCTAAATAAAGCAATCGCTTTATTTGAAAATCCGATAAAAAACAAAAACAGTCCCGCATTATGCGGGACTGTTTTTTTAAAATTATTTCTCTTCCGTTTTAATCCCCATCGATCTGGCCGTGCCCTCGATAATCTTCATCGCCTGATCAATATCATTGGCATTGAGATCTTCCATCTTCTTTTTGGCGATCTCGCGAATTTGATCTTTGGTCACTTTGCCGACTTTGTCTTTTAAAGGATTGGCCGCGCCCTTGGGAATTCCGGCCGCCTTGCGGAGAAGATCCGCCGCGGGAGAAGTTTTAAATTTCAAATCATAAGTCCGGTCTTCGTAAATCGTGATCTGCACCGGGATGATATCTCCGATTTTATCCTTGGTGGCCGCGTTGAATTTGCCGCAAAATTCCGGCAAATTGATTCCGAATTGGCCGAGGTTTGTGCCTACCGGAGGCGCCGGAGTGGCTTGCCCGGCGGGAAGTTGAAGCGTTTTTACGATGGTTATTTTTTTTGCCATGAGATTTCAGTTTATCAGTTTATCAGTTCTTCAGTTTATCAGTCTGCTGCCTCAAGAACCTGATATAACCATTAACTGCTTTTATTAGACCTAAATATTTTTCAATAATTAAATTTAATCTTTCCTTACTGACAAATTCCTTTTCTTTGCAAACAGACAGATTGCTCTTTGTTTCTTCCGCCTCGCAAATAACAATATCTCTTAGAATATGGATTTTTTGTTTTATAGATAATTTACTGTAAGCTTCCGCAATATTATTCGTAACCGACGACGAAGATCTTCGCGATTGGTCCACGCTTCTATATTTTTCGTCTCCGGGAAATTCTTTTGTAATTTCAAACACTTCCAATTCCAGTTCTCTTGCCATTTGATAGATTTTTAAGTTGTCCAGTCCCGTGGCCATTGAATTTTAACTGACAAACTGAAAAACTGATAAACTAACCTCTATATCTTTCTCACTTGCAAGAAGTCGAGTTCCATCGGCGTTTCGCGTCCAAAAAGAGAAATCAATACTTTTACTCTGCCGCGCTCTTCATCAATCTCCGCCACTTTACCATCCGTATCCTTGAATGGGCCATCCGTAATTTTTACCGCGTCGCCAACCGCCAAATCAACTTTGTATTTGGGCTCTTCAACGCCCATTCTTCTTTGAAGTTCTTTGATTTCTTCAGCCGAAACCGGGGTTGGTGTTGTGCCCGAACCAACGAATCCCGTGACTCTGGGCGTATTGCGCACCACATACCATGAATCGTCCGTCACGATCATTTCCACTAAAACATAACCGGGATAAATTTTTTCTTCCACCACTTTGCGCTTGCCGGACTTTATTTTAATTTTCTTTTCGATCGGAACCAAAACGCCGAAGATTTTATCTTCCATGCCCATGGATTCAATGCGCTGCTTGAGGTTGCGCGCCACGGCTTCTTCATACCCGGAATAGGTGTGAAGAACATACCAATTTTTGCCTCTGGATACTTGTTTTGGCATAACTTACAGATTTACGGATCTTTACAAATATACGGATAAAATTCAATTTTGGATTCCATCTGTATATCTGTATTTATCTGTAATCTGTATGATATTAAATGACAAATCTGTTTAATAGCCAAACGAATATGAAATCCATCGCGCCCAAAAACAAAGCCACGCCCAGAGATACTCCGATTACCAGCAATGAGTGTTTGACTGTTTCCTGTCTTGAAGGCCAGGTGATCTTTTTAAATTCTAAGCGCGATTCTTTGAAAAAATTGACGAGTTTTGAAAACATAAATATAATTCCAATCTACGAATTTTATTCAAATGCTACAAATATATTCGCATAGACATATTCGTGTGAATTTATGCCATTCGCATGCTATTCGCGGCATTTGCGCGTTATTTGTAGATTGGCATTAATTGCATTTGTAAAGTTTTTAAAAACCCCGCGAGGGGGTTTAATCAGGTTATAACCCCATTCTAATCTTTTTTGTTAATCTGTCAAGAAGTAAGAAGCGGGGCTATATATCCAGATTTTGAACTTTTTTGGCGTGTGTTTGGATAAAACGCTTGCGAGGAGCCACATCATCGCCCATCAAGACGTCAAAAACCTTATCCGCCGCCGCCGCATCGGCCACAGTCACTTGTTTCAAAACCCGATTTTGCGGATCCATCGTTGTTTCCCAAAGCTGCCCCGGATTCATTTCTCCAAGACCTTTATAGCGCTGAATATTTACTCCCCCGATTTTTATTTCTTCCTCCTTCGCCAAGGCTTCGGAGGACAAGCCCTCTTGAGAAGAAGTTTCTGAAGCCGAGTCATCTTTTTTGGATTTTTTGCCGCTTTTTTCCGCCGATAAAGCTTTTGATTTTTTGATCCGTTCCAAAATCACGTCCTTTTCCGCGTCATTAAAAGCGTAGTGGGATTCCTTGCCGCGTGAAATTTTATAAAGCGGCGGCTGAGCGATATAAACGTGGCCGGCATCTATCACCGGCATAAAATGCCGAAAAAACAAAGTCAAAAGCAAAGTGCGAATGTGCGCGCCGTCAACATCGGCATCGGTCATAATAACGATTTTATGATAGCGGAGTTTTGAAATATCAAATTCGTCGGCAATCGCCGTCCCTAAGGCGATAATCAACGCTTTGATTTCTTTGGAAGCGAGAGCCTTGTCGAGCCGCGCTTTTTCCACGTTTAAAATTTTCCCGCGCAGAGGCAAGATGGCCTGGAATCTTCTGTCGCGTCCCTGTTTGGCAGAACCCCCGGCCGAATCGCCCTCAACGATGAAAATTTCCGAATCTTCCGGATCCTTGGAAGAACAGTCGGCCAGTTTTCCCGGCAAAGCCAAACCGTCCAAAATTCCTTTGCGCAAAACAGTTTCTTTGGCGGCTTTAGCGGCCTGGCGCGCTTTGGCGGCCAAAATACATCTATTCAAAATTTCTTTGGCATCATTGGGATTTTTTTCCAAGTATTCTTCAAGCGATTCGGCGATTACCGCGTCAACCGCCACCCTGGCCTCGGTATTGCCAAGTTTCGCTTTGGTTTGGCCTTCAAATTGCGGTTCGCGAATTTTTAAAGAAATAACCGCGGTTAAACCGTCGCGAACATCGTCGCCCGTTAAATTTTCATCGGAAGTTTTGAGATAATTGTTTTTTCTGGCGTAATCGTTAAGTCCGCGCGTCAAAGCGGTGCGAAAACCCGTTAAATGCATTCCGCCTTCAACCGTGTGAATATTGTTGGCAAAAGTCATCTCCGTACTTTGCATGTCATTGGTATATTGCAAAGCGGTTTCAACCTGAATGCCTTCGTATTCTTTGTTGACGTAAAAAATATTGGAATGGCGAGGTTCTTCTTCTCCGTTTAAAAATCTGACGTATGAAATTATTCCTCCTTCAAAATAGAAACTGTATGAACGCTCTCCGGTATCTTGCGCGTCCGTTTTTTTCTTTTTGGAAACTTCGCAAAGTCCGAAAAATTCTTCCGGCTTGGCGTCAACCTTTCTCAAATCGCGAATAATGATTTTTACTCCCTTGGTCAAATAAGCCTGTTGGCGCAGGTGCGATAAAATTCTTTCCCAATTAAAGTTGAGATCGTGAAAAATCGCGGGATCGGGTTCAAAATATATCGTTGTGCCGCTGCCGCCGCATTTGCCGATTTTTTTCACCGGTCCCTGCGGCTTGCCCTGTTTATATTCCTGGCAATGCAAAAAGCCGTCGCGGCAAACTTCGGCCCGCAACCAAATCGAAAGCGCGTTTACCACCGAAACGCCCACGCCGTGCAAACCTCCCGAAACCTTGTATGAATCGCCGCCGAATTTTCCGCCCGCGTGCAAGGTGCATAAAACCGTTTCCAGGGCCGATTTTTTAGTTTGCTTATGGATATCCACCGGAATGCCGCGGCCATTATCCTTGACCTTCACGCGATTGCCGGGCAATAAAGCGATCTCTATTTCGTTGCAATAACCGCCCATTGCTTCATCAATGGAATTGTCCGCGACTTCCCAAATCAAATGATGGAGGCCGTCAACTCCGGTTGAACCGATATACATTCCCGGTCTTTTTCGGACAGGGTCAAGACCCTCCAAAACATAAATGTCTTTGGCTTCGTACGAAACTTCGTTTGTGTTTTTTTCTTTAGCCATATAATCCCGCCAAATTACTGATAAATACGGATATTACGGATTTAATTTTATCCGTATCATCCGTAAAAATCCGTAATTCCGTAGGGTTCATTTTTCCTGATACAAAAACATCACTTCTATTCCCACGATTATTATTAAAAATGCCAACGCCATCCACCAGCGGAATAATCCGGCCGCGTTCATCGCCAAAAATCCGATAAGCAAAATACCCAAAAGCGTTCCCTCTCTGAATGAAACCCCCAATGAATAAAAAGCCGAATCTTTATATTTTTTCCGCCTCAAGAAAAAACCCAGCAAACTGAAAAAACCGCAAAGAGCCAAAAAAAGGCTAAAAAAAAGAAGAACCAAGATCAATCCGCCGGCGTTTTGGGGCGAAAAAAAGTTGATGATCGCCAAAAAGGAAGCCAAAGCGGCAAGACTTGCCATCCCTATTCCCCACAGATAAGGTTTTAAATTCATAACGCTATTTTATGCCCTGATTTTATCACAAAATGAGCTTGAAAGCAAATGAAAAAGAAGCTGATTCCGCCGCCAAAAAGCGTCCGATTCTCCTCTATTTTTTGAAAAATTCCCTTCTTATTTCCTCTTCAATCACCCGTTGATATACCTTTTCGTAACCCTCTACCATCTTTCGGACGCTAAAGAAGTTTTCCGCTCTTTGCCGGCAATCGAGCCGGTTTATTTTTTCTATTTTTTCCATCGCCTTAAAGATTCCCTTGGCGTCCTTTACCAAATATCCGGTTTTGCCGTCTTTGACGACTTCCGGCACCGCCGCCGTTTTATAACCGATCACCGGCGTGCCGCAAGACATCGCTTCAATCATTACCATGCCGAAAGGTTCATTGGCATGCGTGGGAAAAATAAGCGCTTTGGCATTTTTCAAGTATTCTATTTTTGCGTTATTATCCGCTTCGCCGATATAACGAATATTCACGCCGTCAATAAACGGCTCTATTTGTTTATGCCAATAGTCTTCATTGGAATATGATTTGCCGGCTATTATCAATTTAACTTTCGCGGCCCGAGCTGCTTCAATAGCCAAATGGACTCCTTTTTGCTCCGTGATCCGGCCCAAGAACAGGAAATAATCTTTCGGCTCGGGATTATAGACATATTTTTCCGTATCCACTCCGTGATAAATATTAGCCACCCAATTCAAAGCCGGCAATTGTTTGCGCTGAGCCCAGCTGATGGAGATGAAATTCTGATTCTTTACTTTTTCCAAAACGGAAACCATATCGCTTGTTATCGGACTATGAATGGTGTGGACCGTGGGAGTTTTTACCAAGGGAGAATAATAGCATCCAAGCAAGTTAAAATGGCTGTGAATAATGTCGAATTCTTCCGATTTTTGATAACACCGCGAAGCCAAAAGATGCATATATCTTTGTTTGGCAATCTCGCCCAGGCCGGGAATTTCGAAAACCGCTTTCTCCGTCACGTATTCCAAATTCGCCAAAGTCTGCGAGTCTTTGGTGGTAAAAAGACTCACATTATGCCCTCTTTTCACTAATTCGTCCGTTAGAAGCCCGGCCAAAGAATATATCGCTTTTGAAGACTTTGGGGGAATGGAATACAAGTTCGAAACCAGTTGGGCGATTCTCATAAAATTAGGATTAATTGATTAAGAAGCCAGATTTATTATCTCCAAATATTTCTCAAAGACAGTTTCCGGATCATATTCTTCCTTTATCCAGCTTATCAATTCGGGCGAAATTTTCTCTAGAGAAATTCTTTCGATTTTTTCCATTGTTTCGGCCGGATCTGAAAAATCATCTATCCAATGTTCCAGCTTAAATTTTCTGTAAAGATCAACATATCCGACATTTGGACTGATCAACGCGGGAGTGCCGCAAATTATGCTTTCAAGGACCGTGTGGGGAGAAACATCAAATAATGAAGGGCATACAACCACGTCCATTTCTTGATAAAATTTCCAAAGGTCCTCACGAGGCATCAAATCTCTTACTTCGACATAAGCGTAATAATCCGACCTGGAAATTCCAAGAGCCTTCGTCTTTTCGGGAATTCTTGTGATCGCGAAAAACTCGGCCGGAACATTTTCGCTTCTCGCGTGCTTGGCCAGATTTAAAAAGGCTTGATGATTTTTTATCCTGTCCCATCTTCCTATCAAGCCGACTTTAATTTTACTCCTTACGGCACTGCGCTTGGCGGGACAGTGAAAATCAAAACTCGCTCCCAACGGAACAATAAAGCAATTTGGACATTTTTGTTTTAAAAATTCTTTTTCGTAAACATTCCGGGAAAATTCGTTCAAAAAAATATGAAAACATTTTCGATTCAGAGCCAAACTTTTTTCGCCTTTTAATATTGCATCGGCTTGCTTATCGCCCAAATAATCCCGATATAAATCAAATTCTTTAAAAGTAAGTCCGGCATGAATAAAAACGACTGGAATTTCCTTTTCTTGAGCGCGCCAGCCCAATAAACAAGCTAACCAAGAAAATCCGTTAAGAAACACTATATCTGGCACAACCCTTTCAAACACAGAATCAATAAACCTGAAAGCTTCCGAAAAGCACTCTCTCAATTCGAGCGAAGAGCATTTCTCGGCCGATTCTTGAGAATAATTCGGAGGAAGCGCCAAACCGTAAAAATTTTCTTTGGGAGAAATTGTTTTGAATTCCTCGCCCGAATCCGCTCTTTTGGCAAATAGCCCGAATAATTCGTAATTGCCCTTATTTTTGAGAAAATTTTGAAAGATATCTTGCTGGCTCTTCGTACCCGATATAAAGCTTTTGGTTCCATTTAAATCAAAATAAAAATTAGTCAGTATTTTCATTTGGTTAAACTATTGATTAAATTCTCTCCCAAAACAACAAAAATAGCTCGGTTTCCTTGCTTGCGTTCAACTTATTTTAACTTTTAACAATCAATCTGTAAACCGGCAGCGGCATATTTAAGGCAGAAAACTCGGGCTTGCAAAAAATATTTTTTTCATATATAATAATTCCGCGGGGTAGAGCAGAGGTAGCTCGGGGGTCTCATAAGCCCCAGGCCCGGGTTCGATTCCCGGCCCCGCAACCCAGATTTAAAATATATCCAACCTCGGATGTCATTCCCGTACAAACGGGAATCCAGATTAATTCGGGTCTGGATCCCCGCCCGCTTCGCCGGAGCTTCAGCGAGGCGAGCCTTCGCGGGGATGACAAGAAAATGGGCCGGCGTAGCTCCATCCTTCGCTCAAATTGGTATTTGAGCTTCGGAAGGGCGAGAATCAATATTAGAATGATACCTTGCCCATCGAAGCTCCGATGCAAACTGTGGCGAAGATGGGCCGGCGTAGCTCAATGGCGGAGCAGGGCTTTCATAAGGCCAAGGTTAGTGGTTCGAATCCACTCGCCGGCACAAAAAATAAATGGGTCGTTAGCGTAGCCTGGCTTAACGCGTCTCCCTGTCACGGAGAAGATCAGGGGTTCGAATCCCCTACGACCCGCCCCTATTTAAAAAGCCAGCCTCTAAAGGCTGTTTTTTGCGCTCTATTGCTTATATAATGAACAGATAATAATATATAATCGAGAGTAAAAAAGTACAAAAATGAAATTTCCACAAGATTTTAAAAACAAGATTATTTGCGGGGACGCAATAGGTATAATGAAAAAAATACCAGACGGAGCAGTTGATCTGGTTATTACCAGTCCACCTTATAATCTAAAAAATTCCACCGGAAACGGCATGAAAGATGGCCGTGGTGGCAAGTGGGCAAATGCCGCCTTGCAGAACGGCTATACGCACCATAACGATTGTATGCCACACGAAGAATATGTAAAATGGCAAAAAAATTGCTTATCGGAAATGCTACGAATTATACCGGACACGGGAGCTATTTTTTATAATCATAAGTGGAGGGTTCAAGACGGAAAACTGCAAGACCGGCAAGATATTGTTAGCGGTTTTCCGGTTAGGCAAATTATCATTTGGAGACGTAAAGGTGGTTTAAATTTTAATGCTGGCTATTTTCTTCCAACCTACGAAGTTATTTATTTAATTGCAAAATCAGAATTTAAGCTTGCTAAAAAAGCTAATGCATATGGGGATGTTTGGGAATTCACGCAAGAAATGAACAATAAACACCCGGCGGCATTTCCAGTTAATTTAATTGATCGGATAGTCTCCTCAACAACCGCAAAAATAGTGATAGACCCGTTTATGGGCTCTGGCACAACAGCAATATCTGCTATAAACTTTAAAAAGAATTATATCGGTATTGATATTTCGCCGGAGTATTGTGAAATGGCCAAAGCGCGCATAAAAAAACATTTAGCCCAAGGAAAACTAATTTAATTTTATGACCAAAAAACCAATAATTTATACTAAGCAAGCCTTAATAGACAAGCTTAAGGAAATTGTTAATACTGGCTGGATACCAAATGCTAGACGAGGCAATCAAGGGGGTATAGGGAACACACTAGAAGATTTACTTGGTATAAAAGAAAATAATCTTCCTATTCCAAATGCAGCCGAATGGGAGCTGAAAGCGCAAAGATTAAATTCGTCATCTTTGACTACGCTTTTCCATATAGAACCCTCGCCTCGCGCTGTCGGTTTTGTCTCTCAAATTTTATTGCCCAAATATGGATGGGCGCACCAAGAAGCAGGTAAAAAATATACCTCTAAAGAATTGAGCTTTCGGCAAACGATCTGTACATCAAAAAGTGATAGGGGTTTTGCTGTAAAGATAGACCAGGAAGAAAGAAAAATCTTAATTTCTTTTGATGCTTCAGCCGTGGACAAAAGACATAAGGCTTGGCTGAAATCAGTCAACAAAAGAATCGGCCTAAGCGAAATAAAACCGCAACCTTATTGGGGCTTCGATGATTTAGAGCATAAGGCCGGCACAAAATTATTAAATTGTTTTTATGTACAAGCGGAAGTTAAAGTTGAACGCAAGAAAGAATTTTATAAATATACTAAAATAATGATGTTGCAAAAATTCAGCTTTAAGGGATTCTTGAAAGCAATCGAGAAATCAAATATTTTGGTGGACTTTGACGCTCGCACCGGCCATAACCACGGAACAAAATTTAGAATGCGCCAAAATTGCCTCCCTATATTATACGAAAAAACTACCATCATTATTTAAAAGTAAAGGGGATAGACATAAAGACGGCTTGTAGCCGTTTTTAGTTTGGCTGGGGCTTGACACTGACAAACAAAATGATTAAGATGGACTAAATGGTCGAATAAACAGCCAGTTAACTTAAAAAATATGGACACTAACACCTACAATTTTGAAGAATTTACTTCTTTTAAGGGCAAATTCTCCTCTAAAATAAGCCTGGGTAAAACGGGTGGTTTTGGCTTTAGCTCGGGGTTTTATAATAAGTATAATCTTAAAGACTCCGTTGCCTTAAAGATTTTCTACGATAAAGAAAAAATGGCCGTTGCTTTTAAGTTTTTCAAAAACGAAGAAAGTGGTGCAATAAAGTTGAAACCAAGAGCGACAGGAGGATATGTAGCAAGTCGTTCATTTATAGGCAAGTATGGAATCAACCCTTTAAAATATGCTGGACGATACGAACCCAAAGAAGTGATGAGTGATAATCTCGGAAAAGTTTATGTGATTGAGTTAAAAGAAAAACAAAGCAGTCCTAATTAAATACAAAACGCCAAAGGTGGATCCCCTTAGCGTTCTGTAGATAAATATGTGGTAAACCGGCGTACCTATTCTAATAAAAGTCGCACCGGCAATCCACGACCCTTTCGGGTATTTTCATTATACCCGAAAGGGTTAACAAAGTAAACAATAATGGTTTATCTAATTTCTTATAGGCTTAATCGTCCGGGTCAAGATTATAAAGATCTTTATCAAGCGATTCAAAAAATTTCTGGAACTTATTGGCACCACACTACTTCTGCTTGGTTAGTTGAATCAAATTTGCCAGCTAAGCAAATCTATGATTTAATTAACCCGCATGTAATAGATGTAAACGATGAATTAATTATTTTTCGATTACAGGGAGAATATTACGGGCGTCTCGCGGAGCAAGAAATTTGGCGTTGGTTAAGTTCATTAAGTTTTTAGATTAGCTAAAGTGTCGCAGAGCGTTCTGCGACACTTCTTTTTTAAGATTGACTAAAATTTTTAGTTATTAAATACGTTCCAACATCTACGACCCCCGCCTTCGTCCCGCCTTATGGGACTACGACGGGCAAAGCCCGCTAAATAAAAATTTTTTCAATATTTTGTAAACTAAAAACCTCGCGATTAGCGAGGCCTTTTTGTTTTATCGGATTTTATGATAAATACTCCAATTCCTTCAGCGCAGTTTCGTAATAGCGGATCGCCTCTGTCGCCTGCTCCGCGCTTATCTCGGCCTTGGGATTATTGACGATGAGATTCCGCAAGCGATGGGCCTCCCCAACCAAATCAACGCTTGAAAGTTCGTGTTTTTGAAATTGAGTTAAACGCTCTTGCATATCTTTGCCGGGCAAAGCCATGCGGATGAAAATATCGTCGATTATTTTATCCGCCTCGATTACCGCCAATTTCCAACTTGCCTGGTCTTCTTTTTCCATGCGCTTTTTTATTTTATCCCAGCGATTGACGATCTTTGCCGCTCCGTGAACCGATTCCCGCGCGTAGATCCTCTCCCGCAACTGCCAGCCAAAATCCGCCCTTTTAAGAAGAGCGATGATAAGAAAAATGAAAAAGAAAGACACCAAATAACTGATAAGTTTTAAAATCAAAATTTCCCGCGAAAGATCAAGAGTGTCAAAAAAAATATAAATTTTGTCGTAAAGATCGTAAAAAAACGAGAGATCAAATAGATAAGTGCGCATAAATTGCTTATTGCTTTGTCATTCCCGCCCCAAGCGGGAATCCAGAAAATTAAGATAAAATCTGGATTCCGGCTCTGCCTGCTGGCAGGCCGGAATGACAATAAGCGAGTTTCTAATGAATTACCCAACCGCAGCAGAGCTGCGGGGTAAAATTACTGACGTAATTTAAAGAAATTATATTTACGGCTCGTGATCGGCAAATTACGACTCAATGGCTGACGCCGCCTCAAAAATCAAATCTTCGGAAAAATGTTTGCCGATGATTTGCAAACCAACCGGTAAATTTTCCGATTTTCCGCAAGGAACGGAAATTGCCGGCAATCCCGCCAAGTTAACCGAGATGGTATAGATATCGGCCAAATACATCCGCAAGGGATCGGAAACTTTCTCGCCGATTTTAAAAGCGGGCGTGGGCGCGGTTGGAGTTATTATCACGTCAACTTTTTCAAATGCTTTCTTGAAATCATTGATAATTTCAGTGCGGACTTTTTGCGCCTTGAGATAATAAGCGTCGTAGTAGCCGGCCGAAAGCGCATAAGTTCCAAGCATTATTCGGCGCCGGGGTTCCGCGCCAAAACCGTTTTGTCTGGATTTTAAATAAACATCCATCAGATCGCTAATCGCTAATCGCTTATCGCTAATCGCGGAATAGCCGTATTTAATGCCATCATATCGCGCCAAGTTGGCCGAAACTTCCGACGGCATAATTATATAATAACACGGCAAAGCGTATTTTGTATGCGGCAAAGAAATTTCTTCCACTTTTGCTCCTTGCGCCGCCAATTTTTGAACGGCGTTCTTTACGAGTTTTTCCACTTTGGGATCAAGACCTTGGGCAAAATATTCTTTGGGCAGACCAATTCTTAATTTTCTAATTTCGTCCGCCTGAGACGGATTTGAATTTCGAAAATTTCCATCCGAGCTGGTTGAATCTTTCGGATCGCGGCCATTTATCGCTTCAAAAACCATTTTGCAATCCTCAACATTTTTCGCCAAAGGCCCTATTTGGTCCAATGACGAAGCCATTGCCATAAGCCCGTAGCGGGAAACCGCGCCATAAGTCGGTTTGAGCCCCACAACGCCGCAAAAAGAAGCCGGCTGCCTGATTGAACCGCCCGTATCGGAGCCCAGCGCGAAAGCGCATTCGTTCGCCGCCACGGCCGCCGCCGATCCGCCCGAAGAGCCGCCCGGAACCCTTTTTAAATCATGCGGATTGCGGGTCGGGCCGAAAGCGGAATTTTCGGTTGATGAACCCATGGCGAATTCATCCAGATTGGTTTTGCCCAAAAATACAACTCCTTTTTCTTTGAGTTTTTTTATAACTTCGGCGTCATACGGCGCGACATAATGCTCGAGTATTTTTGATCCCGAAGTGCATTTCTCGCCTCGAATGAGAATATTATCCTTGATGGCGCAAGGCGCGCCTTCCAAAATTCCAATCTCTTCTCCCGCGGCGATTTTTTTATCAACCTCCCGAGCTTGTTTTTTGGCTGATTCTTCCATCACATTCAAATACGCGTGGATTTCGCCATCGCGCTCTTTTATTTTTGACAAAAAAGCTTCGGTCAATTCGGTTGCCGAAAAATTCTTATTTTTCAATCCCTCGTGAATTTGAGCGATAGTTAAAGAAGCGAGATCCATGGTTTATTGCAAAACAGACTTTACTTTTATAAAATTATCTTCTCTTTGCGGAGCATTGCCGAGAATCTCTTGCCTTTCATCCTCCGCTGTTCTTCGCGCCTCGTCAGGGCGCACGACATTTTCCATTCCCGTGGCGTGAGCCGTTGGCTCGATGTTTTCGGTCTCGACTTCTTTCAGTTGTTCGACAAAATCCAAAATCTCCGAGAGCTCGCTCTCGAGTTTTGATTTTTCATCTTCGCCCAAACCCAATCGGGCAAGTTTGGCAATGTGGTTGATGTTCATAAATTCAAAAATTTTTAATTTTTGAATTTTTAATTTTGTAAATAAATCTTAATATTTAAAAATTAAGAAATTATTTAAAAATTATAAAATTAAAAATTATAAAATTGTTTAGGATCCCAGCATCTTCAAAAATTCCTCCTCCCCCACTATTTTAACCCCAAGCTCTCTTGCCTTGTCAAACTTTGAACCGGGGTCGCGGCCGGCCACCACCAAATCCGTTTGAGAAGAAACGGAGGAAGAAATATCTCCGCCCCGTTCCCTGATCGCTTCTTTGGCTTGATCTCTGGCCATGCTTTGCAATTCACCCGTCAAAACAATGCTCAAACCGGCCAAATTTTGATTCTTCTTTTCCTTGGGATTTTCTATTTTTATTTCCTTAAGCAGTCTTTCCAACAACTTTTCGTTTTGCGGATCGCGAAACCATTCATAAATGCTTTTTGTCATCACTCCGCCCACGTTGGGCAAAGCATTCAAAGTTTCCAAATCCGCTTCTTTTATTTTTTTGATATTTTTAAAATGATTGGCCAAATCAATCGCGGTTTCTTCGCCCACATGCAAAATTCCCAAAGCGTTAATAAAACGGTTCAAGGCGACCTGGCGGCTTTTATTGATCGAAGCCACTAAATTGGCCGCCGATTTTTCGCCGAATCTTTCCAGCGCCGCCAAATCTCCTTCTTTCAATTCATAAATATCGGCCGCGTCGCGGATCAAGCCTTCTTCAATCAGCTTGCCAATTATTTTCGGCCCCAATCCCTCAATGTCCATCGCGGCGCGCGAAGTAAAATGGCTGATCCGGCGGCGATTGACGGCGAAGCATTTCTTGTTGGCGCAAAAATAACCGGCGCTTTTCTCTTTTTTCTTATCCGAAATTTCCTGCCTTTTCACCGCTCCGCCGCAAATCGGGCACGCGCGCGGCATATGGAATTCTTTTTCTTTGCCCGCGCGCAAACTCGGCAAAACCTTTATGATATCGGGAATCACATCGCCAGCCCGCTGAATGACAACCGTGTCGCCGATTTTTAGATCAAGACGCTTGATTTCGTCTTCGTTATGCAGTGTGGCGCGCGAAACCGTGACTCCGCCCACATTCACAGGCTTTAAGACGGCCACCGGAGTTAAAATTCCCGTGCGTCCCACTTGCGTGATTATGTCTTCCACGACCGTGGTGACCTCAACTCCCGGAAATTTGAAAGCGATCATCCAGCGCGGCGCTTTGCCCACCGCGCCAAGCTTTTCTTGCAAAGAAATTTTATCAACAACAACCACCACGCCGTCGCACTCAAAAAGCAAATCATCGCGATGAGAGTCCCAGTAATCATGAAATCGCCCCACTCCTTTCATATCATGGCAAAAAGCCGCGTATTTTTTTGTCGCGCCGGAAAAGCCGCCAAAAGAAGGAAACCCCAAAGCTCTCATTATTTTATGCTCCTGTTCGTGCCTTTCTTGGCCAAAATCATTCATCAAGGAATAGGCAAAAAAATCCAGCTTCCGCGAAGCCGTGATTTTGGAATCGAGCTGGCGAATGGAACCGGCCGCGCCGTTTCGCGGATTGGCCAGCAGAGGCTTGCCTTGCTCCTCATATTTTTTATTCAATTTTTGGAAAGTCTTTTTTGCCATAATCGCCTCTCCGCGAATTTCAATCCTTCCCGCCCGAACGGAATTCATCAATCTTTCGATTTGCCGGCCACCAAGGCCGATTTCTTTTAATTCTAAACTTTCGGGAATTCTCAAATTCAAAGGAATCGATTCTATAGTTTTTATATTTTGAGTGACATCCTCGCCGATTTTGCCGTCGCCCCGCGTGGCGCCTCGGATCAGAACGCCGTTTTCGTAAACCAAAGAGATCGCCAGGCCATCCAGTTTCAATTCGCAAAAATAATCAAGTCTTTCCCCGGGAACTAATTTTTGGATTCTTTCTTCCCATTCCTCCATTTCTTCAAGACTGAAAGAATCTTCCAAAGAAAGCATCGGGACGGAATGCGAAACTTTATTGAATTTTTCCAGCGCCTCGCCGCCGATTCTTTGCGTGGGAGAATCGGGAGTGATTAAATCCGGAAATTCCGATTCCAGCCTGAACAATTCGTGTTTGAGCGAATCCAAAGCCGAGTCGGAAATTTCCGGTTTGTCCAAGACATGGTAAAGATAGCGATGGCGATTTATTTCCCCGCGAAGTTTTTCTATTCTTTTCTTTGCTTCCGTTTTTTCCATGAGTTAATTTTTCAAATTCCAGACATCCGATGTCGGGGAGTTTTGACATCGGATGTCTGGAATAAAAAGCGTATAAAATGGCTTCGGATCTTACTTTATTTTAACGAAATAAACCCTTCTTGGCAACGAAAAATCCCGCTTTGGGCGGGATTTGATCGCGCGAATTTTATCTCACGCAAGCGCAAGCCTTGCGAAAATTTGGACTAACTTCGTTAATATTGGTCAAATATGGAGCCCATTTGAAAAATAACTTTTGAGGCGCCACCATGGGTCCCCAAGCCGGATAAAAATTGCCCTCGGTTGTTGTATTTTCACAAGGAGGGTTCGGTATTCCCGTCAATTCTTCTATTGTGTTTCCACACAATGAACTGCCGCTCCCCGACGCGGCAAAAAGAGGATTAACGCCGCCACGATTATTGATGCTGCAAGCGGCAGTGCAGGTTTGACCCCAACCGGCCAAGTACCAACAATAACCATCGTTATTATTATAAACTCCCCCGCAATCTCTTTTGCAAGAACCTGAATCCCAAATAAATCCCGCGGGGCAAGTATAGCAAGTTTTGTTTTGACAGCAAGTCTTGGTCGGATCAGCAACCACATTTCCTGCCGGATTGGGATTATTGCTGTAACATCCGGGCAAAGTATTGCAAGTCGCCGGACATACCCCGCCGCATTCGTCATCCGCCCCGCAAGCTTTGCCGTCGCACTGGGGAATGCAAGGAGGCAAATCATCCCATTCAATTTCAACGCTTCTCTCGGTCCCTTTATAGTTTCCCGAAGACCAAACTCTTTCTTCCAAATCTCTTTGAGCGACATAAGCGGATGAATTGACAAACGTCAAAGATTCGGTAGCGGAGGTGATTTGATCGCCATTGGTTTTCTTGGCGCAAAATTGATTCAAAGAATTACCAACCTCATCCTTGCACTCATCGGTTGCCAAGGGCCCCAAATCGGCGCATCGCGCTTGATAAAGGCACCTTTCGGCCCCCGAATCGGCCGCGTAAAAAGCCGGGATGGAATCGGTGAGCTGGCGCGACATTTTTATTTCCGCCAACATAATCGTGGCCGCCGAAAGCGAAACCAAAAGAATGATTGAAAGAATAAAAGTGACTATCAGAACCGAAGTCGCCCCTTTTTGATTTTGAAAATTCCGTTTCATCGTTTTTGATTTCTTTAAATTATTTTGAACCTTCCGATTGGTATTGTCTTGAAGAAACCGTGTTTTGCAGATAAAGATGAATTTCTTTTCCGCCCTGCTCGCGGGCCGTCAGTTTCATTGAAATCGTCACTCTGGGCTGAAGCCCGAAACTTTTATCTATTTCAAAATGCAGATTGGAAACATCCACTTCATCGGGAGTTAAAACAGCAGTCGTATTGTTGATCGGCACAGATGAAAGATCTTTATAAATCCGATTGTCCGTCCAAAGGACAAAATACATTGTTTCATCGCGTGAATTTTTAAAAAGCAAGCAAGACCGGGTTGAACTTTGGGAATCGCAGCTTGGCATCAAAGCGTTGGTCCCGAAAGGATTTAAAATTTCGCTCATCCTGATTTCCTTGGCCATTGATTCCATGACATAGCGCCCCACATCCATAATATTTTGCTGGCTGTTTATTCTTTGAGTTCCGCCCATGCCCGAAAGAAAGGCGCCTATCACTCCGACAATAACAATGGAAAAAGCCGTCACCGCCACGGTGATTTCAATCAGGGTCATGCCGGATTGATGATAAAGTTTGGGCATAAATAATTTAAAAATTAAAATGGAAAAATTTAATGAATTAACTCCCCTCGTTCGAGTCTGTCATTCGACCCTGAGGGTCTCAGACCCGAATGGGAAGACTCTTCAGAGTCTGAACGACCTAACCCCCTCTTATCTAAGAGGGGGAACCTGCTAAGAGAGTTCAGGTATTAATTGATAATTGGATTATTGATAATTGAAAATTTTAAACCCTATCTCCAATTCCACAATCTGCTGTCAACTCTTAATGAGTAATTTCTTCCCTTGTCCGTCCAAGTCACTTGGGCGATTACTTGCGCCTCAACCGCCGAAATTCGATTGAGAGTTATTTTGCGTTTGAATATGGAATCGGGCCCTTGGCCGTATTGATAAAAAGGCGCGTCATCGCGAAATTTTAAAGGAGGATTATTATAGATAGGCAGCAAATCAATACTATTGGTATTGTATTGCGCCCGATAATCGCCATTGGCGTAGGAACTGAACCATGTGTCCCAATTGGAATCCCTGATGTTTCGAACCACTTCCAATCCCTCCTGCGCCAAATGCGCCGCGATCAGGCGGTTGTAGCTCACCGAAGCGCTGCCGACCACGAAAGTCAAAAGACTCATCGCACCCGTAAATCCCACGATGATCACGTAAATCGCCACAATCACTTCCAAAAAAGTGAATCCGGAATTTTTTGAGCCCTCTTTTTTGGAATTGATTTTTCTTTTTTCAGTCCGCGAAACAAACATAAAAATATCGCCGATTTTTAATTGATATCCACCAAGCCGGTTTGTTCCACCTTGACGCTTCTGACGAATGGCCCCGATTTAAACCGAAAATCGTGAGCGCAAAGACCGGGACAATCATTCACATAAGTCGTTGGGATGGGCGGCAAGAAAAAAATGGAAATGGAAACATCGGGATCCGCAGGATCTTCGGCCGCGGTGTAAAAACTCACATCGGCCGGCAAATTTACCGTTTCCGTAATTACGCTCGAACCGGCAATATACTCGGTGCTCGCGTTGGTATTATAGAACAAGACATATTGAGTTGCCGAAACCACGTATAAACCGAATCCGGTGGCCGGCAATCCTTCCAAATTTCCCGAAAGCGCCAAAGTTTGCATCCGGCGCGCGTCCGCCGCGAATTGTTGGACGCATCTGGCGACTTTATACGTTCTCTGCCCGCCCGAATAACTGGCAATGACCAAAGAACCGATTATGGCGATGATAAAGGCGCTTGTCAAAATCTCTATAAGAGTGAAACCGAAATTGTTTTTTTTGATTTCTTTCGTCATTTTTGCAATTTACTGCGGTCGCGGCGCCGTTTCCTTCCAGCCGGGCAAAGGAACTTGAATATTAACTTCTTTGGAAACCGAACAAGTGAATGAGCCGTCAGAAACGGAAAGATCAACCGTTTTGGAACCGGGATCGTGGAATTTTACAACCGGATTCGCTCTGGTGGCGACTCCCGGAGTTCCGTCTTCAAAAGTCCAAGATCGGCTGGAAATCGAATAGCCGCTGGCCGCGCTTGAAGTGTCGGTGAAAAATACTTGCTGATCCGGAGCCGCTCCCGCCGGCGCCCATGAAAAATCCGCCGTTGGATAGGCGTGGTTTGGCGTGGCAAAGCTTCGCGAAGCGGACCAAGCCGAAGCGACATCGTGTTCATCCCAAACCATCACCCGCCAATAATAGGTCGTGTTGTAATTCAATCCGCTTGAACCCGTGTAATAAGAATCGGAAGCGGAAATGACTTTATTGGTGTCTTTGGCCGGCGAAGAAAAATCGGAATTATTATCCACTTGCGCTCGATAAGCCAATTGGCTGTCTCCGTCCGAATCGCTGAAATTCCAAACCAAAGTGGCCGAAGCGTTTTTGATGTCGCAATAATCAGGTTGGGTTTCGGAAACTCCCGAAACCGTCGGCGCTTGATTGGTGGGAGGAGGAGGCAAAGGCGGCTCGGTATTACTGACCGTAATGGAAACGTTCGGACAAGATATTCCCCAACGTGTGGCTTGAATTTGGGCTATCCCTTCCGAAACAGCCGTTGCCAACCCCGCGCTGTCCACAGTCGCCACGGAGGGACTGAATGACTGCCAAGTGGCTGAAGCCGAAACATTGATTGGAGGATTGGGGCCGCCGGATCCGTCATTGTCAAAATAAGCGGAAAATTGCTGTTGTTCTCCCACGCCAAGCCAAACGGAAGATGGATTGCAAGTCAAAGTAACGCCGGGGAATGAAGAAACATTTACTGAAACTGTTTTTGAGCTGTTTCCGCCGGGACCTGTGCAAGCCAAAGTGAAACTATGCAATTGCTGGGTAGCCAAATTACCGGTTGATCGACTATCGGACAAAGGTGTTATGGAACCGGTCCAGTTAGGATTGGCGGGGCTGGCCGAAGCAAAACAAGTCGACGAAACAGGAGTTACTGTCCATATTAAAGTGGCAGATTGATTGGGCTGTATCGATGAAGGAGAAACTGAAAAATCAATCACCGGCGCCGCGACTGGTTCCTCCACCACCACCGTTACCGTATCAATATTTGAAGCAAGCAGTTGATTGTCTTTTATCCTCAAGACATCGTAAGTGTGAGTTCCCACGTCATCAAATGTATGACTCACCGCCGAAACATAACATCCCGAAGAAGTTGGCGGATCATAATTCGTATGATCTATTCGGAAGTCAAAATTTTGACCTGTATTTTGGTCTAAATTCGAATTCCATTCGCAGCGGCCGCTCGCGGAAACTCCATAAGTGGCGTGGGTCCAACCATCCGGATCGGAACTTTCAGATCCGGAAAAATAAATATTCGTGGCAACGCCTTTGACAACCGTGATTGACTCGGAATAATTCACGCCGTCTTTGGAAATTTTCGCCGCCGCGATCGGCGCTTGATCGTTTGTCACATTCACTTGCGTGGCGCAAGCCGAAGAAAGAGATCCTCTTTCCACAATCATTCGGGCGTATTTGGTGCCGCTGGTATCGTAAGAATAATTAAAGTTATATGGATCAACCGATGTGCCGTCCAATTTGGGCGGAACGGGCGCGCCGCCGCAGTTACCGGCGCAGGAAGAAACCGTGGTGCAAGCACTGTTGCAATTGGGCCAAAAACTGTAATTCATCGTTCCGGTTTGGGTTCCGGAAACATCGGCCGAAAAAGCGACATTCAAAGGAGGAGTTCCCGAAGCGGGATTGGCCGATAAATTGCAAGAAAGAGTGGGAAGAGCTGGATCTTGGGCGGTAATTTGAACCGTGTCCGTGGCGGGAATGGCGGCGCTGCGCTCAATCGTAACTCTTGGATTAAAAACTCCCGCCGACGCATAATCGCAAGCGTCAATAATTGTGTATTGGTTGTTGGCATCAAGGCTCACTCCGGTTAAATTGGGTTCTCCTGCTTCCAAGATTCCATCGCCGTCGCAGTCCAGTTTGAAGTTAATTGTCCCTTGAGCCGTTCCGCTCACCGTTGCGCGAAAATCAATGTCATTGAAAGGAATATCTCCAATTAAAGCCGCAAACCAAATTCCCGTAGCCCCGCCATTAATCGCCGCCATCAGATCAACATTAAGATCAACCACTTCCAAAGTCATCGGTATTTCGTGAGTTAAAGACCCGCTTATTCCTTTGAGATTAAAAGAATATATTCCGACTGGCGTTCCCGCCACAACGCTGAAAGAAAGAGAACTTATCGAACCCTGGCTGATCGGATTGATGGAAAAATTGGCGTTGGATCCCGCCGGCAAATTGTTGCCGGTTGAAGAAATCGAAAGAGTTACCGAAGAATTGAATCCGTTGATCGGATTAATGGAAATTCCCGCCGATTCGGAAACGCCGGTTCTGGGAGAATAAATTATTGATTTTGAAGCGGAAATATTGAAATCGGCCTGATTGGTCACGGTAATTTGCACCGTGTCATAATCCCAATTGGCGACATCGCGCTGGACCATTACTCGCGCGGTGAAAGTTTGCGATGGCAGAGCGGTGGAATAGCTGCAAGCGTCCAAAAATTCGTACGGATTCACGAAAGTATTGTTCACTTCCCGTTCCCATACGCCATCATTAGTGCAATCCAATTTATAATTTATCGTTCCCGCGGCCGTTCCGCCGACTGTCACTCGAAAATCAACATCATTTAACGGATTGGCGCCGGTTATAAAATCGTCCCATACTCCGCTGGCGGAATTGATAGAAACATCCAAATCAACATTCAAAGAGACCACAACCAATGTAATGGCGACATTTTGAGTGATCGATCCGCTCACGCCCTGCAAATTCAAAAGATAGAATCCCGGAGGAACACCGTTTGCTGTCACAGAAAAGGTTCTGGTGATTGAGCCATTGGCCGGAGGCGTGGCCGAAGTCATCGGCGTGATTGAATAGGAAGCGCCGGCGGGCATTCCCGAAGTTATTGAAAGATTGACCTGCGAATTAAATCCGTTTTGAGAAGCAATAGTGATGGTTGAATCTTGCGAACTGCCGTTTTGCGGAGCCTTGATGGTTGAAGGCGAAGCCGAAAGACTGAAAGTTGGAGCATTGGTCACATTAATCGTTACTGTGTCGTAAGCCGGAATGGCTACGCTTCGCTCCACCATCACTCTGGCCGTATAGACACCGACTAAAGAATAATCGCAAGCATCAACAAATAAACGAGGATTATCGGAAGATCCGTTAATTTCAACTTCCCAAGTTCCATTATTGGTGCAGTCCAATTTATAATTTATCGTTCCGGAAGCCGAACCGGTTGCTTCCGCTTGAAAATCAATATCATTTAAGGGAGAATTGCCGTTCAATAAATCTGTCCAATTTCCACTCGCCCAATTAATAGCCGCCTTCAGATCAACGGATAAATCAACCACTTCCAAGATCACCGTCGTATCGCTTGTGATTGACCCGCTCGTTCCGCGAACAACAATCGAATAAGTTCCCGGCAAAGTGCCGGCTCCCATATTAATAGTCAAGCCGGTTGTTGTTAGAATCGGCGGAGTAACTGTTGGGTTTGAAAAAGTATAAGTCGCAGGGAAACCGGAAGCGGCAACGGGCAACCCTGAAACGATTGAAAAAGTTACCGGAGAATTAAAACCATTGAGAGGATTAACGGTGATCGTCGCGCTTTGAGAAGCACCTGATTGAGGGCCGTAAATTATCGCCGGAGAATCGGAAAGAGTGAAACCGGCGCAGCCCGGAGTAGTCGCCGAAGCTATATTGGAATTGGGAGAATTTCCCGAAGCGTTAAAAGCGACAACAAAATAATAATAAGCCGTGTTGGCCGCAAGGCTGTTATTCTGGAAAGACGCGCTTGGGCTGTTAACCGTTCCCACGTCAACCCATCCGCTTGTTCCGTTTAAAGAACGAAAAACGGAATAACCCGTTGCGCCCGCCGAGGCGTTCCAGGAAACTAAAATGCCGCTGCAACTGTTGGCTGTGGCCGAAACATTGGCGGGAGCAAGAGGAGCGCATAAGCCGGTTGTTCCGGAAGCCGCGGCCGAATCGGTCGAATTGCCCGAAGCGTTATGGGCGACAATCTTGTAATAGTAAGTGGTGCCGCCGGCTAAACCGGCGTTTTGATAAAAAGTGTTTGAAGTGGCGTCTATATAAATATAAGCGCCGGTCAAACTTCCCGATCTCATCACATAATATTCCGTTGCGCCCGCCGAGGCGTTCCAGGAAATATTGAGCGCCGCGCAGTTGCCCGCCACCGGAGAAACCGAAACGTTGGTCGGAGCGGCGGGAATGGTCACCGCGCTTGCCGTGTTGGAATAAGCCGAATCACCCGAGTCATTATAAGCTCTCACTCTGTATGAATAAGAAGTGCCGGCGGAAAGGCCGGTGTTTTGATAACTTGCGGCGCCCGCGCCCGTTGTGGCGATTTGCAAAAATGATCCGCCCGAAGTCGAGCGTTCAATTTTGAATCCGGATTCGTTGTTTGAATTATTCGTCCAAGAAAGATTGATTTGGGAGGTGGAAACCGCCGTTGCCGAAAGATTGGAAGGCGCGTTTGGAGGCGGCTCGCTCACGTTCACAGCCACTTCATCTGTTATCGTTCCGCCCGAATAATCGCAAGTCAAAGTGTAAATCCGGGAAGAAGTCAAAGCGCCGGTTGATTGAGAGCCGCTCGCGCCGCTCGCCCAGTTGGAATTTCCCGGATAAGAAACCGCGCAACTTGAAACTCCGCTCGAAGTCCAGGAAATCGTGACTGAAGAATTATAAGCAATCGTTATCGGACCGTCGGATCCGTTTGCTTTAATATCGGCCGAAGGAGGCGGCTCAATAATTAAATTGAACGAAGTCATCCTGCTTAATCCTCCGCCGGTTCCCGTTACAGTTATGGAATAAGTTCCCGGATTGGCGGAACTGCTCACCGAAGCGGTGAAAGACGTTGAACAAGTCGGACTGCAGGAAGACGAGCCGAAAGAACCCGTGACTCCCGAAGGCAAACCGGAAACGGAAAAACTCACCGGTTGCGGCGAGCCGCCTAAAAGAGTCGCCGTGATGGTGTTTGAACCGGTTTGAGTGAAAATGGGATTTTTCACGACGGAAATATTGCCGCTGTTGGAAAGGGAAAAATCAAATGACTGAAGAGTGGTGGCATTTACCTCGTTTGACCAATTGGAACAGCCGGTTGAGTTACAAGCTCTGACTTGATAAAAATAATTGGCATTGGAACTTAAGCCGGTGTCGTTATAAGAAACCGTTTCGGCGGCAATATTGCCGGCAATAGTTTCATAAATTCCCCCGGCCGTCATTTTGCGCTGGAGTTCATACCTGGTTTCGCCCGACACATTGTTCCAGCTCAAAGTCATCGAACTCGGCGTAATGTTTGATGGATTATTTAAAACCGGCGCGGTGGGAGGAGGAGCGGTGGGATTTAGAGTTATGCTTTCATAAGCCGGGGTAGAAATTCCATCGTGGCGGCACTCAATCGCGTAAGTTCTGCTGGCCGTCAAATTCCCCACGGAATAAGAACCAATATTTAATTCGCTGTCTTTCAACCAATCTCCGGAAAGAGAGCAGGCGCATCCAAAACTCGGACACAAACCCGGATTTATTTGCGGATCGTCGGAATCAAACCAATCCGCCCGCCAGCTCATAGTAATTGGCGTATTCCATGGAATATTATCAAAAACGGTGCTGTTGCCAGAAGCGCTGGCGCAATAAGTTTCGTTGGCGCAAAAATATCCGCTATGCTGGCCTCCCCACGCTCGAAGATGAGGAGGAATATAGGCGGTGTAGTATAAAGTGGAAAGGTTGCCGCTTACCGAAGGAGCAGTATTTGTTGAGCTTAAATAAAATGATGAAGGAATATTATAACCCTCGGTTATAATTGTTTTATCCTTAAAAGCGCGGGAAGCATCCCAACCTGTTATCGTGGAAAATTGAATTTGATAACCTTCCCAGCTAACTATGCAACCTACATAAAGTCCCGTATTTGTATTAGTGCAGCTATCAACATAACCGGTTAAATTTTGGCTTGAGCCCATATCAACGAGCGACGGAATCAAATCATGAACTACCGTAATATTTTGCCTAATGCTAGTAACCGCATCAACCTTGCCAACCCCAAAAACCAAAGATAGAGAAAATAAAAATAAAACAGCCGCTAAATAATTCAGTCTTTTTTTATTGAGGATAAAAATTAAAACAATTAATAAAAACAAAATAATCGCCAAACTTAAAATAATCAAATTCTCATTGCTTTTATCCGGAACTGATTCGCTTTTTATGTTAAATTCGCTCGACGACAAAGTAATTCCCGAAGAATTTTTTATTTGGGCCACCACCTTTGGATCTCGGCAATTTTTTTCCATAACCAGTTCTATCTCGTTTCCATATGCTTTTTTAGTCTCCGCCAGATTTTTTTCGCCAAACACGCAAACATCCTCTTTGTCATTTAAAATTTGAAAGGCGGCGATAGAACCCTCTTCTTTAATTTCTCCTAGCCAATTGAAATAGATTCTGGCCGACTCGCCTTTTTGATAATAGTCTTTGTCCAAACGCAAATTGTAAAAACTCGCGTTTTCTCCTTTGATAAAAAATTTTCCAACAAAAAGATTCGAAACCGGTTTTTCTTCCAAATCCAGAAACCTCAATTCAAATTCATAACTTCCCGGTTTTTCAATCTGCTGAAAAGGAATATCGATTTTTATTTTCTCGCCCTTTTTTATTTTAAAACTAGGCGTTTTAAAAGATAGCGCCTTTTCTCCAAAAGCCGACCTTGAAAAAATTTCAATTTGAGGATAAAAGAAAACATCACTCCCCGAACCATTTAAAACTTCGGCGCTAAACCATATCTTTTCGCCCAAAGAAATACCGTCTGCTAAATTGAATTTATTGAGAGACTCCCCCTCCTGAAACGCCAAAAAAGAACTTAATCGATTAATTGATAAATCTTTCCCAATTCCTTCCAGAATAACATCCCCCAGTTGATATATTGCCAAGGGCAACCCCTGGGGAGTTTCACTGGACAAAACCAGATTAAATTCTCCTTTCAAATGATCAGAGGCCGTAAAATTGATTTCTTTCGTTATTTTTTGCCCGGAATTAAGACTGACTATTTCATTATAAATCTTTCTTTCGACTATATAACCTTCGTCATTTAATAAAATAGCCGCGTATTTAACCGCCGGCTGAACTTTTTCCGCGTTATAAAGCTCAAAAGAAATTTTGAAATTATTTTTTTCCTGGAAAATAATTTTGCCGTTATAGATTTCAACAGTTGCCACAGTTTCACCTGTCAAATTATCTTGAGCTAGGCCAATTTTGATTCCTCCTAAAAAAATCAGCAAAGAAAATAAAACAAAACACACTATTTTTGTATTTTTGGCGATTTCCATATTTTATAATGGATTAAGAAATATTTGATTTCATTATAGCACTAATTTGCCTAAAAAATCTTGTGGATAACTTAAAAGCCACTCCGATTTAGAGTGGCTTTCTAAAAACACTGCTACGTTTGTTATTTCAGAAAGATCATTTTCTTTGTTATCGCGCTTTCCCCCGCGCGAAGAGAATAAAAATAAATTCCTGAAGAAAGAAGGGTGGTTTTCCAATAAAAACCATGGCTTCCCGCTTCCAGTCTTGCGTCGACAAGCGTGGCAACCAATTGGCCCGCGCTATTATAAACCGAAAGCCTGGCCTCCTGCGCCCGAGACAGGATGAAATTTATCATCACGCCGGAATTAAAAGGATTCGGGAAAGCGTTTTGCAATTCAAAAGCTTCAACCCTTTCTCTTTGGACCGTCAAAATTTTCGGATCAGCCTGACTTATGTGTTCGCGATTACGGCCATACATCGGCCAATCAGCTTCTTCATCTAAGCCAGACTTTGCCCCGCCGAGATCAAAAGCATAAAGACAAGAATCAATTGATCCGACATAAGCGATGCCGGAAAAACTGACAACCGGAGAGGAAGAAATCCCATTTCCTATCTTCTCCGTCCACTTGAGCTCGCCGGAGATTTTATTCAAAGAAATGAAATAACCAGATTGGGCGCCAAAGCAGACTTCTCCGGATTTGGTCAGCGCCGGAGAAGAGATAAGATACAAGCCCAGGTTGTTATCCCAAGCAATCGAGCCGTCTGCTTTTTTTAGAGCGATAGCCCGACCGGTTTGAGTTACAAAATATACTTGTTCGGCATCAATTGCCGCCGAACAAGCAATTCCGTAATCTCCTCTTTCTCCTTCTTTCCGAAGATTTTTTATCCATTTCACCTCCCCTGATTTGCCAAAACAATACATTCTGCAATCAGTTGCCCCGATATAGATATTCCCTTCCTTATCGATTGCCGGCGTACCAAATATGACAGGATCCATCAGATTGTTATTATACAAAATCTTTTCCAAATCGAAATACCATTTCTTTTTCCCGTTAAATAATTCCAAAGACATTACCGAAGAATAGTTTTGATCATTTAGAGCAAAACGAGATCCGGCAATATAAATTTCTCCCCCCGAATTAATCGAGTAAGGATTCGGACTTGATGAATGTCCGCCTTGATAAATCCGTGGAATAACATCCGGCATCCCGCTTTGGGAATCGATAAACAAAAGAGAGTCCAGATTGTTGGTAGGCATAATTATTTTCCCCGCATAAAGTATCGGGGATTTGGAAATAGACGCGGGGCTCGAAAAAAAACCCGGCTTGATTTCATACTTCCATTTCTCTTTGCCGTCGGGATACAACGCGTAAACAAAATTCTTTCTGCCCGCTTCGGCAAAATTAGTAGAGCCAAAATAGATAGTGCCATCTTTGCCGATTGTCGCCGAGGAAACAATAGGTCCATTGGTTGCATAACTCCATTTTTCTTTCATATCGGGACCAACGGCATAGAAACGCCCACCCATCGTTCCGATATAGACCACCCCGCCTTCTCCTATGGCAGGAGAAGAAATAATTTTTTCGCCGAGATTCAATTTCCCAATAACTCTCGTCTCCTCTTTAAATTGAGAGACAGGAGAAATTGTCACCTTGGCTACAATGTTGGCATTCTCCACCATCATCTTGTGAAAGCCATGAACGCCCTCGGCCCGGATTTGCCCGCAAAACAGGGCAAAAACGGCCACGATCGCAAACGCGATTTTGATCAACTTTTCCATGTTTTTCTCCTTGATGGAAATGTT
>Ga0076091_107_pt1 | contig 34912 bp, 29 predicted proteins | sample RifGroC1_FD_68120 | JGI IMG/M metagenome (GOLD analysis project Ga0076091, IMG submission 68120) | Parcubacteria bacterium GW2011_GWC1_43_12 | reverse complement strand
GATGGAATTTATTATTGAGTTTTTCAATATAAGAAAGTTTGTTCGTTATGGCACTTTGGATTCCATAGATAATGAGTTGCATTTGAAAAGAATATTTGAAAAATTAATAAGACAATAAACAATTTTTTTATCCTATCTAAATCTATAACGGGGGTATTACCACGATCGTGGAATAACCCTCAGTATGAATAAAATAAGAAAGATCGTGTTTTAGACACATATATTTTGACACTTTGGGTTATTTGTGATAAAATAAGCGCAACATAAAATTACAAAAAATCATGCCGGAAACAAAATTACTCAAAAATAAAAGAAACTTTTTCTTAAGACCCTTGGGAATAATTCTCATCATCGCCATTCTTTTTGCCGGTTGGGGAGTTTGGGCTTTTTTTGATCCCAATCAGAAGGAAAATTATTTCACGGAAACAGTGAAAACCGGCAACATTGTGAGAGAAGTGAGCGTCACCGGTCGAGTAAAGCCGGCCCAAGAAGTGAACTTGGCTTTTGAAAGAAGCGGCAAAATTTCGACGGTGAATATTCAGGTAGGCGGAAAAGCGGTTGCCGGCCAAATTTTGGCTTTTTTGGAAAATGGGGAATTGGCAAGCCAAGTTTCCCAAGCCGAAGCCTCCCTGCAAAAAGAACAAATAAAACTCAATGAACTCAAAATCGGCGCTCGGGCGGAAGATTTGCAAATCTATCGCACAAAAGTTGAAAACGCCCAAAGATCGCTCGCCGACGCCCAAAAAAATTTAACCGACGTCAAAGCAAAAGCCGAAGTCGATTTGGCTAATCTCTATGACGATTCGATTAATATTTTGCGGGACGCCTTTGCCAAAAGCGAAGACGCGCTAAGCGAACAAATAGATGAACTTTTCAGCAATGACAATACAACCAGTCCGGCGCTCACTTTTTACACCAGCACCCAATCCAAAAACAACGCCGAAGAGCAAAGATGGAAAGCCGGCGTGGAATTGGAGACTTTTGAAAATGAAATCAACAGCCTGCAGAATACGCCATCGGGCATCGACCCGGAACTGATACTGGCCAGAAGCCATTTGGAAACAATTCAAAATCTGTTCACCACTCTGATTAAAGCCATTAATTATTCGGGCAATCTTACTCAAGCCGTTGCCAGCAGTTATCGAACCTCGGTTAATACCGCCAGAACCAACGTGAACGCGGCTCTAACCGATATAACCAATCAACAGCAAGCGATCGCAACTCAAAAAGCGGCCAATAACAGCAACGCCACAACCGCCCAAACAGCTCTAAGCGCGGCTAAAAATACTTTGGCGACAAGCCAAGACGAATTAGCTTTAAAAATAGCCGGCTCTTCCGCCGAACAGATCGCCGCCCAGGAAGCTCAAGTGAGATATGCCCTGGCCAACGTTCAAAATGCCAAAGCGCAACTGGAAAAAACGATAATCCGTTCGCCAATCAAAGGCACAACCACAAAACAAGACGCAAAAAAAGGAGAAATAGTATCCGCCAATTCTCCGCTTATTTCCGTAGTCAGCAGCCAAAAATTCGAAATCGAATCAAATGTGCCCGAAGTTGATATCGCTAAAATAAAAATCAATAATCCGGCGAAAATAACTCTGGACACTTTCGGCAGCGGCGTGATATTCAACGCGATTGTCGTTTCAATCGATCCCGGAGAAAGTTTAATCGAAGGAGTCGCCACCTATAAAGTAAAACTGCAATTTACGGATGACGAGACGGGCATTAAACCCGGCATGACGGCAAATATAGATATTGAAACAGACAAAAGAACAAATGTTCTTCTGGCTCCCCAAAGATTAATCGCCCAAAGAAGCGGCAATTCAATAATTTTAATTGAAAAGGCGCCCGGCGAAATAGAAGAACGCGTCATTGAAATCGGGCTCAAAGGTTCGGACGGCAGCACCGAAGTGATTTCGGGACTCAAAGAGGGAGAAAAACTCGCGATTAAAAATAAAGATTAAAATTTTGGCTATTCCGCTGATTGAAACAAGAAAACTCAACAAAGTTTACCGCGACGATTTGGTGGAAACCCCCGCTCTCAAAGACATTGACCTTTCCATAGACAAAGGCGAGTTTGTGGCGATTATGGGACCTTCCGGATCGGGCAAATCAACCTTGCTTCATGTTTTGGGGTTTCTTGACAAGTATGAAGAAGGTGAATATTTGTTTGAAGGGAAAAATACCAAAGAATATTCGGAAAATGAATTGGCGGATATCCGCAACGAAAAAGTCGGTTTTATTTTTCAAGCTTTCAATCTTTTACCCAGAACTTCGGTTTTGGAAAACGTAAAATTGCCGCTTCTATACTCAAGCGTTCCAAAATCAAAATGGGAGGATATCGCTTTAGAAGCGATTGACGCGGTCGGATTGTCGCATCGCCAAGATCACGAACCGGCCCAGCTTTCGGGAGGGGAAAAACAAAGGGTGGCCATCGCCAGGGCTCTGGTTAATAATCCAAAAGTTATTTTTGCCGATGAGCCCACCGGAAACCTCGATTCTAAATCGGGAAAAATCATTATGGAAATTCTCCAACGCCTCAACGAAGATGAAAAACGGACAATAATTCTGGTCACCCACGAAACCTACACCGCTGAACACGCGCAACGGATTATTCATATTCTTGACGGAGAGATAGACAAAGATTACGAAGTGAAAAAAATAAGAAAAGCAAGCGAGGATTTTGAGAAATAATTTTCAATAATCCAATTTTTAATGAATATCCAAACTCGGACACACCAGTCATTGCGAGTCCCGCAGCAGCGGGGCGAAGCAATCCCGTTATATCGCAGCTGTTGCCTATTCTTTCATGAGCTGCGCCGGTATTGCGGGATTGCTTCGTCGCTCTCGGGTCGCTCCTCGCAATGACGGAAATTTTCCGAGGTTGAAAATTGGATTATTGAAAATTGAAAATTAATTATGAACATCTCCCATTCTTTTAAAACCGCCATCATCGGGCTCAAAACCAATAAATCCAGATCGATTCTCACGATTCTGGGCATTGTGATCGGCATTACGGCGATAATTTTGGTGATGTCTTTGGGCGAAGGAGCGCAAAATTTGATTTTAAGCGAAGTGCAAAGCATCGGTTCAAAAACCATCGGCGTTTCTCCCGGCCGGCATCCCACCGGATTTTCGGATGTTATGTCTCTGTTTGCAGATTCTCTGAAAGAAAAAGATTTGGAAGTACTGGGCAAAAAAACGAATGTTCCTTACGCCGAAAAAATCATTCCGATTGTTTTTGGCAGCGAAAGCGTCATTTACGGCAATGAAAGCTATCGGGCCACTGTTTACGGCGTCTCGCCCGATTTTGCCGGAATATATAATATCCAGCCCCAACAGGGCAGAATTTTTGAAGACGAGGAAGTCAAAAGCAAAAGCGACGTGGCGGTTTTGGGTTATAAAGTGAAAGATGAATTGTTCGGCGATTCGGACGCTTTGAACGAAAAAATAAAAATCAAAGGAAAAAATTTCCGAGTGATCGGCGTTCTGCCCAAAAAAGGCCAAAGCGCTTTCGTGAATTTTGATGACGCGTTGATCATTCCCTACACCACCGCCCAGCAATATATTTTCGGCATAAAATTTTATCATCGCCTGGTGGTGGAAGCGGATTCAGAAAAGAATGTCGATCAAACCGCCGATGACATAGTGGCCACTTTGAGAAACTCGCATGATATAACCGATCCCGAAAAAGATGATTTTTTCGTGGAAACCCAAGCCGGCGCGATGGAACAAGTGAGCACGATCATCAATATTCTCACTTTGTTTTTGGCCGCCGTGGCTGCCATCTCGCTTTTAGTGGGCGGGGTGGGAATTATGAATATTATGCTGGTTTCAGTTACCGAACGCACGCGCGAAATAGGGCTCCGAAAAGCGCTGGGCGCCAAAAGCGCCGAAATTCTCTGGCAATTTTTGCTTGAATCGATAACTCTCACGGTTTTGGGCGGGATCATCGGCATAACTCTGGGCGCCTTTTTCTCGTTTTTAACCGCTTTGGCTTTGAGCCGATTCGCCGGACTTGACTGGAAATTTATTTTCCCCATTTCCGCGGCGCTTCTGGGACTTGGAGTTTCGGCCGGAGTGGGACTTGTTTTCGGACTTTATCCCGCGCGCCAAGCCGCCAAAAAAAGCCCGATGGAAGCGTTGAGATACGAATAAAAAAATCGCTCAAATATAAGAGCGGTTTTTGATTTTTTGATTGAACGAGTCAAAAGAACAAATTTTCATTCCGGATTTATTATCAATCGCGGCGATTGTCAAAACAAAAAATAAATACTTGACAGGCAAATATCCGGATGTATACTGAAATTGAAATTAGTTTTTTTAGCAAAGGAGGGCTATCAAACAGCTTTTTTTGCTGTTTGAAAATAAATTCATGAAATAGTTTTTATAAAAATTGCCCGCGAACAAGCGTCTAATATTTTTGGACACTGGTTTTGGTACAATTTCAAAAAAATGTTTGAGCGAATCATGAGCTCGTTCTCTTCTTTAAGAAGAAGAATGATTTCCAAAAAGGGAATCTATTTGTTTGCCGCCGCGACAATCATTGTTAGCGGTTTTTTTATCGCCGATTTTGTTTTGGCGGATCATATTTTTTCGGTTACCGCTTCTCCCGAAGCGGTAAACTCGGAAAATGCGTCAATAATTTCTTTTGATATATCTTCCGACGGCGGACCTAATATTAAAACTATCGCCATCAGCGAAAAAGGAACAGGCTTTGGCAATCCCGCAAGCGTTACTTGTCCTTCCGGCTGGAACATTGTTCCTCCTTTGCCTCCAATTTTAAACGGTTATGTATGCATGGATCCTTCGGAAATCGGCCTTCCTTCCGCGAGTGTCATTCTAAATGGAATGACCGCTCCTGCTTTGGCGAGCGAAAAGAATTTTTCAGTGAGCGCTATCAATGCCGATGATCAAAATGAAAACAAAAATGTTCCGGTGAATGTAAAAACTTTGAATGCCGCGGCTCAAGTTTCGCCCGCGAGCATAAATACGGAACAAATCAAAAATATAACGCTGAACATAACCAATCCGGCCGGAGATCTTCCCGAATACGCGGACATTATAGATCAAATCACCGGAAATTTCGGCGAGATCGCGATAAACAGCTGTTCGTCCGACGGCTGGACATGCGCTGTTGCCGATAACGCATTCGCTCTTACCGGCGGTTCCTTGACTCCCGGAGAATCTATTAATATAATTTTCGCCGATGCCCAAGCTCCCGCCGCGCCCGGTTTTCAAGACATCTCCCTGCAAATCAAAGGCTCTTTGGGTATGATAAAATCCATTATTTCCGATCCGGCGCAAATAGCAATCCAGACTCCGGCGAGTTTGACGATTGACGCCGTTGAAATAACTTCTGAATTTCCCGCCATTTCCAATCAAACAGGCGCCAAAAATATCACTATTATCTCGGCAATCATAGAAAACGAAGGTCAAGCAACGGCCATTCTTAATCAAAAATCGTTGGAGATTTTCAGCGACCCTGAAATATCTTTTTTGGGCCTAACAATTTTGGAAACCGATTCAATCGATGAAATAGACGGCGAAACAAATGTTGCTCTGACATGGACAATTACGGCAACCCCAGAAGCAACCGAAGGAGTCGCCGACGCAAAAGTCGCGATAAATTACGCCGATTCAAACGATTCGGCGATTAATTCCGTTTCACAAACAAAAGAAGAAATATTTGAAGTTGACAATACCGCTCCGGCTTTATCGGCGGTTTCCATTTCATCCAATAATAATAACCCGTCAAAAGCCAAGGCGGGCGATATTATAACTTTGTCGATTACCGCCAATGAGAACATTCAAACTCCGGTCGTTTCAATTGCCGGCCACGGCGATTCTATTATTATTGACGGTCAAAATAATTTATGGACGGCTTCGTATGCAATGTCCGAAAGCGACGCGGAAGGCATCATTGTCTTTTCCATAGATTACAAAGACTTGGCTGAAAATGCCGGCAATCCGGTTTCGGCGACAACCGAACCAGCAACCAACGTCACTTTCGACAAAACCAACCCGACATTCTCAATTTCATCCGTTATTCCGGATTTGGTTAAAATCGGAACGTTTGTCTCAATTAGTTTCACCGCCGGCGAAGTTTTGGCGGAAAACCCGATTGTGACCATCGGCAGAAGAACGGCCGGTCAAACCCAGGGAACGCCAGACTATATTTACGAACTGGAATTGGACGGAACCGAAGGATCGCCGGCGGCGATCTTGATTTCCGGCATTGATCCGACCGGCAATATCGGAACCGGCGCGGCAAACATAAATACCGATTTTATTTCTCCTTCCGTGAATTTAACTTATGATCCCGACAAACCGGTAAAAGATTCAGACACGGTTGTCATTACCGCTTCATTCACCGAAAATCTCGGCGGTACTCCGAAAATTTCCATTGATACTCCAACGGCCGATGTTGAAAATGCTGATATGTCCGGTTCGGAGATGAATTGGACTTATTCTTGGAATGTTCCGGAAGGCGACGGCCAGGCCGTAATAACAATTTCCGCTTCCGATCCGGCGGGAAATCAAAATAATCCCGCAACGAATAATACAAGAACGATCGATAATACTCTTCCGGCTATCACGGCGACAACTCTGAATGGAATAGCCGCTGATTTGTCATTTAATCCGGGATTGGCGAATATAATCACCGAAGCCAACGAACCGGTTGATTGGTTATCGGCAAGAATTTATATTTCCGACGATCCGATTGTTTATTACAAAGAAAAATATCCCGCCGGAGACGGAACACAAACAACTTCATTTGATTGGGATGGCGGCCTAACTCCCGACGGAACTCCTTCGCATGACGGAATATATAATATAAGAACACACATTGTTGATTTAGCCGGAAACGATGCGGGAAATATAGTTTTGCCATTCACTATAACTGTTGATACGGCTGATCCTGTGGTTAATATTTCTTCCGCTCAAGAAAACAGCGTAGTTGTCGGAAATTTGAATATAGACATATCCGGCGTGACCGGAGCAGATTTCTGCGCTTATTCATTTGACGAAGGCGCGACCGAAACTTCCATTGATTGCGACACTGCGATTATTCCGATTTCGGATTTGGAAGGCCGCCAAACTTTGACTTTTTACGGCCGCGACAACGCGGGGAACGAAGCCTTTGACGCAATTGATTTTATCGCCAATAATGACGGCATCCTGACAGTCGGCTCGGGTGAAATTTACGATTTCAATGATATTCAAAGCGCGATCAACGCGGCAATAGACGGAGACTTGATTGATATCGCGGCGGGAATATACGAAGAAACCTTAAATCTGGATAAATCCCTCATTTTGGACGGCGCCGCCGGCAATATTGCGATTATTCAGCCCGAAAGCAATAACGACGGCATTATTGTAACGGCCGATAACGCGATAATAAAAGATCTGCAAATTTTAACTTCAAACAGCGGCCTTAACCCGAATATCGCCATTCGGATTGAAGGGGCCAACAACATTGAAATTAACGATAACGCGATAACTACGACGGGAAACAAGGCTATGGGCATTTGGATCGGCGGAATCGGTTATGACAATTCCCATAATCTGAAAATCATCGGAAACAATATCGTCATAAATAACGAAGCCACCGGCATTTATGCCGAAGGCGGAACTGCCGCTCAAACGGGTTGGGAAATAAAATCAAATGTGATAACGGCCGTCAGCAGCAATCCCTTGGAAATGTATGATGTTTCCGATTCGGAAGTGAGCGGCAATACGCTAACCATAACCGCGCCCGTAAACGCTTCCAATGTCATGTGGTTCAGCGAATTATCGAATCTTTCCAATTTAGTGTTTAATAATAATCTGATCAGCGGTTCGACAGGCAGCGAAGTGGCGATCGGCACCGATTTCAGAGAAGACGGACCGTTTGCCGATTCGCCCGCAACATCAATCGCGAATATCAGCATTTCGGGAAATACTTTCAGCAATTGGGGTTCGAGGGCGTTGCGAATAGGAAAAGTGGGAACCGGAACCGTAAACGGAGTGATTGTAAACGATAATAAATTTCTAAGCGCGGGGCAGGCAATTAACAATTTTGACGATTCGGAAATTAACGCCGAAAAAAATTGGTGGGGAACAACCGACGGCGCGGCGATTGATTCAAAAATAGACGGCGAGGTTGATTACCGCCCTTGGAGAATAAGCGATGATTTGACATACGCCGTCGATTTCGGCAGTCCGTCAATAATCATCAGTTCGGCTGTTTTATCGCCGACCAATTTGGCAAGTATTCCGATCAGTATTAATTTTACGGAACCGGCGTATGATTTTATCGTCAACGATATAATTGCAACCAACGGAACAAAAAGTTTGTTAAGCGGCTCGGGAAGCAATTATTCGCTGAATATCGATCCGGAAAACGCGGGAAATATAACCATTCAGGTTAATGCCGGCGCAATATGGGACGAATCGGGCAATTATAACGAACAATCCAATATTTTGGAAATTTATTATGACAATGCCGCGCCTGCCGGCTACAGCGCCGCGATCGGCCAAGAATACATCAACGAGGAAAATCAAAACGCTTTATCTTTCGCCTTCGCCGGCGCGGAGACAGGAACAACTTATCATTATTCCATTGACGACTCAACGCCGGGATCTCCAATCGAAGGAAACGGAATTATAACGGCAAACGATCAAACGATAGAAGCTGTTGATGTTTCTTCTCTTCAAGACGGAATGTTGAATTTGAATGTTTATTTGGTTGACGCGGCGGGAAATGAGGGAGAATCAGCCGTTGATTCCGTTCTAAAAGACACCGTTGCTCCAAGTTTTACCGTGGTTGATCCCGTAAGCGCCCAACCTGTAAAAACAGATACGATAAATATCGCCGTTGCTGAAATAAATCCGGACACAAGCGAATATGGTTTCAGTTCCAACGAAGCCTGTTCGGATGTCGCCGAATGGATAAGTTTTGTTTCGGAGACGGATTTCTTTGTCGCCGGCGATCACACCGATTTCCTTTGCGCCAAAGCGGTTGATATTGCGGGAAACAGCCGCACGCAATTAATCGGCCGAATGAATACCGATAACACAAATCCCGAATTAATGCTTAACAGCCTTTTTACCAATCAAACTTTGAACGGCGGGCAAATTTATCCGATCAGTTGGGTTTCGTCGGATTCCAATCAAAAACCTTTGCCCATAAAAATCGAATATACGTTAAATAACGAAATGAGCTGGATAGCAGCCATTTCTGAAACCGAAAACGATGGCTCTTATTCCTGGACTGTCCCGACGGTAAACAGTTCCAATTGCAAAATCAGAATAACAGCCGCTGATTTGGCGGAAAATTATTCTCAAGCGCCAAGTTCCGTTTTTTCCATAATTTATTCCGAGATCGCAGATTTAACCGCGCCGACCGTTACTCTTAACATTCCCAACGGAGGCGAAGAATGGCTGGCCGGATCTTCTCATGTCATAATATGGACGGCAACCGATAATTTGACTTCTTCAAATAATATCGGAATCAAGCTGGAATATTCGCTCGACGGCAGCGCCGGTTGGGATTTCATTGAAGAATCAACCGAAAACGACGGAGTTTATGTTTGGAATATTCCGGAAGGAACGGAAAGCGACGAAGTTTTGGTAAAAATAACCGCCATTGACCTATTCGGCAACGCCGGTTCGGATTTAAGCAATAATATTTTTCGGATTGTTCCGCCGCCATTTATTCCTCAACCGATTTGTTCTAATAGCGGATCGGGAATTTGGTCCTGCGACATTGCCATGTCTGCCGGTTGGAATCTGATATCATTGCCGGTAATTATAACAAACACGGATATTGAAAGCGTTCTGTCTGAAATTTACGATGAAATTAATCTTGTTAAATATTACGATTGGAACGAAGCGGATCTTTGGAAAACTTACTCCCCGGCCGGAGGGGGAGATTTGACTTCCATGGAAGACGGAAAAGGATATTGGATTTTTATGAATTCGCCGGCAACATTGAATGTCGCTGGAACGGAAATGGAAGAACCGCCGGCTATGTCGCCGATTTACCATGTTTATCCCGGATGGAATTTGATCGGTTTTAAATCAGTTTCAGCCAGAATGCTTGCTTTAGATTATCTGCAAAGCCTTGCCGGAACAGGGTATATTTTGATGGATAAGAGCAATATAAACAAAAATGACGGTTATATGGCAAGCGGAGAAGGTTATTGGCTCTGGATGAATAGAGAAGGAGATATAGTCACATTTAACGAGTAACGGAAAAATATGAAAAAAAAGATAATTTTAACGATTTTGTCTTGTTTGAGTCTGCTTTTCGTTCAAACGCCGCAAGCCAAAGCCATAGCGCCTCCTTCATTGCCGGTGTTTTTCTTCGGCAATGCGACGATATTCGGCCATCCCGCTCCGGTTGGCGCTCAAATTTCGGCCGAGATTAATGGAACTCAAGTCGCTTCGACCCAATTGGCGATTGCCGGGAAGTATTTCATTGAGATTCCGAACGGCTCGGCCAATATCGGAAAAACGGTGAGTTTTAAAATCAATGGAATCGCCAAAAGCAATAATCAGCGCCAATGCGCCAATGTGGCAACAACGCCTCTGATAAATTTCAATCTGATTATCGAAGCTGATCCGACTCCGGCGCCCAATCCGCCTTCTGGAGGCGGCGGGGGAGGAGGCGCCATTTTAACTCCAAGTCCTTCACCAAATCCGTCTTCTCAACCGCTCACTTCCGCCCAGCAAAAAGTTGATGCCAATAAAGACGACAAAATCGACGCTTTGGATTTTAACGCGTTGATGGTTCATTGGGGAGAAGAAGGAGAAAAAATAAGCGCCGATTTCAACGCCGACAACAAAGTGGATATATTGGACTTCAATATGCTAATGATTAATTGGGCGTTCTAAAAAAATGAAAAAAATAATTTTATTGATTATCTCAATAATAGTTTTGGCCTCTTTTTCTTTTGATGTTCAAGCGGCCGCGAATTTTTCCTTTTCTCCCGGCGAGATCAGCGCTAAAACCGGCCAAAATTTCAATTTGAACGTTTCCATTGATCCCCAAGGCGTAAAAATCTATACCGCGAAAGTTGAAATAAATTTTCCGGCCGATTTATTAAAAACCGAATCTTTCAGTTTTGGCCCCGGCTGGATGCCTCTCTCCCAAACCGAATACGATTTGACGGATAACGCGAACGGCATCTTGATTAAAACCGCCGGCTACGCGGGCGGAATTGCCGGCGCCGCCAATTTCGGAACAATAACATTCTCGGCCAAAAAAGAAGGAAGCGGAATCATAAAAACAGGTGATTCAAGCATGGCTCTTAATGCCGACAGCCAAAATAATTTATCCGGATTTTCCCAAATTTCTTTTTTAATTTCAAAACCGGCCACTCCGGCGCCTTCTCTGTCTCCAAGCCAAAAACCAAAATTAAAAACTCCGGAAATTTCTCCGATTGCCGGCACAGCAACCTTAACTCCTTCCGCTTCTTCATCGGAATCAATTGATTCGGAAATCAATTCCGAAAAACCTGATTTCGCTTCGATTCAAACAAATCCGATTACCGAAGAAAAAAACTTCGCGGGCATTGGCAATATTATCACGCTGGGCACGGGAAATAACGTTCTGGGAATTATAATAATCATGGCGGCCATTGGCGTCATAGCATTGATCGTTTCCGCTATCATTAAAAGAAGAAAGAAAAATATTCAACCGCCCGCCGGCAACTCCCAATAATTGAGGCTGTGGATAACTCTGTTTCCTTGATTAAAAAATGGCTCAACAAAGCCATTTTTTAATTTTCGTTAATTATCTTTGAGCTTGGCGCTTGACAAGAATTCGATGATCGAATAGACTGGATTCTTGTCAGACTTGTTTTTTTTAAACTCAATTCAATTTGAGTTCTGGACTTCAGCCCGAAAGCCAGCAGTTTAATGAATTCCAAAGATCAGACACTCAAACAAATTTCGACTAAAAAAGCGGGGGCGGTTTTGCGCAATATAAAACCTACTCCGCTTTTTTGTTTGTCCGGAAAATCGGAAAATCATTTTTCGCCAAACACGAATGCCGGACTTTTAAAATTTTGGAGCGTGATTTCGCGATCCGAGCGAAAAAAGATCAAAAGATATGTTTTAATCATCGGCCCTTCTTTTCGTGAACGGCAGAAAAACGGGCAATTCTACCGTTCACGCAAAGCGGGGTCGAATTATTTCGCAAAGGTCGAGCCCGCCAAGGCCAACTGGCAACAATCAAAGTCAAACCTTAATCAATAAATTAAAAATAAAACCATGAACAGAAAAAAAATATATTCTTTCTTAGTTCTTTCCCTCGCGGCTGTGTTTTCTATGAGCCCATTCGCTCTCGCGGCCGCGGCAACTCAAACCGGCTACGCGTCAAGCGGCAGCCAAACGGAAAAGATCGGCAATAAATTCCAAAGCGACAGCTTCAATCAAGAGATGGTTTATAACGAGATGCTTGGCGCAGTCAATGCCGGTTCAAACGACCGAGCTTCCATCGCCGGCCAGCTTCAAAATGAGCTTAACTTCACCGAAGTAAATTACGACGCCGATATGGCGGCGGAAGGCGCCGCAAGCGCTTCCAATTCCAACACCGGCTGCAAATCCTGCAACAAAGCCGAAGCCGAATTGGAAAATGAAATCGATGTTGAAAATTCAAATCTGGCCTGGATTATGAATCTTTTAAAACTTAAAGCTTCCGGCGGCAAAAACAAAGGCGGCGGCAGCTCCGCCGGCGCGGCGAAAGTTGATGTTTCCGTCAAAAATTCAGCCAATGCCAATATGACGGATATCGCGTCTTCTCTCAATGGAGCGGTTTTGGCTTCCAATTCCAATACCGGAGCTCATTCCAAGAACAAAGCCGAAGCCGAATTGGAAAATGAAATCGATGTTGAAAATTACAATTTCGCCGATATTGCCAATAAAATAGAAGCCTCGGCCAAAACCGGCGAAAATAAAAATTGCGGTTCTCATTATTCGTCTTATTCCTGCCAAAAGCAATGTCCTTGCCCCACAAATTCTCCCTGTCCGACAACCTGCCCCTCTCATTCGCCAACCGCGACTTCAACTCCCGATGAATCCGCCGGCGACGCCCAAAGCAATGTTGAAGTGACAAATATGGCCAATTCAAACGAAACAAATATCGAAATTGATTTTGAACCGGCTATGGTTGCCGCCTATAACGCCAACACGGGTTACGGCTCTTCCAATATCGCCGAAGCTGAATTGGAAAATGAAATCGATGTTGAAAATTATAACATGGCTTTCATAACCAACGAAGTTAAAAATGAAGCCAATTCGGGAAACAGCGATTCAGGCCGCAAATCCTGGAGCGGCAATTCGCAATCAGCCGGCGATGCTTCGGCCGAAACCGAAATAAATAATTACGCCAATTCCAATAAAACCGCGATTAGCGCGGATTTTGGCGGCGATATAATCGCTTCCAACACCCAAACCGGCTGCGAGTCCTACAATAACGCCGAAGTCGAGGTAAAAAACGAAATTGAAGTCAAAAATGAAAATTTCGCCGAAATACACAATTATGTGAAAAACTCGGCCAACTCGGGCGAAGACAAAAACGGCAAAAATAAAGGATGCCGCGGCTGCTACGACGGAAATTCATCTTCGGGCGACGCGACTTCAAGCGTTCAAATCACAAACCAACTCAATATGAATGAAACGGAAATCAGCGTCGATCTCGGAGGCGATGTCTCCGCGGCAAACACAATGACCGGCGCCAAATCCGAAAACAATTCCCAAACGGAGGTTAAAAATTCAATTGAGGCGGTTAATAAGAATTTTGCCGAAGTTTCAAATTACGTAGTTGTAGCTTCAAATACGGGCAATAATTCATCGGATTATTCGCGCGCCGCAACCCAAGACAACGGAGCTGATTCGGGCGCGTCTTTGATTATTACCAACCAATCCAACAAGAATGTGGTAAAGGTTGAATAATTTTCAGTTCTTTTTTCGCGATTCGTTCTTTTTAGTTCTTTCGCGCGGATTCCCGAGTCCTATCGCGTTCTCGGGAATCCGCCAGTGCGAAAATCATGATTTTCGCACTGGCGGATCAATCAAATTCATAAAAATAAAAAAATGAAAAAACAATCAATCAAAAAAATAATTTCTTTGCTGCTGGTTCTGAATTTTCTTTTCTTTAATTTTGGCGCTCCGCTCAACGCGCAAGAACAGCCGATTCAAGAAGAAAATATCATCAAAGAATCCGCCTCTTCGCCGTTCCAGGCGCAGGAAATTTCGGGCGAAACCGCATCAACCGCCGCTCCGGCGGATTCGGAAGATTTTATTTTACTGATTGACTTATCCGCTGTTCAAAATAAAACAAATTCCACTTCTTCGGATTTAGCGGATGAAATTTTAATTTCGCGATTGGCGCAAGAAAATGCTTCCTCGACTCCGGCTGTTTCTTCCACGACTCCTTCGCAGGCCGAATCCGCGAACAATCAAATAACCGGATATAATTCTGAAAATTCGGCCCAAACGAATGAATCGAACGAAACGAATATCGCCAACCAAAACAGCGCTCTCGCCATAAATTATTCACAAATCAAAGCCGAAACGGGTTCCAATTTAACCGATTATAATACCGGCTCGGGAGTGATCACCACCCGCGACGCCAACGGCAAAGGAGAAATAATAAACTCTCTTAATTTCAATAACACGATTATTTACCCCGGGGAAGAAGCAAACGCGCAAGCGCGAAACTCACAGACCGGAGCGCTTTCTAACAATGAATCATCCGTTAATTTGAATGAAAAACTCACGGTCAAAAATATCAACAGCGCCAACACCCTCAACAGACTTGAAGCTTTCGTCAATTCCGGAAACAATTCGGCGAGTTTCAACACGAACCACGGAATCATTCTTTCGGGAAACGCGAATTTGGGCGCCAATTTTTTCACCATCGCCAATACCAATATAACCGGCAACCAAAAGTTCTACGCCGATTGGCAAAATATCTATGGCAATTTTGCCGGCAATGTCGATTTGGGCCGGGAAACAGCCGTTTCCAGCCGGCTTTCTTCGCTGATTTTGCAAGCCGCCAACAAGCAAACCGGATTTAATTCCCGAAATCAGGCGGCAATCATTGTCAATGACGAGTTAGTCATTCGCAATCAAAACGAAGGAAAATTGAATAATGAAATTTCCGCTCAAGTTATCAGCGGACGAAACAAATCAAACGCCAACACTGGCACGGGTTCCGTGGTTTCCGGAGATATCCGATCGGCGATCAATGCGGTTAATTTTCTCAATACCAATATCACCGCTTCAAATTTTTGGCTCAAATCATTCAATGTTTTCGGCAACTGGCAGGGAAATTTGATTCTGCCAAAGCTCAAAGCGGCCCAGACTTCAACTTCTTCGAGCGAAGTTTTGGACGCCAACAACCAAACCGGATATGAATCGACAAACGAAACTTCCCAAACCGCGTCCACTTCCGTCGCGATCGAAAATTTCAACGACGCCAAAATAGAAAATAAAATAAACATTAAAACCGGCACGGGAGAAAATAAAACTTCTTATAACGCTAATTCTGGAGTGGTGAAATTCGGCTATGCCCAAGCCGAAACCAATGAACTCAACGCGGCCAATCTGAATATAACAGGCAAGCCTTGGTGGATGATTGTCATTAATAAATTCGGCTCGTGGCAGGGAACAACCATCGGCTCTCCGCTCGATATGGAAACGAAATCTTCGGCCAATACTTCCATTTTTTCTTCGGCTCAAAGCGGAATTGAAGCAATTAACAGTTCCACCGGAGCGGAGTCAAACAACGGCGCCGGCGTCCGAATAAATCATTCAACCGACTTGCAAAATTCAAACGAATCGGATATTTCCAACGACATAAAACTGGAAGCAATCAGCGGAGAAAATGAAGTCCAATATAACACCGGCCACGGTTATGTTGAAACAGGAAATATCAAAGCCGCCACCAATGTCATTAATTTCGCCAATTCCAATATCACGGCCGCCGATTGTTTGATTGCCGTGGTTAATGTTTTTGGCGATTGGACGGGAAATCTGATTTTTGGAAATGAGGATGAAAATCAAGCCGCTTTTAACGGACAATCGGATTATAATAACAATTCTTCCAACTCAACTGCCGGAGCTTCATCTCAAAATAACGCGAGCTCCGACAATTCAAACCAAACCGATATTCAAAACAATAATAACAGCCAAACAATCAACAATACCGGCGCCGCTTCTTTGAGCGGACAAAATTCAGCCAGTTATAATACCGGCTCCGGAATAGTGACCACCGGCCAGTCCGACACTTCAAGTTCAATCGGCAATCAATCCAACGCCAATCAAACCGCGATCGGCCAAACGGGCAATAATTCTTCTTCAACCCCGTCAAACTCAATCACCGGCCAAGACAGCCAAAACAACGCTTCGAGCGCCCAAACCGATCAAACCGATATTTCAAATGACAATGATTCCGACACTCAAAACAATCTTTATGTTGAAAAAATAACCGGCTTAAATTCTTCCGATTACAACACCGGCGCGGGAGTGGTGGATACGGATTGGGCGTCAACTTTCCTCCGGTTATACAACGAAAACAATGAAAATGTTTTGACGCTTGGCGATCTGCGAAACGACTTGAGTATTCCCGGGGAGAACGAAGAAAATCAAAACCAAAATAACGAATCGGCAACTCCGTCTCCGACTCCGGCCCCAAGCCAAAGCCCGGAACAAAGCGGAAATCCGTCTCCAAGCAACAATCTTTCCTCCGGCCAATCTTCAAATTCCTCTTCATACGATTCTTCCCGATATTCCGGCGAATCCGGAACCGGTTCAAGCGGAGCATCGGCCTCGCCGCTGAATTTCATAAAAGGAGATTTAAATCAAAACGGCAAAGTTGACGATTATGATTTTTCAATTCTGATTTCAAATTGGGGAAAAAGATTCACCAACAAATCAGCCGATATCAACAAGGATAACAAAGTTGACGATTACGATTTCTCGCTCTTAATCGCCAATTGGAATATTTCAAAATAAAAACCATGAAAAACAAAATTTTATTTTTGCTCGCGATCACCCTGGTTTTTTTGCCCGTCATGGCGCGAAATTCCAGGGCTTCGGGCGCTTCGCTTTCCCTGATTTCGGGCGGAACCGAATATAAAGTGGGAGAAAAATTAAAACTGGTAATTTTTCTGGACCCAAACGGACAAAACGCGGATACCGTGAGAGTGAATCTCAAATATCCGGCTCAATTCTTAAAAATCCAAAGTTTTTACAAAAACACCAATTTCACGATTTCCGCTCCGGGAAATGATTTTAACAATGAAACCGGCGATTTTACTTTTGGCGCCGGAATTCCCAGCGGAATCAATCAATCCGGCCCTTTCGGCTACATAGATTTCACGGTTGAAAAAGCGGGCCAAGGAACGATTTCAATCGGCGCCGATTCTTTGGTATTGGGCGCCGGCCAAAATTTGTTTGACGGGCAGGCATCAAGCATCGATTTCGACTTTAAAGAAAATTATCCTTCTCCGTCGCCTCAAACCATTGTTCAGAGTCCGCCTCCGCAAGCATCCGCCGCCGCCCAAGCAGCCATAAAAACCCCAAAACCTTCTTTATCGCCATTGTCAAACCAAAAAATCAATCCTCAATCGATAACAAATTTAAACCCTTCTCAAGAACCCGGCGCGGAAACCGTCCAAACCCAAGATGAATCGCGAAATCAATCCGTTTTGGCCGTTCAAAATTCAAACGCAAAAAATAAAATTGACGCCGTTTGGATGATAATGACTCTTATAATCATCGCCGGCGTCATTGTTTACAGTTTGGCGGTCAGCGGCGAAACGGCCGCCGCGGCAATTAATGAAAAAGAAATAAAATTATAATCATGCCTAAAAAAACTCCGCGCTTATTCTCGTTATTTTTACTTTTTTTGATAATTTTTCCCGCGCTTTGCCAAGCGCAAAACAAACCCCTCCTCGCCTTGCCCGATTCAATGGAAATGTCGGGGCTGGCCGGAGAAACCTTAAGCGGAAAATTCGCTGTTTTCAATCAGGGAGAATTATCCGTAAAAATGAAAGTTGTCACTAAAAATTTTCGCCAAAAAGAACAGGGCGGTTTGGAATTTTTTTGGAGCGATGAACAAAGCGTTTGCCAATGGTTAAAACCTTCGGCGCAAACTTTGGATTTGGCGGCGGGAGAAAAAAAAGATGTTGATTTCACTCTCGGCATTCCGGCGCAAACCGAACCCGGAGGTTATTTGGGCGCGATTCTTTTTGAAGCGGCCAGCGATAAAGACGTCGGTCCTAAAAACAGCTTCGGCGTCCTGATTCTGGCCAACATTTTAACTTCAGCCGAATCGGCCAAAGAAATAAATCCGCGAATCATCGAATTAGCGTCAAACAAGATAAATGGTTCTTTTCCGGTCGGTTTGGCTTTAAAAGTCGGAAATTCAACCAATTACAACGCTTCCCTTAACGGAGAACTGACCATCGCGGATTGGCGCGGAAAAATCATCACCAAGCAAAAATTGAACAATCTTTTTGTTTTTCCTCAAAGCGAAAAAACTTTCAGTTGGAAATGGAACGGCAAATCGCTTTTCGGAATTTTCAAAGCGCAAGTCGCGTTGGCTTCGGCCGGCGGTTCCCAAAACGATCTGGCGTCAAACATTTTTCTCGTGATCGCTTGGCCGGTGATTATCGGTCTGGCGGCGCTCGTTGCCGCGGTTATTGCGGCAATGAAATACAGGCAAAAGATATATTCTTTTGAAACAAAAACTTGGTTCAATTTCGCCAAACCAAAAAAAAGAATCAAGCGAGCTTATAAGCCGAAATTGAAAATCGTGAAAGATATAAATTCCGGCTCAACTTAATCAAAATCTCAAGCGGAAAAAATGTTCTTTTCATAGAAATAGAAAGAGAGGCGGCAAATGACTAATTTGGATGCGATACTGATTTTTTTAGCCTTCGCGTCTTTGGCAATTATGCTCGTGATGATTTCTTCCTATTGGAGACGGGGCAGAAGCATAAAAAATCTTCAATCCCGGCTTAACGCGTTCAAGCAGGAAAAAGATCATGAAATGGAAGTCGCGCGCCGGGAAAATGAAAAGCAAATGGAAGAATTTCGGCGCCAAAACGAGGAAAGAATCGCCGAAGGAAGAAGAATGGTCGCGTCGGCCGACGCGCAGATAGAACAGATCGCAAAGTTTTTGGAAAAAGCGCGATTTAACAACGTCCAAGTGATTGAGATATCAAACCAAGAAACAGCAGGAGTGAAAGCCGAAGGTTTGGCCAAAGCTTTCGCGGCAAACGGCTATAAAGAAATAACCAATTTCGTTGAAGAGCCGAAAGATTTTTGCGGAATGGAAATGACCGAATTTGCCGTTAATAGAGTAGAACGCTGGCTTTCCGATACTTTAAAAAAGACAGCGATTGATAATTTCCAAATCGCGGTTATTGTCAGATCCGCCGCCGAACCCGAAGGATACAAAGGTTGGCTGCTGGCCAAAGAAATCAAAAAAGAGTAAACAAAAAGAGCGGAGAAAAATTCTTCGCTCTTTTAAATTCATAGCAGGGGTGTTTCCACGATCGTGGTTTTACCCCCAACATATCAGAAAGAAAAAAAGCAGGGGATTGACCCTGCTTTCGGTTTTTGTTGCCGGCGAGATTATGGAACAATCCGCCGAAAGATTGATTTTGCCGCTTTCCACGCACCCTTGCCGGACGCGCGGAGAGCTTTTTTGCCCTGTTTTTGGAGAATGCTATGCGCGCGGGGCGAAACGCCTTTAACCGCCCGCATGCATCCCCAAATCATGATCCCGATCGCGATAAGAATAGAAAGATTTTCCACTATGCCTCCGCTGAAAGCGATTCGTCAAGAAGGACATCCGCTTGAACTACGCGCAAACCCTTCTTGTTGGTCTTGAGACACGGACGAGCTTTTTCAATTCTCGCCAGCCACATTTGACCAACCTTCAGCTCTTTTTCTTTTCCTTCAACCTGGTTAAAAAACCTTTCCGAAGGATTCCCAAACGCGAATTTATCGTGCAGGGGATACTGCGGCTTGAACATCGGCTCCCCGGTCTTGAAATTTTTGATTACTTCCAAGGTGACCATTTCTGGTCCCGGAACCAAATCAACGGACTCCAAAACTTTTCCCATTATGGCGGCGAAAGGATTCTGCGTGCCCTTTGGCGCTTCAAAAGCCCTTAATCTCGTCATGGTAACCTCCTTTTATGCGTGAAATCAAACTATTTTTAATCTTAAGAACCAATATATAAGTATATCATATAAATATATCTATGTCAATATCTGGCTCTGGAATTCAATTTGGAGGTATAATAAACGTAATGCCAATTTACAAATGGCGCGCAAATGCCACAAATAGCATGCAAATAAATTCGTAGTATTTGAATAAAATTTGTAGATTGGAATTATATTTATGTTTCGCCATTTTCTCAAACCGGTCCAAAAATTCAGAAAATCATATCTGCCGGGAATCGTCACAGCCGGAGCGGATGAAGATCCGTCTTCCATTTCCACTTTTTCCATCATCGGCGCGACAACCGGCCTTTCGGCTCTTTGGTTGATTTTTATAAGCACTCCTTTGCTGATTGTTGTCCACCGCCTTTCGGCGATGATTGGAGACGTCACTAAAAAAGGGCTGATGACTCTCATCAAAGAAAATTTCGGCAAAAAAACCGCTTTCTTTTTTTTGGCGGCTTTGGTTTTAGCCAACCTTCTTTTGCTTTTTGCCAATATCGTGGGGATGGCGGCAGGATTTGAGCTTCTGACCGGCAGCAATTATATCTATTTCATCATCCCCGTAATAATCATCATTTGGTTTTTGATGGTGTTTGAAAAATACAAACAAATTTCAAAATATTTTTTCTGGTTTTCGGCGATTCTGGCTTGCTATGTCATTTCCGGATTTTTATCAAATCCGAATTGGGGAGAAGTTTTCGGATCTGTTGTTTTTCCGGACATAAAATTCAATCTGGCTTATATTTCGGCGGCGATAGCTTTATTGGGAGCCGTTTTTACGCCCTATACGTTTTTTTGGCAAACCCGGGAAGAAATAGAAGAACATCATAACGTTAAAAATCTGAACCAATCAAACCGTTCGGTTATTTTTGGATTTATTTACAGCGGCATAATAACTTTTTTCATAATTTTGACTTCCGCCTCAACAATCGCTTCCGGAGAAATCAACAATCTAACGATGGAACAAATCTCCAACGCCCTGGCCCCTTTGGCCGGCGGCTGGGCCTCGGTTCTTTTCGCGGTCGGGCTTATCGGTTCGGGAATTCTTTCCATTCCAATTTTAATTTCCACTTCCGCCTACGCCGTGGCTGAATATTTCAATTGGCCGGACGGCTTGAATAAAAAACCAAGCAGGGCGAAAGGATTTTATTCCGTGATAACCCTTGGTTTTATCATCTGCCTTTTGGCTTTGGCTCTCGATGTAATGCCGGTAAAACTGATATTTTATTCTCAAATTTTGGTGGGATTATTGGCGCCGATTTCGATTTATTTCATCACCCGCATCGCCTCCAGTAAAAAAATAATGGGCCGATACCGATGCCATTATTTGAGCGTCGTTTTGGGCTGGCTTACTATTTTGTTTCTGGTCGCGGGAGATTTATTATTTATCGGACAAATAATTTTCTAATTTTTAATTTTGTCCCCCTGCGCTCGTAATTTTTAAATAATTTTTAATTTCTCAATGTTTAAAAATTAAAGCATTAAGGAATTATTTATAAAATTAAAAATTCAAAAATTAAAAATTTTTGAATTCGTGCTTCTCTATCTTTTTGCCATTCTCGTTATTTTCGCCACCTTTTTGGGCGGTTTTTTCGCGCTCAAATTCAAATCCAAACTTGATTTATTGATGGCTTTTTCGGCCGGGCTTTTGATGTCGCTTGTCTTTTTTGAGCTTTTGCCCGAGATTGAACAATTGGGGCGCGATTTTGGCTTCTCTTTCGGCAACTTGATGATATTGGCGGCCGCGGGATTTTTATTTTTTCATCTTTTTGAAAAGTTTTTCATCATTCACGCTTGCCGCGAAAAAGATTGCCCCGTTGAAGAGCATCAATCAACAGGGGACTGGGGAACCATGGGAATCGCGATTCATAGTTTTCTGGATGGTTTGGTTATCGGCGCGGGATTCCAAGTCAGTCAAGCTTTTGGAATTGCCATAGGATCGGCCGTCATCTTCCACAAAATTTCCGACGGGCTCAACACAACGGTCCTGCTGCTAAAAAACCGGCGCGACAAAAAAAGAATTTTCTCGTGGCTCGCCGCCAATTCAATAATGACTTTCGCCGGAATATTTTTTTCAAAATTCGCGCCGATTCCGGAATTTTGCCTCGCTTTCATACTTTCCTTTTTTGCCGGCTTCTTTTTGTATTTGGGAGCTTCGGATTTATTGCCCGAAGCCCATCGCAAAAATTCTTCTTGGGGCTTGATCTTGGCCACCTCGGCCGGATTCTTTATTTTTCTCGCCATTTCCTTTTTCATCTAAAATGTTGACAAGATGAGATAAAGATTATAATATAGCATAAACTCATCAGTTCCTAAAAAATAAAAATCCAAGGGGGAAATCGTGAAAAAGGAGACAAAACGTTTTTTGGCAATCTTTTTTATAGTTGCTATTTTGGCAACTATGATTTTTCTTGCGGGCGCCCTGATAATTAAGCCCGAAAGGACAAAATACGAGCAAGATCGAGCATATATGCAAATTACACCTATTTCAGGAGGAATGTTATGAAGAAGTTTCTGGCGGTTGCGATTTGCCTGCTTTGCGCGTTCGCGCTGGCAAGCGGAGCAGATCTTGTTCTTGCGACGGAAAGGATTGTCACAACGGATCCCGACGGAAAGAAAATCGAGTGGTTTTGGGATAACGGTGAGCTTGCGGCCGAAAAAACCTTGGGCCACACCGATATGCCCGGAGGATTTAAGGCTCGAAATATCTCTTTACAATTCTACGGAAAACCCACTCGGCATATTGACTTGGCGGACGCCATGGAAATGGTCAGAACCGGATGCAAGATTCCGGTATTCGTGGAAGGCGATAGGAGAATTTCATCTTTTTTTCCTTTTACCAAAAAAGAAGAAAGCTTCTCGGCAAATCTCTTTTACTCCTTTAAGGATAAAAGATTTGCCGAAGAGGTTCTCGCCGCGCCCAACAAAAAATATACCGCGCTTGAATTAAGTATATTGCTTGCTCTCGGCGCGATAATTATATTCATTTCATTGATATTGACGCTCGCGGAAGCTAATCTTTACTTCTACTCCGGAAGAAAGTACGGAAAGCCAATAATATTTCTTTTTTTAACGGTAATCTTTTGCTATGGCATGCCTTTTTTTCTTGATACTATCGGGCAACCGATTATTTCAATTAAAAATTTGATAGTTCCATTATTGCTTGGCTTTTTATCCGGAACAGCCTTCTTTGCTCTTTTTTACGCTTTCACGGAACCGGCAAGAAGCGTCTCCACTCTTATCAAGAGGGGGACTATTCTTGGCATCGCGTATTTGCCAGCATATACACATATACTCACCGAAGCAGCCATCCGGCAATACGCAGTATTCGTTTTAATATGCACCATAATCGCGTTTTTCTCGGTATTACCGGTTTTTTCTCTTATTAATAAGGGAAGCGAAGCAATAAAAAAGATTGCTTCGCAACCTACATGGCGAGATTTTTAATCAGTCCGGCGGGGTAACCCAGCCATCTTACCCGGACTCCAAATAACTGGAGCCCGGTTTTTTATTGCGCGAGAATTCCGCACCCTCCCCTCCTTTTAAAGGAGGGGCTTAGGGGGAGGTAATTTTAGGATTTGAATTACCCCATCGCCTCGTTCGAGCCTGTCATTCGGTTCTCAGACCCGAATGGGGGGCTCTCAGAGCCTGAAAGGCCTGCGGACGCTTCCCCTTGAAAAGAGGGAGAGGAAGCCGGGTTCACGGCTTAACATTTTGATAAAGCCCATGTTAGAATAAACAAACCATGATCCTTAACCGCGATTTGAATTTCTCGATCATTCTTGATAATATCAGAAGCGTGGAAAACATCGGCGCGATTTTCAGGACCGCCGATGTTTTGGGAATTGCCAAAATTTATTTGGCGGGAGTTTCGGGAATCACTTATTCCGGCCAGGAAAAAATTCTGCATCCCAAAGTGGAAAAAACGGCGCTGGGCGCCCAAAATTTCATCCCCTGGGAACATTGGGAAAATATTGGCGAACTTATTGATAATTTGAAGAGTCAAAATATTAAAATCGTTTGCTTGGAAAACAATGTTCCAAATGCCAAAAATATTCTTGAATTTGAGCCGCAATTCCCTTTGGCTTTGATTGCCGGAAACGAAGTGGAAGGAATCAACGCCCAAATTCTTGAAAAATCGGACGCAATCATCCAGCAGCTTTAAGCGAAGGAGGGCGAACCGCGGAAATGAATTAATTAATCCAGACATTCAATGTCGAGATCCCAGACATTGAATGTCTGGATTCCCGTTCGTAGGTTAGCATAAAGTTCGCATTTGTTCGTATAATTATCATCATGTCCAATCCACTCCAAAAAGCGGCCGAGATTTTAAAACTGAAAAAAGAACACCTTCAAATCCTTTCCGTTCCCCAAAGAGTCGCGCAAGTAAATTTTCCCGTCAAAATGGATTCGGGAGAAGTTAAAATATTCTCGGGCTACCGAGTGCAGCATAATAACGCGCGAGGTCCGTATAAGGGCGGAATCCGCTATCATCAATCTTGCGATTTAGAAGAAGTTTCGGATTTGGCTTTTTGGATGTCAATGAAATGCGCCGTGGTTAATATTCCATATGGGGGCGGAAAAGGGGGAGTGGTTGTCAATCCCAAAGAATTATCCGCCAAAGAATTGCAGCGTCTCACCCGCGCCTACACAAGAGCAATCGCCGATGTGATCGGGCCGTTTAAAGATGTGCCGGCGCCCGATGTTTACACCGGTCCGCGCGAAATGGCATGGATTTTTGACGAATACAGCAAAATCGTCGGCAAAAAAACTCCGGCCGTGGTGACGGGAAAACCTTTGGCTATCGGCGGATCGCTCGGACGCGATATCGCAACAGCCCTTGGCGGAGTTTATGTATTGGAACAAATCATTAAAAATCTGAAATGGCGAGATAAAAAACTTTCGGTTGCCATTCAGGGGTTCGGCAACGCCGGATCGAACGCCGCCAAACTTTTGGCCGAGAGAGGATTCATTATTATTGCCGTGGCGGATTCCAAATCGGCTATTATTGCCGATGATCCGGAAGCAGGCCTTAATATCAAAGCGCTTCTCAAATTCAAACAAAAAACCGGATCGGTTGTGAACTTTCCGGCAACCAAAGAAATTTCGCAAAAAGAATTGGTGCTGGCTCCGGCCGACATTTTGATTCCGGCAGCCCTTGGAGGATTGATTACTCCCGACGACGCCAAAGAAATAAAAGCCAAGATGGTTTTGGAACTTGCCAACGGACCGCTTAAAGAAGGAGCCGAAGAAATTTTAATAAAAAGAGATGTTTTGGTCGTTCCGGATATTTTAGCCAATGCCGGCGGAGTTACCGTGAGTTATTTTGAATGGTTGCAGAATGTAACCAAGAAAAAATGGAGCGAGCAAAGAGTTTTTGAAGAATTAAAAAAAACAATGGATAAAGCCGCCAAAGAAGTTTGGCAAATTTCGCGAAAACATAAAACAGATATAAGAACCGCCGCCTATGTCTCGGCGGTTGGGAGAATAGCGAAAGCAATCAGAATTAAATAATTATGATGCGGAATATGCAAAACTTATGCCAACCTACCGCGTCCTCCGTAGCTTTATGCAAAGGAGGACGGAAATGCGGAATGAATTCATTTCGCATGTTCGCAAAGTCGGCATAAAGTCCGTAGTTTCGCATAATAATTGTGCCCGAACTCCCCGAAGTTGAAACAATAACGAAACAGCTCGATAAATCCGTTTCAGGCAAAAAAATAAATGAGGCGGAAATTTTTGTTCCCAAAATCGTAAAAAATTCCAAAAAAGAATTTGAAAAAATCATTTTCGATGCTAAAATTAAAAAGATCGGCCGCCGGGCGAAGCTGGCGATATTCGAACTTAATAACGGCTGGTCTTTGCTTATCCATTTAAAACTCACGGGACAGCTGATTTTTAATGGAGAAAAAAACAAGCACACGGCCGTAATCTTCAATTTTTCCGACGGAACTCGGCTTATTTTCAACGATTTGCGCAAGTTCGGATATATTAAACCGATAAAAACCGAGGATCTAAACGATTTTTTTGAGAAAGAAAAAATCGGCCCGGAACCGCTTTCGGAAAAATTCGCTCTTGCCGATTTTAAAAATATTCTCCAAAAAAGGCCAAAAGCTAAAATCAAACAATTTTTAATGGATCCCAAAAGCATTGCCGGCATCGGCAATATTTACGCCGATGAAATTCTTTTTGCTTCCAAAATCCATCCCTTAAGGAGAAATCAAGACCTTTCCACCGAAGAAATCAAAAATATTTTTAAAAATATCAAGAAAATTCTCGCCAAAGCCATTGAGCTGCGCGGAACTTCGGTTGAAAATTATGTTGACGCCAAGGGCCAAAAGGGCGAATTTGAAAAAAAATTAAAAGTCTACGGCCGCGAAGGCGAAAAATGCGTCAAATGCGGCGGAGAAGTCAAGCGAATCAAAATCGGCGGACGCTCGGCGCATTTTTGCCCAAGCTGCCAAAAATAACCAATCGCTTGCGGCGCATCGCATATCGAAAACAGCGGATTGCCAATCGCATGTCGCTTATCGGAATTCAAATTTTTGAAATTAGCGATCCGCGAACAACAATTTGCGATTTACGATACGCGATACGCGGTTGGCAATATGCGATTATGGGCCGAATACAAAAACTTCGAGAACAAAAAAAAATAGAACAAATCGAACAAGCCGAACAAAAATCGGCCAGAAGCGGAAAAATACTCAAATGGGCGGCGGCGGCCGTGATCGGCATCGCGCTGATTGCCTACGGAGCAACCCTTTTAAAAAACAAAGAATCCGCCGGATCGCCGGAGAATCAAAATCCGCAAGCCAGCGAAACGCCAAAAGAATCTCTCTTTCCTTCATTTAATCCGCAAACTGACCAAACTTCAATGGAAAATAAAATCGCCGCCATCGAAACCGACAAAGGAACAATAAAATTGGAATTATTTACCAAAGACGCGCCAAAAACAGTTGATAATTTCGTAAAACTCGCCGAACAAGGATTCTATAACGGCTTGACTTTTCATCGGGTTATTTTGGACTTCGTAATTCAGGGCGGCGATCCGCAAGGCAATGGATCGGGCGGGCCGGGTTATTCTTTTGAAGACGAAATCAATCCCTGGAGCTTGGGGCTTTCCGAGCAAACAATCCAAAGCTACGAGTCGCAAGGATACAAATACACTCGCGATTTGCAGTCCCGCAAAATGGAAGCGGGAGTTTTGGCCATGGCCAATGCCGGCCCTGACACCAACGGCAGCCAATTTTTCATCATCACCACCCAGGCCCAGCCCCATCTGGACGGCAAACACACGGTTTTTGGCAAGGTAATCGAGGGGATGGACGTGGTGCTAAAAATCCAACAGGGTGATATAATGGAAGAGGTAAAAATTCAATAATTTTCAAGTCTCAAGTCTCAATTTTCAATCAATATCCAATATCAAATATTTAATATTGAAAATTAGATATTCATTGAAAATTGGATTATTGGATTATTGAAAATTTCATTCCGTGTCTAAAATAGTGTTCGACATCGAAACCATCGGCATTGATTTTGATTCTCTGGAACAGGATGATCAAAATTACATATTGAAATACGCCGAAGACGAAAAACAAGCCCAAGAAACAAAGAAAAAAACGGCCCTTTGGCCGTTCACCGGCCAAATTGCGGCCATCTGCTTGATCAACCCCGAAACCGAAAAAGGCAAAGTCTATTTCCAGGCGCCCAACCAGACTATCAAGCCGTTCGTGGAAGACGGCGTTGAATATCTGGCGATGAGCGAAAAGGAAATTCTTGAAAATTTTTGGCGAGACGCTCGAAATTACGACCAGATCGTCACTTTCAACGGCAGGGGATTTGATTGCCCGTATATTATGCTGCGCTCGGCGATTTTAAAGATCCGGCCGACTCGCGATTTGATGCCTTATCGCTATGACACCAAAAATCACATTGATTTGCTTGATCAATTAACTTTCTACGGCGCGTTCAGAAAATTTTCGCTTGATTTTTATTGCAAGAATTTCGAATTGAACAATAGAAAGATAGAAGGCATGAGCGGGGAAAAAGTTCAGGAATATTTTGCCCAAGGCAAATGCTTGGAAATCGCCCGATACTGCGCCGCCGATGTCCGCGCCACGGCGGAGTTATACGAAAGATGGGAAAAATTCGTGAAGTGTTAGAATCCTACTAAATTACTAATTCATTACAAATCTTACAAATTGGATTTATTAGTAATATTCGTAAAGATTCGTAATTTCGTAGGGATAAAGATGGACGAATCTATCCGCTTAAAAATCAAATGGGGATTTGTCGCCGTGATAATTCTTGAAATCGGCTGTATTTTTTACGCGTTGAAAATTTACAATAAATTCGTCTCCAATCCCGACAACTATTACAAAAATATCCTCAACCAAGAAATGGGGGAGTAAAGCGGCAAATTTGACTATTTAGCGCAAGAGAATTAAAATAACTTAACTAATAATAAAAAAGAAAAAACATGAGCGACAAAAAAATCATCGTTTCCGCGATTGTTCTCTCCGTCGTGCTGATTGCAGGCGGTTGGTATTATTCAAAATACGGCCCGCCGTTAGCCTCGATTGGCCGAGGAACTCCGACTTCGACCCCCGCGGCTATCGCAGAAGGCATTTTTTACGGCAATCCCGAAGCTCCGGTGGTGGTTGAAGAATATTTCAGCTTCCTTTGCGGCGCTTGCGTCAATTTTGCCAACACGACTTTTCCCCAATTGGATGAAAAATATATTAAAACCGGAAAAGTCCGATTCGTCTTTTATCCTTACCCGCCTTACGAATTGGGAGCCGCTTCTTATTGCGTTGAGAAAGCCGGAAAATACAAGGAATACGCCGATTATCTTTACGCCCATGTTGAAGAAATTCAAGAACCCCAGGATTTGATTAATTTTGCCGGCGCGATTGGAATGAACATCGAAGAATTCACAACCTGTTTTGATTCCGAAGAAGCGATAAAGCGCGCCGAAGATTGGCACGCGGTCGGTTCCGAAAAGGGCATTGACGCCACCCCGACATTTTATATTGACGGAGAAAAAATCATCGGCGCCCAGCCATTGGCCGATTTTGAAAGAATCATCGACGAGAAATTGGCAGGAAAATAAGAAATCTTTTCTCCCTCCTTTAAAAGGAGGGTCGGGGAGGATTTTACGAATAGCTTACATTATTATTCCCTCTCTTAAATTAAGAGAGGGTTAGGGTGAGTTATTTCATTAAAATATAAATGTAATAACCCCTCCTAACCTCCCCTTATTTTAAGGGAAGGGAAAAATTCTTTGAACATTAAACATGGACAGGATATCTGAAATATGGTATCCTGTTTTTAGTTCCTAAAATTTCAAACTCACAAAAAACAAAGGAGCAGAGATGAAAAGGCGCCCGTATATCAGAATAACGGGATTCATGGACCAAAAAGAGGTTTCGGCAATCGGAGATCTCTATCCGGAAGATTCTTTGGGACATTTGATAATGTTCGGCTTCTTGATGAGCCAAAAAACACTTGAAGGACAACAGAACAAATATCCGTTTAAATATCCGCCGAGAGAATCCATCGTGAATCTTTTTTCCAGGCACGCCCTGGGAATGAATATCATCCACTACAATACAGATAACCCCGATGGTCTTCTTCTCCAATTGTTTTCTATGGTGGGTATATACTGGTCCGGTAATTGCCTTAGGGGCGATTTTGACGGATTTCAGCTGAATATCAGCTGGCCGCAACCATCGGTCATTGAAAAATTCCGGAATCGCACGAATGAGCGCAAGCATTTTACGCTTATTCTCCAAATCGGAAGCAAAGCGCTCCAAGAAGTCGATAATTCCCCGTCTAAATTGGCGGATAGACTAAAAGACTACGAAGGCCTGGTTGATTATTTGCTCATTGACCAAAGCGGAGGAAGAGGAGAACTGCTCAATATTAACAAAATTTTGGATTACCTCCGAGCCATTCGCGATTTAGGAATTTCGGAAGAAATAAATCTTGGAATCGCAGGAGGATTGAGTCGGCGCACGGTTCCCATTATTGGAAACCTTATGAGCGAATTTCCGGATATCAGCATCGACGCCGAAGGATGTCTTCGGGATTCGAACGGGAAGTTGGATATAATCGAAACTGCTCTTTACTTTCTCGAAGCCCTAAAAGTTTATAAATAAGCGCGGAAAGGATAGCCCGCGCTCAATCTTTACAGGATATCTGAAATATGGTATCCTGTTTTTATTGGTTCTTAAGACAAAACAATCCAAAAACAGGAGGCGCGAAATGGAGTATCCGAAGATAAAATATTTTCACTGGTTCTTCGGCGAAATGCACGGAATTAGTGAAGGGGAAAGAATCGACGATAAAAACGTGCGGATTGAATTCAGAAATCTGCACACGGAAAAAATCATCGTTCATCATCTGCTTATCGATATAAGAGAAAAAAGAATTCTCGTTATCTATGATGGTCCCTACAACTTTCTCCCGGGATCAATCCCAAAGGCGGGCGATGAAATCGAAAAAATCTGGGTTGGCGAGATCGCTTCCAGAATTGAAAACATCAGAAAGAGAGATTTGGAGGCGGAAGGCAATCCTTATGCAATCAAAAATAGCCTTCAGCCCCAAATAGTTACTGTTCCAATTTATCGCCATTTTCTCCTGCTTCCGTGCGGGAAGGCGATAGTCCAAAGAATCCACGACAAGCGCTCATTGAGCATTGTCTATTCCTTTGTTCGTGTCTGGAGGGACGAATCAAAAAATGGATATCCGAGAGTAGAATGGATAAACACGAACAGTTGAATCTTTTACAAATTTCGGAGGCGTAAAATGTCCAAAAAAGTTAAAAGTTTTTGGGGTGTCGTTATGGGATTCGCGATCGCCACATTCGGCATAATCCTTATAGTGATCGACGCCAGTCCAGAAATTTCTTTTTCTTTTTCCAAAAACCCGATATTTATTTCCTGCGCATTGCTTTTGGCAGCCGGAGCTGCCATCGCTATTTTCCGCATACGATAGAATCACCCCCCGCCCGATGCGTTTGCCAAACGGCAAACCTCGGGCAATTTTTTTTATTTTTCCTTATTCTTTAAATTCTTCAAAGAAAGCACATTTCTCCATACTAGCTAGTATGGAGAAATGCGCTTTGGATTCAGAATGCCGGTTAAAGGCAAAAGATAATTATTAAGATAATTGCTAAGTGAATATCAAGCTGATAAACAGCGCTGAATTCAAGCAAAAATTCAGGAAAATCATAAAAAAATTAAATCTGGAGCTTCTTGCCCAAATTATTGACACAAACTCCTAAAAAATAGTATACTCCTGAATCATCAATAACCGCCCGTAAAGCATGAAAAATAGCTTTAAAAGCTGGAAAAAGGATGTTCTCGGCTTCCTGCCGCAGGCCTTTTTGGCCAATGTGGCGGTTCAAACTCTGGCTTTGCTTTTAACCCAAAAATGGGGAGGTCCGCAGATTTATATCACTCAAAATGCCGCCTTGACGGCTTTTTTGATTTTAACTTTCTTCTTTTTGGCTCTCTTTTGGTGGGCGGGAATTTGCCTGATTTCGCGCCGAATGCGCCGAAATCTGGTGGAAATCGGCCCTTATCAATATATCCGGCACCCCTTGGCTTTCAGCTTTATCTTTTTTCTCAATCCGGCCATCGCCATCCTTTTTCGTTCTTGGCTGATGATTCTGGCTATTATTCCGGTCTATTTCATCTGGAAAAAAAGCGCCAAAAAAGAAGATACCATTCTCAAAGAAAGATTCCCTTTGATATTTTCTTACTACTCAAAAAAAACCAACCGAATATTTCCCAATCTCCACAAGATAAGCAGACCGGCTTTTTATATGATTTCGGGAGTGGCGGCTTTTGTCTTGCTTTTTACGGTTTTAAATTCCTCGGCGCTTTCGATGCGATGGATCAAGTGGGATAAAAAAGGCGGAGAAATAGTTTATGACAAACCCGGCCCGACAAAAACCCCGATGGTTTTTTCGCCCCAGGATATCGCCCAAGCAGCCGGCGGAGGAAATCTTGCCGCCCAAATCGGTTTTCAAGGCGGTCCCGACGAACAAAAACCGGCCAACTTTTCCGAGCAATCCGATTCGATTTCAATTCCAAAACTGGGAACCAACGCGCCCATAGTTTCGCCGGCCGGCGAAACCCAAAAACAGCTCAACGAAGCGCTGAACAAAGGCGTCATTCTTTATCCGGGCAGCAAATTGCCGGGCCAAAACGGAGAAGTTTTTCTCACCGGCCACAGTTCAACCTATATCTGGAATAAAACTCCTTATGGACGGATTTTTGCTTTGCTCGATAAATTGGAAGCGGGGGATATTGTGACGATTTATTATCAAAACCGCCAATACGATTATAGAATAAACAGCAAGCAAGTCCTGACTCCTTCCCAAACCACGATATCGGAAACCAACCAGCCGACTTTAACCTTAATGACCTGCTGGCCGATCGGCACATCTCTCAAAAGATTGGTGGTTAGAGGAGAACTGATAAGATAATTATGATATGAATCCCGCGATTGCGAGACAAACTTTGCGGGAATCCAGACATTCAATGTCCGGGATATTGACATTGAATGTTTGGATTTTTCCTCCCCCTTTCAAAGGAGAAGGGAAAGAGTAGAGGATGATTCGCGATTATCCACACCCTTTTTATTGACAAAAATGCATCAATAATGTAGAATCAGCAATTCAATGAAGCTTTCCCAAAGATGAGTTTTTGGCTTAAATCAGCCAAGAAACCGCCTTTGGGAAGGTTTAGAGGGATTAAACCCAGTTCTTTAAAAAGCGAGGTGATGAGAAATGACCGGAAAAAAGCAAACCATATTGGCCGCAATTTTTGTTTTGATGCCATTCTTCTCCTGCGCAAAAGTTTACATTGATCACCCGGACAAAGAATGGACTCAAAGAGAATCTCGAGACAAAGAATTCTATCGCGAAGAAATTCGCAAGATGGAAGAAACTCATCCCGAGAGATACAATGACCGCCAAAGATATCTTGACAAATCTCCATCGCGATACGAAAGCCGTCGTAACTATCAACCCTTAAGCATCCGCCAGGGATTAGAGAAAATGGCGGAAATCTATAACCTAAACCCCGAAGAATTTAGTCGGGTGCATGAAGAAGCTGCCAGTTTCTCAAAAAGCGAAAATTACAGAATTTGGGAAAATCTTCGGCTCCGAATTTTGCAAAACGATGGCAGTGTAAACCGGATCAAGCAAGGATACACCCGGATTTCGGGCTGGATCCACGAAACGAGAGTTAGCGGGCAAATTATCGCTATTTTTATTCCCGCAAGCAAAAATTTTGTTTTGGGAATAATAGAGGAGCAAATTGCATCATCCAAAGAAAAAGAACAACCGCCAACTAGCAGTTATCGCAATCATCCAAAATCGGACGACATTCCAATGAGAACGCGCCCTGAAAGCGCGAACCGAGAAGAAAATATCGTTGAAGAAGTCGGGCCGGTCTCCGATGAAGAAGCCGAAGAATATTACCGCAGACAACAAAAAGGAGGGCAATAATGAGCATGAGACAAATTATATGTATTTTGCTCGCCCTCGGAATCGCTTTCCAAGGGTCGGGCTGCGCGGCGAATAAGCCAAAACTGGTTCGTTCATGGGAAGAAACGGATAAAAATCAGGAAAGAACAAATCTTGATCCCAAATTTAAAGAAGATAAAATCGGAAGAATTGAATCAAAGGTAATCGCTAAGCCGGAAATAAAGATAAAAACTAGCATTTCCCAGGAGCGAGAAAATTGGCTGAAGCTGACTCCTCGCAGAACTGTCGCCCAAGCGGAAGACAGGGCAAGGCAGCTGAATCTGACAATTATTTCCTTGGACCGAGACATAGCAGTAAAGACAATGGGTCAAGGAGGGAAATGGTATATTGGAAGAATACCGCCCAATACTTTGTTTTTTGCCAAAAAGACAGAATCAGAGGATGGATCATGGATATACGAGGTTAGAGAGCTCGGCCGGTGTGGAAATCCGGTTGAAGATCTGACCGTCATTCTCTATCCCGGAAAAGAACTAACCGTAAAGGCTTACACCGATACGATTGAAAAAACTGTCATCGAAGAATATCGCGATAAAGAAGTGCGTATCTACGAAAAAACTCGCCACAGCAAATGGCCGTGGATCATTGCCGGAGCTTTCGCGGCCGGCATGATAGCTTGCCTTTTGACAAGGCATCGCGACCGCGATCGTCCGAAACCGCAAAGCGACCCTTGCCCGCCGGATGGATCGCCGGCGCCGATGTAAAAACCTCGCTGAAAAAAACAATTTAACAGGGGAAGGCAAAAAAGCTTTCCCCCTTCATTTGAGAATTTCATAAGAATGGAATTTTCAAATGAGGAAATAAATTAATTTTCAATAATCAATAATCCAATTATCAATCAATATTTAATTCTAAAATATTGATTGATAATTAAAAATTGGATTATTGAAAATTAAAAAAATGTCCGAAAAATTCAACATCTTAAGTTTGTATTTTCAAGCGAATAAAACCAAAATCGCGGGATTGGCCGCTTTTGCCGTGCTCGTTGCATTGATGAGCCAAATAATTTTTCCGGCTCTCACCAGCGCCGGCAACGCGCCGACTTTCAATATGTTCACTCCCTTCGTCCGCGTTCAAACCCAAGGCCATGATTACTTTTTGATCAACGTTAAAAATGAAA
>Ga0076091_103_pt1 | contig 39787 bp, 43 predicted proteins | sample RifGroC1_FD_68120 | JGI IMG/M metagenome (GOLD analysis project Ga0076091, IMG submission 68120) | Parcubacteria bacterium GW2011_GWC1_43_12 | reverse complement strand
ACTCCTCCTAGCCTCCTCTTATATAAGAGGAGGAACAATATTGATGAAACTATCTGTAAAATCCTCCCTAACCCTCCTTTTGCAAAGGAGGGAAAAAATTCAATTTTCATTTTTGAGCCGATGTCCGGATTTGAACCGGAGACCTACTCCTTCGCTTACACCTCTTTTTATAAAATGCTCATAAGAGGGCTAGACTGTATCTTGAGCTTATTTCTTTTGAAACTTAGCTCCCCTTGTCAGTCGTTCGGGCGCTTTTGCGCCACGGTCTTAACCATGCACTGGCCTTTAACCGTTATTCGGGATTCGCTATTAAATTTCTTAGATAGCGGGCAGGAGTCTTGCGACCCACCATGGAGTTGCTCTACCAGCTGAGCTACATCGGCTTACTCTTTGATAAAGTTATCTATAAAATCCTCCTCTTCGAGCCTGATGGCCTCAGAGCCTCGAAGGCCTAACCCTCCTTTTGCAAAGGAGGAAATAATTCCAAGCTACCCCTCCGGGTATGCTTCTTTTACCATATTTTCCTTGTTTTGAAAAGCCTTGCGGACGGGTTCGAGCAAATTTGAGAGTTCCGCCGCCAAAGCTTTCTTCAAGTCGGCCGGATGAAGACTCTTGGCAACAAAGTCTTTTTCAAGCTCTTCATAATTTGAATATTCAATATTCCCGCCGAATTTTTCGGATCGTTCAACCATAAATTTATCGCCGCGATCCGATTTTAAAACCATAATCACGTATTTCATAAAAATCATAATTCCGTTGTCTTCCAAAACGCCTTCCGGGCAATAAGCCTTGTTGATTTTATCGGAAATCGTTTCGGGGCTGTCCAATAAATCAATTTTACTCGAAACATCCGAAGCGCTCATCTTGCCGCCCATAATTCCGGGCAGCATCGGCGTCATAATTTCAATCCGTTTTTTGTATCCCAATTTCGGGTGCGACTCCCGCGCGAAACCGAAAATTTTTCGCTGATCCGCTCCCGCGTATTGGATGTCCGCGCCTAAATATTGTTCATCCAAAATTTGCAGCAAAGGATAGAGAAATCCGCTAAGGCGAGGATTTTCCCCCATCTTCACGACTTCGGCCGCCGCATGTTTGGCGCGATCGGCTGTGGTCATCGCCGCAAGCCTATACACATCGAAACTGTATTCCTTGCTTAACTGATAATCGCTTCCCAAAACAAATTCAATTTTTGAAATATCAATTCCGATCGCCTCATAAAGCGCGGAGAGTTCCTGCTTGTAAAACTCGGCGCGTTTATTGGCCAATTCAATCGGGCTTTTCATATTATCCAAAAAAGCGTGGATATTGGCGAGCAAAAATTTCACTTTCAGCCCCGCGTCAATAAAATCTTTTATTTTTATCGCCGGAATCAAATAGCCAATATGCGGCCGGCCCGTTGGCGCCGTGCCGTGATAGACCACCGGGATTTCTTTGGTCTCCAAAAGTTCCTTGAGTTCCTCCTCGGTCAAAATTTCTTCCGTGTTGCGGGTTATTAAGTTAAGTTTTTGATTGATATCCATATCGCCCCACACCAATTACGAATAAATTCACTCTAATTACGAATAAATCAAATTCTGATTTTATTCGTAATTAGCTTTAAATTAGTAATTGGCGTGGAAAAATTATATTTTCCTCACCACGCAAACCGGCGTTTGTTCACTGGTTTGGCCGAGAGGATTGTCTTTGAAAACTTTTTTGCAAAAATCATCGGAAATTTCTTTGTTGGATTTTCCCATCACAACGATTCCGATATCATTGGCGTCCAAAATCACCGCGTCATATCCAATCTGCTTTTTTAAATCTTCCGTCGCTTTTTGCGGATCAAGCGGCGGCAGTTTGGCGTATTGGTTATATGGCGGAATAACATATGGCGCCGGGCCGTCAATCGCGTTGATTCCGTGGCCAGCCACCTTGTAAAAAACTCCGCGAATTCCCAATGGCTTGGTTATCGCCGAAGCAAAAGCGGCCAATAAAATCCTCGCCGCTCCCGTTTCTCGGATCGCCAATTCCATAGTCCAAGGACTGCCGATGCCAACACCAAAAGGAGATTTATAGACAAACTTTAAAAGAAAATTGGCCAGCCTTGAAACCTTGATATCTTTTATCGGAATCGCCCGCCCTTGGGAAATAGAAACCATCTTTTCGCTCAAAAAAATCAAATCCCCTTGTTTTAAATATTGCCCCGCGTATTCTTTTATCACTTGCGCCAAATTATCGCCCGGATTGACCACTTTGGTCTTTATCGGATAGCGCGCGTATGTTTGGCCGTCAACTTCAATTTTAATATTTTTGCCGGGATTTGGCTGGATATTTTCAATCTCCATGGAATAATTTTAACACTTTTAGTTCATTTGTCCAGCTAAATGCGCAAAAAAGCTCTGACTTTCCCGCCTTTTGAGAAGAGAGATTGGAGCTTTTTTGTTTTAATTGATTCTATTTTTTGTTTATGTATTTCCATAGAGCCGCGATGCCCAACATCAAAAGCGCGGCAACGAGAACGTAAATAATCCAGGCAAATAACATCACCCCCGCGCCTCCGCCGCCCATCATATAATTGTAATTCATCATAAAATTCACCTCCTTTTTTTATATCAATATCATAAACCATTTTCCCGGATCTTTGTATAATTTTATCCGTTGCCGCGATTTCTAAAAATTCTCTTCTTGAAAAATTCTATCAAAATAATTTCTATCGAACTGACGGCAAAAATAACCAGCCAATCGCTTGCCGGCAAAGATTGAGTCGCCAAAAGCTTTTGCAATGGGGCAAAATAGATTGCGCCGATAAGCAAAATCGCGGCAATGGCCACTCCTCCGACCAAATAGCGGTTAGAAAAAATATCTCTTCTGAAAATTGTCCGCTTGAACGATCTGACGCTAAAGGCAAAGATCAAAGAATCAACGCACATCAGAGAAAACACCATCGTCCGCGTTTTTTGCAAATCTCCGGTTGTTTTCCAAAGGATAAAAAAGGTCAGAAACGCCGCGATGCCCGTAATAAAGAATATGGCGGCCATCCATTTCTTTATGGATTTATTTAATATCGGTTCTTTGGGATCCCTCGGTTTTTCCTCCATGACTCCTTTTGTTTCTTGTTCCGTTGTCAGCGCGATATCCGGAAAACCGTCTTCCACGAGATTTATCCAAAGAATTTGCGCCGGCAACAAAGGCAATGGCAGCCCCATGGCCATACCGGCTAAAAATAAAAACAATTCGGAAAAATCATCCGCCACCAAATAAATAAAAACTTTTCGAATATTTTGAAAAACCACTCGGCCCTGCTCGATAGCTTTTAATATCGTTTTGAAATTATCGTCAAGCAAAACCAAATCGGCCGTTTCTTTGGCCACATCGGTGCCCGAACCGACCGCCACCCCGATATCCGCCGCTTTTAGAGCAGGGGCGTCATTCACACCATCTCCAAGCATGGCCACCACTTCCCCATTAGCCTGCAAAGCTTTGACAATCCTTAATTTATGGCGCGGCGAAACACGAGCGTAAACGGAAATATATTTTGACTTTTCTTTTAAAACTTCGTCGCTTATAAGTTCCATTTCTTTTCCTTCCAAAATATCCTCGTCTTTTGCCGAGATACCTATTTCTTCGGCAATCGCTTTGGCAGTCAGCTTATGGTCTCCGGTAATGATAACCGTGCGAATACCGGCTTTTTTAGTAGTCAAAATAGATTCTTTGGCGTCAAGGCGAAGCGGATCCTTAAGAGCGATGAAGCCAATAAGCGAAAGATTATTTATCAATTCCGCGAGATTATCGTATTTTGTCCGGGCGTCATAATCTCCATAAGCGCAAGCCAATACTCGCAAACCTTTTTGTGAAAGCGTTTCTAATTTCGCCATCAGTTTATTGGACTCGGCAGTTCCCAATCTTTCTTTTTTGCCGTCCATATCCAGATCGGCGCAACGGGCGATAATTTCTTCCGGCGCGCCAATAACATAAACCGTATTCTGATTTTCGGTTTTTTTATGGTAAGTGGCGGCAAATTTATATTCCGACTCAAAACTGATTCTATCCAAAACGGGATATTGTTTTTCCAACTCTTTCTTATCCAAGCCGGACTGCATGCCCGCCAAAAGCAAGGCTTTTTCCGTCAAGCGGCCCCGTATCACCCATTCTTTTAATTCCGCGTCTGGATTTTCCACAAAAGCGTCGTTTGCCAATGTGGCCATTTTTAACGCCAAAATATGCGACTCGATGCCATTGGCGTTTTCACCCTTGGCGAGTCCGCTGATATTATCGCCCATTAATTCTCTTGTGCCCGTTAAAATATGGCTCACTTGCATTTTTCCTTCGGTGAGAGTTCCCGTTTTATCGGTGCAAATAATCGTAACGCTTCCCAACGTTTCCGTTGCCGCCAGCTTTCTGACAAGCCCGTTTTGCTTAAAAATGCGCCTCAACCCCAAAACCAAAATAACCGTTATCGCCGGAAGCAGGCCTGCGGGAATTGCCGAAACCGCCAGAGCCAAAGATGCCATAAAAACATCTATAAAACTTTTTCCGGTAAAATATCCTTCCGCCAGAATAATCGCGATAATTAAAAGCACGAAAGCGCCGAGCCATTTTGAAAGAACCGATATTTTTTGCTGCAACGGCGTCTTGCGCGCCTTGGCTTCTTTGAGAAGAGAAACAATCTCGCCAATTTGCGTGTTAATTCCCGTCGCGATGATAATTATCGTTCCCCGCCCCTCTTCCACGATCGTTCCCATAAAAACCATATTGGTTCTTTCCGAAAGCAACGCTTTTTCCGATAAAGAATCGCCGGCTGTTTTATCAACGGCTTGCGATTCACCCGTGAGACTGGCTTCATTCACTTTTAATCCTTTTGACTCCATAACGCGGCCGTCGGCCGGAACTTTATCGCCGGACTTTAATATCACAACATCCCCCGCAACCAATTCTTCGCTGTCTATCTCTTTTTCATTGCCGTCGCGCAAAACTCTGGCTCTGACCTTAACCATTTTTTTTAACGCCAAAAGAGATTGATTCGCTTTATTTTCCTGATAGAAACCAACCGTCGTGTTGACAAGCAAAACGACGCAAATAAATATGGTGTCGGAATAATGCCGCAACGCGAAAGAAATCGCCACCGTAACCAATAAAATATACATTAAAGGGCTGTTGAATTGGCTAAAAAACAACCTGATTTTTGAGTAGGGCTTTTCTTGGGGCAAAATATTGCGGCCGGATTGTTTAAGCCGCTCGGCGGCTCCCATGGCGCTTAATCCCTCCCGGCCGCTGTTTAAACCGGCAAAGATTTCCGCCAAAGGCGCCCAATGATATGTTTCTTTTTTCATTTTAATTTTACCGTTTTTTATCGCTGCCAATAAATGCCATTTCCATCGTTCCCAAAATCATATTTTGTATTTTAATTTTATCATTAAGAAGCGAATAAAACAAAAAACAACGGATAAAATCCGTTGTTTTATAACACCCGGCGCATTAATTTCATTCCCATAAAAAACGGGCCATATCCCCGTTTTATTCGTTTTTTAATCACCAAGTAATTAAATTAGTCCAGTATTCTTGAAATAGTGCGAACCGTTTTCGCCGCCGCAGGCGGCGAGGAAAGCCCCCCGCAAAAAATCTGAAAGGCGGCGGAGCCGCACCGCTGACAATTTCAAGTTTTTCTTTGGCGGTAAATTCTTTGTTATTTGAAATAAAAAGAAAGTCGCTCCATCCAGAAGCGACTTTGCACGCGCCCTGTTGGGCGGGTTACGAAAAGTACTTGTCGTAAGGTTCGAATGCCTTCTTCCCTAGCGCAAGGAGAAACTGCCAATCCGGTTCTAGATTGTACTTATTACGTAACTCTTCACCGAGTTGGCGAGTAAGACGGTTTCCTTTCGAGAGGTTGACTGGGAACTGCTTGACAGTTGTGAGGCAAGTGGGGCAAGTGTGTTGGCCAGTGCCAACCGAAACACATATGTTTGGGCCATTAAGGGTGACAAACCCCTTTGGGTCGCCAGCTTGCGCAATTTCGAAGACGAATTCGGTGTAAACACCCTCACACCTGATAGTGAGTTCCCAACCGTCCTGTTTGTGGGTATGCACTTTCGGAAACGCTGCTTTTTCTGTCACTGCTGACATTTGTTTTCTCCTTTCTTGGTTTTTCAACTGGAAAGTGGTACAAACTCCACTTCCATAGCTTAAACAAGTATAGCATTGCTTTATCAAATATGTCAATGGTTAAACAAAAAACAGCGTCTTGGCTGTTTCCACGATTTAAAATCTATAATTAAAAATTCCCCCGGACTCATTAAGAATAATAACTCCGGAAGCCATTCTTTTCTTGGGCAGGTTTTTTAGATATTCCGTGTCATCCATATTTTTAGTTTATTTCAGTTCAGCTTTGAGCGCAATAAGAAAACAATTAATTTTGTTTATCATGGCTTATTTTATAAATCATTGACTTTAAACATTCCTTATAATATACTCTAAATATCTACAAGAGAAAGCACTTCCTCGGGTTCCGTCCCTTGGCGGTGCTTTTTCATTTATATTCAAGCTTTTCTCGTAAATTATTTTTGTTCTTTTTCATAATATTCAGTCTTATATTTTCAGCTTAACTCAAATCAGCTTTTAAGACAACAAAAAACAACGGATAAAATCCGTTGTTAATAGAGTCCAGGGGGTAGGAGTCGAACCTACATAAAACGGTTTTACAGACCGTCGCATAAACCGCTCTGCCACCCCTGGGGAAAGTTTTTAGTTTTTAGTTTGTAGTTTTTAAAAGAATTCAGAAATTCAGAATTGTGAATCCGCGTATTTCAACTAAAAACTACCAACTACAAACTACTTATGAGCCACCCGTCGGGATTAAACCGACAACTTTACCCCCACACCTTCGGAGCCGGAGGTGGGATTTGAACCCACAACCTGATGCTTACAAAGCAACTGCTCCGCCATTGAGCTACTCCGGCACAAAAGGTGTGGGGGCTGCGCTTCGCTCCGCAAAACAGCTGCTCTGCCACTGAGCTACGCTGGCATTTTGGCTATATGCCATTTGCCACTTCCGCCGGCTTTTTGTTGCGCAAGCCTTTAATTTCTTCAAGCTTGTTTAAAACTTCCGTGTCTTCCGGATTTAATTTTAAGATTTGCCTGAAGCAGGCCCGAGCATCGCTGTAATTTTTTTGCTTGAGATAAACGAATCCGAGAGTCCGATAAGCCAGCATATCTTTTGGATTTTGGGCGATCGCGTCAATGCACTTTTTTTCTTCTTCCGCCAAAATGGCATCCGGTCCAAAAGCCGGCTCTTCCAAAACAATCGAGCTGTCTGCCGTTTCAATCTCTTCCGTTTGCTTATCTTTGAAATTTTCGCCATTGATAACTTCCACTTTTTCCTTGAACGCTCTGTCTTCATCTTTGGCCACTTCCGCTTTTATTTTTTCAAGCTCATGGGAAATCTCGGCTTTATCCAAGGTTTCCAGAATTTGGTTTTTTTCTCTCTTTTTTAAGCGCCTGTGCTCCATCCAGGCTTTGGATCTGATGGTCCAAACTTGCGATCTTTCTCTGGCGCTGCCGATCCAATCAATGAAAAGATTGTCGGTTTTTAAAATAAAAATCCTGATCTTGCGCAAAAGTTTTTCCAGCCAATTCAAAATAAGCGGCTGATAGGAAGAGTATTTGATCGCTTCCAGCCGATTTTTCATCTCGCCGGCCAAAGTTTCTCTGGCCGAGAATTGCGGATTCTCGGGCAACTTTAAAAGCGTCGGAATCTTGTTAAATACCAAAGAACCGATACCTATAAGACCGGTGAAAATAAAGATTATGGCAAAAACCAATAAAATAGTCATAAATCAGTTGATTAGTTATTAGTTGATAGTGGTTAGTTGAGGGTTTTTGAACCAAAAACTAATAAACTAACCAACTAAAAACTAATCCTGGATTTCGAACCGCGCAAATCTGCCCACTTTGATATTTTCGCCGATTCTGGCGATGGCTTCATTAATGAGGTCCTGAATGGTTTGCTGCGGATTCTTGATATAAGGCTGAATAAGCAATTCATTTATATCTTGGGGATTCAAAGCTGAAATTTGCAAGCAAATTTCATGGGAAAGATTTTTGAAGTTTTCGTTCTTGGCCACAAAATCGGTTTCGCATCCAAGCTCAAGCAAAACTCCCAATTTTCCGTTGGAATGAATGTATGAATCTATCAAACCGGCCTTAATTTGACGATCGGCTTTTTTGCCGGCGATTTCCGCTCCCCGGGCGTTTAAAACTTCCATCGCCTTGGCTTCATCGCCATGGGATTCCTCCAGCGCTTTTTTGCATTCAATCATCGAGCAACCGGTCTTTTCTCTTAAATTTTTAACTGCTTGGGCGGTAACCATGAATTCAAAAATTTTTAATTTTTGAATTTTTAATTCTATAAATAAATCTTAATGTTTAAAAAATTAAGAAATTATTTAAAAATTATAAAATTAAAAATTAGAAAATTATTTATTGATTGATTCCGGTTTAACATTTTTGAGGTTCAGAACCAACGAATCAATTATCGCTTTTATTGAAGAAGAAGCGTCATCATTGGCAGGAATCGGATAATCGACAAGAGAAGGGTCCGCATTAGTGTCGCAAATGGCAACTACGGGGATTCTCATTCTTTTGGCCTCTTTAATCGCCAAAGAATCTTCTTTGACATCGGACACAAACACAATATCCGGCAAGCGGCGCATATTTTTTATTCCGCCCAATTGTTTTTCCATTTTTTCCGCCAGTTTTCCAAGTTTTAACTTCTCTTTCTTGGTATATTTGTCCAAACCGCCGGTCTTTTGCTGTTCCTGCAAATTTCTTAAATATTCAAGTCTCTTGGAAATGGTTTTGAAATTGGTCAAGGTGCCGCCCAGCCATCTTTCCGAAACATAAGGCTGATTAAGAGCCTCGCCCGCTTCTTTGACAAGCCCTTTTGAAGCCGGCTTTGTGCCGACAAAAAGGATTTCGCCGCCCCGCGATAAAACAGATTTCAAAAAAATAATGGCGGCCTGAAGATTTTTAAGAGTTTTTTCCAAGTCAAAAATATGAACATCGTTTTTTGACGTGAAAATAAATTTCTCCATCTTGGGATGCCATTTTGAGGTTTTATGCCCAAAATGAACCCCGGCCTCAATCAGCTCCTGGGGAGAAGGAAGAACTATCTCGGTATTGGGATCAGCTATGCTTTTTTCAGTCATAAATATAAGTTTTTCATTTTGCCCGCGCAAAGAATTGCGTTCGCTGCGATAAAGTAAAAAAATCGAAGCGGATATTCTTTCCACTCGGCTTGGTTCTAAATTAATTCTTTTTAAGTATAAACTATATTTTTAAAAAAAGCAATATTCGGCGTTAAAACGAGCAAACCTTGCCAAAAGACATCTTTATGTTAGAATGAACAAGATAAAAAGCCCCGTAATTACATAAAAACAAACAAAAAACAATGAAAAAAGACATTCACCCAACCTACTATCCCAAAGCTAAGGCAATCTGCGCTTGCGGCAATGTTTTTGAAACCGGATCAACCATACCCGAAATCAGGGTTGAAATTTGTTCCGCCTGCCATCCTTTTTATACGGGCAAAGAAAAGCTGATTGACACCGCCGGAAGAGTGGAAAGATTCAAAAAATTGCAGTCAAAAAAGAAAGAATCTTCCGTCTTAAAAACGCCGAAAGGCAAAAAGGGAAAGAAATAATCATTATGCCAATCCCGCAGTTGCGGGACGAACCGCGAAAATGAATTGATGATTTCAGACATTCAATGTCCGGGATCTCGACATTGAATGTCTGAAATCCAGCCGCGTCCCGCGATTGCGGGATTGGCATAAAATTTTCGAGTTCGCATCATATCATGCAAAGCAAAGGAATCATTATGGAAATCAGAGCCGGCGCGGGCGGCGAAGAAGCAGCCAATTTCGCGGCTGATCTTTTCCGCATGTACACCCGATACGCCCAGTCAAAAGACTGGAAATTTCTGGTTATCGATTCCAGCCGCAGTTCTCTTGGAGGATTCAAAGAAATCAGCCTTGAAATCTCGGATCCAAGCGCTTTTGAAGAATTAAAAAATGAATCAGGCGTCCATCGAGTCCAACGAATTCCTGCTACGGAAAAAAACGGCCGCATTCACACTTCCACCGCTTCGGTAGCGATTTTGCCCAAAGTTGAAGCCGCGGAAATAAAAATCAATCCTCAAGATTTAAGGATTGAAACGGCCAGATCTTCCGGCCCTGGCGGACAAAATGTCAATAAAAGATCCACTGCCGTTAGAGTGACTCATGTTCCCACCAATATCGTCGTTTTTTCGCAAACCGAAAGATCCCAGCCCCAAAACAAAGAAATAGCCATGGAAATTCTGCGCGCCAAGCTTTATGAGATAAAACGCGAACGGGAAATGAACCAATTGAGCCAAGAAAGACAGTCGCAAATCGGCACAGCCGACCGATCGGAGAAAATCCGCACCTACAACTATCCCCAAAATCGCGTTACCGATCACAGAATTAACAAGAGCTGGCACGATCTGGAAACAATCATGAACGGCAAACTCGACGCGATCGTGAAAACATTCAGAAAGACAGAAACTTAAAAAATACGAGCACATTAAAAAATTTCTTTTCCCTACGAACTACGAAGCTGTACGAATATACGAAAAGAATCCAATTTCGTACTATTCGTATAAAATTCGTAATTTCGTAGGGATATGAATAAAGGTCGAAAATAGCAAGAAACTCGGCCTCTCTTTTTTGAAATGCCTGCAATATTTCCAATAGAGAAACCGAGCGAAACCAATGGAACAGCAAAATCAAGATCCGATCCTTATGCCCGGACCGCAATTTGACGGGGAAAACAATGAAACCGGCTGGCTGCAGAAAAATTCGCAGAATTTGATTATCGGAGTGATAATCATTCTTCTGGGAATAGGAATATTTTCTTTTTATAAAAATTACAGAGACCGCCAGCAGATAATCGATTCAGCCATCAATTCAAGCGAATCCCCCGCCGCTTCCGAGCAAGTTGCCGGTCCCGGCGCCCAAGCCGACGCGAAAAATAAGATTTCCATAGTTACGCCCGAAACGCAAAAATCCGAAGCGATTGTAAATGAAATTCCGCAAAGCCCCCAAATCATCAACCGGGACGAACCGACAATCAAAGTCAGCGGACAAGCCATCGCCGTAAAAGCAAGCAAAGGCGAAGGAGCCACCCATTTGGCAAGACGAGCTTTGAAAGAATACATCAAAGATAAAGGATTAAAAGACGCGTTAAAAGCCGAACAAAAGATTTACATTGAGGATTACCTTCAAAAAAATTCCGGCTCGCCAAAATCAATGGAAATCGGGCAGGAAATCAGCTTTTCGCGGGATTTAATGGAAGAAGCGGTTCAGAATGCCCAAAATCTATCCGATGCCCAATTGCAAAACTTGCAAAAATATGTTCCTTTAGTTCCTTCTTTGTAAGAGACATGATAAAACCGGCTGAAACGACACAGATTTTTATTTACCACATTCTAAGCAAAAAACCCGCTCTTTTAGCGGGTTTTTTGCTATCCACTTTTTATTTGACAATGCAGAGTTCAAGAATTATAATAAATTCAAGTTCTTTTTGCTGGCTCATGGGGGAGGATTTTTCACCGCAGCAGAAACAAGGGAAGGGAGAGAAGCAATGAAGCCGCAGCACAAGAAAAGACTATCCAGAGCTTTAAAAAGCAACGATCTGGAAGAATCGCTTCGAGTCATAATCGAAGCTTTCTCTGACGAGTATACGAGATTCTCTATGTCGCTTAAGGCGCATCCGGGAAGAGAAGCGGAAATTCTGGCTCAAATTGATGAATCCGCCAAAAAGAAATGGCTATGGATTCTTCGGATTTTGAGCAGGTCAGAAAACCAATACAATGTGGCATTCAGGATTTGCAATATGCAGATCCCTGATCAGTTCAGGACAAAAATGAACCGTATTCTGGTTCAAAAAATTTACCCCAGTTGGGTGCAGAAAGGGTGGAGTAATCAAATTATCCGCCTATCCAGAATATTGAAAATAACCATCAGCCCTGATGATATAGAGTTGATGGCCAAAAACAAGAAAAGTCATGGTCGCGGACATTCGGCGCTTGTGCTTGAAAAATGCGCAGAGATATGCCGCCTGCAACCCCAATCGCCGGTATTGGTATGAACTACTGATTCCGGCCCAACAAAAAAGCCCCGTCTAAAACGACGCGGGCTTTTAAATTTCTCAAGAATTATTTTGTTATTATATTCAACTGTTCCTGAATCACTCCGGCCAGCTCCATCACCTGGTCGCCGTAAAAATAATAAGTGGGATTGTTCCAGCGGCCGCCGGCAAAATAGATTTGAGCCGCGCGCCACTCGGCATCGCGGGTTTGCGCCGAAGCGCCGTTTTTAGACATCATTATTCCGGCCGCCGTGAACGCGTCGCCGATATCCCAAGGATCGGGAGGATTGTGGCCGGTGAGTTGCGCGATTTTGCTTTCATAGCCAAGCCAAGTGGTGGGCAAAAATTGAGCTGGACCCATCGCTCCCCCCCAACCATACCAAGGCTTTTTAGAGACCGGGGTCGTGTCGGGATTTAAACCGAGTTTTTCGCAAATTAGCACAAAGGCGTCCCGATCCGCCGGACGCATATCTTTGCGCCAAGTTCCCGTGCCCACATTTCCGCCCCAACTGGATTCTTTTTTAAGGACTGCCAGCAGAAATGCCGGCCGCACGCCCGTGAGATCGCCGGCTAATTTGGCGTAGTTGTAAGCTTTTTCCAAAGACATTGAAACTCCGCTGCCTTCAAGCAGATACAGATTGTTTCTGATGGCGGCCGCGTCTTGGCTCGCTTTTTGCAAAAGTTTTTGATAATCGCTTTCCTGTCCCTTGGTTTGAGCCAAGAGATTTTTTTTCTCTTCTTGCTGCGAAACTAAAGCTTTTTTTTGAATTTGCTGAAGATTTTTCAGTTCTCCCAGTTCTTCTATTTTTCCTTCCAAAATTTCCTTGTCGTTGGCCAAATCAACCTTTAAAATTTCAATCTCCGCCATGCTCTTCTGAATGCTTTCTTGAATGTCCCGCAAAGAATTCACTTCCTCGAAAAGATCCGAAAGTTTTTGATTTTTAAGAATCATCTCTAAAATTCCCTGCTCATCCCGTTCATCGATTTGACGGATACTTTGGGCGATTATTTCCCTTTCGCGGCCAAGTTTCTTTTCCGCCTCTTCAAGAGCCGTGTTTTTATTGCCAATCTCCATCTCCGCCTGTTGAATTGACAAATCGGTTCTCTTTATTTCCAAGGCGGTCGATTTCATCTTGCTGTCCAGAAGAGAAATTTCTCTGTTCAAGGATTTGCCCTGGCTTTGGAGACCGGAAATATTTTCGCGGTATTGATTGATTTGATTTTGCAAATCGTCGATTTGCCGCCTTAAATTTTCCTTTAACTCATCGGGGGAAGCTAAAGAATCGCCTCCCAAAAAAACCGCCGCGAACAAAAAACACAAGACCGAGAGCAGTCTCGCGTTTTTCCTTTTTAAAAAAATATTCTTCACTATTTTTTTGCCTTTGCCGGCAAATGGCCTTTTATTATTTTTCCGATCCTTCTTCAACCGGAGCTTCTTCGGCCGTTTCTTCTTTGCCCGCAACTTTAATTTCGCCAACTTGTTCTTCGGCCGACACGGTATCAAGCTCGGCCAGTTCCGATTCGGAACGGGGCGGAACGGCCAAGACGATTGTTTCTTCCGGACCATTCAAGATTTTAACGGAATCCGGCAATCTCAAACTCTCAACTTTTATCTTGTCTTCAAAAGTCTTTAAGGCCGAAATATCCACTTCGATGTTTTTTGGCAAATCCTGCGGGAAAGCTTCAATTTCCAACTCCTGCAACGCGTGGACGAGCACTCCCCCTTCGGATTTCACCGCCAAAGATTCTCCGATAAAAACCAACGGAATTTTAGTCTTGATTTTCTCGTCCATCCTCACTTCGTAAAAATCAACATGAGTTGTTTCTCCCGTCAAAATATCTTTGCTCAAATCATGAATCAGCACATTATGTTTTTTTCCATCCAAATCAAGGATTAAAATCGTGGTTTCTCCTGCTTCGGATAAAGATTTTTTGAAATCCCTGGAATTAACGGAAACAGATTGAGATTCAATGCCGTGGCCGTATAAAACAGCCGGTATTTGGCCGGTTCTTCGCAACTGATTGTTTTTTTTGCCCGCGATTTTCCTAGACTCCGCTTTTAGTTCGGTCATAAATTTCGATTAAACAATTCATCTGTATGGCATCAATCTTAACAGATTAGCTAAGAAAAATCAAGACACCCTACGGAATTACCGATTTTTACAGATGATATGGATAGAATTAAATCCGTAATATCCGTATTTATCTGTAATTTCGCAGGGTCGCAAGTTATTCCCCAATCACGATAATCTGCACCGGACACACTTGGGAGGCTTCCTTAACGCAATCAATATCTTCAACTTCCAATTCAAAACACCCATCTTTTTCCCGGGCTCCTTTTAGCACAGCCATTCCATCTTGCCCAATTTCAAAAAACTTCGGACATACCGCTTCGCAAGACCGGCAACCGATGCATTTTGAACGAAAGTGTTTTATCTTCATGTGGACACCCTACTAAATTACTAATCTTTTACAAATATTACTAATAAATTCAATTTGTAAGATTTGCAATGAATTGGTAATTTAGCAGGGTTCTAGATTTTAATCGGGGTCATCGGCTCTTCTCCGGAAAGCGCCGCGATGATGTTTTTGGCCGCCAGTTCCGACATCGCTCCGCGGGTTTCTTCCGTTGCCGAAGCGATATGAGGAATCAAAATGGTATTTGGCAAATCTTTCAAGCCTTCGGCCATAGCCGGTTCGTTTTCATAAACATCTAAAGCGACTCCCTTGATTAAACCGGCTTTTAAAGCTTCCACCAGCGCGTTTTCGTCGATTACGGGACCTCGAGCCGTATTTACCAAATAAGCGGTTTTTTTCATCATTTTAAATTGATCGGCTCCCAATAAATGCTTGGTTTCGGGCGTCATCGGAACATGAATTGAAACAAAGTCGGAGTCTTTCAGCAAACTTTCCAAATCGCGATATTCCAAATTGTATTTTTTCTCCGCTTCTTCGTTTCTTTTTATATCGTAATAAATAACTTTCATTTCAAAACCCGCGCTCATTCTTTGGGCGACAACCTGTCCAATCCTTCCAAGGCCGATCAATCCCAAAGTCTTGCCCGCCAAATCATTTCCCAAAAACATCATCGGCCCCCAACCTTTGTATTTCCCTTCTCGCATGAATTTATCCGCTTCCACAACCTTTTTGGCAATAGCTAAAAGCAAAGTAATGCTCATTTCCGCCACCGATTCGTTCAGAACTCCGGGAGTATTGGCCGCGATGACATTTTTTTCATTGAGAGCTTTAACATCGATATTGTCGAAACCCACGGCGTAATTGGCCACTATTTTCAATTGCGGACCCGCCGCGTCCAAAAATTCCGCGTTTATTTTGTCGGTCAAAAGAGAAAGAACCGCGTCCGCCCCCTTGACTTTTTCCAATAAAACTTTCCGGGGAAGAACTCCGTCAACATCACTCACTTCAACATCATAACCTTTTTCTTTGAGCATATTGATTCCGATTTCCGGAATCCGGCGGGTAACGAAAACTTTGGGCATGAGTTTAATTTTCAATAATCCAATTTGAAATTTTCAATCAATATTTAATAATTAATTTTCAGATAGATTTCGCTTAACAGAGCTTAAATATTGAAAATTAGATATTGATTGATAATTGGATTATTGATAATTGAAAATTAGTTTATACTTTTCCCTCCGCATCCCAACACCTCCATTTTTTCTTTCACGACTTTTTTCACCGCGTCCAAAGCCGGCGAAAGAATTTTATACGGCGTTGTTTCTTTCGGTTTGTCTTTTAATTCTTTCTCGATTGATTCTTTGTAAGCGATCCTTAATTCGGTGTTTACGTTGACTTTCACGATTCCGGACTCTATGGCTTTTCTAACATCGTTCTCGGGAATCCCCGATCCGCCGTGAAGAACCAGAAACACCCGATCGCCCACCGCTTCCTTGATTTGAGACAAGCGTTCAAGATCCAATTTTTCTTCACTTTTGGTGAAAATACCGTGCGCGTTGCCGATCACCACCGCCAAAGAATCAATTCCGGTTTTTTCAACAAAATCCAGCGCTTGTTCGGGAGAAGTCAAATCTTCGGGCTTTATTTCCAAAACATGGTCATTTATGGCCGAACTGCCTCTTAAATATCCAAGCTCCCCTTCAACTAAAATGGAACAATCAAAAGTTTTCTCCACCTCGCGAATATATTTTACCACCTTATTTGTTTGGCGGACATTCTCTTTGTAATCAAAAGAAGAACCGTCAAAATGAATCGCGTTATATCCCGCCGCTATGGCCTTCCTTATTTCTTCCTGATCTTTGCCGTGGTCCAAATTTAAAATCAAAGGCAGTTTGGTTGCTTGCCGCCAAGCTTCAACCAAAGCCGCCGCTTCGCGAATGCCCACAAAATCCGCTTCTTTTTGGGAAGTGGAAACGATCGCCGGCGAGTTAGTTTCTTTGGCCGCCGCCACTATCGCCTTCAAAATCTCGGCGGTTGAGAAATTGAAAGAACCGATGGCATATTTTTCATCTTGAGCTTTTTTTAATATCTCTTTGGGATCCATTGATTCTTCTGTTTACTGGCTTAAAAAATTAATTTTCAATTTGCAATTCTCAATCAATATCTAAACTCGGACACGCAAGTCATTGCGAGCCCCGCAGCTGCGGGGCGAAGCAATCCCGTTATATCGCAGTCGTTGCCTACTTTTTTCATGAACGATGCCGATATCACGGGATTGCTTCGTCGCTCTCGGGTCGCTCCTCGCAATGACGGAAATTTTCCGAGATTGAAAATTGGATTATTGATAATTGAAAATTACAATTCTATAAATCCCTTTTCTATATTTTCCACTATCAAATCCTCCAACTTTTGTTCTCCCATGAATTCAACGAATATTTTATTCCAGAGCGCTTCCTGCTGATGATATAAATACTTGCTCAATCCCCCATGCGTCAATGAAATAATGTTGTCCAAAAGATCAAAACTGACGATTTCTTCGCCTTTGCGGCCGGCCGGAAAAATTTCGCCGGCAAAGTCATCATTGCCCCGCCAAAAATCAAGCTTTATTTGGGGATTGGCCGCGGCCAAGTTATCGATTTCCGATTCGGCCTTGAACCAATGGACGGTTTCGGGATTGACATGCGCTTCAAAAAGCCGCGGATCCTGCGGATCATTCTTGGCAAGATATCTTTGGATTATCCGCCAAACCATTTTGTTTTTGGGCATCACGGAAGTTGAAACCGTTCCCGAAAGGAGCTTCACGATATTGGTGCCAAAATCCGAAACGCTTGAATATTTGCGGAAAAGCCGGCAATAAAAATCAATCTCGTGCATATAGTGCAAAAGCAAACTGAAAGTTTCCAAATTCTGCCCCTCAAAAGTTTCCTTTTTCATCGGAATGATAAAAATCAATCCCATTTCTTTCAAATGACTGATGTTATGGAGCTTTTTGCCGACGAATTTCTCGCCGATCGCCGCCCATTTTTCGGAAAGGACTTTCACCTTCACCGGACGAGATTCAAAACTGTCGGCCGTGAGATCGTTGAACGGCCTGAAAAATATTTCATTAAGCCAGCGTTCGTTTTCCACGAACCTTAAAGCCGCGAAAACTTCGTAAATATCTTCTTTTTCCAGCATTTCATGGGCGGATTTATAGCCCAAAGCGCTGATAATATTTTTGGGAGGATTTAAAACCAAAAATCCCCTCATTTTTTCTTCTTTCAAAAAATAGCCATCATCAATATTGGCCGCCTGAATAACTTTATCTATCAAATTCTGGCAACCCTCTTGCCGGCTAAAATCCGGATAACCCAAAAATTTGGCGAAACTGGCATCGGCCTCGCGCGCTTTTTTTATCAATTCAAATTGAATAAACTGCGAATCGCCTTTTTCCAAAGAAACGCCCAAAATATCCATTTTCTGTTTGATGATTTGGCGGTTTTCTTCAAAAATCTTATTGACAACATCCTTTTTGCCGGTTAGATTTTCCATTTTGGAAAAAATTTCCGCGAGCGACTCGACTGGCGTTCGCAGAAGCTGGGAAACTTTGATGATTGCTTGGTCGGACATAAATTTAATTTTCAATTATCAATAATCCAATTTTCAACCTCGGAAAATTTCCGTCATTGCGAGGAGCGACCCGAGAGCGACGAAGCAATCCCGCGATACCGGCGCAGCTCATAAAAGAATAGGCAACAGCTGCGATATAACGGGATTGCTTCGCCCCGCTGCCGCGGGACTCGCAATGACTGGTGTGTCCGAGTTTGGATATTGAAAATTAGATATTGAATATTGATTGAAAATTGATAATTGCAAATTGAAAATTAAACAGCAAGATCTTCCCCGCTCACATCTACCCTCTCCCATTCTCCCCATTCACCCTTTTTAAGCAAACCGTTTTTGGCGCCGATTTGCTGAACCGTTGAAGTGGCGTTGACCGTGCCAAGCTGAATTGCCCGCTCTATACTTTCGCCGCGCAAAATCGCGGCGCTAAAACCCGAACCGAAAGCATCGCCCGAACCCGTGCGATCAAGATAGCCCGAGCGCGGAATTCCGGCGCGGTATATTTTTTTGCCGTCCGAAACCGCCACGCCCTCGGGCCCCTTGCTCATCACGGCGATCCCGGGAACCAGTCCGTCAAATTTTTTAAATAACGCCGATTCATCTTTGTAATCAACCCCCGTAATTTGGCTCGCCTCTTCCTGATTGACGATCAAAATGTCGATTTTATTCAAACATTTTTTCAAAATTTCCAAATTGTTTGTCAATTGATCATGCCCGGGATTTACCGCCAGCTTTATTTTGTTATCGGCCGCGAAATTGATTATTTTTTCAAACAATTTTGAAGATTCGCCCGAAAGGCCCGAGACATAGAACCATTTGGTTTTTTTGATTTTATTCCAATCGATATCGCTCTCGCTTAAAAGATGCGAAGCGCCTTCATAAACCAAAATCGTGCGCTCACGCCCCGAAGAAAGAATTATTGAATAGGGTGTTTTGGCCTTGCTTGTCTTTTTCACAAAATCCGTTGAGATTTTTAAATTTTTTAGTTCTTCCAAAATATCTTTTCCGCCCGCGTCCTCGCCCACCAAACCGGCATAAGCGGTTTTTAATCCCTGCAAAGCGAAAGTCGCCGCCACATTGGTGCCGCCCCCGCCCGAAGCGAAAATCAAGTCATCCAAATAGACTTTTGATCCCGCGCCAAGAGCCATCGCCTTGCCGCTCACAAAATCCGCGCAATCGATCAATTTAAAATCTTTGCTCCTCAAAAATATATCGCGCGTTGCGGAACCGAAAGTGATGATGTCAAATGAGTTGGAGAACATTTAAAAGGGATTTTTTCCTTAAAAAATAAATTATGAAAAAAATTAACTTCCGTTCATCCGTCGGCCAATTTTTAATTAATATCGGTTATCTAAAACAGGACTCCAAAGATCGGGCGATGAATTTTCGACAAAGATAAATGGTTCTTTGGCGCCAATATCCAAATCTCGGAAAATTCTCACTCCCGATCCCGCGCTCACAAAAACACGAATAATCTTATCGGAAATCCATTCATAGGAACTCGCGTGGTAGTCTCCAATGAAAACCTTTTTCAAACGCAAAGTCCTCGCGTCAATCACATTGATCGCCCATGCTTTATCATAATCTATTTTCCCGGTTAAATCTTCTATATCTTCAAAAAAAGCCAATCTTTTTTTATCGGGAGACCAATGCAAGCTAGATTTGTATCTTTCCGTTTTAGTCAGCCGAAAAGTCAATCCCAATGGCTTTAAAATTACTTCGATATCTTTTTCTCTGGAAAATTTAGGTTCTTCGGGCTTGATTTTAAAACCAAAAACCGAACTTGGCTTAACCATCAAAACAGAAGCTAAAATCAAAATAAGAAACAAGAAAACCGCCAGAAAAACAAAAATTATTTTTCTCATGCTAATTCGGACTCCAATAAAAGTAAGTCTCTCCTATCTTCTTAAGAAATTTTCCCTGAGGGACAATATTTTTCTGAAACAATTTAGCCGAAACCCCTTTGCCGTGAAAATGGGTTGCAGTTGTCGGATTCTCAATTTCCCCTGAAATTATTTTATCGGCAATTTTATAACATTCTTGCCAAGAATTCTTTTCCAAGTCGATTCCTAAAGGGTTTATTATTCTAAAGTAATTGGAATCGCTGGTTTTAAAAGGGTCGTACTGCCCTTTTTGTAAAATAACTTCGCGAATCGAATCCGGCCATGCGTTCGAGTTGACTCGATTTAACACTGAACCCGCGATCCATATCTTTACTTCTCTCGACTCGCTTCGAGCTTCCCCGAATAAAAGCCTGGCCACTAAGATTTCATCCGAATCGTCTTTAAAATCTCCAGTCCATAAAGAATTTTCAACGGTTGGAATTCTCTTTGTATTTGGCACGGTCAAATTCAAAACAACCCTTGTCAAAGAAGGCATTTTATCCGCCCAAAGCTCAATGTAATGCAAGCCCTTGGGAAAATTTAGTTCTTTTTTAAATTCCTTTTCCTGTCCATCTGAGAATAGGCCTTGCCAGTACCAATCTGAACGAGAATTTTTCACCTCATTGTTTTGGATTTCTCCATCAAGAATCAACTTGATATCATCACCTTCGTTCTTGCTTCGTTTCTCGGTTTTTGCCGAGATTGCGATACTACTTAAAGGTTTATCAATTAAAACATAAGTGATCCACTGCCTTCTGTCTCCATCCTCTGCCGGATTATTTGTTTTTGGAAAATATTCTATTTGATCCTGATCGATTCCGTATATGCAAATATCTTCCAAAACGGGATCTTGATCGGCCTTAAATTCCAACTTATGCGCCCCGGGCGCCAAACGAATTATAAAAATGTTCGTTTTGCGGCAATTTTTCAAATTATTGCCGTTCCAAGCAACTTCGCCGTTAAAAAATCCATTCTTTCCATTCAGCTTGGGAAATGATATTCCATCCACTTTAACATACAAATCGTCGTCGTCAAAAAAATTAAAAATATTCTGTTTCCAGGATCTCGCGCGAGCGGCTATTTCGATTAAATACAGTCCATCTTCCGCGACATCAAATCGGAATTCATAATAATCCTTTATTGGTCTGTTAATTTTTTCTTCTTTAATCAAAAACATAGCGGTTGATTATCTATACTCAAATCCGCGGATTTTTGAATTCGCGAATAATCCACAACTTCATTATACCACAAGCCCGCCTGCTTTTCATCACTGACAAATTCCCCAAATGAATTCACCGACTCCGAAATTCCATAATTCTATTTTTGGTAAATACTTAAATACTTTATAGTATGTAAATATTTGCCAAAAAACAAATATCTCTATTTTTTGAGTTTTCTTGCCGTTTTTGAAACAGATTCCCGAGTCAATATACGGTTCAAATCTTTATAAAGCGCCGTTTTGTCTTTCATCTGCGCCAGAACCGACCTGATTTTTTCAAGCTGTTTTTGACTGGAACTCCTTATAATTTCTTTCAGAATGAGCTCCGGCCAGTAATATTGCGGATATCTTCTCTTTAAATTTTTCCAAGACAAGGGATCAAAAGAATCTTCCATTTTCCCTTTTTCTTGTTTCTTGCAACGGTCGAGTTTCTCTTTGGCCGAGCGAAACCCGTCCCCCGTTGTCCGCAACCATTCGTTGACTCTGGAAATCGTCGGATCGCTAACTTTCAGAATTATTTTAATTTCGGAATATTTTGTTCCATCCATCAATAAATCGGCGATCTGCAATCTTTTGCTTATCATTTCAACTTCCTGTTCGGTCAATAAATCTCTTAGCAATTCGGCCGCTTCGTTGATATTTTTGGTTTCAGCCAAAACAAAACAAAGCCGAAAGAAAAAATCTTCCTTCTCGTTTTTGGTCAATTTAATGTAATTGATTCTGGCCATTTCTTAAATACTTTACAGTATGTAAGTATTCGCCGATTTACGAGAAATCAATTATTCGTTTTCAGTATTCGGAAAAATCCTGCCGCACGCAAAATCCGCGCAATCGATCAATTTAAAATCTTTGCTCCTCAAAAATATGTCGCGCGTGGCGGAACCGAAAGTGATGATGTCGAAAGAGTTGGAGAACATAAAATTCAAAATTGAAGAACCTTATCAATAATCATAAAAATCCAATTAAATGGCCCCCAAAAAGGCCCTGAAAAAATAAAGTTTAAAAGAAAGGGAATCAAAAGTGCCAAGAGTGCTCCGGCAAAAAACATCATGCTTTTCTTAAGAAAAGCAAAAATCAGGTCGATGATAACGGAAAAAAATATACTCAATTCGATGATTATAGGAATTCCAAAGATCATAATCCACCCGCCTTCCGCACCTCCGGATCCCATATTATTTAAAGAAATTGCCATCCACCCAAAAAATAATCCTATAAACAAGCAAACTAAAATAAGATGCGCAAAGAAATGAAAAAATAAACCAAAGAACAAATCCACCGTTTTACTTCTTTGTTTAAAAAAGAAATTTTTTCTCCAGGCGCCCTTCTGTTTTTGTGCAATATTTATATTTTGGTCCATAGAATTTGTTTAAAAAATTATTTGTCATTCCCGCGAAAGCGGGAATCCAGGTTAATTTAAAATTTATAAATTAAAATATAAATCTTTCCAGTCCGGATTATCCTCTTCAATCAGCCTAATTTTCCATTGACGATTCCATTTCTTTAGCTGTTTTTCTCTTTCAATAGCTGACTGTATATCTTGAGTCTGTTCATAATAAACAAGGATATGAACTTGATATTTGCTTATAAATCCCTCGACTATGTTATTTTTATGCTCGTATACTCTTTTCTTGAGATCCAAAGTGACTCCGATATATAACGTTCCGTTGCGCTTATTTGCGAGAATATAAACATAATAATAATTCGTATACATTCGGGTCTGGATTCCCGCTTGCTCGGGAATGACAAAAAAGAAGCGGTAATGACTGACAGGAAAGAAATGGGAATTTATTTTTCTCCTACATCGTTTTTAAAATCTTTTCTTTAATCCCCTCCGCGTTCAAACCGGCCAGATCGTAAACTTCTTTTGGCGGACCGGCTTTCAGATAAGTCGCAATTCCGATGGCCTTTTTATCGTAACCGGCCGGCAACATAAAAGAATTCAAGAATCCCGCCCAGCCGTTGTGCAAAGTGACCACGTATTGCCGCTCTTCATCGGAAAGAATCGATTGGGCTTTTTGGGGATCGCGCTCGCGCAATTCTTCGTAAAGTTCGGGCGAAGTCACGGCGATGATTTTTACATCCAGATTTTCTTCCAAAGAAAGCAAAATTTCCAGAGTGTTCACCAAAACCTGCGCGCCGCAAATCGCCAAAACTTTTTTGGGTTTTCCGTTTCCGGAAAATTGTTTATAGACATAAGCGCCATTAATCGCTTCGCGAGCGAGAGGAACTTCAAAATTAAATCCTGAGCTTGTCGAAGGGCCTCTTTTTAATACCGTAGTCCCCGGACGCATGATTGACAAAGCCACGGGTTCCCCTTTTTCCAAAGCGTAAAAAAGCATCTCGATTGTTTCATTGGCATCCATCGGTTTATACACTTTGATCCCCGGATAAGCGGCATAAAGCGACATCCAATAGAGCCCTTGATGGGTCGGCCCGTCTTCGCCCGTTTCGGGGCCGTCGTGCGCCGCCAGCATTATAAAAAATCCCTTTCTGGACGGATTGATGTGATTATTGATCAAAGCCATTCGCACGGGATTGCTCATTATGTTGGTGAAAACTCCGTAAGTGGAAAAAACGGTCATTGCCTGAAATCCTCCCGGCAATATATCTTGAGTGATGGCCGTTGACATCATGGCCATATTTTGTTCGGCAATGCCAAATCTGATTCCCCGGCCAAGCGGATTTTGTTGATTGATTATTCCATAAACATTCTCGGCGGCAACTGTCAGAATGGATTTGGCCAAGTCGCCCGATCCAATATAGAAAAATCCGGTTTGCTCCATCAGCCATTTGAAGAAAGCTTCCGTCGCTTTTCTTGTCGCGACAGATTCGCCTTCTTTAAAAACCAACTCGGCCGGCAAGATTTCGGGACGCTTGATTTTTTTGTAATCAACCATCGGGCGTCCCTTGAGGGATTTTTCCATCTGTTTTATCAAATCTTTTTCCGATTTGATTTTTTTCTTGCCCAATTCCAATCTTTCAACCATATATTCGGCATCGTCCGTTGTTAATTGAGAAATCACTGTTTCAATATCTTGAGCTATTTTTCCTTCAACGCCCGGAATTTCAAAACCAAGATTTTTCATTATTTGCACGTATTCGTCGTGGGGCGCGGGCATGCCGTGGGAATCGCAAGTGCCGGCGGTCTTGCCATATTCTTTTCCCTTGCAAGTATGACAAATCACAACTGTGGGTTTTTGATTATCAAAACCCAAATCCGCTTTTTTATAAGCGTAAACCAATTCGGTGATATCGTGCCCGTCAACTTCAATGATATTCCAACCCGGACCGAACCAATGATTGATATATGGAGAGCTGATAACATCCGCGGTGGGGCCGTCTATGCCAAAAAGATTTCTGTCGAGCGTAACAATTATATTATCAACACCCATCGCATTGATGGCATTGCGGCTTTCATAACTGATGCCTTCTTCGGTTTCGGCATCGCCCGAAATTATGAAAACTTTGGAATCCAATCCGTTGGTTTTTTGCAACAAAGCCAATCCCAAACCCGCGCCAAAACCATGGCCGGAAGAACCGGTAGAGGCGTCCGAAAAAGCGTATTTTGATTCCACGTGGCCGCTGGGCCCGTCGCAATGGCGGAAACGGGCCAAACAGCTTGGGAAAATCGCTCCCAATTTTTCCTTATCGATTTCTTTTCCTTCGCGCTTAAGCGATTCATAGATTAAAGTCAAAACGGCGTAAAAAAGCGGCGTGCAATGTCCCGCCGACCAAACCACTCGATCGCGGCCCGGATGTTTGGGCTCCATCGGATCAAAAGCCACCGCCCCGCTTAAAGTCAAAGCTAAAAGCTGTTCCACCTTGGAAGAAGAGCCGCCCGGATGCCCCGATTTGATTCCTTCAATCGCGGCAAATGCCAAACCGCGCAAAATTTTTGCCAAATGATCCATCCGATCAAGTTCTATTCCCTCAATCGGTTCAAGCTCCAAATCTTTGAGATTTAAATAAAATCCTCCCTCGGCCAAATATTGAAATCTTTGGGGTTCCTTTTCTTTGAGTTCTTCGAAATTCTTTGAATCGAGGATGTTGTACATGAGATGAAATTAATTATAATGCGAACAATGCGAATCTAATGCCAACCTACCGCGTCCTTCCGTAGCTTTAAGCGAAGGAGGACGAACTGCGAATTAATCCGTCATCGCGAGAATCCCGATAGCAATCGGGAGGCGAAGCGATCCCGTTGATAGCTGTAATAACTCGGGATTGCTTCGCCCCGCAGCTGCGGGGCTCGCAATGACAAATTCTTTTTTATTTCGCAGTTCGCATAGTTAGCATTAAGTTCGTAGATTCGCATTATAATCTATTTTTATCAAAATACCGCGGGTCCGCCGGCATCGCTTTGCGGGCGAAAAGCAAGCGGATGGCCGCGGTAAATTAAAAAACAAAACTTGTAATTACGGACAAAGCGTGACTCCGGCTCCCAAAGCGGCAGCTTCGGCTTTGTTGTTTCCTACGCTATCAACACACCAATGGCCGCCTGCTCTTATAGGAGAAGAAACCGCCCAAGCGCCAGCCGCGGGATTGCAGACATAATCGGCCGCCGCGCCGCCGTTGGCTCCATCTATTGAAGTTAACATTTTTGCCACCGTTGCGTCAGCGCAAACCGTTGCATATGAGTTTGGAACAGCGGTGTCATAAACCAATTCGGCTTGCGTCATAATATTTTTCATGTTCGCCTTGATATTGGCGTCAGCTCCCTTGCTCCGGGCGCTGTTAAGAGACACCAAAACTATCGTGGCCAAAAGCCCGATGATGGCGATCACCACCAAAAGTTCGATAAGGGTGAAACCCTCTCTCCCTTTGGCGAATCGTCCTGTTTTTTTCACCATTTTTTTTGAAGAGGCAGGCGAAGAAGGAGCGTTTTTCTCCCCTCTTTGAAAAAGAGGGGTTGGGGGAGGTAATTTATTGAATTACCCCTCCCCGCCCTCCCCTCAATGAGGGGAGGAGGCAAAAATACATTCCCTATTCTTGAGCCGCTTCGTTAATTATGCTTTTTAAATTTTCAATGGCGGTTTTGATATCGGCCTCATCAAATATGGCGGTGCCCACCGCAAGCATATCCGCGCCGGCTTTTACCAAATCGCCGATGTTGTTTTGATTGATTCCCCCATCCACCTCAATTTTAACACTTGGGAATTTTTCACGCAAATGGGCGATTCTTCCCAATGTCTCTTTTTTAAATTCCTGCCCGCCAAACCCGGGCTCAACGCTCATCAAAAGCACCATATCTATTTCGGTTATGAAATATTCCAAAACGTCAATCGGTTTTCCGGGATTCAAAGCTATGCCGATTTGCTTGCCTTTTTTTCTCACCTCATCAACCAAATTGACAAACGGAAAACCCATGCCGGTGGAAGTTTGATAAGGCACGAGCTCGTGGGCGTGGATGTTTTCCATCGCTTCCCAATGAAGAATGATTCTTTTTACCGGGCTGACCAGCCATTTATTTAAAACGAGCTGCGGTTTTTCAACCATTAAATGAACTTCCAATTCAAGGTTTGTTTGCAAATCATTCAGGTCTTCGGGATTCTGCCAAGTAATATTGGGCACGAATATTCCATCCATCACATCCAACTGAACGGTTTTTACAAAAGGCTCGACGAGAATCATCTTCCGTTTCACCTCGTCAAAATCCTTAGCAATAATAGTGGGGATGATTTCGGGCACGAATAAATTTTCAATTATCAATAATCCAATTTTCAATAAATATTAAATACTTAATTTTAAATATATAAACCCTGCCAAGAAAGATTTATTTGAAAATCAAATATTAGATATTGAATATTGATTGGAAATTGATAATTGGATTATTGAAAATTATTTTAGAAAACTTGTTTTTAATTTCAAATGTTTTGCGAAACTATTTCCTTTTCTATTTCCATGATTTTCCCAATCCTCTTTTTATGCCTTTCTTCTCCCGAAAAATTCGTGTCAAGCCAAATCTTCACTATTTTTAAAGCCGTCTCCGGATCGGTTGTTCGGCCTCCCAAACAAATTATATTGGCGTCTAAATGTTCCGCCGCGCTGCGCGCGGTAAAATCGTCGTAAATCAAAGCGGCTCGGATTCCCGGAAATTTATTGGCCGCCGCGCACATCCCTTGGCCGGTTCCGCAGATCAAAATTCCTCCGGAGTTTTCCGTTTCCAAAACGCCGCGGGCGGCAAGCGAAGCGAAATCCGGATAATCATCAAGAGGATCCGGCTTTTCGCCGCTCAAATCTTCAAGCTCGTAATCATTGTCCAGGAGGAATTCTTTTATTTCTTCTTTAAGCGGATAGCCCGCGTGATCGGAAGCGAGATAGATCATAAAATTTTTAATTTTTGAATTTTTAATTTTATAAATAATTCCTTAATGCTTTAATTTTTAAACATTGAGAAATTAAAAATTATTTTAAAATTACAAAATTAAAAATTATAAAATTATCAATTCTTTAATTATTGCCGGCATTTCTCTTCTTCCACTCTTCTATCTTCTTATGATCGCCGGACAAAAGCACATCCGGCACCTTCCAACCCATAAATTCCTCGGGGCGGGTGTACTGCGGATATTCCGCGTATCCTTCTTGGGAAAAACTTTCTTCGGCCAAACTTTCTTCTTTGCCCAAAACTCCCGGAATCAAACGAGACACCGCGTCCACCATAATCATAGCAGGAATTTCGCCTCCGGTTAAGACAAACTCGCCGATTGAAATTTCCTCGTCGGCAATATGCTCGGCCACCCGTTCGTCAACGCCTTCGTAACGCCCGCAAATTAAAATCAGCTGGTCGCATTTGGCAAATCGCCGCGCGTCCGCTTGCGAGAATCTTTTTCCCTTGGCTGAAAAAAGAATAATCTTTCTGCTTATTTGATTTTCCGTTTTTTTTCTCTCAATTTGATAATTATCTTTTACGCTTTTCACCGCTTTATAAATCGGCTCCGCCATCATAACCATTCCCGGGCCTCCGCCGTAAGGTTTGTCATCCACGCTTTTGTGCTTGTCTTGTGTCCATTGCCGCAAATCATGAGCTTCTATTTTGATTATTTCTTTTTCTCGGGCGCGCCTAATCATTCCCTCGCCAAAATAGGAATCAAAAATTTTGGGAAAGATTGTGATTATGTCGAATTTCATGTCTCCTCACCAATTACGAATAATTCCTCGCCAATTACGAATGGATGCAACCTATTACGAATTAAAGTAAATTTCTTCTATTCGTAATAGGCTTAAAATTCGTAATTAGTGAGGAGAATTACAAAAAAACCGCGCTACACAAAGTATAGCACGGTTTTTAACATCAATCTATAAAATAGATTACAGTTTCAATTCGTCCACAACCTGATCAACATCCTTGACCGGAGCGGATTCGTTGCGCGGCTCGCGGATTACTCTTCCGCCAACCGGCTCTTCGATTTTGAAGTTCACGCGGGCGTTATGCTTGGCGCCGATAACTCTCAAAAGAGTTCTGATGGCGCGGGCAGTGCCGCCTTGCCTGCCGATCACCTGACCCATGTCTTCGGGATTGACTTTGAGAGTCAAAAGAACTCCCATTTCATCAATTTGGCGTTCGGTTTTAACATCTTCCGGATGGTCAACAATGCTTTTGATCACATATTCGACAAATTCCTGATCAATATTATTTGCCATGTCTTTCTTGAAGATTTAAGCTGTTAAGTTCATAGCAGTTCGACCTTGAAATGCCCTCACTGCTTCTATTGCTATAATAGCATTGTGGATAAAACGTGTCAATAAATTTTTAGGATGAATTTAATGCAAAAAGAAAAAGCTCCGCCATCCAACGGATGGCGGAGCTTTTGGATCGTATTATGCGGCCGGAACAGATTCTTTCTTCTGGGCATCGGCTTTCTTTTTTGGCCGCCAAGCTTTGATTTTTTTGGCGTCAATAATCTTTTCTGAAACCAAAAGATTATGAACGGTCGGGGAAGGCTGCGCTCCTTTTGAAATCCAGTGAGTTATTCTCTCGGCTTTAAGCGATTTGGTTTTTTTGATCGGATCGTAATTGCCCAAAATTTCGATGAATTTTCCCTGGGCCGATCTGCCCTTCTCGGCCAAAACAACCCGGAAACTGGGCTGATTTTTTTTTCCTCTTCTAGCGAGTCGGATAGTCAACATCTGCTTGTTGGTTTAATATTTTTAATATTTATACAGCATAACTGAAATATTCAGCGAAGTCAACATTAATTGCAAAATTTTCAATTTTTAATTCTCAATTTCCAATGAATTTTCAATAAATCAATTTTCAAACTGAATCTGGCCAAAGAATCTTGGCGGAATTGAAAATTGAATATTGATTGAAAATTGTAAATTGATAATTGAAAATTAACTCTATTTCCCGTTCCATCCCTTTTTTTCCAATGCCGCTTCGGCGGCTTTTTGCTGCGCTTCCTGTTTTGAGATTCCTTCGCCTTCGGCAATCAATTCGCCGCCCAAAAATACTCCCACTTTAAAATTTTTGGCGTGATCCGGTCCCCATTCATCTATCACTTCATAACCGGGCGTCACTCCGATTTTGTCTTGGGATTCTTCCTGAAAAATGCTTTTGGCATCGCGATAGGGCGCGGCCGGTATCTTTGGCTTCTCCGCGGCTCAAAAGGACAAAATCGTTCAAATCTATTTTTTCCGCCACTTCAGCCAGTTTATTGGCATTCACGAGCGCCGCTCGCCAATTGGTGAGCTCACCTTCCGGGTTGGGATATTTTTTGTAGAGGTTCTCGGTCACGATCAATTCCAGCACCGCGTCGCCCAAAAATTCCAAGCGCTCGTTATGATCCAATTTGAAACCCGGGTTCTCGTTGATATATGATCGATGAACCAGGGCCTGTTGAAGCAAATCCGGATTATTGAATTTTACGCCGATTCTTGATTCGAGTTTTGATAAATCATTCACAAATAGCTAATGCCAATCTGCAAATGGCATGCAAATGCCGCAAATGAAATTCTGAATTCGGATTCATTCGTAGCATTTGAATAAAATTCGTAGATTGGAATTATATTTATATTTTACTCGTCTTTCTGCGGTTCGCCTATTTCCCGGTAAACCGTTCCCAGAACGCCGTTCACGAATTTGCCGGAAGATTCGCCGCTAAAGCTTTTGGCCAATTCTATGGCCTCATTAATCGCCACTTTTGGCGGCGCTTCTTTGCGGTCGCCAAAAAGCAATTCGTAAAGCCCCAGCCGTAAAATATTCCTGTCGACTATGGTTATCTGATCAAGCGGCCATTCCGGAGCCGATTTCTCGATGATTTTATCGATTTTTGAAAGATTTTCCGCCACGCCGTTCACTAAACGCCAAATAAATTCGGCGCCTTCAAGTCCGGGCCCGAACTCGGCCATATTCTTTTCCGTTATTTCTTTCAATTTTGCCGGATCCTTGCCGCCAAAGTCCCATTCGTAAAGGGATTGCATGGCGATGGATCGGGACAGGTGGCGATTGGCCATAGTAGGTTCAGTTAGTCAGTTTATCAGTTAGTTAGTTGATTAGTTCTAAAAATTACAAACTAATCAACTAAAAGCCCCGCTTCGGGGCGAAACTAATAAACTGATTCTTCTATTTCTCTTCTTTGTGCTCTTGCTCGTGTTCTTGAGTTTCCAATTCTTTTGCTTTTTTCTTCTGTTCTTTTTTGGTGAGTTTGGCCAAAATGTCAATCACTTCGCGATTCTGATAAGAACCGCAATTGCGGCAAACCTGGTGCGGCAAAACCGCTTGTCCGCATTTGGGACAACTCGCCAATTTCAATACCTTCAGCGCGTGATGAGACCGCCTTCTGTTTCTATGAGACTTTGTGTGTTTTTGTTTTGGTAATGGCATGTCTCTATTTCAACAATTAACTGATTAATATATGAATTTCTCCCGCGCTTGCCGGGAGTTTTAACTTATTCACATGATAACAAAAAGAATTAAAAAGGTCAACACCTGACAAAAATCATTCAAAAAAATCCCTAAAACAAATATTTTTAATCAGCCCAAGAACAAATTCCCAATGCTTGATCATAAGCCGGTTCGGGGCCGACTTCATAATAATTAGCGAAGCATCCTCCGTCATTGGCGGCCAAGTCAGCCATTTCGGGCCCTTCAACCTTGAATTTTATGCCATAACCCGGGTAGTCATCAGCTTCCCCGCCATCATAATGGAAATAATAATTTCCCTGCAAACCTAACGGATCTTGCGGCAATTCTTTGATATAAGGAGCAAGCGCCGTTTCAAGATCGCACCAACCCACTCCGCAATCAGAACTATTCGTATAGGAATAAAAATTGGGATAGGAACCGTGATCGGCGTAATACATTTCCAACGCTTTCTTCATTTCCGTTAAATTTACCATTCTGACCAAATCTCTGGCTTTGGCGCGGGATGAATTCAAAGAAACCAAAACAATCGCGGCTAAAAGTCCAATAACGGCAAGAACCACCAATAATTCTATTAGGGTAAAACCTTTTTTCATTTGGAATCTTCCAAAAGAATTCTCCTTTATTATAGACCATAAAACTCATCAAGACAAATTTATGAATAAAAAAGCCCCCTTTGGATTTTTAATCCGCAGGGGACGATTTTATTTTGCAACCATTCTTCTTCACCGGTCCAAACGAGAAGCGATGAATCGGGCAAGGGCCGTGGGTTTTGAGGGCAAGGAGATGCTTTTTGGTGCCATAACCTTTGTGTTCGTCAAAGCCGTAAGCCGGAAATTTTTTATGATATTTCTCCATCATTCGGTCGCGACTGACCTTGGCAATGATGGAAGCCGCGGCAACGGAAATCACTTTCCCGTCTCCCCCAATCACCGATTTTTGGTTAATGCTGATATCTTCCAAAATAAAATTTCCGTCAAGAATCAAGAAATCGGGATTCACGGAAAGTTTTTGCAGCGCTTTTTTCATGGCGAGCTTCGCGGCTTCCAAAATATTTATCTCATCAATTATTTTTTCCGAAACGATTCCCAGTGCCCATTTGATATCCGGATCTTTCGTCAAAAGACTGTACCAGCCTTCGCGTCTTTTTTGAGTGAGTTTTTTGGAATCGTTGATGCCGCCGAAGAAACTCGGGCCCTGGCCTTTTTTGCCAAAATTTTTCCAATCAATGCAAACCGCGGCCGCCACAACCGGTCCGGCCAAAGGCCCGCGGCCAACTTCGTCAAGCCCCACGATAAACCGGCGGCCTTGAGTCCAAAATTTTTTTTCGAGTTCAAAAGTGGGAAACATAAATAATTCAAAAATTAAATCTCAAAATGTAAAATTTTGGTGTCCCGCAGCTGCGGGACAAACTAATGCTAACCTGACTGCCCGCCGTAATTTCAGCGAGACGCGGCAAACCGCGAACGGGAATCCAGACATTCAATGTCCGGGATCTCGACATTGAATGTCCAAAATTCATTAATTCATTTTCTCGGTTCGTCCTCCTTCGCGTAAAGCTACGGAAGGATAAAATATAGTTGGCATGGAATCCAAAGTTCGTATCATAATTATACCTTGATAACCTCTCTTATATAAAATATAATGAGAGTATGAACGAAAACAAACTTGGCCTTAATTGGTCGGCCGCGGAAAAAGCCTTAGCCGAAGGAACATATTCGGGCTATAAAATGGGAATTTTGGAAACCGAAAAAATTTTGGAAGAAATGCTTGCCTCCAAACAAGTTCCCGGCAAATCCACGGATCAAAAAATAAAATACGTGCAAAGATTTTTGAGCCTTCCCGACAAGTTGGAATACGGCCGAAACATTTATCGAAGAATTATCCATGAACCTCATTTTGAAATCTCGCGGGAAGAGACAAAACACATAATCCTGGGTTATTGGCAAGCCATGCTTGATTTGGAAGAAGCGATCGCGTCTCTGACTGTCTGGGAAAAAACTGTTATGAGGCTGAAATATTACTCCGGGCTGGCCTTGAAAAAAATAAAAATAATCGGCGGATCGATTTTGGGAATCGCCGCTTTTATTTGGTTTTTGGCCGAGACTCCGGCCGGAAAAAGCGCGGCAAATTTTATCGCCAAAACCAACCATTTTTTCATCTTTACGATTCTTTTTTGGAGCGTTATAATTATTTTCGCGCTGGCGGCCGCGGGATTGATTTTTTTTCTGGTTACAAGAACAAAGAAAAGATTCTAAAATCAGTTTGCCAGTTTATCAACTTAAATTTCTGAACTGACCAACTGACAAACTGATTAACTGACCCCATGAAATTCACCCACCTCCACGTCCACTCCCACTATTCTTTGCTTGACGGCCTTCCAAAGATAGACGGGTTGGTGAATCGCGCCCTTGAGTTAGGCATGGATTCGCTGGCCCTCACAGACCACGGCTCAATCTACGGAGCCGTTGAATTTTATAAAAAAGCCAAAGCAAAGGGACTAAAACCGATCATCGGCTCGGAAATGTACATCACTCCCGAAAGCCGATTCAACAAACGAGGCAGAATGGATGACAAGCGTTTCCATCTGCTGATTTTGGTTAAAGACAAGATCGGTTATCAAAATCTCGTCAAACTCACCACTAAAGCGTGGCTGGAGGGATTCTACTATAAACCGAGAATCGACAAAGAAATTTTGCGCCAACATTCGCAAGGACTCATCGCCTCTTCCGCGTGTCTGGCCGGAGAAATTTCGCGCGCCATAGTCAATAATGAGACCACTGATAAAGCCGAAGCGATCGCTTTGGAATATTTGGAGATATTCGGAGCGGGAAATTTTTACTTGGAAATAGAACATCATCCGCGCCTGCCCGATCAAAAACGGGTCAATGACGCTTTGATAAAAATGAGCGTGAAATTGGGAATCCCGCTGGTCGCCACTCACGATGTTCACTATCTTAATCCCGATGATGCCAGAGCTCAAGATATTTTGATGCTTGTAAACACTAACGCCAATATTGACGATCCGGAAAGATTGACTCTTTTGGCCGACGATTTTTCTTTGCGTCCGCAAGAAGACATGATTGAGTGGTTCAAAGACACTCCCCAAGCGATTGAAAGCACCCAAAAAATCGCCGCCGATTGCAATTTTGAATTCGAGCTTGGAAAATACCAACTTCCCTATTTTGATGTGCCAAAAGAATATAATCCCGAAACGTATTTAAGGCATCTCTGCGAAATCGGCATGGAAAAAAGATATCCCGAAGGAACAAACGAAAAGATATTGGCGCGATTGGAACACGAGTTGAATATCATTCAAAAAACCGGCTTTGCTTCTTATTTCCTAATCGTTCAGGATTTCACCAACTGGGCCAAAAATAATAAAATCGTGGTTGGCCCGGGACGCGGTTCGGCCGCCGGATCGCTTGTCGCCTATCTTCTGAATATCACCGAAATCGATCCCTTGAAATACGATCTGCTTTTTGAAAGATTTTTGAATCCGGAAAGAATCTCCATGCCCGATATCGATATGGACTTTGCCGACCGCCGCCGCGAAGAAGTTATCGAATATGTGCGTCAAAAATACGGGACCGATCATGTGGCGCAAATAATCACCTTTGGAACCATGGCCGCCCGCGCCGCCATTCGCGACTCGGGACGCGCCATGGGTTATGCTTACACGCTTTGCGATCAGGTGGCAAAAGCCATTCCCATAGCGGTTGGCATGACTCTTAAAAAAGCTTTGGATCAGTCCGCGGAATTCAAGCAGCTTTATGAATCCGATGATCAAATAAAAAAACTGGTTGACACGGCTTTAAAATTGGAAGGGGTCGCCCGCCACGCTTCCACTCACGCGGCCGGCGTGGTGATTACCAAAGATCCTTTGGATTCGGTGGTCGCCCTGCAACATCCCACTCAAGATGATGACGCGATTGTCACCCAATACGAAATGCACGGCATAGAAGATTTGGGACTTTTGAAAATGGATTTTTTGGGCCTCAAAACTCTCACGCAGATCGAAAACGCGCTGGAAATCATTGAAAAAACCAAAGGAGAAAAAATCGAAATCATTTCTTTGCCGCTTGACGATGAAAAAACTTATCAACTTTTGCGCGATGCCAAAACCACCGGAGTTTTCCAGCTTGAATCGGGCGGCATGAAAAGAAATCTCAAAGAATTGAAACCCACGGTTTTTGAAGATATTATCGCTATGGTGGCGCTCTATCGTCCCGGACCGATGGATTTTATTCCCGATTTCATCGCCCACAAACACGGCGCGAAAAAAATCGAATACATCCACCCTTCGCTTGAACCGATTTTAAAAAACACCTACGGCATCGTGATTTATCAGGAGCAAGTTATGGAAATCGCCTGCAAACTGGCCGGCTACACCCTGCCCGAAGCCGACATGTTGCGCAAAGCGGTCGGCAAGAAAATTAAAAAGCTGATGGATGAACAGCGCGGCAAATTGGTTGAAGGAATGGTTAAAAACAACATTGAACGAGAAACTGCCGAAAAGATTTGGGATTTCATCGAACCATTCGCGCGATACGGCTTCAATAAAGCGCATGCCACTTGCTACGCGCTCGTGGGCTATCAAACGGCGTACCTCAAAGCCCATTATCCAACCGAACTTATGGCCGCCTTAATGAATTCTGAATCCGATGACATTGAACGGATCGCCTTTTTGATTGAAGAATGCCGCCAGATGGGAATCGATGTTTTGGCTCCGCACATTAACGAAAGTCTGGGCAGTTTCACCGTCATCAAAGACAATGTTATCCGTTTTGGGCTTAACGCGATTAAAAACGTGGGCGGAAATATTGTTGAAGCGATAGTCAAAGAAAGAAAGAAAAACGGATTATTTGAATCCATTTCCGATTTGGTTGAAAGAGTGCAGGACAAAGACTTGAATAAAAAATCTTTGGAAAGTTTGGCCAAGTGCGGCGCTTTGGATTGCTTGAGCGAACGGGGACAGATTTTGGGCAATATTCAATTGATTCTCAATTTCGCCAAAGAAGTCCAGAAACCAAAAAACACGGGGCAATCAAGCTTATTTTCTTTGCCCGCGGCGGATGGAAAGAAAAACGGATTGATGCCTTCGCTCAAACTTTTGCCGGCGCCCGAAAGCGCCAAGCGCGACCGCCTTTCCTGGGAAAAAGAATTATTGGGCCTTTATATTTCCGAACACCCGGTGCAAGAATATGAAAAAGTTATAGAAAGCATGGCTACTCTGCCTTCAAAAATAATTCCGCAATGGGTGGGCAGAAATTTGAAAGTCGGCGGCGCCATCACCAAAATCCACAAAATTATCACCAAAACCGGAAAACCCATGCTTTTTGTGACGCTTGAAGACCGGCGTTCAAAAGTGGAAGTTTTGGTTTTTCCCAAAACCCTTGAACGCACCGCCACTTTTTGGCAGGAAGACAAAATCGCCGTGGTGAGCGGCCGATTGGACGACAAAGAAGGAAACTACAAAATCCTTTGCGAATCCGCGCAGGAATTGAATCAGAATCATTTGAGAAATTTCAGATAAAAAACCACCCAGATTTCTGAGTGGTCTTTTTTATTTGTTTTATTGATTCGTTCACTCACGCATCAATTGGTCGCAATCAGAGCAAGTCCAAACACCAATTTTTCCCCTGTCTTTAGTATTTACCCTCTGAAGAAACATCCTGCGAGAATCACACCGAGGACAAGACTTGTAAACGCTTGAGCTTTTTTCCATTCTCCTGGGTAAATCATCAAAAATAACGAGGGAAGGAACTTTTGATCGCTCCCCCTTTTGTTTGCCAATAGCATTTTTTCCTGGCTTCGGTATTTTTTTGGCTCCTTCTATTTTTTCATCGGGAAAGCCGTCCTTGATAACATAAAGAAATCCCCCAAAATATCTTGCTTCTTTTCCCGGGTTTCTTTTTTCCCAAGCCTTGCGCTCTTTTTCTCTTTGGATAATGACAATTCTGCTTTTTACCCTGGCCATTTTTTCCTCCACATGTTAAGAACAAATCAATTTCACTTGGCAAATAGAAGATTACCTCGCGTTTTGAAATTTGACAAGCTTTCCAAAAAATCCTAAAATTTAAGCACAATCAATTGAACAATGAAGCGGACTAACCAACCCTTCGCTACGCTCAGGGCAGGCCGCCCAAAGAGCCGATAAGTTCACGCTAGCGCCGCGAAAAAGCGCCAAAGAGTGCCCAGAAATTTATGGGAAGTTGGGTGGAACCACCCCGTTGCGGGGTCCCAACAGCTGTAAATTTTTGGGCATATTTTAGTTAATGTAAAATTAAAATCTCAAAATTAAAAGTGATAGTTCAAAATGTAAAATGAATCTGCCTTGGATGTCATCCGAAGTCTCTTCTGTCATTCCCGCGTAGGCGGGAATCCAGATTAATTCGGGTCTGGATTCCCGATTTCTCGGGAATGACATCCATGGTCGTACGATTTTACATTTTACATTGTCATTTTGCACTTTGAGATTTACATTTTAAATTTATGAAATCCAATCTCGAAACCCTCCGCCATTCAATCTCCCATCTTCTCGCCGCGGCGGTTCTGGAAATCTTTCCGGATGCCAAACTCGCCATCGGCCCGGCCATAGAAAACGGGTTTTATTATGATTTCGATTTGCCGCGCGCTTTGGCGCCGGAAGATTTGCAAGAAATAGAAAAGAAAATAAAGCAACTCGCCAAAAAGAATCTCAAATTCGAGCGGGAGGATTTGGACGCGGAAGACGCCAAAAAACTCTTTGAAAAATCCGGACAAATCTACAAAGTCGAATTGATCGAAGATCTGCAAAAAGACGGCGCCAAAACCGTTTCAATTTATAAAACCGGCAATTTCACCGATCTTTGCGCGGGACCCCACATTGAATCAACGGGCCAAATCAAACCGGATTCTTTCAAGCTTTTAAAGCTTGCCGGCGCTTATTGGCGGGGGGGCGAAAAAAACAAAATGCTGCAACGGATCTACGGCGCGGCTTTTGAAACCAAAGAAGAATTGGAATTGTATTTAAAAAATCTCGAAGAAGCGGAAAAGCGGGATCACCGAAAACTGGGCAAAGAGTTGGATTTGTTTGTTTTTTCCGATTTGGTGGGCCAAGGACTGCCGCTTTTCACTCCCAAAGGCACAGTGATCATCGATGAGTTGAGAAAAAATATAGAAAGCATCTGCCGCCAATACGGGTTTGAAAAAGTGATGACGCCTCATCTGGCGAAAATCGATCTTTACGAAATATCCGGCCATGCAAAAAAATTCAGCGAAGAACTTTTCCATGTTACTTCGTCCAGAAACCACAATTTCGTTCTAAAGCCCGTGCAATGCCCCCATCAAACCCAGATTTACGCTTCAAGAATGAGGTCTTACAAAGATTTGCCGATCAGATATATGGAATCGGAAAAGCAATATCGCGCCGAAAAAACCGGCGAAGTCGGCGGCCTCAACAGAGTTTACGCCATAACCGTGGAAGACGGCCATACTTTTTGCCGCCCCGACCAGGTTAAAGAAGAAGTGGTCAATATAGTAAACATCATCAAGGATTTCTACTCCTCTTTGGGCTTATGGGAAAACCACTGGGTTTCTTTGTCGGTGAGAGATTATTCCCATCCGGAAAAATATATCGGCGAGCCCAAAGATTGGGATCTTTGCGAAAAAATGCTTCAAGAAGTTTCCGATGAAATGAAATTGGACGCCAAACGCTGCGAGGGAGAGGCGGCTCTTTACGGACCCAAATTGGATTTCATGTTCAAAGATGCCGCGGGCAGAGAAATTCAAATTCCAACCGTTCAACTTGATTTCGCGACGCCAAAACGCTTTAACCTTGTTTATACGGACAATGAGGGCAAAGAGCAGAACCCCGTCATGGTTCACCGAGCCGTGTTGGGATCTTACGAAAGATTTTTGGTTTTATTGATTGAACATTTTGCCGGCGCGTTTCCGGTTTGGTTGGCTCCGGAACAAGTTTGGGTTTTGCCGATTGGAGAAAAACATATCGAATACGCCAAAAAAGTCGCCGACTCTTTGCGTTCGCAAAATATCCGCGTTAAAGTCAAAGACGAAAACGATACCATCGGCAAAAAAATCCGCGCCGGGGAACAGCAAAAAATCCCCTATCTTTTGGTTGCGGGCGATAAAGAAATGGAAGCTGATTCCGTAGCTCCGCGCCAGCACGGCAAGGGAGATTTGGGGATGATGAAATTGGAAGAATTTGAGAAAAAGATCAAAGGCGAAATTGAGCAAAAAAAATAATATCACAGAACTCTCTTAGCATCCTCCTCCCCTCACCGCGTCCTTCCGAAGCTTTATGCGAAGGAGGAGACGAGGGAAGGGCAGGGTGGGGTAATTAATTCTGAATTAAATTACCTCACCTCAATCCTCTCCTCAAAGAGGAGAGGATGACCGCTAAGCGAGATTTCACTATGCCGGCGATATTTAATCTTCCAAAATATTCTCAATTAAGGAAAAAACTAAGGAAGTCGCAAACTCCCCAAGAAGTAATCCTTTAGTCCAGAATAAGGGATAATCAGTTAGGATTCAAATTCAGGCGCCAGCATTCAATCGGAAGATATGGAATAGTCACTATGATTCAGCACTAAATTCCTAAAAAAGAATAATTGAAAGTTGCACTATTTAAATAATTTACAAACTCATCGGTCGCTTGGTC
>Ga0076091_101_pt1 | contig 40066 bp, 34 predicted proteins | sample RifGroC1_FD_68120 | JGI IMG/M metagenome (GOLD analysis project Ga0076091, IMG submission 68120) | Parcubacteria bacterium GW2011_GWC1_43_12 | reverse complement strand
AATTTCGTCCCGTTCGCTTTTGGAAAAGTGAGAAAAGTTTTTTTTGATTTTTCATAAATTAATTTTAACACTTCATACAAATTCAAAAGGGACGGAGGGGAATAGGAGTAGATTACGTCAGTGATTTTACCCCGCAGCTCTGCTGCGGTTGGGTAATTCATTATTAATTTATTTTATGGGAATCGAAAATTTTGGTTCTTTTGACAATTCTAATTTGCGAGAAACTGAAAAAGGAGTTGAAATGAAAGCTAAATTCGAGGAAAAAAGAAAAGAGCTTGCTATGGGCGTTGCGGAATTTCATCAACGTTTGGAAAGAGAATCACCGATAATCGAACTAGAAAAAAAGGAAATTTTAAGGAAATATCCAAATCGCCCTTTCCCTTGGGCGGATCCCGCCGAATATATGTCTTTAGAAGATACTGAAAAATATCGAATGTTAGAACAAAAAACAAGGAATTTGGATTGCGAAGGCAAAAGATTTGCCTATGAAGTATTTGTTTTATTCTCTGAAGATAAAAGCGTGAAGTGGAAAAGAGAATTTTTGGAAGGCGCGGCGCCAAATTCTTTAGCCCAAACCAATAGCCGCGAATATAAAGCAAGGTTGGATGATAATTATCATCTCTCGCTCAAATGGTTTGATTACCCTAATGACGAGGTAGAAATTGGAAAACCGGAAACTTATAGAGAAAGTTTTTCTATTTCTCTATCGGGAAAACGAAAAATTAAGATCCTTGTTCTTAAAAGGAGCTTGTTTGGAAATAGCAAGATGGTGGAAAGGCTTGAAGAGGACGATTTTCATTCACCCATTTTAGGGATTAGCGAACAAGAGGATCATCGTTTCCAAACTGGAAAAAGCGAGGAGGATGTTTTGAACGAAGAGGAAAGGGAAAAATTTAAAAGTCTTCTCCTATCTTTTGGAAGAAAATTGCGCGAAGAGATAGGATGAAGTGACTATAAAGGCACGCCCCAACCGGGAAACGGCCTTTTTATTTTGTCATTGCGAGGAGTGAGTCTGCGAACGACGAAGCAATCCCGTGGAATGAGAATAAACTCGCTTAGCGGCCTCCTCCCCTCGTCGAGGGGAGGATTGAGGCGGGGTAACTGATTCTGAAATCACCTTCCTTGGCTAAGGAGGGGAGGAAAAGCACCCAGCTATTGACTTTGGTCTTGGATTTATGCTATACTCGCTAGGACTAAAAATCGCTAAATTTGGCTCATTAACAAAGAAGGAGTTTTGATATGAGGATGATTTTTAGCAGTTTTTTAGAGGATGCCGGAGCAAGAGAATTTATCTTGCCAAAAGATCGGCCCCTTCCTCCTTTAAAAGGATCGGTTTTTTCCGACTGGTACGCTGGCAAGCGTATTGAATTCAAAGTGGATTTTGTCTGTGAAGCTCTTCGTGAAGAAGTTGGAGAAACCAATGTCATGATCAAAGTAATTGATCCTGACCGTAACCATAGCCAGGAATTCTTAAAAGAATATTTTGAAGCAGTGTGGTTTCCGTACTACGAAGGAATTGATCGTATAAAAAAGTGGATTTTTGGTAAGACCAATGAATTACCAAGAAAAAAAAGAGTGGTCTTGTGAGATAAGACAACAAGGCCAAAGGCACGCCCCAAACGGGAAACGGCCTTTTTATTTTTGTCATTGCGAGGAGTCCTACTTTGAGGACGACGAAGCAATCCCGTGATATATCAGCCGTAGTCATTTCTCCCGAGGACGGCGGTTCTAATTCGGGATTGCTTCGTCGCCCCGTTGCTGCGGGTCTCCTCGCAATGACACCGAGTACCCCTAAAACCACCTCTTCTTTTGACTTTTTAGCTCTTTTCCAATATAATGAGGATATTATGAATCTACCCGAAATAGAGCAAAAAATCCTCAAGTTTTGGCACAAAAAGAAGATTTTTGACAAAAGTTTGAGGCAAACCAGGAACAACGAGAAATTCATCCTTTTTGAAGGGCCGCCTTTTGCTAACGGCCTGCCCGGAATCCATCATATGGAAACGCGAGCTTTTAAAGACGCGGTGGGCAGGTATAAAACGATGCGCGGTTTTTTTGTTCCCCGAAAAGCCGGCTGGGACACTCACGGGCTGCCAACGGAAATCGCGGCCGAAAAGAAATTGGGAATTAAAACCAAAAAGGATATTGAAAAAATTGGAATCAAAAAATTCATCAAAGCCAGCCGAGAAAGCGTTTTTACCTATAAAAAAGAATGGGAGCAATTTTCGCAAAGAATCGGTTATTGGCTGGATTTGAAAAATCCGTATATCACCTGCTCCAATGAATACATTGAATCGCTTTGGTGGATCGTTAAAGAACTTTGGCGCAAGGGGCTTTTGTACAAAGATTACAAAGTTGTCCCTTATTGCCCGCGTTGCGGAACTTCCCTTTCTTCGCACGAAGTGGCGCAGGGGTATAAAACCGTTAAAGATAACTCAATCTATTTTAAATTACCCGTGAAAGCGGAACCGGGACTTTTCTTTTTGGTTTGGACAACCACTCCTTGGACCCTGCCGGGAAATACCGCCATTGCCGTTGGCGAAAATATCGCTTATGTGAAAGTAAAATCCGGCGATGAACATTTTATTATCGCCAAAGAAAGGTTGAATGTTTTAAAAGAATCTTATGAAATCGAAACCGAATTTTTGGGCGGAACTTTGATTGGCCGGGAATACGAACCGCTCTATAGGATGAAAAGCGACAAGCCTCTTTACCGGGTGATCGCGGCTGATTTTGTTTCCATTGAAGACGGTTCGGGAATCGTTCACATCGCGCCTGCTTTCGGCGTGGACGATATGGAAGCGGCCAAAGCCAACGGTTTGCCGGTTTTGGTGACGGTTGACGAAGAAGGAAAAATGAAAGAAGAAAGCGGCGCTTTCGCCGGAAAGTTCGTGAAAGACGCGGATAAAGACATAATTTCGGATTTGAAAAAACGCGATCTGCTTTTCAAGGAAGAGGTTTACGAACACGAATATCCGTTTTGTTGGCGATGTGATTCCATTTTAATTTACTACGCCAAAAATTCTTGGTTTATAAAGATGTCGGAGCTCAAGAACAATCTTTTGGCGGGCAACGAACAAATTAATTGGATGCCCGATTATATCAAACACGGACGGTTCGGCGAATGGTTGAAAGACGTTAAAGACTGGAATCTTTCGCGCGAAAGATATTGGGGGACTCCAATGCCTGTTTGGCAATGCGAAAATTGCCAGGAGATAAAAGTGGCGGGCAGTATCAGAGAGCTGGGCCAAACCATAAAAGATCTCCATCGGCCGTTTATCGACAAAATCACGTTTGAATGCTCCAAGTGCGCCGGAAAAATGAAAAGAACGCCGGAAGTTTTGGACTGCTGGTTTGATTCCGGTTCCATGCCTTACGCCCAATGGCATTATCCTTTTGAAAATCGGGAAAAAATAGACAACGAGGAATATTTTCCGGCCGATTTCATTTGCGAGGGTATTGATCAAACCCGCGGCTGGTTTTATACGCTTTTGGCGATTGCCACGGCTCTTGGCAAAAAATCGCCTTACAAAAACGTGATTTCCATGGGATTGATTTTAGACGCGAATGGCCAGAAGATGTCAAAATCCAAAGGCAATGTGGTCGCGCCAACGGAATTAATTGATCAATTCGGCGCCGACGCGGGACGTTGGTATTTTTACACCGTGAACCAAGCTTGGGAATTCAAACGGTTTGATATGAAAGACGTCCGCGACAAATACAACCGCTTTTTGGGAACTTTTTTCAATACTTTCGTTTTTTTCAAAACTTATTCGGAAAAAAGATTCAAGCCGAAGAAAAATTTCAAACCAAAAAATATTTTGGACCGCTGGATAATTTCTTTGCAAAATTCCACGTTGCAAAAAATGGCGGAGCGCTTGGATTCGTACGACCTTGTTTCGGCGGCAAGACTCTTCGAGAAATTCATTGACGATCTTTCCAATTGGTATGTGCGCCGTTCCCGCCGCCGATTCCAAAAACCGCGCACGACTCGCGAAAAAAACGAAGCGGCCCAGACTTTGTATTTGATACTTATGAACTCGGCGAAAATTTCCGCGCCTTTTATTCCTTTTCTTTCCGAGGAGATATATTTGGGCCTTCGAAAACCCAGGCTCCCTGAATCTGTTCATTTATGCGAGTATCCAAACGCGGACAAGGACGCGATCAATGAAGATTTGGAGCAAAAGATGAGTTTGGCGCGCCAAATCACGGCTTTGGCTTTGGCCGAGCGCAGCGCCAAGGGTATAAAAGTGCGCCAGCCGCTCAAAGAATTAACAATAAAAAACCCGGCTCTGAAAAAAGAAAAAGAACTTGCTGAAATTCTCAAGGAAGAAGTGAACGTGAAAGAAATTTCTTTCGATGAAAATCTCAAAGAAGAAGTCAAACTTGATACTCGCATCACCAAGGAATTGAAAGAAGAAGGAAATATCCGCGAGATTGTCCGCCAAATTCAGGATATGCGAAAAGAAGCGGGTTTCACTAAGGACGATTTGATTGAAATCAGTTTCGGCTTGCCGGCCGATGAAGGTGATTTTATTTCCCGATGGGCCGATTATCTTAAGAAAGAAAATATGGCCCGCGAGATCCTTTCTTTTGATAAAAACGAAGAATATTCTTTGGTTAAAGATTTGGCGCTGGATGATAAAAAAATAAAAATAGCCATAAAATAATGAAAAAACTATTTGTTTTGTCGTTTGGCGGGTCTTTGGTGGCTCCCGATCAAATCGATTGGCAGTTTTTAAAAAAATTCAAAGCATTGCTTGAAAAACAAATTGCCAAAGGGCAAAAATTTGTTTTGATCGTTGGCGGAGGAAAAACAGCCCGCCGTTATCAGGAAGCCGCGGCCAAAGCCGCCAAGGTTTCTGGCGAAGAAAACGATTGGTTGGGGATTGAGGCCACTCGGCTTAACGGCTATTTGGTAAAAACCGTTTTTGGCGAACTCGCCCATCCCAAAGTCAATGAAAATCCAACGGATACCGAAGGACTTGCGGATTTCAAAGAATCCGTGCTTGTCGCGGCCGGCTGGAAACCGGGTTTTTCAACGGATTACGACGCAGTGATGCTGGCCAAAAACTTGGGAGCGGATGAAGTTGCCAATCTTTCCAATATAGATTATGTTTACGACAAGGATCCCAAAAAATTCAAAAACGCCAAGAAGATCGAAAAAATTTCTTGGCCGGATTTTAGGCGCATCGTAGGCAACGAATGGAGACCCGGGCTTAACGCGCCATTCGATCCAATCGCTTCCAAACTCGCCCACGAGAGCAATTTGAAAGTAGCGATTTTGAACGGCAAAAATCTCAAAAATCTCGAGAAATATTTGAACGGGGACAAGTTCAAAGGAACAAAAATAGGATAATATTTCATTCCCGCTTTCAGCGGGAATCGAGCTACTTTTCTTCCGGAAGAAAAGTAGCCAAAAGACCGCGCCCGACTCAAAATTTCAATAAAATCGGATTCGCTTTGCTAAAATTTCCTCAGTAAACTCGTCCCCCGCAGCTGCGGGGTCCTCCCTTCGGAAATTTTAAACGCAAAGCTCATATCGATTTTATTATGAAATTTTTCGTATGGGCGGCTTGGCAGAAAGATTGGTAAAAGAATTTGTTTATTCTGATGAATAAGTTGCCTGTCTATAAAACCGAAGGAATAATTATTCGAACAGCCGATCTGGGGGAACTCGATCGGCTAATTTCTATTTACACCAAGGGCTACGGCAAGATTCTTGTCCGAGCGATTTCAGCCAGAAAAAAAGAGTCAAAGCTCAAGGGCTTTTTGCAAAATTTCACCTACGCCCGGTTTTCTTTGGCCAAAAGCCGAACGATTGATATTGTGACGGATGTGGAAGTGATAAACGGGTTTTCCTATTTGCATAATCATCTTAATAATCTTTGCTGCGCTTTTTATTTTTCCGAACTTATTGATAAATTGATCGCCGGTCCGGAAATGGATGAAAATGTTTGGCGCCTGATTTTGCGCGCGTTTGAAGTTTTAGATGAGCCCGGAAAAAATCTGTCCCAAATCCGCGGACTTTTTGAGGATAAATTTTTGGAATTTTTAGGGCATCCCACTCTCGCGATGCGGGGCAAAGAAACCAAAATGCAAAAACTCAATTATTTGCAAAACTTGGCCGGAGGAAAAATCCGATCGTTTAAATTTTTGGGGCAATGCGGGATGGAATAGATGGAACAGAGGCAGGACAGATTTGAAAAAGAGTGATGCTTTATAAGTAATTTATATACGCTATAGCGTGGATAACGCATTTATGAGGCAATCAGAAAAATTGAGGAGTCAAAGATCAAAAATGGTTTTCAAATGGATTTCGTTGTCAATTTTCTCCAGAATGCCGAATCTGACATTTTTTACTATGTTATAAAATTCCGTGAAGAATTCTATTTCTTCTTGACAGTCGAGCGGATGCACAAAAACGCTTTTTTGGAGTTCGTGAAATCCCAATCTTTTGAGCCTAAACCTGAAAGCATCGCGCTCCTTCTTTTGCTCTTCGGGAATGTCGAATATAACCATTCTCCATTTGCCGTCCCATTTCTGATTTTTGATTTTCATGCTGTCAATTTGGTATTTTAAGAGCTTTGTTTTGCCTTCTTTTGTCAGAGTTAACGAAACATTCCCGTCTTTTTCAAATTTCGCGTTTATTAGTTTGGATCGGTAGAGTTCCCATATTTTTCGTTTTATTTCTTCTTTCTTTATTTCTTGCCAGCCCTTGCCCACGGTTTTTAATATGTCAAAACGCTTTCCGGGTGAGCGATTTAAGAGAATAGTCGCTCCGCCCAAGATTAAAAAAAGAATTTTTCTTTTTTTCGATCCTAAATCCTTCATAATTAACAGAAAGCCGCATAATTTCTTAAGTTAATTATTCCCGCTATAGCGTGGATAAACAACTTAAGAGATTTTATTTAAGCAAGTGGCTCCGGCGGTTTTATTTGAGCAAACCGAATATTTGCGAAATTTCAACCAAGGCCGAATCTTTTTCGCTTCTTTTTTTGATTTCAACGGATTCCTTGGCTAAAGTTTTTTCGGAAATCACGATGCGAAAAGGAATTCCCAATAAATCAGATTCGGCGAATTTCTCGCCGGCGGAAATATCGCGATCGTCAAACAAAATTTCAAGGCCGGTTTTGCGAAGTCTGTCGTATATTTCAAGAGTTCTGGCCGAATCTTCGTCGGTTTTGGTGAGATTGATCAAATGGATTCTGAACGGCGCCGCGGCTTCGGGCCAAATAATTCCTTTTTCATCGCGGCAGACTTCAACGATCGCGCCCATGATTCTGGCTAGTCCCAAACCATAGCAGCCCAAAATGACAAGTTTATCTTTTCCGTCTTGGTCTTTGAATTTTAAGTCGAATGGCTCCGAATATTTTGTCCCGAGTTTGAAGATGTTGCCCGTTTCAACCGCTTTTTTTGTTTCAAAATCTTCGGCGCCGCATTGCGGGCATTTGGGCATTTCATTTTTAATTTCGTCGTTTATTGCCACGCCGCATTTGGAGCAGATATGGATCACATCTTCGCCGCTATCGGTGACGGTTTGAAACTCGTGCGAATATTTGGCAAAGGTTCCGCCCGAGGCGAAAGTCAAATGAGTTTGTTTGGCGATCCCCAATCTTTCGAAAATTCGGAAATAGGCGGTTTTGGCTTGTTCGTAAAAATCATCAAGCTGTTCTTGGTTTGTGTGGAAAGAATAAAGATCTTTCATAATGAATTCCCGCGTGCGCAAAACTCCCGATTTGGCGCGAGTTTCGTTTCGGAATTTGGTTTGGATTTGGAAAAGATAGAGAGGGAGATCTTTATACGAAAGAATCAATTTTTGCGCCAAAGGGACGATGATTTCTTCGTGGGTGGCGGCCAAGGCGTAATCTTTCTCGTCAAAACCTTTGAGTTTATAAAGCGCGTCAAAAGTTTCCCAGCGATTGGTTTTTTGCCAGTTTTCTTTTGGAGTGAGCGCGGCCATCAAAATTTCTTGCCCGCCCAAGGCCATCATTTCTTCGCGGATCACGCGTTCGATTTTTTTCAAAACCGAAAAGCCCAGCGGCAAGAAATTATAGATGCCGGCCGAAAGTTTTTCCACGTATCCCGCGCGGGTGAGCAAAATCGCGCTCGGGCTTTGTTCATCCTTGGGCGCTTCCCGCAAAATTTTATTGGCCAGTTGAGATTGCCTCATGATTTCAGTATAGCGAATGGGGAGATTTGTGCAAATATTGACAAGATGGCGGAGATATGTTAAATATTATCACATACTCTCGTTCTTTAAATTGAGATTTTTTCTATTTCTTCCTGTTTAGAAAGGAGATTGAGATGTCTAAACAAATGAAGGTCAGTCCCAAGGATTTAAAGGAGATGGAAAGATATATTGGGCTGGAGTTTGAAGGTCAGGTTGTCCAAGTGAATTTTGTGGATGGTGTGGATTATAAATTTGATGATTGCACTGCGAGGACCCGAGTTTATGAAATTTTTCTTGGATCCGGCAAGAAGATTTTCGGTGTTTCCGGCGGTCGGCCCGTTCGAATGAGAAATTATTATGAGGGTTTCACTGATTTTAAAAAAGTCAGCGACTTCCATATATATACAATCGCCAAAGCTACAGGAGTCTATGGCGAAAAGGAATTGGCTCAATTTGCCGAAGTTATGGAAATTCCGATAGAAAAAAGGTAGTTGGTTATTTTCAGCCGCATGGTGAACCCGTGCGGCTTTTTTATGCATGCGAACGGCGCAAATACATGCGAATGCGCCCATACAAATAAATTCAACGGCTCAACGCGCTGAGCCGTTGAATTTCCCCCTCTTATATAAGAGGGGGCTGGGGGGAGTTAATTCATTTAAAATAAATGTAAACCATTTATATAACCCCTCCTAACCTCCCCTTATCTTAAGGGGAGGGGAAAATTCAAATTACCTCACCTCTAACTCCTCTCCTCCAGGAGGAGAGGAGGACTGCTTCGTCTTGTCTTTCGAATAAATTTTTGTTAAGCTATTTTTATGGAACGAACTCTAATTGATCAACTAAAAAATCATATCAACGAAGAGGTTTTGATCAAAGGCCGCGTGATGAACGTGCGGGGTTTGAGCAATGTGAAATTCGTGTTGGTTCAAGATTATAAGGGCTTGGTGCAAACTGTTTGGGAAACGGAAATTTTTGCCAGAATCGGCGACGCGGTGGAAGTTATTGGTGAAGTTCGCGAAGATAAGCGCGCCAAGGGCGGAGTTGAAATTTTTGGCAAAGAATTAAAAATCACGGCTCCCAGCATTGAAGATTTGCCGTTTGATTTATCCAAACCGGATTTGAATTTGCAATTGGCGACTTTGCTGGATTATCGCCCTCTTTCTTTGAGGCATCCCAAAGTTCAGCAGATTTTTCGGCTCTACGATCTTTTGCTTGAATCCTACGACAAAGCGATGCGCGAGGAGTGCTTTATTGAAATAAAAACTCCCAAAATTTTGGAAGCGGCTTCGGAAGGCGGGGCGAATTTTTTCAAACTTGAATATTTCGATAAAAACGCGTATCTGGCGCAAAGCCCGCAATTTTTCAAGCAAATTATGGTTGGCGTTTTTGAGCGGGTTTTTGAAATTGGGCCGGCTTTTCGCGCTGAGCCTCATTTCACCACCCGCCATGTTAATGAATATATCAGCCTGGACGCCGAGATGGGATTTATTGATGATTTTGGCGATGTGATGGCGATGCTCAATAAAATTTTGGCCGGTATGTTTGGCCATATGCGCGAGAAAAGCCAAAACTGTCTGGAAGCCTATGGAGCGGAAATTCCTAAAGTTCCGGAAAAAATTCCGCAAATAAAATTGGCCCAAATCAAGAAAATCATCAAAGAAAAATATAATTACGAAATTCCCGAAACCACCGATATCGATCCGGAAGGAGAAAGATTGGCCGGCCGTTGGGCCAAAGAAGAATTTAATTCGGACTTTTTGTTTATCACCCACTATCCTTGGAGCGATCGCCCGTTTTACACGATGCCCGACAAAGATAATCCGGCCGAAACTTGCGGTTTTGATTTGATTTACAAGGGTTTGGAAATCGCCACGGGCAGCCAGCGCATCAATGATTACAAAATGTTGATGGAAAATATGGCCAAGAAAAATATCAGTCCCGACGGCATGGAATATTATTTGGATATTTTCAAGTACGCGATGCCGCCGCACGGCGGCTGGGGAATGGGTTCGGAACGGATCATCCAGCAAATGCTGGGATTGAAGAGCATTAAAGAAGCGATTCTGTTTCCGAGGGATATGAAGAGGCTGTCGCCGTAAATCTATTTTGCCGCTTTTCTGGCAGCAGAAAAGCGGCCCAAAAGACTGCGCCCGATTCCAAATTCAGATAAAATCGGATTCGTCTCGCTAAATTTGTTTCGGTAAAGTCGCCCCGCAGCTGCGGGGCTTCCCTCAACAAATTTTACGCTTGACTCATCTCGATTTTATATCTGAATTTGTCATATGGGCGTTTTGGCAGAGAGATTTATATTTTAAGCCATTATTGTGGATCAAAGTAAATTCGAAAATCTGGCCAAGGAATTCATGGAAGACTTAAAAAAAGTTTCTTCTTTGGACGATTTGGAAAGCTTGCGGGTCAAATATCTGGGTAAGAAAGGAATCTTGGCCGGGCTTTTTGGCGAATTCGCCCAAATTTCTCCGGAAATTAAAAAAGATTTCGGCCGGAAATTAAACCAACTCAAAAACAATATAGAATCAAAGTTATCCGAGCTGCATTCCGAATTTTTCGCCGGAACAGAAATCGGAGTTTCTCAATTTGAAAAAACTCTTCCCGGAAAGAAGCCCCAGATCGGCCACTTGCATCCGATTATAACTCAAGCAATCCGCGAAATCGTGGAAATTTTCAAGCCTTTGGGATTTACGCAAGTGAGGCATCCGGAAGTTGATTGGGACTATTTCGCTTTTGAATCTCTGAATATGCCCAAAACGCATCCGGCGCGGGATGAGTGGGAAACTTTTTTCGTGAAAGCGCCGGAAAACAAAGAATATGGAAAATTGGTTGTTTCGCCGCATACCTCAAGCGGGCAAGTCCGCGAAATGTTGAAAAATCAGTTGCCTATCCGCATGCTTAATATTTCCCGCTGCGGCCGGCGGCAAATTGACGTTAACCACATTCCTTTCTTTTTCCAATTTGAAGGATTGGCGATTGATAAAAATTTGAGCATTGCCAATTTGCGCGGCGTTTTGGATTATTTCGCCCAAAAATTTTTTGGTCCCGGAAGAAAAACAAGGCTGCGGCCTTTTCATTTCCGATTTACCGAACCGAGTTTTGAAGTGGATGTCAGTTGCGGCCTGTGCCAAGGAGCGGGTTGCCGTTTTTGCAAAGAAGGCTGGGTGGAAATCGGCGGCGCCGGCATGGTTCATCCCAATGTTTTGAAAGCCGGCAAAGTCGATCCCAAAATTTACAACGGATTCGCTTTCGGCTGGGGAGTTGAGAGGACTTATATGATGAAAGCCGGGCTTAAAATTGACGATATGAGATATTTGGGCGAAAACAATTTGAAATTTTTATCACAGTTTTGACTTTCCCTCACCAATTACGAATAAATTCGCTCTAATTACGAATGGGATACGGAAGAATTATTAAGGCAGATCTTATTTATCCCGAATTGAGTTATCAAATAGTCGGCGTATTATTTGATGTTTCCAATAAATTGGGTTTTGGGTATAGTGAGAAATATTACAAAAACGCAATTGCAGAAATCCTTTCTTTATTAAAAATTCCTTTTAAAAAAGAACATAGAATCGAGGTTGTCTTAAAAGAGGAGAAAAAAATTGTCGTTATTTTTGATTTTTTGATTGATGATAAGGTTATATTAGAAGTAAAACAAGGTGAAAGATTTTTGAAGAATAATATAGAACAAATATCCAGTTATCTAAAAGCGGCAAACTTACAACTTGGAATACTGGCTAATTTCACAAAAAACGGAGTTCAATTTAGAAGAATAGTTAATTCTGTCCATTCGTAATTGGCTTGCATTCATTCGTAATTAGTGAGGAATTTATGAATATTTTCATTCCCCAATCTTGGCTCAAAGACTATATTGAAACTGACGTTTCGCCGGTTGAGCTCGCCAAAAAAATGTCGGCCCACGCTTTTAATGTTGAAAGAACAAACGAAATCAAAGGCGACATTGTTTGGGAAGCGGAAATCACAACCAATCGAAGTGATGCTCTTTCTATAATGGGAATTGCCAGAGAGCTCAAATCTTTGCTTCCTAAAAAAGATTATAAGTTTAAATATAAAGAATCCAAAGCCCAGAAAACTTCGGGCAAAGACAAATTGGAAGTGGAAATTCGCGATAAAAATCTGGTTCCCCGCTTCAGCGCGATTGTTTTGGACGAGGTTCAAATCAAAGAATCTCCCGAATGGATGAGAGATCGCCTTGAAAAAGTCGGCACTCGCCCATTGAATAATGTTATAGATATTACGAATTATTTGATGTTTGATTTGGGGCAACCCATGCACGCTTTTGACTATGACAAAATTAAAAGCGGCAAAATGATTCTGCGCGATTCGCGCGCCGGAGAAAAAGTGATAACGCTTGATGGCATGGAAAGGGAATTGCCGCAAGGCATGATTGTGATTGAGGACGGCGAAGGCCGATTGATTGATCTTTGCGGAATCATGGGCGCCAAAAACAGCGAAATAGACGAAAATACCAAAAAAGTTTTGCTTTTTGTGCAAGTTTACGACCCGATGAAAATCCGTCGCGCCTCAATGACTTTGGGGCATCGCACGGAAGCGGCCACTCGTTTTGAAAAAGGCATAGATTTTGAAGGGGTTTTGCCGGCGCTTTGGAAAGCGGTTGAAATGTCGCAGGAATTGGCGGGAGGGAAAATTTCTTCGGATCTGATTGATATTGTCAATATCAAACCCCGATCAAAAGAAGTTGAAATTGATTATGAAAAAATTAATCTTTTGGCCGGAGTTGAAATTGAAAAATCGCGCGCCGATGAAATCTTGGAAAGTTTGGGCTTTGAAATCAAAGGCAAAAAAGCCAAGGTTCCTTCTTGGCGGTTGAATGATATCGATATTCCGGAAGATCTGGCCGAAGAAGTGATCAGGATTTACGGCTATCATAATTTGCCCTCAAAACTTTTGGCCGGCGAAATTCCGCGATTGCAGCCCGAAAAAATATTTTATTGGGAAGGTATCGCCAAGAATTTTTTGAAGCACAACGGATTTTTTGAATGCTATAACTATTCGGCTTCAAGTTGCAACGCCGGAGAGAATCAGCTTGAACTTTTAAATCCTCTGACCGAAAAAATCGCTTGCCTGCGTGTTTCTTTAATCCCGCAGTTAACGGAAGTTTTGGATAAAAACAAAGGTTATGCGGAAAAAATAAAAGTTTTTGAGTTGGCGGCGGTTTATTTGCCGCGCCAAAACGATATTCCGGATCAGCCTTCGCGCTTGGGAATTGCCGTTAAAGGCGTTGAATATTTGGAGCTCAAGGGAATTATTGAAGCCATGCTTTATAATGAAATGAATATCGCCCAAGGCGCTGTTGACTTTGAAATATCAAAAGGCGAAAACGGCTATTTGACGGCAGAGCTGGATTTTGAAAAAATCAGCCAACTCGCCAATAACGATAAAATTTATATTCCGATCAGCCAATTCAATTCCATCAAAGAGGATTTGACGCTGGTTGTTCCCGAAAATGTTGAATACCCGCAAATCAAAAAAGCCATTTTGGCCGTTGATCCAAGAATCAAATCTTTGGATTTTAAGGATATTTATAAAAACGCTTTGACTCTTTCGATCGAATATTTGGATCGCCAAAAACAGATCTCTTCCGATGATACTCAAAAAATCCGCCAAAATATTTTCGCGAATCTTGAAAAAGATTTGGGAGTGAGATTGAAGAAATAATTTTCTTCCTCCCTTTCCATAAAGGGAGGTTAGGAGGGATTTTGTAATTTAATTACGACCGCCCAAATCAAAGGCGGTTTTTTATTTTGACAAAGCATCCTGGAATAAATTAGAATTTGATATCAAGCAATCTTTTTGAGAAGGAGGAAATATGGAGTTCTTTAAACTTGAGAGAGGCGTTCCGCAAGAGGTGGGCCGTTCTCAAACCAAAGAGAATGCCGCATTCTTTGAAGCGGAAAATACCCAAATTCTGCTCTCAAACGTCTATTTCCCTGATGAAAAATCAGCCGGAGAAACCTGCTTGAGCCGAGTTAGAAAACGAAAGCAGATCAAGGTGAAAATTGCCGGGCCGGCGGTTATCGAAGGGATTCCCGTCGATATTGTTTATTTTGGCAGCGACTGGAAAGACGAGAATTATTATTATCTGAGGATGGAAATAATTCCGGGAAAGCTTTATTGCTATTCCTGGATTGATAAAGTCAGGAAAAACGGAGGGAAACTGGTTTCTTTTGAAGTAATCAAAAAAGAAAAATAAAGCGAAGCTCGCAAAAACGGCTTCGCTTTTTAATTTGACTTTATTTTATTATTATGATATGATTAATCATAATTTTTTAGAAAAACAAAGTTCGTTAAAAATTTTTTGAAGGAGGAAAATATGTTGAAAGGAGAGCATATCTTTTTAAGGCCGGTGGGAAAAATATTTGAATAATTTAGAAAATCTCCGCATAGATAACCCATTATTAATCATCGTCAGTCGCTAGAAATCTTTGCCGATTCCTTTAAGGGTAGGAAAATCAAAGTAGTTTAAACACCGCACAAGATATTCAACGTTGCGGTTATCAGATGAGGCGAGTAAAAAGAAACTCGCCTCTTTTTTATTTAACAAAAAAATATTATTCTCTTCTTCGTTTTATTTTATATTATAAAAGCTGTGTTTTTATTGGATTACAGATGAAGCCTTGTTATTTAGAGATCTTTTTTGTATTATTACATATAAAGTTTTAACCATCCATTTTATGTCTATAGGCCCGTATAAGACAAATAAAGGTAGATTATTCTATAAAGGGAATAATTTTTTCCCTTGTATTCGGGAAATTAGAGGTCTAAAACCAGATTGTTCTTTAGTGAATCGCCATCTTGAAATAAGGCAAAACGGCAAAAAATGGGGATCTTTGGTCAGAATCTGGAGCAGTGTCTTTTTGGCGACAACAGAGTTTATGAAATTGCGGGGTGCGCTTTTATTTGATCTGCCTATTACAACGCGAATGATTTCTTCTCCCGGGGCTCTAACTGGAACAATTCCTTCCGATGTTGATCCGTTTGAAATAAATTTTTTTAATCACAAAACCTTTTTAACCCAATCATCCCAGCTTTATCTTGAATTTGCGATAACAAATCCTGAAATTCAGAGTGTTTTTTGTTGGGAAAAGAGCTTTAGGAGGGAAAAAGCTGATTTTCGTCATCTTCCCGAATTCACTCATGTCGAGTTTGAGGGCAATATAAATTTTAAGGAAAATTTAATAATTCAAAAAGAATATATTCAGTTTCTGGTCAGCTATATTATTCAAAATAATATTGGCGATTTAGGGGTATTTTTGGATAAAAAACAGATGAGTCTTTTAAAAGAGTTTTCTCGCTTAAAGTCTTTTGAAGAGATATCTTTTATCGACGCGTTTAAACTATTGAAGGAGAAGACGGGAGATCCTAAATACAATCAGCCGACTATAAAAAAATTCGGCGCATACGAAGAAGTCTTGATTACAGAGGCGATCGGCCAGCCGGTTTTTATCACTAATTTCATAGAAAATGAGGTTGCTTTCTATCACGCAAAATGCGAAAAAAATAAGCTTCTGGCTGAAAATGCCGATTTTTTGTTTCCCGGATACGGAGAAGTGATCGGAAGCGGACAGAGAGTTCGCACAAGAGAAGAAACAGAAGCAAAAGCAAATCGTTTTAAGCTTTCTATGCGGGATTATAAGCCATACATAGAATCTCGCGATATTCAAAATCCAAAAATTCATTCGGGCTGGGGAATGGGCATAGAGAGATTCGTGCAAGCTGTTTTACAGCTTCCCTTTATTTGGGAGGCGAAAGTTTTCCCTCGGGTTCATAATCAAAATCATCCTTAATTATATGAATTCAAATCGATTCAAAGATTTTTTCAAAAACTATTCAGGAAATGTGGACAGCGCGGATAATCAATTTTTCTGGAAACTTTCCGATGAAATTGTTCTGCGGATTATCAAAAATTATATTCCTAAAAATGGTTGCCGAGGAAAAGTCGTGTTGGACGCGGGAGGAGGAACGGGTCGCTGGATTGTGAAATTGAATAAAATTTATAAAGATTGTGATTTTATTTTGTTTGATAATTCCGATGATATGCTTGCCAAGGCGGAACAAAATTTTAAAAAAGAAGGCCTTTTAAACAATGTAAAGATTATTAAGGGTGATCTGGAGAAAATGGATTCCGTGCCGAATGAATCGGCGGATTATGCGATTAGTATTTATAATCCCATAAGCTTTCTTCTGTCTCCTCAAAAAATGGCTGGTAATCTTTATAGGATTATTAAAAAGGGGGGATTGGCTGTTGTGATGGGGCAAAACTTCTTCAACGCTTTAACATCGAAAATAAATAGCTTAGCTTCCGTTAGCGAAATTAAAAACACAAAGCGCAGGCACATCGTTAAATGGGGCGCCAAGGTGCCGGAATTAAAAGTTTTTTCGAAAGAAACCTTGGAAGAAATATTCAAAAATTCGGGATTTCGCGACATAACTTCTTTCGGCGTTCCTGTTTTTGTGCAACCGGGAGCTGAAGATTTTGATTCAAAAAATAAAAAAAGAAGCACAATTTCAAAGGCCCTGGAAAACGATCCCGTATTTTTCAAAGAAGTCGTGGAAATCGAGATGGCTTTTAACGGCTTATCAAGTTTGGTTAATAAAGGGATGAATATTCTTATTGTTGCCAGAAAATGAAAAATTATCCGTGGTTAAACATAAAAAATACAATGGAGGAATATGTGGATCCCGAATATTATAATCGGCTGCTTAGGGACTATATTTTTAGAGGAAAAACCGATTTGGAAATATTTGCGAGCAATATATCCAAGGGCAAGATGAAAAAAGCCCTTGAGATAGGGTGCGGAAACGGGAGGGCCACAAAAATATTTTTGGATCGAGCTGATTTTTCCGAGCTTTGTCTGGTTGACTTAAGTCGAAGAATGATAAAAAATGCCAAGGAAAATTTTCCGAATCGCAGAGATTTGAAATTTGAATGTTGCGATGGTTTGGAATATTTAGAGCAGGCAGAGGAAAAATATGATTTTATTTTCTCTTTGTGGAGTTTTTCTCATGCTGTTCACCAGATGATTTCCAGATTGGGTTTAGCCGCGGGCAAGGAGAGGATCGGCAATTTGATGGAGAAGATGGTTCTTTGCAATATGGAAAAGAGGTCTAAATTTTTTTTGATTCATTTTGATTCGCTTTCCGACGAACAAAAAATACTCATAAGGCAGTGGAAAAAAAATTTGCCGATTTTTTCTCAAAATAAAATTCAAAGCCCCTCTAAAAGATTTATAAACTATTCTTTAAGAAAATTGCAAAAAAGAGGTATAATAAAACTGGATATCAGGCATTTGAAAGGCGAGCCAATAATCTATAAATCGCAAGATGAAGCGCTGGAGATTTTCATGAATTTTCATATGGAAACTTTTTTTAACCGCTCTTTGCGGGAGAAAGAAGTTTTAAGCGAATTAAAAAAATATTTTTTAAAATTTAAACGCAAGGACGGTTTAATCGCGATAAGGCCCGGTTGTTTTGTTTATAGTTTTGAAAAAATAACAAATTAAATTAAAATATATGGCCTTGATAATTCCAAAAAAAATTCGCAAGGGAGACTCGGTGGGTTTTATCAGTCCTTCGGCCGGAGTGGGCGGTCTTGCGCCTCATCGGGTGGAAAACGCCAAGAAAACTCTTGAAAGCTTGGGCTATAAAGTCAAGATAGGTAAAAACGCGATGAAAAATTCCGGTTATATTTCAAGCTTCGTTGAAGACCGTATTGATGATATCCATTCCATGTTTTTAGATCCGGAAATCAAGATGATAATGTGCATAATAGGAGGAAATAACAGCAATCACCTGATAAAGCATCTCGATTACGGACTGATCAGAAAAAATCCGAAAATCTTCATTGGGTATTCGGATATAACCGTTCTTCACTTTGCTTTGCACACTCAGGCGAATTTGGCGACTTATTATGGCCCTTGCGCTATGACGCAATTCGGGGAATTTCCCAAAATTCTGGATTATACCTTGGATTATTTCAATAGAGAACTTTCGGCTGAAAATCATCAAAAAAAATATGAAATTCAGGCCTCGGAATTATGGACCAGCGAACTTCTAGATTGGTTTAAGAAAACCGATTTGACCAGAGCCAGAAAACTTGAAAAAAATACCGGTTACGAATGGCTGAAAAAAGGAACCGCGAAAGGGAAAATCGCGGGAGGCGCGATTTTGTCCATCAATCATCTCGCGGGAACGAAATATTGGATAAATCCCAAAGGAAAGGTTTATTTTCTTGATATATTAAAAGCCGATGAATTGAACGAAGGGGCGGTGGACGCGTTGTTGACCGATTTGGACAACATGGATTTTTTCAATGAAATAACGGGCTTAGTTGTCGGCAGGCCGGCGGATTACACATCCGAAGAAACTCAAAGATTGAAAGAATTGATTATCAAATATTCCGGCAAAAAAAAGTACCCGATATTATTTAACACGAATATCGGGCACACGGATCCGATTATTACAATCAGATACGGCCGTGATGTCGTTCTTGATTCCAGAAAGAACCTTTTTGCGTTTGTTTGATCGTCAGCGCCTGAACATTTTATGGCAAAGATCCGCTCCGAACCCGCTGGTCAGGAGCGCTTCTTTTTTATTATTCAAGAGCTTCTTTGTCCAATCGGTGAATCCTCCGTCCGCAAGCTGAATTCTCAACCCTGATTTGTTTTTGCCGTAGATGTGGAAGCAATGATTTTCATAGTATCCTATTCCGGCAATCCGGGCCAAATCAAAACCAAAAGCCATTTCGGGATATGTTTTGCGAAAAGGATCTAAAACCGTTTTCTGAAACTTAATCAGCTGGAAGAGGTGTTTATTGATTCCATATTTGTCCAAGTTTTTTTGGTCCAGATCGGTTATATCCGGCACGGTTTCGGCCAGACCAATTTTGTTTTCGGCGAAGACGCAATAGGACGGATTTTGGGTGTTTTCCATCACTTTTTTCCGGTCGATTGAAAAAATGCGGATGATTTCTTCCATTATCCGAATATCCGACAGATAAACCTCTATCTCGTTAACTCCGAAACAGTCTCTATTCATAAGTCGTATGAATTCGAGATAAGTTTTTATGTGTTTTTTTAGGGATTCAATTTGGAATTTTTCATGGCCGCAATCTCTTCCCGCAGTGCACATTCCGAAACACTTGAAGTGCTGCATATATCCCAGTGATTTATCGAAGGGCTGAAGACGCAAAAGCCTTTGGCTTGTCGCGAGATTAGCTTGGAAATTGCTTCTGGGATTATCTTTCATGGCTTGTTTTCTGCGAGCGGCGCATTCAAGAGCCAAAGCGATGGTGGGATCTCCGATAACTTCCAGATTTCGAATTGTTGAAAGAACATTATTCTGGTTGATTTTCGCGAGAACACTGTTAATTCCAATGGGACAGACCAGAGACAGCTCCACGGCTGAAAACTCTTTCGGAACGGCTTCATAGAACAGCGAATCAAACTTGATAATTTCTCGTTGATCTAATTCGCTGACGCCCAAATACGGGTTGATTAGATAAGAATTCATCAGATCGTTTGGCTTTATTGATTCGGCCCTGTTCTTAAATGCTTCCAAAAGCAGAGTTTGCAGATCGGAGTTCGGGATTTTTGATATTATTTTGGATAATCCCAAGGATCCTATTTCTTTTTCAATTCTGTTGATGGCATTATTTGCGCCGGTCGAATAAATCTTCTTTTTCATTTTTCTCTCGCCTTTTTTTGGTAAGTGATTGTTAAATAACTTACCAAATTATAAAAGATTATTTAGCCAGAATCAAGTTTTTTATTGTTCAAAAAAATGTTATGATTCAAGTGAGAAAAATTTCGTCTGAATTGGACGGATTTGAATGATTTTGAGTAAAATTGAAACGAAATGCGCAAGTCTTGACAAAGTGGTTTTTCGGTGTTAGACTTATCTATTAGTTAATAAACAAGTTCTTATAAAATCGAATATCCCATTTGTTACATTGAACATTGAATGAATTCACTGGAGGCTGACAATGAAGAAAATTTTCGATATTCTTGAGTTTCTGTTCTATTTCTTATTTGCTCGTTCAATCAGGCTTCTGTTGAGAGAAGTTGATTGTTCCGAGCAGATAAAAGCGGCCGCGATCTCTGTTTATAGGGATCAGCCGGATGTTCGGAGATTTGGATTTTGGAGTGAAAAAAATCTTCCAGATGTCCTTTCTTGGGTTCGATATATTTGGGGGGGTGAGAGATTCCGTCTTTTTATGATTGGGTCTTTGACCAAAGACATCGATCGAAATACTGCTACAAAGGAAAGCCTTGAAAGGGCTTGCATGCAGTTTAGAGAGGCTGTAAGAATCGCAGTTGGTATGGGTGCAGATACAATTTTGTACGCAGCGGCAACCAAACGGCTTCCCATCTGGGAAGAATTGAAAAAGCTCTATCCGGGCGTGACTTTCACGCTGGGAGATAATTTTACCGGCCTATTGCTCTGGGAAAGAATTCGAGACGCGTTCAAACGTTTTGGGCTTATTCCCGAATTTTCCAAGGTGCTTGTTATCGCGCCTTATGGGTTTTTGGGAAACATAAGTTTCCGCTCTGCTGCACGGTTAGGCGCCAAAGTTATTGGCATCGGCAATCCGATATCTTCAAGGAAAGAAGCTCTGGAAAGATTAAAAAGGGAATTTGACCTCGATATTTGTACTTCTTTCGAGAGTGTGGGTAAGGTTGACATGGTAATAGCGTGTAATAGCGCTCCCTGGTGTCTGTTGACTCCGAAAAGAATTGAGCTTCTGAGAAAGCCGGGTAGACAGTTGCTTATTATCGATCCGTCTGAACCTACCTGCATGACACCCGAGATGTTTCGTCGGGTTTCGGATAAAGTTGTGAGAATCGATGCCGGCATTGGTTTCAGTCGAGAATTAAAGCACGTGTTGCAACCGATCACGCCGTGGTTGCTGAGGCTGACAAATTTTGTCACTTGGGGCTGCTTCTGCGAAACATTTCTTATCTCGACTAATCCCAAGCTGAGGAAAATCGATTGGTTTCAGATTAATGAAGCCAATATGGAGGTTCTCCGCGAGTTCTTGGGAAACGGCAAAGGTAAATTTGCTTTGCCGGAGCCGACTTGTTTCGGCAAGCCGGTCGCAAGTTTGAATTTGTCAGGAGACAAGTGGGAAGAGTCTAAAAAATATTTTGAAATGCAGGAAATTCTCGAAAGTTCGAGGACTTTCATGCTCTAAAAAAATAAACAAGGCAGTCAATTCAAAAAATCAACAAAGAATTGACTGCTTTTTATTTTTGGTCGAAAGTGTGTTAAAATAAAAAAGTAAAATTAAGTTTTGAACATGTTCGGCTCTTCTCTATCTTTAGCTCAATTTTATCCACTCCTTAGCGCAGTCTTTATTTTAGGATTAGGGGTTGTGGTTTTTTTGAAAAAATGGGACGTAGCTATTAATAGGTTGTTTTTTATAGTAACAATTGTTTTTGGGATTTGGCAATTTGGCACATTTATGATGTTTATCAGTAATAGAGACGAAAGTATTGTTTTTTGGGACAGGTTTATTTATTTGGGGGTGGTATTCATGCCGGCTTTTCAATATCATTTTAGCCTTCTGGTAACTCATTCCAATAGAATCAGAAAGATGATGTTGGCTATTTCTTACATTTTATCGGTAGTATTTTTATTTCTAAGCAGAACTGATTATTTTGTTTCGGGAGTTTATCATTATAAATGGGGCGCCCACACTATTGCTCAATTACTTCATCATTTCTTTTTAATCTTCTTTTTCTTTTATATTTTTGCCCTGCTTTATAATTTTTATCGTTATTTCCAAGAATCGAACTCGGTTATAGAAAGACATAGAATAACATATTATGTTGTTGCCTTCGCTATTCTCAATTTGATTGGCGGCACGGCTTATCTGCCAGCCTATAAAATAGGAATTTATCCTATTTCGTTAATTGCTCCATTAGTCTTTTCTGTTTTAATCGCCTATGCGATTGTTGTTCATCGCCTTATGGATATTAAGCTTGTGATGAGAAAGTGGTCTGTTATATTAAGTTCCGTTTTTACCATTTTAATTTTTGCTTTCGCGGTGCAATATGCCTTTGAAAGATATTTCGGGAGGTTTGCGGAATTTTCCAACTGGGTGAATTTGTTGATTTTAGTGGCGGCTTTGCCGGCGTTTTCGAGCGTTAGAAACTATTATTACTATCTCGCCAACAAATATTTTTTCACTTCGCTTTATGACAGCCGGCAGGTGCTGGTGCGTTTGGGCGATCGGTTGAGATCAACTCTGGATATCAACAAAATCTACGGATTTATTTCGGCTACTTTGGTGAGCTCTTTTCATACCAAAGCCACGGCGATTTTGGTGAAAAATATTAAAGAGGAAAAATACGAAGCTGCTTTTAACAATGGTTTTCAGCTGGGGGACGAGAGGTTGTTTTTGGAAAATAAATCTCTTTTTGACAGGCTTTTCAGATATTCGGAGCCGATTATAGTTGAAGAACTTAAAACCGGTTTGCGGCCGGAAGACGCGGCGGCGCTGGATTTTTTGATTAAAAAGAATGTGGCGATAATGATGCCTTTGAATTTGAAAAGCGAAACTTTGGGCTTGATCGTTTTGAGCGCCAAAGAATCGGGCGATATGTATAATGAAGAGGATCTGGAAACTTTAAGGGCGATTGCGGCGCAATCGGCCGTGGCCATAAAGAACGCCGAGCTTTATGAAGAAACGAAAAATTTCTCCATAACCCTTCAAAAAGAAGTCGATCGCCAAACGGCCGAACTCAAAAACGCCAACATCAAGCTCCAGCAGTTGGATAAGGCCAAGACGGAATTTATTTCCATCGCTTCGCACCAGCTTCGCACTCCGCTTTCAATCATCAAAGGATTTGTTTCGATGATGCTTGAGGGGACTTACGGCCAGATAAGCAATGAGGTGAAAGACAAATTAAAAAAAACATACGAGAGCGCCGAACGATTGATAAGGCTGGTGGACGCCTTGCTTGATCTTTCGCACATTGAAAGTGGCAAAATCAGGCTGGAAATGAAAAAAATGGATTTGGCGCAAATGGCGGCCAGCGTTGTTGAAGAATTGGCGCCCGAAGCCGAAGAAAAAAACATTAATCTCAAATTCAAGGATCCCGGCCGCGAATATTTTATTTTGGGCGATGAAGAAAAATTGAGGCAAGTGGTGATGAATCTGATTGATAATGCCGTGAAATACACCAAAGAGGGCGAAGTGGAAGTTTATTTTGAAGAAAAAGGAAAAAACGTGCGGCTGGCCGTCAAAGACACGGGAATGGGAATGCGGCGGGAAGAAATCGCGATCCTTTTTCAAAAATTCGTGCGGGGGAGCGAGGCGGCGCATTACCACACCGAAGGAACGGGGATCGGCCTTTATGTCGCCAAGCGCCTTCTTGAAGAACAAAAAGGGGAAATCGGGGCGGCTTCGGAAGGCGAGGGCAAGGGCAGCGAGTTTTTTATCTTGATGCCTCTTTATGAAGAAAAAACGGGGATCGTCAGCTCGGTAAAAAGTTCAATTTCTTATCGCGGCCAGAAAATCGCGGGAAGATTGAAAGGGTTGATTGCGAGGTGATTTTGGTTTGATTGACAAAACGAACTTGAAACTTATAATGGAATCATGAAAAAGAAAAAAATCACAATTGATTCTTTGGCTGGAATGATTCAAAGGGGATTTGGCGAAATGGCAAAAAAAGCCGAAGTTGACCAGCAATTCAATTCCGTCAATGATCGGCTGGATAGGATTGAGAAATTGCTTATTGACGATCACAATAGAAGAATAGAAAAGCTGGAATCGGCCGTGAAAGAATTAAAGGATCTATTGGCGGTAAAATAAAAAATATTTTGAACTTATCCAGCCTAAAAGGGCTGGATTTTTAGTTTGTTTGAGGTAAGATAAAGATGTAATGCCAATCTGCAAATAACATTCAAATGTTGCGAATAAGATTCCAAATTCAAATTCAAATTCATTCGCGGCCCTCCTTCGCCCCGCATTTGCGGGGCTATGGAAGGGCAAGCATTTGCATATGATTCGCAGATTGGAATTATATTTTTCTTATGCGGATTTTAAAAGTTAATCCTGAAAATATCAGAGAATCGGAAGAGGCGATTATTGAAGCGGCGCAAGTGATGCTTGCGGGCGGCGCGGTGGTTTTTCCTACGGATACGGTGTATGGCTTGGGGTGCGACGCCACTAATGAAAAAGCGATCAGAAAAATTTTTAAAATAAAACAAAGAGAACAGGAAAAAGCTCTTTCGGTGATTGTGAGAGACATCGCGATGGCCAAAAAAGTGGCTTTGATTGATTCAAAAATAGAGAAATCTTTAAAAAATATTTTGCCCGGAGCCATAACCGTGATTTTAAGAAAAAAAGACAAATTGCCCGAAATTTTGACCGCCGGCAAAGAGACGATCGGTTTGCGGATTCCCGATTACAAACTCACTCACTTGCTTTGCGAAAATATGGGGCGGCCGTTTGTGGCGACTTCCGCCAATATTTCGGGGGAAATAGAAACGACAAAAATCGCCAGCGTTTTTAAGTATTTCGAGGGAGCGATCCACCGGCCCGATCTTATTTTGGACGCGGGAAATCTTAAATGCTCCCAACCCTCGACAATTCTGGATTTAAGCGGTTTTTTGCCAAAGATTGTCCGCGTGGGTCCGGTGAGCAAAGGAAAATTATTGGAAATATTGAGAAGCTGAAAAACCATTTTGAGATTTGGGGCTTGCAAAAATAAAACCAGATGTCATTCCCGTGGAAACGGGAATCCATGTTAATTTAAAATTAAATTCGGGTCTGGATCCCCGCTTTCGCGGGGATGACAGAAAACATGAACGTAATTGAATTCTCTGATTTTGTTAACATGTTAAAATGGCCAGATGATCATTTTTTTTCAATCCATAATCTTGGGAATTATTCAGGGCACGACGGAATTTTTGCCCATCTCGTCTTCCGCCCATTTGGTTTTGGCGCCATGGCTGTTTAATTGGCCGGATCCGGGTTTGGCTTTTGACGTGGCTTTGCATTGGGGAACTTTAATCGGAGTTATCGCCTACTTTTGGCGCGATCTTTTGGATATTCTGGCAAATCTTGAGTTCAAAATCAAAAAATTCGGAGAATATAATTTTCAAACGCGTTTGTTTTTCATTTTGGCAATCGCTTCAATCCCCGGAGCTGTTTTCGGCTTATTACTGGAAGATTTGGCCGAGACGGCTTTCCGCTCGCCGGTTCTGATCGCTTTTTTGCTGGCTTTTTTTGGAATTGTGATTTGGCTGGCGGACAAAAGAAACCGGCGCAAAAACGATCTGGCGGAAATAAAAGCCGGAAAAGGATTTTTGATCGGGCTTTCCCAGGCTTTGGCGATTATTCCCGGAGTTTCCAGATCCGGCGCCACAATTTCGGCCGCGCTTATGCTGGGATTTTCCCGGCCGGCCGCGGCGAGATTTTCTTTTTTGCTTTCCATTCCGATAATTTTCGGGGCGGGTTTGGCGCAAATTCCCAAGCTTTCGGGGGATATTTTGAATTTGGCTCTTTTGGCAGGAATGATTTCGGCCGCGATTTCGGGATATCTGGCAATCGGCTGGCTTTTGCGTTTTGTGCGGAATGGGAGCTATAAAATTTTTGTTTGGTATAGATTTATTCTGGCCGCGATTATTTTAATCATTGTTGCTCTAAAATAATGAATCAGGAAATTTTTGATTGGATAAATTCTTTCGCGGGAAAAAGCCTTGTTTGGGACGGGCTGGGAATATTTTTTGCGAGTTACTTGCAATATATTTTGGTTCTTTTTTTGATTGTTCCGGTCTTTATGTCTTCGGGCAAAAAAGAAAGAAGCAAAAATCTGTTGATCGCTTTTTGGGCTCTGGCGGCGGCGGCAGTTTCCCGGATCGGAATAGTGGAAACGGTTTATTATTTTTATTGCCATCCCCGGCCGTTTTTAATCGGCGGCGCCAGGCAGCTTGTTGAAACATCGGCGTTGTGTTCTTTTCCTTCGGGGCACGCGGCTTTTTTCTTTGCTTTGAGCATGGTGGTTTTTTTGAATAACTGGAAATGGGGGATTTGGTTTTTCGCGGGCAGCATCTTGATGGGTTTGGCGAGAGTTTTTGCCGGGATCCACTATCCGCTGGATATTTTGGGCGGAGCGGTTTCCGGATTGATAATCGGCTGGCTGATGAATAAAATATTTTATATTTTTCAAACAAAAAACGCCCGATGAGGGTGTTTTTAGGAGAAATGCTTTAAGGGTATTTTTCTCGGGATTTATCTTTTGTTTATATTGATTGTTTTTATAAAATTATCAATATCTTTTGTTATTCTTATAGTGTATTTTGTCTTTTTATTGTCTGATTTATATAATTGTAAGCTATGTTTAAACCCAATACTTTGGATCATTTCTTGAATATCTTGTGATAAATCGGGAATAGTTGTCACGAAGTTTGCCATTTTGTATTTTCTATCAAAATAAATGGAGCCATCCGTTTCAAATAATCCTTTTAAGCATTTTATTGTAAAACTCCTGTTTTCTTTTACCCAGTTTGGTACTCGAACTTTTTGTTTAAATTTAGATCCTTCTTTCGCTTTCCAATTTAAGATTTCTTCAAGTTTATTCGAATAACAGCTTATATCTACACAATTATCTTTTCTTTTTACCAGAGAAACTTTGTTATTTGGGAATATCTGCTTTAATGAGTTGGATATTTCCGAAATGACAGATTTATATTTCAGATCGCATGTTATCCTTAATCGTACTGCTCGATTGTTCGGGTTTGAGAGATTGCCGTCCCCAATAGAAACTCCTATTATGTAGGCCAGATTGTTTTTATAATTATCTTCTCCGACCATAAGTCATGAGAAATAAAAATGGTGCCCGAGGAGAGACTCGAACTCTCAAGCCTTTCGGCACACGATTTTGAGTCGTGCATGTTTGCCATTTCATCACTCGGGCAAGAATTTTTATTTCCCCCTTTGCAAAAGGGGGATTACTGTGTCCTCCCGTAGCTTTACGCGAAGGAGGAAGGGGGATTTTAGAGATAGCTTTCAATATTGAAAACTACTTGTAAAATCCACCCTAACCCTCCTTTAAAAAGGAGGGAAAATGTAAGCTAATTTTAGCTTTTTGAAGGGCTTTTGTCAATTTTGGGGTTTGGGTGTAAAATATAAACATAGTGCGAACCGCGAACGGGAATCCAGACATTCAATGTCGAGATCCCGGACATTGAATGTCTGGATTGGCATCATAATATAGTTTATGGCTAAAATAATCAGCGTTGTTAATCAAAAAGGCGGCACCGGAAAGACAACCACCACCACGAATCTGGCGGCCTATTTGGCGGCGATGGGAAAATATGTTTTGCTGGTGGATTTGGATCCGCAGGCCAACGCGACAAGCGGCCTGGGTTTTGAACCGGATAATTTGGAAAAACATCTTTATCACGCTTTTTCCGATGAATTTTATCCGGAAGACATTATCCGGCGGACGAATCTTTTCGGTTATGATATAATGCCTTCAAACGGCGATCTGGCCGGAGCGGCGATTGAATTAGTGGGGACGGAAGAAAGAGAATTCAAGCTTTACAACATTTTGCATCGCGTGAGAACGAATTACGATTATATTCTGATTGACTGCCCGCCAAGCCTTGGACTTTTAACAATCAACGGATTAACGGCGGCGGATGAAATCGTGGTGCCGGTGCAATGCGAATATTACGCTCTTGAAGGACTTGGGCAATTGATAAAAACGGTTAATCTGATTCAAGATAATCTCGGCCGAGATTTGAAAATAAAAGGGGCATTGCTCACGATGCATGATCCGCGCAATAATCTTTCGCGCCAAGTGGCCAAAGAAATCAGGCTGCATTTTCCGGGATATGTTTTTGAGTCGGAAATTCCCCGTTGCGTGCGTTTGGCCGAGGCCCCGAGTTTTGGCAAAACCATTTTTCAATATGATCCCGATTCCAAAGGAGGAAGAGCTTACAGGCAGCTTGCCGAAGAATTGATAAGATTGGACAGCGTTTCGGCAAAAATAGATCCGGCGATAAGACCTTAAATCAGTTTGTCAGTTTGTCAGTTTAAAACTGAAAAACCGAATAACTGATAAGCTGAAGAACTGAAATTATTATGGCTAAATTAGGCAAAGGATTGCAATCACTCATACCGCCAAAACAAAAAGCGACTGAAGTCGAATATCCCAGGATTTCGAATCCTCTTCGCGACAGGAAGGAAAGCATTTATAATGTTGAAGTTTCGAAAGTCAAGCCCAATCCCCACCAGCCGCGCATGGAAATGGATCCGATCTCTTTGAAGGATTTGGCCGAGTCCATAAAACAGCATGGAATATTGCAGCCTTTGATTGCGACCAAAATCGTCAAAGAAAGTCCGCACGGCCAGGATGTGGAATATCAGCTCATCGCCGGACACCGGCGCTATGAAGCTTCCAAAATGATCGGGCTTTCCCATGTTCCCGTGATAATCAGGGATATCACCGAGCAGCAAAAACTGGAATTGGCATTGGTGGAAAATCTGCAAAGATCGGATTTGAACGCGATTGAACGCGCCAAGGCTTTCAAGGAACTGCAGGAAGAATTCAATCTGACTCATGAAGAAATTGCCGAAAAAGTCGGCAAAAGCCGGGAAGCGGTAACAAACACTTTGCGTCTTCTCAATTTGCCCAAAGCCATCCAAAGCGCGGTGGAAAGCGGCCGGATTTCGGAAGGCCACGGCCGGGCGATTTTGGGCACTAAAAACATTGCGGCACAGATGGCGCTGATGGACGAAGTGGTTGAAAAGAATCTTTCTGTCCGCCAGGCGGAAGAACGGACGCGCGAAGTTTATGTGCACGATCATAACCGGCGTTTGGTTTATGATCCGGAATTGAAACGCCTTTCAAGAAAGATAGAACTTTATTTCGGCCGCAAAGCCCATATCAAAAAAAGCGGCTTGGGCGGAAAAGTTTGGATCGACTACAGGGATAAAGACGATTTGATGGAATTAATAAAGAAGTTGACGGGAGAGGGATAGGGTCAGGGTCAGTTTATTAGTTTATTAGTTTTTGCAATATGCTCCCATTCTGTCATTTGGCAAAATGGGAGTTTTGATTACACAAAAACAAAAAATTCCAGAAATTCAACATCTGGAGTCGGATTTAAAACTAACCAACTAAGAGTTCCGCAGCAGCGGGGCGAAACTAACTAACTGAAAACCGATTAACTCTCTTTCCATTCCGCTTCAACTATTCTTTTTGGATCTTTGACTTTGGCCAGCGCTTGGCAATCGGCTTTGTGGATTGTGATTCGTTGGTTAAGCGTGATATAGCCTTTGATTTCTTGCGGCGGTTGGGGATTGCAGCATTTGGCCAAAACAGTGGCGATTTTATCATCGCCTTGGACTTGGGCGACGGGCGTGAAAACTCTCTCGGATTTTATCGGCTGCGTTTTTATTGGTTCTTTTTTCGTTTCTTCTTTTATTTCTTCCGGCTCCAATCGCGAACGGTTCCGGTTGAACCATTGCCGAATGCGGTTTTGCGCCATATTGGTTTTGACAAATCGCAACCAATCGCGCGAGGGTTTAACTTGTTTTTGGGTGAAAATTTTAACAACTTGGCCGTTTTTAAGCGGAGTATCCAATGAGACGAGCTTGCCGTCGATTTCCGCTCCTTGGCAGCGATGGCCGATTTCCGTGTGGATGTGATAAGCGAAATCAACCGCCGTGGCGCCTTCGGGCAAATCAATCACGTCGCCTTTGGGCGTAAAAACGAAGATCCTGTCTTTAAAAAAATCGATTTGAAGCGATTTGAAAAATTCGTCCGTGGCGGCCGATCCTTTGGATTGTTTTTGCCATTCCTGAATTTGCTGAATCCATTTTAATTCTTTTTCCGGAGCCTGGGTGAAAAATTTTTTAAAATAAGCTTTGAGTCCTTTTTGTTCGGAATAATACCAATGGGCGGCGATGCCGTGTTCCGATTCCGTATCCATTTTTTCGGTTCGGATTTGAATTTCAATGATTTTTCCGCCTTGGCAAAAGACGGTTGTGTGCAAGGACTGATAGCCGTTGGGTTTTGGCAGGGCGATGTAATCCTTGATTCTGCCCGGCAGCGGCCGCCAGAGTTTATGAATAATTCCCAGCGTTGAATAACAGTCTTCAACCGAATGAACGACGATTCTTAGTGCGACCAGGTCGTAGATTCGGCTCAAATTCATTTCGTAGCGTTGGAGTTTGCGGTAAAGGCTGTAGTAGTGTTTGGCCCGCCAAGAAATTTTTAACGGCCGGATATTTTCTTTGGCCAATTCCTTCTTGAGCGCCGGAATTATTTTTTCTATGTATTCTTCTCTTTCCTCGAATTTGTCGCGAACTTGGTTTTTCAGCCATTGATATTCGTTTGGCATCACGTATTCAAAAGCCAAGTCTTCCAGTTCTCCCTTAATTCGTCCAATGCCCAGGCGATTGGCCAGCGGCGCGTAGATTTCCAAAGTTTCCAAAGCGATGCGATGCCTTTTTTCGGGCGGCAAGGCGCCCAAAGTTTTCATATTATGAAGGCGGTCGGCCAGTTTTATCAAGACGACTCGGATGTCTTCGGCCATCGCCAAAAACATTTTGCGCAAATTTTCCACTTGCCGCTCGACGCCGCGGTATTTTATTTTCCCTAATTTCGTTATTCCTTCAACAAGGCGGGCGATTTCTTTGCCGAATTCTTTTTTAATCCGTTCCAATGTTATAGGCGTGTCGTCCACCACATCATGCAAAAGGCCGGCGGCGATTGCCGTTGAATCGAGTTTCATTTCAGCCAAGGTTTGGGCGGTTGCTATGGAATGTTCCATATACGCTTCGCCGCTTTTGCGGGTCTGCCCTTTATGGGCTTCGTTGGCGAAGTTATAAGCTTTTTTGATCAAATCCAAATCAACCTCCGGATTGTGTTCTTCAATTTTTTTGAGAAGAGTCTCAAATGAATACATTTCTTAATTTTCAATAATCCAATTTTCAATGAATTTTCAATATTCAATGCTCAATTTTCAAATTCCGCCAAGATTGATCAGTTTGAAAATTAAAGAATTGAAAATTTGATATTGATTGAAAATTGATAATTGAAAATTATTCTTTATTCTTGCATTCCTTATTGCCGCATTTCTCGTTCCCTTTTTTATCAACCACCATAAATGATCCGCAACGGGGGCATTTCTGTCCGGTCGGCTTGTCCCAAGAGGCGAAATCGCATTTGGGGTAAAGCGAACAGCCGAAAAATATTTTTCCTCTTTTGGTACGCCTTTCAATCACTTGCCCTTCCACGCATTTGGGGCAGGGCATGCCGGTATCGCTTTTTATGTTTTCGGTATGGCGGCATTTGGGAAAATTGGAACAAGCGTAGAATTTTCCAAAGCGGCTGGTGCGGATGACGATTGGCGAATTGCACTCGGGACAAATTTTATCCGTGGGTTCCGGTTCGGCTTTTTGCTGTTTTACTTCTTTATATTTTTTATCAAGGTTTTCTTTGAAAGGAGCATAGAATTCCTCCATGACCGGCTGCCATTTTTTTTGCCCCTCGGCGATTTCGTCGAGTTCTTCTTCCATTTTGGCGGTGAAATTAAGGTCGACGATTTGGGGAAAATGCTCAACCAAAATATCATTGACCGTAAAACCGATTTCGGTGGGAAAGAATCTTTTTTGTTCGTTTTTTTGCGTGTAATTTCTTTCCACAATAGTGGAAATTGTCGGCGCGTAAGTGGAAGGCCGGCCGATGCCGTTTTCTTCCAATGTTTTTATAAGCATGGCTTCGGAAAATCTGGCGGGAGGTTCGGTGAAATGCTGATCGGGAGAAATTTTTTCCAAATCCAAATCTTCCCCTTCGCTTAGAGAAGGCAATGAAACTTCGCTCACTTTGTTTTCATAAACTTTCAAAAATCCGTCAAATTTTATTTGAGTGCCGTTTGATCGGAAAGTGTATACCGATCCATACCCCCCTTTAGAAAGGGGGGTTAGGCCGTTCAGGCTCTGAGAGCCTTCAGGCTCGAATGAGGGGGATTTTTCTGATTCCGCTTTAATATCCACCGCCGTCAAACTTAAGACAGCCGGATTCATTTGACAGGCCAGGGTTCTTTTCCAAATAAGGCGGTAGAGTTTAAACTGGTGCGGGGTGAGAAAATTTTTGATTGCTTCCGGCTCCTGCCCGATATCGGTGGGACGGATCGCTTCGTGGGCTTCTTGGGCGCCTTTTGATTTTGTTTTATAAAATATTTCTTTCTCCGGAAGATATTCGGGGCCGAATTTTGCTGTGATTGCTTGGCGGATTTGGATCAAAGCTTCTTTCGCGAGATTTTGCGAATCGGTCCTCATATAACTGATAAGTCCGATTGATCCTTCGCTGCCCAGCTCCACTCCTTCGTAAAGCTGTTGGGCGATTTGCATCGTTTGCTTGGCCGAAAACCCCAGTTTTTTTGCCGCGTCCTGCTGGAGAGTGCTGGTTGTGAAAGGCGGAGAGGGATAGCGATGGGATTCTTTCGATTCGATTTTCGCCACTTTGTATTGCGCGCCTCCCAATTTTTCTAAAATTTCATCGGCTTCTTTTTGGCTTTTTATGCCGAGCTTTGTGATTGCTTCGCCATCTTTTTTGATAAGCGACGCTTCAAACGCTTCTTCCGGCAAAGTTCCTTTCTTTTTTAAAAAAGCCGAAATCGTCCAATATTCTTCCGGAACGAATGCGAGAATCTCTCTTTCGCGTTCAACGATCAATCGCACGGCTACCGATTGCACACGGCCGGCTGAAAGGCCCTTGGCAACTTTTTTCCAAAGAAAAGGGGAGATTTGATAACCCACGATCCGATCGAGAATTCTTCTGGCTTGCTGGGCGTCCACGAGGCTCATGTCGATTTGGCGGGGATTCTTCAGGGCTTCATTGATCGCGTTTTTGGTGATTTCGTGAAAAACGATCCGCTCTGTTTGCTTTTTGTTTTTTTTGAGCGCCAAAGCTTCTTCCAAGTGCCAAGCAATGGCTTCGCCTTCGCGGTCTTCGTCGGTCGCGAGGATCACCTTGTCGGATTTTTGCAAACTCTTTTTAAGATCCGTCACTTTTTTTCTGGCAAGCATTGGCACCACGTATTTGGGCTTGAAACCGTTTTCGATATCCACGCCCAATTCTTTTCTGGGCAGATCCCGCACATGGCCGAAAGAAGATTTCACGATAAATTCGCCGCTTGGCAAAAAGCGTTGGATGGTTTTGGCTTTGGTTGGGGATTCGACGATGACGAGGTTCATAGGTAATATAAATCCCAATTTTTAATGTTTAAAAACTAAGAAATTAAAAATTATTTACAAAATTAAAAATTCAAAAATTAAAAATTTCATCTTGCCAAAACATACTGCATTCCTCCCAAATTTTTAACCTTGCCCTTCATTTCCATCAGCACCAATGTTGAAGTGGTTAGGGCGGTGTCCATTTTAGTTTCTTGGATGATTTTGTCAATGGTCACGGGCTCTTGCGAGAGAATCGCAATGATGGCGGCTTCTTCTTTGGTGTCGGGCAAAATTTGTTTGGCGGTAATGTTTTGGGCAAGGTCGCGCAGGTTTAATTCATCGAGAATATCGGCGGTTTGGGTGACAAGTTTCGCCCCGATTTTTATCAAGTTGTTCGGTCCCAAAGATGTTTCCGAAAAAATCGGCCCGGGAATCGCGAAAACTTCTCTGTTTTGATCCAGCGCGTGGCGGGCCGTCAGCAGCGCTCCGGATTTTTCGGGCGCCTCCACAACCAGCGTTCCCAGAGCCAAGCCGCTCACAATTCTGTTTCGGGCGGGAAAGTGGTGCTTTAAGGCGGCGGCGCTGGGCGGATATTCGCTGATCAGAGCGCCGTTTTGAATTATCATTTGGGCCAGTCTTTTATTTCCCGGCGGAAAAACGCTTTGCCAATCAATTCCCGATCCGATCACGGCAATCGTTCGGCTTTTATTTTCCACGGCCGCCAGATGCGCCAAAGTGTCAATTCCTTGAGCCAGTCCCGAAACTATTGTCATTCCGGCCTGGGAAATTTCGCGCGCGATCATAATCGCCGCTTGCTTGCCGTACATTGAAAGCCGGCGGGTGCCCACGATCGCGAGAGCGAATTCATCTTCGGGTTTAAATGATCCCTTTATATACAATATATACGGCGGGGAATAAATCTGTTTTAAGAGCTTGGGATATTCTTCGTCAAGAATCGTTAGTATTTTTATATCTTCCTTCTCCAATTTTTTGAGTTCAAGCCCCAAATCCATTTGCGATCGTTTCAGAACTATTTCCCGAGATAAATCTTCTTCAAGTCCCGATTCAATAAAATCGCTCGCGCTTCCTTCTTTCCAAGCATATTCCGCCGAACCGAAATGATCGATGATTTTTTTAAAACGAGCCGGACCGATCCGCTCGTTAAAAAGATTGAAAGCATGAAAATATGGCGCTTGGGGATGCATATGAGCACCCTACGAAATTACGAATCTTTTACTAATATTACGAATAAATTCAATTTGTAAAATTTGTAATGAATTAGTAATTTGGTAGGGTTCCAGTAAACTATACCATCTAACAAAAAAATCTCAAAACCGAATAAAAAAACCGCCGCGGAGTGTTTCGCGCGGCGGGAATTCTTTGAATTATATAAAAGCTTGTTCGCCGGAAACCGGATCCATAAACGCGGCGATTGCGTTCTTTGGCGTCTCTGTGACGCCTTTGCGATATAAACCAGGTGAATCTGCAGGTATGCGGCGCATAACCATGGGATTTTCGACTTGTGGCATATCCACAGCCACCCTCTCAACACGCCGCCGGCTTTCCATATCTCCGAGGTGAAGAACTTGAGCAACGCCGCCAGTATAGTGCCAATCGAGACGAGCGTTTGCCTTCTCTGCGACTTCTTTGACCCAATTCTCGACGGCATTTGAGCTACCATCCAAAAGAGCTATGAGCTCTCCTTTCTCAAAGATTTCTTGGTCGCAAGGCGTGGGCGTCGGTCCATCTGTTGCCATGATCTACTCCTTTATAAGGTTTTTAGGTACCAAAGATCTTTAGTCTTGCTGACTATCGTACTATATAAAATTATTGATAATATGTCAAATGCTTTCCTTCATCTCCTCAATCGTCTCCGAAAGCATTTGGAGATACAAATTCAAGCCCACGGCGTTAATGGGGCCGGATTGTTCGCGGCCAAGGACGTTGCCCGCGCCGCGGATTTCAAGATCTTTCATCGCGATTTGGTAGCCGGAGCCCAACGCTTCGGCTTCTTTGAGAGCGTCCAATCTTTTTTGCGCTTCTTCGGTTAGATGATGCGGTTGGTATAAAAAATAAGCGTGAGCCTGGATATGTGAGCGGCCGATTCTTCCTCTGATCTGGTAGGCCTGCGCCAAGCCCAATCGCGCGGCATTGGCCACGATCAATGTGTTGGCATTGGGAAAATCCAGCCCGTTTTCAATGATAGTAGTGGCGACCAAGATATCTATTTTTTTATCGCGGAAATCGTTGATGATTCGGATCAGATTTTTTTCATGCATCCGGCCGTGAATGGCGGCGATAACTGTTTCCCTTCTCCCCTTAATAAGGGGAGGATTAAGGTGAGGTAATTTGGATTCGGAATTAATTACCCCCTCTCTAACTCTCCCCCTCGGCCGAGGGGGAGAGGAAAGGATCTGTTTTAATTCTTTTGCCGCCGAAGCGATGGTTTCTACCTTGTTATACAAAAAATAAACTTGCCCGCCGCGGTTCAATTCTTTTTCAATCGCTTCCTTGATCAAATCTTCGCGGAACGGTTCCACAAAAGTTTTAATATTCAATCTTCCCGGCGGGGGAGTTGAAATCACGGAAATATCGCGAAGTCCCGCCAACGCCAAATTCATCGTGCGGGGAATGGGCGTGGCGGACATAGAAAGAATGTCGATGGCAATATTTTCTGTTGCTTCCCCATTCCCTGTGTCATCCCGGGCTTGACCCGGGATCCAGATTAATTTAGGGGTCTGGATTCCCGCTTTCGCGGGAATGACAGAAGGGGAGGAATCAGGAATGACAGAATAGGAGGAAGAGGGCGCGGCGCGCCATTCTTTGAATCTTTCTTTTTGCTTCACTCCAAATCTCTGCTCCTCGTCGATTATGGCCAGTCCCAGATTTTTAAAATCAACATCGCGGCTCAAAATGCGATGAGTGCCGATTAGGATATCTATTTTTCCGGTTGCCGTTTCTTTAATAATCTGCGTCTGTTCTGTTTTATTTTGCAATCTTGAAAGAATGGCCAGCCGCACCGGGAATTTTTTGAGGCGTTCGCAAAAACTGCGGAAATGCTGGTTGGCGAGAATCGTGGTTGGCGCGAGCACCGCCACTTGTTTGCCGCCAAGCACGGCTTTAAAAGCCGCGCGCAGAGCCACTTCTGTTTTGCCAAAACCAACATCGCCGCAAATCAAGCGATCCATCGGGCGCGCCGATTCCATATCTTTTTTAACATCGTTGATTGCTTTGATTTGATCGTCAGTTTCAATATAGGGGAAATCGGCTTCCAATTCTTTTTCGAAAGCTTCTCCGGAAGGATACTGAAATCCCCGCGCTTTGGCGCGTTGGGAGTAAATTGCCAAAAGTTCTTTGGCCAGTTTGATCGTATTTTCCTTGACTTTCTTTTTGGTATTGAACCACAAAGAACCCGAAAGCCGGTGGATGATCGGTTTTTCAAAGCCGATGTAGCGGCTCAATTTTTCTTCCAGTTCCAGCGGCACAAAAAGCCTGTCTCCTTGGCTGTATCGCAAAACGAAAAGTTTAGCGTTTGAATTTTGATCGGGCGGGGCGGTTGAAATTTCTCCGCCGGGGCTGTTGGTAAAACCCAAAAATATTCCGATGCCATGATCCAGATGAGTGAGATAATTGCCCGGTTTTAAACCCAGAATCAAATTTTCCGGCTTTCTTCCCGAGAGTTCTTTTTTTATTTTCTTCTCGCTTTTCAAAACTTCTATTTCCAGAGTTTGAATTTCTCCGATTTTTTTTCCGGCAAATTCAAGGCGATAAGCTTTTTGCGAGCCCAAGGGAAAAATATCCAAAATTCCTCCTCTTTGGCTGAATTCGCCGGGCGCGCCGATTGTTTGCGCTTTTTCGTAACCCAGTTCGGTGATTTGGCGCATCAGGGCGAAAAGATCAATCGCCAAATCTTTTTCCAAAATCAAAACATTCTCTTTCCACCAGATTTGGTTTTGCGAAGCTTTTTTAATTTTTTCCAGATTTTTTTCAAACCAAAAATCAGCCCTTTCTAAAAAATAGGGGGTTAAACTTGGGATAATAATTTCTTGTTTGGAATTTGTCATTGCGAGCGAATTCGTTTGGAATTAGCGAAGCAATCTCGTGATATACTGCAGCTCTCTTTTTGTCATCCCCGCGAAAGCTCGCCTCGCCGAAGCCTCTGGCGTAGCGCGGGCGTGGATCCAGATCCGAATTTGATTCTGGGTTAGTCTGGATTCCCGCTTTCCCTCCTTTGCGCAAGGCTACGGAAGGGCGCGGCGCGGGAATGACATCCGAGGTTAACTCTATATCACAGGATTACTTCGTCGCAAGTTCCTCGCAATGACAAATTTTTCGCGACGCTTGACAACTTACCTTTGATGTCCAATAATACAATATTGCAGAACAAGAGTCAAATTAAGCCCTTTTTGCCCAGCATCCTATCTGTGAGCGGCCAAAGCCGAAAGAATCCCTCCTAAACTTTCGGCGAGTAGCCTTTAAAGATTAAGGGGTATCCTTTTTTGGAAATTTCTTAAGCGCTTGCAGGTAGGATATTGGGCGAAAACGAGGATGGTTATTTAACAAGGAGAAATGCTATGTCGGGTGATAGAAAATTGGCCTTATTTTCTTTTTTCTTTTTAATTCTTGTTTTGGTTGCGCTGGTTTATATATTTTTCTTTGATCCGTGCCCTATTTTTTCAGGAAAAAACAGTATTTTGTATTCGATTTTTATGGGTCTCATGGGAATTGCTGTTTTGTTTTTTAGTTTCGGGTTTTTAATAACCGCTATATTTCTATGGGGGAGGAACGAAACAGGACGATCTTCAGAGATGAAAATTAATCGTCGATTATTTCTTGGTTAATCACAAGAAATCCCGTCAAAAAAGGCGGGATTTTGTTTTAGGCGAGAATTTTCCTCCTCCCCTCAATGAGGGGAGGATTGAGGCGGGGTAATTAATTTAAAAATTCAGAATTACCTCCCCCAACCCCTCCTTGAAAAGGAGGGGAGGAATTTATTTTTTCAGTTAAACCTGTTCATTGCGGTCTGTACGCCCTCCGAAATAATAATTTTTAACGCTTCGGTGGATTTTTTGATAGCTTTGGAAAGTTCTTCTTTTTCGGCCGGGGAGAAATTTTTGAGGACGAATTTTTCGGCCGGAGTAGAAAAAAACTTTGAAAAAATCCCCCTCATTCGAGTCTGAAGGCTCTCAGAGCCTGAACGGCCTAACCCCCCTTTATAAAGGGGGGAATTTACATCCAGCTTTATTCCTATACGAATTCGAATGAAGTCTTGCGTGCCAAGGGAATCGATAATTGAATTTACTCCGTTGTGGCCGCCGGCGCTTGATCCTTGGCTGATACGCAAAGAACCCAAAGGCAGAGCCAACTCATCGTGGATAACGATGATATTTTTTGAGTCAATTTTATAGAAATTAACCAAAGCCGCGGCGGCTTGGCCGGAAAGATTCATAAAGGTTTGGGGCTTGGCTAAAATAACTTTCTTTGCCTCGCCGAAGCCCGCTGTGGCGGGCGAAGGCGGGTTGCCGATTTCGCCTTCGCTGATTTGCGCGTTGAAATCCTTTGCTTTGCGCCAATCGGAAAAGCCCGATTCTTTTTGAAAATCGTCAATCGCCGCGAACCCGGCGTTGTGGCGGGTATTTTTATATTTTTCGCCCGGGTTGCCCAGGCCGAGGATGATAAACATAATTTTTAATTTTTGAATTTTTAATTTTGTAAATAATTTTTAATTTCTTAATGTTTAAAAATTGAAGCATTAAGATTTATTTAAAAATTATAAAATTAAAAATTCAAATGCTAGATTTTGTATCAAGTGCGGAATGACAAAAAAGAAGAAACTATTGAATAGTATTTGCGATATATTCCTCAATCTCATCATACTTCTCAATTCCCATTTTTGGAATAATCACAGAGGCCATCGAACCGCTGAAATTCAATTGGCCGGTGGTGACCAGGTTTCGGCTGATTTCGTTTTTGATTATGTCTTCGCCGGGCAAATCTTTGATATCCTCCCAATAATCTTTTATTTCCCAAATGCCCATATTCGTTTTTATATTTTTTGAAATCGCGTCGTAGATATCAATATATTCTTCGATATTCCAGAAATGAAGGCCGAGAATTTTTTGCTTGAGCGTTTGGATCACTTGCTGCTGGCGGGCGACGCGGTCAAAGTCTCCGCCTTCCGAGTGCCGGCTGCGGACGTATTTTAAAACCGTTTCGCCGTCCATAAATCGCCAGCCGCTTTTAATTTCAAAGGTTTGATAGTTGAAATTGGGGCCGGGAAATTGAGTGTCGACGATATCTTCTTTTACTTGGATATTCAGGCCGCCGAAAATATCAACCAATTCTTTCACAGCTGTCAGATTAACCAAAATATGATGATGGATTTGCAGGCCGGTTATTTCTTGGGTTTTTTGCCTTATCCATTCAAACTCGTCTTTGTTGTCCTTGGCATAGGCGTAAAGCGCGTTGATTTTGGTGAAATTTTTAGAGCCGGGAATGCTCACGAGCAAATCGCGCGGCAAAGAAAAAAGGAAAAGTTTTTCTGCCGCCGGATCAAATCTGGCCACAAGGATCGTGTCTGTCAAATCTGATCCTTCATAACCCGGCCCGGCCGCTCCCAGGATTAAAAAATTAACGGG
>Ga0076091_115_pt1 | contig 47603 bp, 44 predicted proteins | sample RifGroC1_FD_68120 | JGI IMG/M metagenome (GOLD analysis project Ga0076091, IMG submission 68120) | Parcubacteria bacterium GW2011_GWC1_43_12 | reverse complement strand
AATTTCATCTCTTTCACTTTTTGAAAGGTGAGAAAACTTTTTTTTGATTTTTCATGAATTAATTTTAACAAATCATACAAATTCAGATGCGAATCCGGGAATTGGGTAAAATAAGGTAAATTTATATAAAGATAGTTCTCTAACAACAAAATCACTTTTCGAGGAGGTGGGTTATGGATCGCAGTATTAAGATTTTCATCGCTATTATTCTGGGCGCTTTTATTGGCGCTTCCATCGCACTTTGGATTAATCAGGCGTGGTGGATGGGATTTGTTGGAATGGTTATCGGTGGCTCAATCGGCTATCTGGCCTATGGTTTTGGCAATGTGATTGAAGCCATAAAATCCGGCTGGAATTATGCAATTGCTTTCGAAATCAATAAAACCAGCTGGTGGTCAATAATACCGAGCAGAATAGTTATAAAAGAAATATTTTTAATCTCTTTGATTATCTGGAATTTCGCTTTCGGTTTTTTTATTTCTTTTTCTGACTACCGGTTTTCTGATTGCCGGTTTGGCTAATTGGCATGAGTCATATGAGGCGTATAAATTTTTGTTTCTAATTTCTATTCCGGCTGCTGTGATAATCTTTATCTTTATTCTTTCCTTCGCATCCCTTTTTTACGAAAAGGAAGACGATAAGACGATCAAATTTATAACCAAGCAGTGGCATATTGTAAAAAAATACAATATCCTCGCTTTATGCTTTTTTTATTACTGGAAATGGTTAATTCTTCTTATTAAAAGGCTTATTGTTTTAGTCGGTCGTTTTCTTCGTCATGTTTTCGTTGTTATTCACTCGGATGAGCGCTTGCTCTGTTTTATTTATGCCGCGGCAGGCGCCGGCGCGGGTTTCTGGGGTCATAATCCTTTGCTCTGGGCTCTTATCGGAGCGATCCTCGGAGTTGTCAACTATGAAATTGTCTTAAAACGCGTTTTTAAAGTCGTCCCCGGGACGACGCAGTAAAAGTGGTTTTTCTTTCCCCAACGCCTCGCGATTTGCCAAAACAATGGCAAATTGCGGGGCGTTTTTTTATTTAATTTTGTGGATTATGGAGAAAACAATCTCGGCCGGCCTGATATTGACTTCGAAAACGATAAGTGATATAATATGAGATATGGTTGAATTGGGTAAAATAAGGTCGATTTCAATGCATTTCTTTGACAACAGAAAATTAGGAAGCTTTTATATAAAAACCCGTGTTTCTGTCATTTCCCCCCACAATTCTTACCTTATTAAGGAGGTAGGTCATGGATCGTATTACCCGTGTTTCTGTCGCTATCATATTTTTTATGATGGCAGTATTGATTTGTTTGGCTCCGGACCATGTGAATGCTCAAGCGTCCGGTCAGCAGGAAGAAAAGGTGGCTGTGCCCAAAAGCATGCTCACCTCTGAACAGCTTCAGAATATCCATGCCGAAAATCTGAATCAGCGGATTCAGACTTATGGCAAATGGGTTGGGCTGGGAAAGGAAGTCGGAGATGCTTTTAACGGAGCATTCTCGGCTTTTACCGATCAGACCGTTCGGCTGAGCGAAACCAAAGTTGGCAAGTTTACTATGTTTATCATTGCCTACAAGGTTTTGGGCAGAGATCTTATCCAGGCGATTGTTGGAATACCTTTCTTTTTGCTCGGTATTGTCGTCTGGATTTGGATTTTCTGGAAAAACTGTGTGAGGCGCCGAGTATTAGTGAAGATTAATGCCGACAAGTCAAAGGAATATGAGGTAATAAACGATGTAAGCCCAGAAGATGGTGATGCGTATTATGCTAAATGGGGATATATTGCCGTCCTTTTAGTTTTCATCGTTATTTGCTCAATAATGATTTTTGCTTGATTTTTTGTTCCTAACCAAACGTCTCGCGATTTGCCAAAACAATGGCAAATTGCGGGGCGTTTTTTTATTTGCGCGGATGGATGCGGGGCCGGGATCTGGCTTGTCATTGCGAGGAGCCCCGCAGTAGCGGGGCGACGAAGCAATCTCGAGGAATATAGCTAAACTCGGATGTCATTCCCGTGAAAACGGGAATCCAGATTAATTCGGGTCTGGATTCCCGCCCGCGCTACGCCAAAAGCTTCGGCGAGGCGAGCATTCGCGAGGATGACACTCGGTGAAATGGTGCCGATACCACGGGATTGCTTCGTCGCTCTTGGATCGCTCCTCGCAATGACGGACGCTTTTGGCGGGCTTCTTGACATCAAATTTAAAACAGATAGAATATAATTAGCAGTCTAAGAGGAAGAGTGCTAAAATAACTTACAGATTATATAAATACAGATGTACGGATGGAATCAAAATTGGATTTATCCGTATATCCGTAAATTATGCGCGAGCGTCAGAAACAAATTTTAAAAGCGGTTGTGAAAGAATATCAAAGAACGGGGCAGCCCGTGGCTTCGCAGAACGTGAGCGAAGAATATGAATTTGATTTCAGCCCCGCGACTGTTCGCGCCGAAATGCTGGCTTTGGATAAAGACGGTTTTTTGGAACAACCTTATACTTCGGCAGGACGTTTGCCCACGGACAAGGCTTTTCGTCTTTTTATAGATGAATGGGAAGAAGAAATCGGCCAACGCCAAAAAGAGGAAATATTTGAAGAATTGGAAAGAATTCACGAATTGGCTTTTAAGGAAACGGCGCAAATTTTGGCGGATTTTTCCCGCAGCCTTGGAATTTGCGGAATTTTTGATCCGGTGAAAGATTTTCACGAAGCGGGTTTCAAATGGCTGGCGGACGAGCCGGAATTTGGCGAAGGAAAAATCCGCGAAGTTCTGCGATGGCTCGATTCTTCGCCGGAAGAGGATTTTGAAAATTTGGTCCAAGAAATGGAAGACGAAGTTTCGGTTTTCATCGGCCGGGAAAATCCGATAAAGAATTTGCGCAATTGCAGTTTGATGATGGCAAGCTTTGAATTTGACGGACAAAGGGGAATATTCGGAATCTTGGGGCCAAAAAGGATGAATTATCGAAAGAATGAATTTATCTTGAAAGAAGCAAAGAAAAAAATAAATAGAAATTTCTAAATCCCAAATTATAATTTCCAATAAAATGTCTAATTCCTGAATTCTAAATTAAATCATTGGATATTATAAATTTTATTGGAAATTAGAAATTGCAATTTGGAAATTAAATAACTATGTCCGACGAACCAAAAAACGAAGATTTGAAATACGACGATGCCGGCGAGGACGGCGGATCAGGGTTGGATTTGAATAAAAGAATCAAAGCGCTCAAGGAAAAGCTGGAGCAGGCCAACAAGGAAAAACACGAATATTTGACCGGTTGGCAAAGGGCGCAAGCGGATTTCATCAATTACAAGCGCCGGCAGGAAAATATGATGGCCGAATGGATCAAAATTTCAAAAGAAGAAATAGTCGCCGATATTTTGCCGGTTTTGGACGCGCTTGAAACCAAAGGGAAGAAAGAACACGATGAAGGCTTGGCCAGTCTTGAAAAACAGCTTTTTTCTATTTTAAAAAGACACGGGCTTGAAGAAATAAAGGCGCTGGGCGAAAAATTCAATCCCCAATTTCACGAAGCGATTGAACAGGTTGAATCCAATAAAGGCGAGGGAATTATAGTTGAAGAATTGCAGAAAGGATATAAATTGTCGGGAAAAATTATAAGAAGTTCGAAGGTTAAAGTGAGCAAATAAAATATTTATAATTCCAATCTACAAATTTTATTCAAATGCTGCGAATATTTGCGGCATTTGCATGTCATTTGCAGATTGGTATTACTTGCATGTCAAAAATCATCGGAATAGATTTGGGAACATCAAACTCGGCGGCGGCGGTGGTGGAAGCGGGCAAACCCGTTTTGATTCCTTCAGCCGAAGGGACAACCGTTGGCGGAAAAGCTTTTCCTTCTTACGTGGCTTTCGCTAAAGACGGCCAGCTTTTGGTGGGTGAGCCGGCCAGACGCCAGGCCGTTACCAACCCGGAACGCACCATTCGGGCCATCAAGCGGAAAATGGGCGCGGATTACAAAATAAAAATTAACGATAAAGAATATACTCCCCAACAGATTTCCGCTTTCATTTTGCAAAAAATAAAAAGAGACGCCGAGGCATTCTTGGGCGATCGGGTGGAAAAAGCGGTGATCACCGTTCCGGCATATTTTAATGACGCGCAACGGCAAGCCACAAAAGACGCGGGAGCGATCGCTGGGCTTGAAGTCGTGCGCATCATCAACGAACCCACCGCGGCCGCATTGGCTTATGGACTCGATAAAGTCGGCAAAGAAGAAAAAATTCTGGTTTTCGATTTGGGCGGCGGAACGCTCGATGTGACAGTGATGGATTTTGGCGAAGGAGTTTTTGAAGTGATTTCGACTTCGGGCGACACCCAGCTTGGCGGAACGGACATGGATGAAATTTTGGCCGATTATGTGATGGAACAATTTAAAAACGAAACCGGCATTGATCTTAAAAAAGACAGCATGGCTTTAATTCGCGTGAAAGAAGCGGCGGAAAAAGCTAAAATCGAGCTTTCTTCAACTTTGGAAACGGAAATCAATTTGCCGTTCATTACGGCTGATGAAAACGGTCCCAAACACTTGCAGACAAAAATCACTCGCGCCAAATTTGAAGATTTAATTCGGCCGATTGTCAATAAATGCCGAGGTCCGCTTGAGCAGGCCTTGACTGACGCCAAGCTTGGCTCGCAAAATATCACCAGAATCATTATGGTTGGCGGTCCGACAAGGATGCCCATTATTCAAAAATTCGTTGAAGATTACGTGGGGAAAAAAATTGAACGCGGAGTCGACCCGATGGAATGCGTGGCTTGGGGGGCGGCGATTCAAGGCGCGGTTTTGGGCGGCGAAATGAAAGATGTTTTATTGCTTGATGTTACGCCTTTGACTCTGGGCATCGAAACTTTGGGCGGCGTTTCCACTCCCTTGATTGAAAGAAACACCACTATTCCAACTTCCAAATCGCAAATTTTTTCAACCGCTTCCGACAGCCAGCCGGCGGTGGAAATCCATGTTTTGCAGGGCGAGCGCCCCATGGCTCGCGATAATCGAACCTTGGGCAGATTCGTGCTTGACGGCCTCCCGCCGGCGCCCAGAGGCGTTCCGCAAGTTGAGGTGAGCTTTGATATCGACGCCAATGGAATTTTAACTGTGATGGCCAAAGACAAGGCGACCAATAAATCCCAACATATCACCATTAAGGACACTTCGGCGCTTTCCAAAGAGGATATAGAAAAAATGAAGCACGAAGCCGAATCGCACGCGGTTGAGGACCGTAAACAAAAAGAAATGATTGATTTGCGCAACCAAGCCGACACTCTGATTTACAGCGTCGAAAAAACTCTTCGCGATGCCGGAGATAAAGTCTCGGCGGATGTGAAAAAGTCCGTGGAAGATAAAGTGCGAGAACTCAAAAAAGTCAAAGACGGCGATGACGCGGATATAATCAAAAAAGCCCTGGACGAGCTTTCCGGAGAAATCCAGAAAGTCGGCAGCGAGCTCTACCGGCAGCAGCAGGCCAATGAAAAAGAAGTCAAGGAAGAGAAAGAAATAAACAAAGACAATGATGGCGCGATCAAAGGCCAATTTGAAGAAGGCGGCGAAAAGGATAAAAAGTAAGAGCGATTTTTTAGGCGATCTGCCCCGCGCAATGCGCGGGGCAGATCGCCTTTGTTTGTTTATAGAATGTTCTTTGTTATATAATTAAGGAAGCGCAATTTTATTTCACTTCAATGTCTAAGAAAAAAAATTTCAGAATAGCGGTTATTTCAGCTATCGCCGTATTTTCTTTTTTGAGCTGGTGGATTTTAAAAAATTCATTATGGAGCGACGGCGATTGGCTGGCGAGAATTCTGGCGCCGTTTGTTTCTTTTTTGATTTTGTCGGTTGCGGCGGGAATATTTTTTATTTCCGAGGCCGATAAAAGATGGCTGGCGGCGGTTCCGGCAATCATTTTTGTTTCTTTTCTTTTGGTTTTTGTCAATCAGTCTGTTTTTTTGCTTGATTGGGGGGCGTGGCTGGTGATTCTTCTTTCAGCGGGCTTTATGTCTCTTTCAATAATTTATTTGGACAAAGAAAAAAACTCCAGGATCAAATTATCTTTCAGTTCCGTTCTGCGTTCGGGATTGCGCTATATTTTTATGGCAATCGCGCTTTTAGCTTCGCTGGGATTTTATTATTCCCCTCCGGCCCAGACCGATATTGAACAGATCGTAATTCCTCGGAATTCTTTCGATAGAATAATAAACCCGATTTTAAAAAGCGCCGATTTTAATTTTTCCGGCAAATTATCGGCTATTTGGCCCAGCGCCAGCCCTTCTTACTTTTTTTCTTTTAACAACGATTCAGTTCAAATAAAGTTGATGGAATCGGAAAGAGAAAAAATAAACAGGGAAATCGGCGATAAAATTTATCAATCAGCCAATCAGATGATTAATAATTTGGGCCGGCCTTATAAAAAATTCTTTTCTTTGGGGCTGACTGTCAGCTTCTTTTTCGCGCTTAAAATTTTGCAGGTTTTGTTGATGTGGCTGGCGATTATTTTGTCTTTTGGAATATTCAAACTGCTTGAAAAGTCGGGAATTTTATCAATAAGAAATATTTCCGCTCAAAAAGAAACAGTGGAAATATAGGACGCCCTGCGGAATTATGAATAAATACGAATATTACCGATTTAATTTATCCGTATCATCCGTATGGATCTGTAAATCCGTAGGATTCTAATATGAGCAAAGATTATTATAAAATTTTGGGGTTGGCCAAAAGCGCTTCGCCCGATGAAATCAAACGGGCCTATCGCAAACTCGCCCAGGAATTTCATCCCGATAAAGGAGGCGATCCGGAAAAATTTAAAGAAATAAACGAAGCTTATCAGGTTCTGTCAAATCCGGATAAAAGAAGCCAATACGACAAATTCGGGGTCAATTTTGAACAAGCGAAAGCCGGCGGTGGTTTCCAAGGCTTTGAAGGATTCAGGGATTTTTCTTCTTTCGCCGACGCTTTTGATTTTTTCGGCGGAAGGCGGAAAAGCCAAAACCGCGATTTTGGTTTTGAAGATATTTTTGAAAATATTTTCACCGCGGGATCAAATGGATCTTTCGGCCGGGGCCAGGATATCGGCGCGGATATGGAAATTTCTTTGGAAGAGGCTTATCGGGGGGTCGAAAGAGAAATAAGTATTTATCGAAACGGAGTTTGCCGTGAGTGCGATGGAAGCGGGGCAAAATTCGGAAGCAAAATGAAAGATTGCGTCCAGTGCCGCGGAACCGGAAAAATAGAGCATAAGGGCGGCGGCGGATTTTTTAATTTCTCGCAAATCAGAATTTGTCCGGCTTGCCGAGGAAAGGGGAAAAAAGCGGAAAAAGAATGCGAGGCTTGCCGGGGCGAAGGCAGAGTAAAAGAACACAAAAAGCTGAAAATAAAAATTCCGCCCGGAATCCGCGACGGCCAAACCATCAGTCTGGTCGGCCAAGGCGAAGCGGGCGCGGCGGGGGAACAAACGGGGGATTTTTATATCAATATTCATGTCAATCCCGATTCCAGATTTATCCGTGAAGGAGACAATCTTTTATCTGAACTGCCGATTTCTTTTTCCCAGGCGGCTTTGGGCGACAAAGTGGAAATTCCAACGATGGATGGGTGGTTAAAACTAAAAATTCCCGAAGGAATTGAATCGGGAACCATGATCAGGCTCGAAGAAAAAGGGATGCCGCGTTTACACCGCCGAGGTTTTGGTGATATGATGATAAAAGTGAAAGTAAAAACGCCGAAGCGTCTTTCCAAAAAAGCCAAATATCTTTTGGAAAATCTCAAAAAAGAAATAGAATAATAATTTCGCCCATTCGGGCGCAAAAAGGAGGGTATGTTTTCATCCATACTGAACAGCATTAATTTTTCCAGTCCTTGGAATTGGGGGACTGTTTTGATTTTTGTTATTTTGGCTTTTTTTTATGGAATGTGGATGGGACGGAGCCGGATTATCGCTCTGACTTTGGGAATTTATTTTTCCTATATTTTAACCCAGGCGATTCCTTGGAAAGAACTGAAATTTTTGGGAGTAAAAAATCCTCCCGAGAGCATGGTCCAAATTTTTGTTTTTTTGGCTTTAATTTTGGGATTCTATTTTTTGATTCCATATTCGGGCTTACGCCATTCATTAAAACTTGGCAGTCGAGACAGGGCCGGTTGGTGGCAAATTTTGATCGCAAGCATTTTTCAGATAGGATTGGGGATTGAAGTGGCGATTAGTTTTTTATCAGCCAAGGTTTTGATTGATCTGAATCCTTTCGTCCGGACGATTTTTGTCGGCGAAACAGCCAAATTCATTTGGTTTCTATTGCCGATTCTGGCTTTAATGTTTCTGCGCTCGCCGAAGGGGCGCTATAATGTTGATTGAATGAATTTTTGGGTGCCATAAATGATGCTATAGCATCATTTATGGCACCCAACGTAACTATGAAAACAGGTCTGGCGGAAAATATTTTTCTGTCTATAGCCGAGATAATCAATTTGGTTAGTCTGTCTTTTTCCCGGGAAAGTTTATCATCTAAATTGCGGCAGATAGATTCTTATGAATTTAAAGAAAAATCTTTTAGCCGATATTTAAAAAGATATTCTGATTCCGGTTTGTTTGAATCCGGGGGCGGACCTAAAAAAGAATATCGATTAACCGAAAAGGGTTTAGCTAAACTAATCGGCATTAAATTTAAGAATTTATCGGTAAATAATGCTAAAAAATGGGATCACAATTGGCGCTTGATAATATTCGATGTTCCGGAGAAAACTAAATTTATAAGAGAAATTTTAAGAAGGAAATTAAAATACTGCTGTTTCTTTCATCTTCAAAAAAGTGTTTTTGTTTTCCCGTATGAATGCGAAAAAGAGATGCAAGGCTTGTGTGATTTTCTTCAAATAGAGGATTCTTTATTGGTTATAAAAACCGAATGTTTGGGTAAAAAAGAAGAAGAAATAAAAAAATTTTTCAATCTGTAATTTTCTGTGATTGATAAAGGGTGCCAAAAAGTATGCTATAGTATACTTTTTGGCACCACCAGTCATTTCATTTTTTAGCTCGCAGTTGGATTTGATCTTTTTTGAAAAATGGTGTAATATGAAATAAAGGAAAAATAGGCTTAATTTATCGTGCCGGCAGCTTTCTCTTTCGCCCCGCAGAAGCGGGGTTTTAGAAAGACGAGAGAGGTATAAATTATTTTATCTTTCTTTGTATTTTCGGCGATAATAAAAAAGTTAATCAAGCACCGGTAGCTCAGTCGGTAGAGCAGCTCCCTTTTAAGGAGACGGTCGTGGGTTCGATTCCCTCCCGGTGCACCAGAAAGGAAAAGTCAAAGAGTTTTGGTTCGCCTCGCTTCGCCTCGCTCGGCGACTAATTCGTATTCAATTTTGGGGGTAAAAACGAATTTACGATTTCGCAAAATATGGTTCGAGCCGATGTTTTTCAGAAATGTTGGCAATTCGGAAAGATTATCTGTCTGAACTAGATTAGCGGCTTGATTTAAGGATTTTACGAACTCACAAGCCGGTTCGAGCCAAGACAACCCTTTTGTTTCAAAATCGGTAATTTTCTCACTCAATGACATTTTTTGAGACAGCAAACTTTGTTTTTTGGCGGCGTATTCTTCTGTGGACAAAGCGTCAGCTAAATAGATGTCTAATAGCTTTTGAAGTTTTGCCTCAACCTGTGCTAACTGCTCTTTCAAAAGACCAACCTTGCCTTGTGCGTCTTGCAGAGCTTTATCTTGTTCGCTGTCCAACGCCGCCAAAACTTTCTCGGTGTCTTGGCTCGACAAAGAAACTTTTTGAAGATAAGAAGTGATTTGCTCGGTTAGCACTTCCTCGCGAAGATAATGCTTCTCTTGGCATAGACCTTTTTTCTTGGTGCAACGATAATAATTATGACCTTTCTGTTTTTCGGCAGTAATACTTGCTCCACACGAGGCACATTTTAAGAGGCCAAGAAAAGCAAAATCGTTTTTGTGTAATTCGTGAGCTCTCCCGCGCTTCGCCATCACTTCTTGACAGGAATCAAAAAGTTTCTTTGAGATTAACGGCTCGTGCTGTCCCTCGTGAATTTCCCCACCATATTTCATGAGTCCAATATAGAAAATATTTTGTAGAATACTTTGCACATTACTCAACGCTATCTCTTTACCAAGATTACCCCGCAAACCCTTTTCCTTGCACCAATTTGCGAGAGAGTGAAGCGTATATGCTCCAGTGGCGTACATTTCAAACAATTTCCTTACCTTAAGTGCTTTCTCATTATCAACATCAATACCACGCGTCTTGGCGTTGTTTAGATAACCCACTGGCGCCCAGCCGGGCCAAACGCCATTTCTGATTTTTTGTCGCAAGCCGCGCTTCACATTCTCTCGCAAATTATCTACAAAATATTTTGATTGACCGAACGCAATATTCAGCATAAAGAGTCCTTGTGGTGTCGCCTCAAACCAAAAGGTGGGGAATTTGAGGGACTTAATCAAGCCGCGATCCACGAAATGAATAATCTTTCCACCATCAACGCTATTTCTTGCCAATCTGTCGGGATGCCATGAGATTATTCCATCAGCTTTTCCTCTCTCAATCAATGACAACATTTCTGCGAATTTCATTCGCCCGGGTTCCGAAATCGTGAATTCGTTTTTACCCCCAAAATTGAATACGAATTAGTCGCCGAGCGAAGCGAGGCGAACCAAAACTCTTTGACTTTTCCTTTCTGGTGCAATATTCTTGAATTAGTCCGAACGCATTTTTCCAAAAAAATCCCCCGCGAAAATTCGGAAAGGCAGCGGAGCCGCACCGCTCAAAACCGCAAAAGAACCCGGAGAAAAACATCGGCTCGAACCATATTTTAATTTTGGGGGAAGAAAATTTTTTAATCATAAATCAATAATTATTAACTAATAATTTTATGGAACAACCAATAAATCAATTTGATACTACTGCTAAAAATAATCCAGTACTTCTCCCAATAATTATTTCTGTTATTTTGACTGCCATAATTGTTGGAGGCGGAATTTATTGGTGGGCGAATCAGAAACAATCAGAACTTAATAACGAAATTGTTTCTTTGCGTATCCAAGTTGATCAACTTAAGGGAACTTCTAGCGTAACTCCCACTCCAGCAACCTCTAATAATCAGAACGATGAACTTGTTAAGACAAAATTTGAATTGGCTATTTTGAATTTTTGGCAAGTTAGACAAGTTTTCCAAGACCCACAGAACAAAAATAAATTTTACTATGTGACCAATTTTGATGACGGCTCTGATATTTGGGTTTACGATTTGGCAAAGGACAAAACATACCGACAAGATGGGACTTTCAATTTCAACATCCCGGAAGGAAATACATTATTGCTCAGCCAGAAACTTGCTAAGTATCAGGAATTTAGAGGTGTAGGAATTTTGAGCAATAAATTTGTATTTGTCGAAACAAGTTCTGATAATTCTCCTGGTCCTTGTTTCTCTCCTTGGTTTTACTCAAACTTGGAATACATCGACCTCGGTATTTCCAAGCCAACCCGAAAACCGTTTACTTTGCCCGAAGACTTAAAGAGGACAGAAGAACAGCAAGCGACAGAATGTCAAAAAACTCTTTAGGAATTTGCTGCCAAAGAAAAACTTGAAATTGTCATTCGTGCGGCTTCGCCGCCTTTCCGGATTTTCGCGGGGGGACTTCCTCGCCGCCGCAGGCGGCGAAAGTGGTTCGGACTAATTCAAGTATTCTGCACCCCCTTTCGCCAATGCTTCAGAGTGGCGAGAAACTGATTTGGATTGATCTTAATTCTTCCGAACATTTGGCATTAAAATTATTTATCTTTTGGATTAAGCTTAAGTCAGAAGAAGATAATTTATCAAAATTTATGTCATCTAAAATTTTAACTTGGGAGGGTTCTGAATATCGAATAGAAAGAGATGATAATGATTTAGTTGTTGGAGCTTTTAAACGAGATAAAGATTTTTGGACACCAGTTTCTGGCAAATTGATTGCTACTTTGGAATTTGAAGGAATACCCGTAGATGATTTAGAAAGTAAATGATCCAATCCTGATTTTGATAAAACCGCTTCGGCGGTTTTATAGTTATCCACAACCGATGAGATGGACATGATCTTTCCTTCAAGCGTATAATAAAAAAGATGAATCCTACGAGAACGATATTATAAAGCCCGGATCTCTTTTTGGAGAACGGGTTTTTGTTCAATTTTTATTTGCGCAAGCGCAATGCAATGCCAATTTACGAATGGCATGCAAATGCCGCGAATAAATTCAGGATTTAAATTCGTATATTCGTAATAAATTCGTAATTTCGTAGGGATACGCGAAAGGGGGTGAAAATAAATGGTTCTTCAATCTTGGACAACAGTAACTTTAGGCGCTTTTCAGTCCGTTTGGGAAGGTTTTATCGGTTATCTGCCCAATATTTTGGGCGCGATAATCGTTTTGATAGTCGGCTGGGTGATCGCGGTCGGTTTGCAAAAATTGATCACGCAAATTTTGCGCGCTTTGAGAATCGATCCGGCTTTGGATAGAGCCGGCCTCGGAAAGTTTTTTGAAAGGGCTGGAATTAAGATGGACTTTGCCGGCTGGATTGGAACTTTCGTCAAGTGGTTTTTGATTTTCGTATTCTTGCTGGCCGTTGTTGATATTTTACAATTGCCGGCGGTTACGGATTTCTTAAGAAGCATCTTGGCTTATGTTCCCAATGTGATCGCGGCCGTATTGGTGTTGTTGGTAGCTGTTTGGCTGGCTAATATTTTAGGAAAAATCGTTCAAGCCAGTGTTTCGGTAACAAACATCAAGGCTTCGATATTTTTGGGCACGATAACTTCGTGGTCAATTTTGATATTTGGCATTTTCGCGGCTTTGATTCAGTTGGGAATCGCTCCGGGCCTTTTGCAGACGATTATAACCGGCCTTATCGCGATGATCGCGATTGCCGGCGGCTTGGCATTCGGTTTGGGCGGAAAAGATCAAGCGGGCGAAGCCGTGCGTTATTTGAGAAAGAAAATATTCGAATAGTCTGCGATTTTCAGACGAATGAATTCGTTTAAAAACCACCCCGCTTTGCGGGGTGGTTTTTTGGGTTTGAATTTTTATTTTGTTATTCCAGAATTTTTCCGATGGCTTGCTTGTTTCCCCTTAAATAGCTTTGGGCGTCCATTGCCTTGCCGTTTTGAGGTTGCAATGTTTTTATTATTAGGCTTCCTTTTCTTGTTTTGATACAGAGATTTTCTTTATCGTTTAGATAAATTTCACCCGTCTTATTGGCTGTGTCTTCGTCTATGGCTTTGGCGCTGATTATTTTTATAATTTTACCTTCGAGACGGGAAAAAGTTCCCGGCCAAGGGACAAAAGCTCGGATTTTTCTTTCGATTTGAGCGGCCGAATCGTTCCAGTCGATCAGACCGTCTTCTTTTTTGAGTATTTTTGCAAAGGTTGCTTTAGAATCATCTTGTTCTTGAAGCTTAATCTTTCCGTTAATCCAAAAGGGAATAACTTTAAGCAATAAATCCGCTCCGATTCCGGAAAGGATTTCGGCCAGTTCCGGAGCGGTGTAATCGAGCCGGTCAAGAATGAATTTTTCTTGGGCGAGAATCGGTCCGGCATCAACTTTGGATGCCATTTTCATAACAGTTACTCCCGCTTCTTTGTCGCCGTTTAGAATGGAATATTGAATCGGCGAAGCGCCGCGGTATTTTGGCAAAAGAGACGGATGGACATTAAGGCAACCGAATTTTGGCAAATCCAATATATTTTGGGGAAGAATTTTTCCGTAGGCGGCCAAAACCAAAAGATCAGGATTTATTTCTTTGGCGGTTTTTTCTATTTCCGCCAGGCTGTTTGGCTGAAAAACGGGAATACCCAAACTCTCGGCCTCTTTTTTTATAAGCGACTCGGATGGTTTCAGGCCTCGTCCTGATGATTTATCCGGGGCGGTAAGAACGGCGGCCGGCTTAAAATCGCTTTTTGCCAAAGTTTCCAAAATCGGCAAAGCAAATCGGGAAGCGCCAAGGAATAAAATTTTGGTAGGTAGATTAGACATTGATTTTTAGAGCTCAAATCTCGCTTCGCCAGCTTCCTTTCAAAAAACTTATTTTCCTCACGAATTACGAATTTAAAGCCAATTACGAATAGAATTTGAATTTATTCGTAATTGGAGCAAAATCCATTCGTAATCGGCGAGGAAAATATAAGAACGGGCTCGCTTATTGATTTTATCTGTAAATCTGTATCGATCTGTAGATCCGTAAGTTATATTATAATAGATTTTCGGGATCAATATCAATCTCCCAATCCGAAGGAACGAATTGAAGCAATAAATTTCGGGATTTTATCAAATCAATCGGCGGGAGAAATTGAGGATTTTTAAATTTGAATTTTATGATAATATTCCAAGCATATTTGCCTCTTTCTTTTGAAATGAAAGCGGGCAAGGCGGGATTGATTTCAATATCGGGATTTTTATTGATTCCGGAAAGTTTCGCTTGGAGAATTTTCGCTTCCTGTCCGGCTTTTTGGGGATTTTTGTGGCGAAAAGTCAGTTTGGCTATTTGGGAAAAAGGGGGGTAGCCTAAAATCCGCCTAGTTTCAATTTCTTCTTTGAAAAATGATTTCCAATCGTTTTGGATGATTTGTTTAAACAGCGGGCTGTCGGGATTATATGTTTGGATGATTGATTTTTTGGTCAGGATTATTAAATTCGCGAGGATTTGGAATGTTCTTTCGCCAGCCTGAAAATCAGGAAGATGCAAAATTGTATCGGCGGAAATAGCGGCCGAAATTTGGATATCGGCCCGAAGCAATTCTTCCATCCAAGAAATAAAGGCCGGAGTGGCAATCAAAATATCCGATTTCTTTTCCACAAAATCGGATATTATTTTTTTCTGTTTGGTTGGCGTTTCCGCCGTGTCATTATCCAATCTTGAAATTCTGGCCGGACCAAAAAATCTTTTTGCTTCAATTTCCACTTTTTGGCTTCCCGATCCCACTGTTTTTAAGCGATCACTCTTGCACTTTGGGCAAGATTCGGGAGTCTTTTGAGTGAATCCGCAATGATGGCAGAACAAAGAAGGCTTGCCGTTAAGCAAATGATAAGAAAGAGGCAAATCGCAATTTTGGCATTTGGCCACAAATCCGCAATCGCGGCAAAGAATAAAATTGGCGGCTCCCCGGCGATTGATGAAAAAAACCGCTTGTTTTTCTTGTTTGAGCGTTTCTTTGATGTTTTTTTGGAGCGATCGGCTGAAGATGGAGAAATTTTCTTCTTTGATTTCCCGGCGCATATCCGCTATTTCAATTTGGCTTTCTTCGGCTTTTTTCGCGGAGTCATTTTTTTGTCCAAAAAAAAATCTCGATCTCACGGAAGGAATTTTGTTTTCAACCGAAAAATCCGCTTTAAAAATCTCCGCGAGCTTGGCCGCGGCGTCAGCGGCGTTATAATGGGGGAACATATCCCAAGATTTATGGCTCGGATGAAATTCGTCTTTGACTTTTACTTTTTTTAAATTGCTAAACGGCAAGAAGACCGCTGAACGCGTTCCGATGACTGTTTGGGCGGCGCCGTTTTTTACTTCCCGCCAAATTTCATCAAACTGTTTTTTTCTCAAGCCCGAATGCCATAAAGTCGCGCCTTTATATGTTTCGGCCAGTTTTTGGGCTTGTTCAACGGTAGGAACAAGTATTAATTTCTGTTCATTATTTTGTTTTTCGCCATTGGTTATTCGCGATTGGCTATTTGCCGCGCTTGGCAACATCATTTTTAAGAAAAGTCCGGGCGGGGCGAAATAATAATGTCCCAGCCAAATCGCCAATTCCAGTTGCTCTTTGGTCAAAACCGATTCGGGGCAGATTATTTTGGAAGCGCCGCGCATTTCAAAATCAGCTTTTTTTATTTCTGTTTTGGCGTCCGAAACAGGCCGCGATTCCAAAACGATCCCTGTTTCTTTCCGCCGGCCCAAAGGGATTTCAATCAGCGATCCTGGAGGCAGGCTGTCGCCAAAAAAATAGCTCAAAACTTGAGGTTGAGCCATTGGAATTCTTGTCGCGGCAATAACATCAAGAATATACATTGTAATTTCTAAATTCTGTTTTTGAATAAATAATTAACCCCTTGCGCTATCGTGATGATAGCTGTTCCCAAAAAATGCATAAACAAATCATCAACTGTGTCTGTGCCGGGACCGATGCGTTGGGAGGCATAAATCATATCTTGGATATATTCGGCTAATTCGTAAAAGACGGCTGCCGAAAGGGAGAATGAGAAAGCCAGCGCGAACAGCCATAAGGCATTCGCCTTTATTTTACCACAGCGGTTGAGAGCTTGGGCAATTGAAAAGAAAAAGAGCGCTGCCGCGATTCCTCCCAAAAAGTGCGAGAATCGGTCATACCAAAGAATTTTAGGATAAAGCCGCAAAATGTTTCCGAAAGAATCGGCATAAACAAGCATTGCGGCGGCAAAGAAGGCCGGCCCCAATTTCAATAAGCAATCCTTTCTTTTGAAAAGAAAAGAGATAATTTTTCCTCCGGCTATGATTTCCAAATTGATAAAAATCAATGTCGGCCAGCCGTAATCCGCGGTGTAATCCAAAATTTCCGCCGCGTTGAGCAGCTCAAAAAGAATCAGTCCGATAAGCAAAGAGAATCCGGCTTTCCAAAAGAATTTGTCCATAAAAAAAGTACGGGCTTTGATTATTGATTTTAACACCGCCCGTGCTAAAATTTCAATATGAAGAAAAGAATCTTTATCGCGGCCAATCTGCCCGAAAAAATAAAGAAGAAGCTGATTTTATGGCAGGAGAAATATGATTTTTTGCCTGTCCGTTGGACCAAAGAAAACAGTTTGCGTTTAACGCTGGTTTTTATCGGTTACGCGGATGACGACCAAGTTGTGGCGGCGGCAAGAGCAATGAGGAAAACGGCTCAAAACGGCGCGCCTTTTAACATAAAATTCAAAAAAATCATCTACGGTCCGCCTGAAAAATCGGCTAAGATTCCGCGCATGATCTGGCTGTCGGGAGAACCGAATCAACAACTTGCGGATTTGAAACATAACTTGGAAGACAGCCTTCTTTCGGTTAATTCGGGATTCAATAAACCCGAAACAAAAAAATTTATTCCGCATATCACGCTGGCCAGAACAAAAATGGAGCGCTGGAGAGATCTTGAAAATCCGCCGCTGATTGATGAAATTTTTGAGGCGGAAGCGCCGGTGGAAAGCATCGAACTTGTGCAAAGCAATCTGGCGCGGGACGGAGCCCAATACGCGGTTTTGGAATCGGCGGAATTATTATCCTATTGACCAGCCAAAAAGATAAAATTTTCTCGCTGCGGAACTCGCTCCCCTTCAATTTTATGAAAAATGTGTCAAAATCAGATATAAATCGAAAGAGAAAAAACTCTAATCCCAATATACTTCAATCAATAAAATTGAAGGGAACTCAAACATTCCAAGCGGGAATCCAGAAAATTAAGATAAAATCTGGATTCCGGCTCTGCCTGCTGGCAGGCCGGAATGACAATAAGCGAGTTTCGTAATTTAAAGGAATTAGTGAATAATTATATTCTCGGAGTTCGAATTAACGATCTCCCAAAAGAAGAAGTCCTTCAAAAAATAGAAGGGTTTTTAAGCGATGGCAAACAGCATTATGTTGTTTTGCCTTATGCGGAATTTTTGGTAAAAGCAAAAGAAGATTTTGAATTCAAAGAAATATTGAACAGGGCCGATTTATGTTTGGCGGAAGGTTTTGGCGTTATTTTTGGTTCAAGAATTTTGGGTCAACCCATAAAAAACAGAATTATGGGCGTGGATTTGGTAAAAGCGATTACGGATCGTTTCGGCCAAAAAAGAAAAATATTTTTCTTTGGAGCGAAAGAAGGCGCGGCTAAAAAAGCGGCCGAAAATTTGGGCCGGGAATTAAACATAGAAACGCTTGGCGGATTCATTGATGATAGCCGGGCAATCCAAAAGATAAATCTGTCGGGCGCGGAAATTTTATTTGTCGGACTTGGCATGCCAAAACAGGAGCGTTGGATCGCGCGAAATTTGCCGCAACTGCCGCGGGTCAAAATAGCGATTGGGATCGGCGGAGCGTTTGATTTTATTTCCGGCCGGGTGGAACGGGCGCCCAAATGGATGCAAAAAGCGGGCTTTGAATGGCTCTGGCGATTGATCATCCAGCCATGGAGAATCAGAAGAATTTACAGGTCGGTGGCGGTTTTTTTATGGTTGATAATCGGCGAAAAGATCAGCCGAAGGCTCAAGAAGTGAATCTTTGGAGCAACTCTTTTAATTTGATATGAAAATGTTAAGATGAATCTATGAAAATCCATTTTATCGGCATCGGCGGGATCGGCACTTCGGCTTTGGCGCAATATTATCTGGCCAAAGGTTTTTCGATTAGCGGATCGGACGCGGTTGAAAACGAGACGATAGAATATTTAAGAAAATTGGGCGCAAAAATTCCCCCCGGCCCTCCTTTAAAAAGGGGTAAAGGAGAGGGCGGGCATAACGCTGAAAATGTGCCGGCTGACGCGAATTTGGTCATTTATAACGCCGCAATTGGCGAAGATAATCCAGAACTGAAGAGAGCCAGAGAATTGAAAATAGAAACGAAGCTCTACGCCGAAGCGCTTGGCGAATTGACCAAGCAAATGAAAACCATCGCGGTTTCGGGCATGCACGGCAAAAGCACAACGACGGCGATGATTGGTTTGATTATGGAAAAAGTCGGTTTTGATCCCACGGTAATTGTGGGATCAAAAGTCCGCGAATGGGGTGAAAGCAACTTCCGGTTCGGCAAGAGCGAATGGCTGGTGATTGAAGCGGACGAATACAACGCCTCGTTTCTGAACTATAGGCCGCAAATTATTGTTTTAACGAATATCGAAGAAGAGCATTTGGACACTTACAAAGATTTGGATGATATAATAAATACATTTGGGGAGTATATAAGTCATTTGGGTGAAGACGGGATGTTAATATATAATGGGGAAGACGAAAATATTGATAAAGCAATTTCTAAAAAAATCCCAAATCCCAAATTACAAAAAATACAATTCAATTCTAAAATCACGATTCCAAATTTGAATTTAAAGCTTCTCGGCAAGCACAATTTGATGAACGCGTATGCCGCAATCAGCGCGGCCAGAGCCATTGGAATTTCTGATGAAATTTCAATTGAGACTCTCAATGGGTTTTCGGGCATTTGGCGGAGAATGGAATATCGCGGCCAATTCAACGGCGCCAAAATTTACGATGATTACGCTCATCATCCCACAGAGATTAAAGCAACATTGGAAGGATTGAGAGAAATCCTAATAAGTCATTGCGAGGAGTCCAAAGGACGACGAAGCTCTCTTTCGCTGAAAGCTACGGAAGAGCAAGGCAATCCCGCGGATGGCAATAATAACTCGGACTCGCCGCGCCCCCTTGGGGCTCGCGATGACAAATGTCATCTTTGGTGCGTTTTTCAGCCTCATCAGTATGATCGAATTCGCAAATTATTTGACCGATTTATTTCCGCTTTTGACGCGGCCGATAAAACCATAATTTTACCCATCTATAGCGTGGCCGGCCGCGAATCGGAAGAAGCCAAACAAAAAGTCAGCTCGGAAAAATTGGTCAAAGCGATAAACGAGGCGTACAAAAGCGCAAGCGGAGAAACAATTTATATTGATTCTTTTGAAAAAACGGCCGAATATTTGAAAAATAATTTAAAACAAGGCGATATTGCGGTTATTATGGGCGCGGGCGACGTGTATAGGATGACGAATCAGTTAATCAGTTAATCAGTTTGTTAGTTTATTAGTTTAAAACCAAAAAACTGAACAACTGAATAACTGACCCGGCGACTTATCCACAGATTTTGGCATTTGCATTTTGGAAATTGATGGTATACTCAACATAACTGATACAAAATTACGGGTTAGGGAGAGTTTCTCTTCTGCTAGGGAGAAGCAAAATCCCGCCAAGAAACAAAATTCCCCCGAAAGGGGATTTTTGTTTTGTTTTTTATCAATGTTCAGCTTTTTTTGAGAACTTGATTATGGTATAATCGCAGAGAAAAGAAATGCGAGAATTTAAAATGCGAATTTCATTCGAATTATGCGAATGGACGATGATCAGTTAAATTTGCCTGGCGGAAAATCCGGAACCGAAGCGGTTTTTACGGCCTCAATTTTGATTTTCGGTTTGATTTTTAGCGGACTGGTTGTTTATTTCGTAAATAAACCGCAGTTGGCGAGCGAAGAAGGCAATTTTTTCAAAAGAGAAAGCGAAAGATATGATAATAAGGCAAGATTTGAATTTTACATTCAGCCAATTGAACCGGCCGAGCTTCCATTAAGTCCGGATAATCGCAAACTGATAGAAATAGACATTAAAACCCAGCAGATGAAGATTTTTGAAAACAATAATGTTTTGGGAGAATTCCCTGTTTCCACCGGCAAAAATTCCACTCCCACCAAAAGAGGAAATTTTTCGGTAATCAGCAAATATCCGATGGGTTACGGAGGATCGGGAGGAGATATTTGGGCGATGCCTTTTTTTATGGGTGTTTATAAAGCCGGCGGGCAGGAAAACGGAATTCACGAACTGCCGTTTATAAACGGCTACAGAGAATCAAGCCGGAGTTTAGGACGAAGATTGTCTCACGGTTGCATCAGATTGGGAATCGGTCCGGCGGAGAAAATTTACAACTGGGCGGAGATAGGGACGGAAGTTATAATAAAATAATTTCCAAATCCCAATTTTCAATCCATTCTTAATTTTGATTTACTGCGAATCAAAATTCAGAAATTTGAGCATTGAATATTTGAGAATTAGAAATTTTATTGGAAATTGTAATTTGTAATTTGGGAATTAATCGAAGTTTTTTTACCAACGCAACCAATGTTTAGAAAAATAATCATATTTACTTCTTTGTTGATATTGGCTTGTTCGGTTTCCGCTCAAGACGCCGGAGTGGCTTTTTATGCCGATTCGGATTTGCCCATGATTTTGCCGCGGTCAACTTGGGACAACTCGCCAAGCCTTAACGCTTTGTTGCAGTGGCTGCCCGATAATAATCTTTCTCCTTCCGATTGGCAGCCGGTGGAAAGAATTGTCGTTCACTACACGGCTACTCCTAATAATGATCCGGTTTCGGCCATAGCGCGCATTCAGAGCATCTATCGTTTTCACGCCGTGACCAATGGCTGGGGCGATATCGGTTATAATTATTTGATTGATCAGCAGGGAAGAATTTACGAGGGGAGATTCGGCGGAAACGGAGTTCGCGCCGCGCACGCTTATAACAGCAAACAAAAAAATAATTACAACTACGGAACAATCGGCATTTCTTTTTTGGGCATTTACGACGCGGTTGATATCAATCCGGCAATGTATGAATCGGCCAGCCGCTTGGTTGGCTGGCTTTCGGCAACCAACAATCTTGATCCTCTTGATCTGAATAAAAAATCTTTAATTTGGAATTCCGATCAACTGGCTTTCGTTTCCAACTTTTCCGGGCCGGTTGTTTTGGGCCACGCGGATATAGATAAAGTTAAAACCGATCCCGGAATTGTCAGTTTGAATAAAATCAGGCAAAGCGCCGCCGTTTATAAAGAAAAATATAAAAACTATATTTATAAATCTTCCGATTCGCCCAGGGTCTATAAAATTTCTTCGGGCAACCGCCAGGCTTTTGAAACCGTGGGTGATTACGCCGCTTCGGGCGGATCTTATTCTCTGCTGGCGCCGGTGAGCCAAAATCAGCTCAATCTTTTCTCCGAATCGAGATTTTTGCGCTATGCCGACGGTTCGCTCTTAAGAGCCGCCGGGCAAAGTTCGGTTTATTTGGTTGAAAGCGGAAAACTTCGAACTTTCAATGTTTCCGCCAAGGAATTCGCGCAGCTCGGATTTAATTTTGATTTAGTCAGGGAAGTTGATCCCAATGAGTTGAAAAAATATTCTTTGGGAGCAGAGATAAAATTCGCTTCCTCGAGCCGCTTGATAACCGATGGCAATAAAGTTTATTTGACCGAAAAAGGAAAAAAGCGTTGGGTAACTTCGGGGGGGCTGTTTAAAATTTTAGGATACAAGTGGTCAAAAGTTTCCAAAATCAATTCGGCGGAAATTTTATCTTTTTTGGACGGCGACCCGGTTTTATATCCCGATAAAACTCTCATTCGCGAGAAAAACAGCCCCGCGGTTTATTTGATCAAAGGCGGAAAAAAATATGAATTTGTTTCGGCTCAATCTTTTGAACAGATGGGATATAAATGGAATAAAATAATCGTCGGAGAAAATAATGAGTTGTTGGTCTACGCTTATGGCGGAATCGCCAAGCATGCCGATGGCGTTTTGTTGCGAGCGAGCGACAGCCCGAATGTTTATTTGGTGAAAAACGGGGATCTTGAATCGATTGACGGAGCGACTTTCAAAAAAAGAAAATATTCTTGGTCAAAAGTGATTGTTATTTCGCCTGCCGATTTTCAAAAAATCTATCGGCCGGAATCCATTTCTGTCGCGTCCCCAAGCCCAACTCCGATTCCGTCTATCGCGCCCAGCCAGTCTCCGGCAGTTTCGGCAATTCCCAGCCCAACTCCTGTTTTTTCCGCAACGCCTTCGCCAAGCCCTGCCTCGCAAATAGGAAGCCTTCGCGTGGGATTGGGACAGGTTCAGAAAAGTCCGATTGAATTTACGGCCGGTACGGATTTTGACGTTCTGGATAAAAAGGGAAATATCGTTGTTTCCAAAAAAGCGGGTGAAAAATATTCTTACGCGTTTTCCGATCCGACCCAAGTTTTTGTAAAAATAAAACCCAAGTCCGAACAAGGAGCGGTGGAAATAATTTCTTATGAAGATCATCCGGCTTGGAAACCGAGCCTTAATTATAATCAATTCCGCGGCGGCGTTGAAGCGATTTATTCGGCTAAAAGCGGCGCGGTTTGGTTGGTAAATGAAATCGCCTTGGAGGATTATCTAAAAGGCATATCGGAAGTGGTGGAAGGAGATCCGCTTGAACATATAAAGACAATGATGGTGGCTTCGCGCACTTACGCTTATCAGTATTTGATCAAGGGCGGAAAATACGGAACGGATGAAGTTTTTCATATAAAAAACACTTCCGCCGATCAGCTTTATAAAGGATATTCGCGAGAAATTTTAGCGCCCACCATTGCCCAATCGGTCAACGCGACTAAAGGCGAAATAATTTTATATCAAAACGAGCCGATCGTCTCGGCTTATTCTTCGGGCGCTTCGGAAATTTTGGAAAAAGGAACGCGCGCGGGTTGTTCGGTTTGGAGCGCGAAATTTTGCGAACCGCCATACGCGTATTTGTCCGGCGGAGTGAAAGACCCCGCCGGCACTCAATATACCCAGCCCTCATGCGGCGGAGCCAATCACTGCGTGGGGCTTTCGGCGGCCGGTTCTCGACAAATGGCAAGAAGCGGAAAAACTTACAAAGAAATTTTGACGCATTATTATTTGGGAATAGAGGTCAGAAAGGTATATTAAAAATAATTTCCAAATTGCAATTTCTAATTTCTAAACTGTTCCTAATTTTGAGCTTAAGGTCAAAATTAGGAAATATTAGACATTTAAGGGTTGAAAATTTTATTGGAAATTATAATTTGTAATTTGGGAATTAAAAAGTGTCTCTGCTTATCTTAACAACGCTTTTTCTTCTATTTGCGTCTGCTGTAGCTTCTCTTGTTTTAAAAGCAAAGAACGGCTGGTTTTTTGTTCTCTCAACTTTTATCATCTCTGTTTCTATCGCGACTTTTATTTTGACCGGTTTGGGAATTTTCAACGCGATGACGGCCGGAAATTATTTTTTGGCTGTTTTGTTTTTGCTGATTTTATCGATTGTTTGGATGTTTTGGCGCAAAAAAGAAATATTTGAAGCGGCAAATGATTTAAAAAATTATATCAAGGGACTTGGGCCGATCCGCGTCTCAATCGCAGTTTTATTATTGGCCATTTTATTATTTTGGGGAGCCAGGCTTGCCGCCACTCCCATTTGGGATTACGACTCAATCGCGTATCACTTGCCTTTTACGGCTAATTTTATTCAGGAAGAATCGGCACGGGAAATTTATTTTTCCGCCCTTTCGGGGCCGATCGGCTATTATCCTTCCGGTTTTGAAATTTTGGCGGCCCATTTTTTGATTTTTTTCAAAGCCGATTCTTTGCTTAACGCTCTAAACTTGATTTTTGCGGCTTTGACTTTTTTAGCCTTCTTTTTGATCGGACGTGAATTAAAAGCGGCTAAATTTGTTTCTTTGGCGGCAGCATTGGCTTTTGCTTCCATGCCTTTGTTTTTGAGCCAAATCGGCACTCTGAAAATTGATATATTTTTCACGCTTGTTTTTGGCGCGTTGATTTTGTTTTTGATCAGATATGTCAAAGAAAATAAATTCGCCGATGCTTTGATGTTTGGCTTGTGTTCCGGTTTGATGCTTGGATCAAGATATTTGGCGGTTCCATATTTGACTTTGCCGTGGGTGGTGTTTTTGATTTCTCCCCTCCTTTGCAAAAGGAGGGTTGGGGAGGATTTTAAAAATAGCTTACATTATAAAATCCCTCCTAACCTCCCTTTTTTAAAGGGAGGAAAAACAATAAATTTCTTGACGGCTATTTTTTCCGCCTTTCTCATCGGCGGCTATTGGTATGCCCGCAATTGGATATTAACGGGAAATCCTATTTTTCCGACCGAAGTTTCCCTTTTTGACAAGCAAATTTTTGAAGGACTTGGGGCGAGTTTTTCCAGTGGCATATTTGCCACCTCAATTTTGGATAATGTAAAAACTTGGCAGGGAATCAAATTGCTCGATCATTATTTTGTCCAAACCGGATTGGTTTTGTTTGCCACTTTTTGGGCGATCGTTTTTTTGCCTTTGGTTTTTTGGCGATCATCTTCAACTTCCTTTTTGTCATTCCCGCGAAAGCGGGGATCCAGACTCAAAAAAAATCTGGATCCCCGCCTGCGCGGGGATGACAATTTTTTATTAATATTTTTATCGGGCCTGCTTTTGTTTTTTAGCTTTTTGTTCTATATTTATCTTTATGTCAAAGCTCCTTACACCTTCATTCATTTTGACCAAAATATCCGCTATTCTATGCCGGCTTTGTTTTTGGGCTTGGCGGTTGTATTATTGGTTTCGGGCGCGCTCAAATCAAAATGGTTTAATTTGGGGGCGATTTTGGTTCTTTTATTGATTTCGGGGTTCAATGTTTGGCTCTTTATCAAATATCCGCAACCAAATTTCACTTTCGGGTCTGATTTAAAAGAATTCGGCAAAAGGGATGTTTTTTATCTTAATCTGCAAAATGTCTATACGGGCTTTTGGCCGGTGATTGAAACTATGGGATATTTGGATGGAATCGCTCCCAAGGACGCTAAAATCGGCTACAGCGGCTTTCATTTCCATTATCCGCTATTTGGGCCGGATTTGGCCCGCCGGGTGGATTATATTGCTGTAAACAAATGTTTTAAATGCGATTATCTTGATTATAAAAAAGAAGAAGGGAATATTTTTGTTCGGCCGGATTTTGATTCTTGGCTTGCCAACTTGCGCCGTTATCAAAAAGAATATTATATTTTTTACCCCCAAGGCGGTTATCCGGAATACGAGTGGAAATGGCTGGCGGATAATCCAAAGATGTTTGAGTTGCTCTATAGGGTGGAGGATGCGTATTTGTATAAAATAAAACCATGATACGAACCTACGAAATTTATGCCAACCTACGAACCGCGAACGGGAATCCAGACATTCAATGTCCGGGATCTCGACATTGAATGTCTGGATTCATTAATTTATTGTTAGCATAAGATTCGTATGTTCGTATCATAATTATGCCCAAAGTCTTTATCATCATCGTAAACTTCAATGGCTGGCCGGATACGTTGGAGTGTTTAGGGTCTTTGGAAAAAGTTGATTACGATAATTTTGAAGTTGTTTTGATTGATAATGCATCAACCGAAAAACCGCCGCTCTATTCTGTCATTCCGGGCTTGACCCGGAATCTAAAAGTCCGGCAAATTTATAATGATTTTAATCTTGGTTTTGCGGGGGCGAACAATCAAGGGATTAAAATGGCGCAAGGCTGCGGCGCTGATTATATCCTTTTGCTTAACAACGACACGACAGTCGAGCCGGATTTTTTGAACAAATTGGTTGAAGCCGCGCAGTCTGATGATAAAATTGGAATTATCGGGCCATATATTTATTATTATGATGATCCTGCCAAGATCCAGTTCGCCGGAGGAAAAATAAACTGGTCAAAAACGAGGGGAGAGCACATACTACAACTAAACTCGGATGTCATTCCCGCGAAAGCGGGAATCCAGATTAATTCTGGATTAAATTCGGATCTGGATTCCCGCTTTCGCGGGAATGACAGACCCGTCTCCTACATCACCGGCTGCGCTTTGATGACTAAGCGCGAGGTTGTTGAAAAAATCGGGCCCTTAAGCGAAGATTATTTTCTTTATTATGAAGACACCGACTGGTGCCAGCGCGCCAAAAATGCCGGCTACAAATGTGCCATTGTTCCGGAATCAAAAATTTACCACAAGCAATCCAAAAGCGCCGGCGAATTTTCCTATCCCTATATTTATTACCATTCCCGCAATGGTTTGATCTTTGGCTGGAAATTCGGTCCCAAAATTATTGTGGCGATTTTAAGCGTTTGGATCTTTTTAAAACAAATCATCAAATATCTGACAGGCTATAAACGCGCCTGGGCTCGTCCCGTGATGAAAGGCGTGGTTGATTTCTGGAAAAGGAAGAGAGGGAAGCTGGAAGGGTATTATTGACATAATGATAAGGAAAGTATATGCTAATAGAATTCGCCTTAGCCCTTTTCAATTTAAAAACACTCAAAAATCAAGGAGCAGAAAATGAAAGCTCTGAAACTGCATTTAAAAAAAGCCGATGACTTGGTTGGTAATCTTGTCAATAAAAAAGCTGTTCGGCGGTATGCTTCTATTTTCATGGGTCTTTTTCTGGTAATATGCGCAATAGTTATCGCCGTGTTATCAATAAAAAGCAATCAGAATTTTTGGAGGCTTCCGCTTTCTTATGAAATTTCGATGCCTCAATTTACAGGGAGGATCAAACCCCAAAGTCAAATTCATCCGGGAACATTCACGGTTGAAGTTGACTTTTCTGAAACGAGTAAGTGGGGAGACGACGGATTGATGTCATACGGTGTTGGCAGTAATGCAGTGAATGACAAAAATGGCTATGCTATTTGGAGTTCAGGAGTTGTTATTGAGGCATGGAGGCCTGATCCGAAGACGGCTGGAGTTTACGAATATGCTGTTAAATTTATTCCCAGTCGTTTTCCGAGTGACTATAATATCAAAAAGGTATCGCTTAATCGCGGAAGATTAAGAGTTGATTCGGCTTTTGATGAAGATGACGTGTTAACTCAAATTGTATTAAATATCTTTTTTGGGGGCTTCTCGTTTTATTTTTTAATTTACGGCCTATCGCTTATCGCTAAAAATTTGAAAAGAAGATCAATCGCACCTGCTCAAACATGAGCAGGTGCTTTTTTATGCATGCGAATGAATGCTCTGGAAAAATGGCGAAAAAAATTTTATAATGAAGAAGAATTTTCCCCCTCTTAGAATAAGAGGGGGTTAGGGGGAGTTAATTCATTTAATTTTTAAATGTTATAACCCCTCCCAACCTCCCCTTATATAAGGGGAGGAGTTTTATGCTTATAGGCATTGACGCTCACAGCTTGGAAAAAAACAGAACCGGAGTCGGCCGGGTGCTTTTTAATTTGGTAAAGGTCTGGTCTGCCGACTACCGGCTGCCGACTACCGCTAGATTCGTCCTCTATTTCAAAGACGAAATTCCGGCGGATATGCCCAAGGCCCAAAATTTTGAATTCAAATTGCTCGGCGTCAAAAGCACGGCTAAATTTATTCATTGGGATTTGGCGCGGGCGGCCAAAAAAGACAAAGTTGATGTTTTGTTTTGCCCGGGATACGTGGCGCCGATATGCTATAAAGGAAAAATTGCTTTAACGCTGCACGATATAATTTATGAGGCCCATCCGGAATGGTTCCATTGGCAAAGCTGGGCGGATAAAATTTTGCTCAAGTGGGTTTCCAAAAAATCGGCTCAAAAGGCGAGTGTGATTTTTGCTTGTTCGGAACATACAAAACGGGAAATTAAAAAATATTTCAAAGTGCCGGATGAGAAAATCGTGGTGGCGGAGCTGGCGGTGGATGAGGAGCTAAAAAACGCCGATTCAAACGCGAATGAAACGCAAATAAAACGACTTGGTATTTTAAATAAATTCGCTTTTTTTGCCGGGTCGATTTTTGACCGCCGGCATTTGCCCGAAGTTATCGGCGCTTTTTCTCGTTTGGCCGAGGAAAAGCAAGATTTGCAGTTTTTGATCAGCGGCAAAGACAATACCGATAAAAAGAACATTGATTCTTTGATTGATTCGGCCAACGAAGATTTAAAAAGAAAAGCGATTTTGCGGGTTGATTTTGTGGGCGATTCCGATTTAAAATTAATGTATGGCGCTTGCGCGTTTTTTATTTACCTTTCCGATTACGAGGGTTTCGGTTTGCCGCCGCTTGAAGCGATGAGTTTGGGAGCGCCCGTGATCACCAGCGATTTGACTTCGCTCAAAGAGGTGGCCGGGAACGCCGTGTTGCTTGTAAAAAATAATTCAGACGAGGAAGAAATTTATCAGGCGATGAAAAGAATGGCCGAGGATAATATATTGCGTGAAGATTTGATTCGGAAAGGTTACGAACAGGAAAAGAAATTTTCTTGGGAAAAATGCGCGAAGATAGTGTTGGAAGCAATGATAAAAGCGTAGGGTCTTGCTAAAACTGTGTCATTGCGAGGATCCCGATAGCAATCGGGATCCAAAGCAATCCCGTGATATAATCACAAATATGTTTAATCTTTCCTCGAGATTGCTTCGTTATTTCGACCGAAGCGGTCTCATTCCTCGCAATGACGAAAACCGACATAATTAGAAAATATATCACTCCTTTTTCTCTTGTTTTCGCTTTGGAAATTGCGGTTGTTTTTTTGACGGCTATGGGGCTGTTGCCAAGGGAATCCGTTTTGTTTGTCACCGGAATTTTGGTATTTTTTGTTTTATTCAGTGAGCCTCTGGACGCTTTAAAAATGGTTGTTGCTTCTATTCCTCTTTATGTTGCTTTGCCCGTTTCGGAATCTTTTGACCATATGGCCAATTGGCGGATAATCGTTTTGGTTTTGTTTCTGAATATTTTTTGGAAGCGGAAGGAAGAATTTATTCAAGATTTTAAAAATTTTATCGCCAAAAGAACAATTTGGTTTTATCTTTTGGGATCATTCGCGGGCTTATCCATACTTTCGGTTTTTATCGCTTCAAGCAAAACAATGGCCCTGAAAGAATTGGCGTTTTTGATTAATATTTTTTTGCTTTTCATTGTTGCCTTAAAGTTGATTTCCGACAAAAAATCATTGATTGAAATTTGGAAATCAGCGGCGCTGGGAGGATCGATGGTTATTTTTGTTTCAATCATTCAATTTATTTCCGTGCTTTTCGTTCCTCTTTCGGTTTTTTGGAATTTTTGGGTGAATAAAGCAATTCCGGTTTTTTACGGCGGGGAACTCGCGAGCTTGCTTTCTTATTCCAATACTTGGTTTGCTTACTATGCCCAAAATCCGCCGACTTTGCGTCTTTTTTCCGTTTTCCCCGATTCGCATTCTTTGGCGATGTTTTCGGTATTGTTAGTTCCGATTTATCTGGTTCTTGTTTTTTTGAGCAAAAGGAAAAGCGCCAAAATAATTTATTGGGCGGCGGCGGTTTTTTGTTTGTTCAGCATCGTTTTTTCCGGTTCGCGCGGCGCCTGGGTGAGCGTTTTACCCGTAATGATATTGGCTGTTTTGTTGTTTTGGCGGGGATTTAACAGAGAATTTCTCAAAAAATCTTTTGCCGCTTTTTTTATTTTTATTTTCGCTTTTATCGCTTATTCGGGCTATCCTTTTTTTCTTTACAAATTCCAGTCTTGGCAGGGAATCGGCGAAGGCGCCGGAAATTTCAAAATAGCTTTATTTGAACGGGCCAAATCCATATCTGATTTTTGGGAAATTTCCAATAAAGGCCGTTTGGAAATTTGGCGCTTGACCTTTGAATCCATCGGCCGGCGCCCCATTCTGGGAGTCGGTTTGGGCAATTATGTCGATGTTTTGCGAGAAGACGCCAGTGTCGCCAAAAAAGGAGCTTCCGCCCATAGCCTTTATTTGGATTTTGCTTCGGAAATCGGCATTTTTGGCGCCTTGATTTTACTTGCTATTTTTGGCTTTATACTTTATGATGCCTGGCTGGTTTTTGAGCATTCAAAAGAGAATTATTTAAGGCTTTTTGGCTTATTTTTCGCGCTTTACTTCATTTGGATTTTGGTTTATAGTTTATTTGACGTGGTGCTCCTTAATGATAAGGCGTTTTTATTGTTTATGGCTGTTCTGGGAACATTGTATGGAGCCAAGGAATTAACAAAGACAAATAGATAATTTTATAATTTTTAATTTTATCCCCCCGCGCCCTTCGATAAACTCGGGGCTTGGGAGGACAAGTAATTTTTAAATAATTTTTAATTCTTTAATTTTTAAACATTAAGAAATTAGAGAATTATTTACAAAATTAAAAATTCAAAAATTAAAAATTTTTGAATTTGTGGATAAAAAAGTTTCAATCAATCTTCTTCTTTTTAAACCCGAATTTTATTTAAAACCGTGCCTGGAATCGGTATTGGCCCAAAGTTTTCAAGATTTTGAATTGCTGGTGATTGATAATGATTCGCAAGACGGCACGGCGCGAAAAGCGAAAGAAATTTTGGAATCGCAAAATGATTTAACCGACTGGCGCGTTGTGGAAAACAAAGAAAATCTTGGTTTCGCGGCCGGTCATAATCGGGGAATAGAGATGGCCAAGGGAGAGATTGTAATTTTGTTAAATCAAGATATCATTCTTGATAGGGATTACATAAAAAATACCGTCGAAGTTTTTAGGGGTGATGAAAAAATCGGTTCTGTCCAGGGAAAGCTTTTGCGCTTGAGAGTTGATGGAGAAAAATTGCAAAAAACGGAATTTATAGATAACGTGGGTTTGATTATTTTGAAAAACAGGAGGATCATCGCGGCCGGACAAGGCCAAAAAGACGGGGGACAATTTGAGAAAAGGGAAGAAATTTTCGGAGTTGATGGAGCCGTGCCGGTTTTCCGCAAGAGCGCGTTGGAAGATATTAAATTGCCTGTCCGCATTCGCTCTCAAAAAGCTTCGGCGGGCGTTCAGAATTATGGCCAAATTAAAGATTTGGATAATTCTGGCGAATATTTCGACGAAGATTTTTTTATGTACAAGGAAGATGTTGATCTGGCCTGGCGGATGCGTTTGGCCGGTTGGAAATCGTTTTACGAGCCAAAAGCTGTCGCCTGGCACGCCAGAACAGCCGGAGACAGCGCCGCTGTCAATTATTTCGCGATAATAAGGGAAAGATTGAAAATAAATAAATTCGGAAAATATCACGCTTTCAAAAATCAGCGCTTGATGCAGATAAAAAATGAACAGTTTTGGCCGCTCTTGAAACATCTTCTCTTTTTCTTGCCAAAAGAAATCGGCGCTTGGGCGTACGTTTTGGTTTTTGAAAGATTTACCTGGAAAGCCATCAAGGAATTGTTTCAGCTTGCGCCGAGAGCCTGGGAAAAAAGAAAAATCATAATGGCGAAAAAGAGAATTTCCGCGAAAGAGATTGAGAGATGGTTTGCATAGAACCCTACGGAATTACAGATTAGTACGGATATTACAGATTTAATTTCCTTTAAATTACCAGCAGGCAGAGCCGGAATCCAGATTTTATCTTAATTTTCTGGATTCCCGCTTGGGGCGGGAATGACAAATCGGGTGTTTCGTAATTCAAGGTAATTCTATTTGTATCATCCGTAAAGATTCGTAATTCCGCAGGATGTTAATGTCTGACGAAAACACAAACAAAGAAGATTATTCCGACGAAGATATAGTTTCGGAATTCTCAAGCAAAAAACCTTCAATGGCCAGGAGGGTGTTTTTCAAGCTGTGGATGTTTTTGCTGATTTCCGCTTTTTTGGTTTCAGGGGGAGCTTTGGTTTATAAAACAGGTTTCACTTATTCCCAAGTTTGGACGAACGGCGAAGATATCAGCGGTCTTTTGCCGCTTTCCGAATCCACTCCCCAGCCGGACGCGAATCGTTTGAACGTGCTTTTGCTCGGGCTTAGGGGCGAAGACGATCCCAACGGCGGACTTTTAACCGATTCGTTGATTCTTTTGAGCATCGATCTGAAAAATAAGAAAGCGGCCATGATTTCAATACCTCGGGATCTCTATATCAAGATGCCGGGCGAAGAAAAAAAAGAAAAAATCAATTTCGCCCACGCTTTGGGCTATCAGAAAAAAGGATCGGCCGGCGGACTTTTCTTCAGCAAAGTGGCTATTTCAAAAATAACCGGTCTTTATATCGATTATGCCGTTTCAATTGATCACGAGGCCTTTAGAGAGATAGTTGATATTTTGGGCGGAATAGACATAACTCTTGAAAGACCATTTCGCGAAGATTCCCAATTTTCAAAAGAAATGATTATAGACTTGCCGGCCGGAGAAAACCATTTGAACGGCACGACGACTCTTTATTTCGTTCGTTCCCGATTTTCAACCAGTGACTTTGACAGGGCCAAACGCCAGCAGCAGGTGCTGGTAGCGGTAAAGGAAAAAGCATTTTCTTTGGGAGTTTTGGCCAATCCGGTAAAGATTTTTCAGATTCTTGATTCGTTGGGAAAAAACGTGAGAACCGATATGCCGATTTCGAAAGTGGCCGAACTCGTTTCTTTGGTCAGCGGATTTGAAAACAGAGATATAAAGCATAAAGTTTTTGACACGACTCCCGAAGGTTTTCTTTATGATTCAAAAACGGAAAGCGGAGCTTATATTCTTTTGCCGGTGGGAGATGAATTTTCTAAAATCCAAGAATATTGCCGAAATATTTTCAAATGATTTCGATTATCGTCACACATTATAAATCTCCGATGCTTAAGCTTTGCTTGGAATCGGTCAGAAAAGCGGTTAGGGGTTTGGAACGCGAAGTCTTTGTCATAGATTGCGAAGCGCAAGAAGAGACGGAAGAATTTATCGCGTCTGATTTTCCGGAAGTGAAATATTTTGCTTTCAGGAAAAATGTCGGTTACGCGAAACTGGTGAATCACGGAATAAAAAACAGCAAAGGAGACTTTATTTTGGCTCTTAATTCGGACATGGTTTTGACGGAAGAAAGTATTTCGCGAATGGTCGCTTTTATGAAACAAAATTTCCGAGTCGGCATGCTCGGACCGCGACTCATCGGCCTTAACGGTTTAACCCAAGATTCTTGTTTCCGTTTTTACCGTCCCGAAACAATCATCTATCGGCGAACTTGGCTGGGAAAAACAAAAAGCGGCAAAAAAGAATTGGGCAGGTTTTTAATGAATGATTTTGACCACCGGCAAAATCGGCAAGTTGATTGGCTTCAGGGGGCGGCCATGATGATTAGGAGAAAAGCTTTGGAAGAAGTGGGGCTTATGGATGAAAGATTCTTTTTGTTTTTTGAAGATACCGATTGGTGTCGGCGTTTTCACGAAAAAAATTGGCAGGTGGTTTATTTTCCGGAAGCGAAAATGTACCATTGCCACGGTCAGGTTAGCAAAAAGAAAGGAGGAATTTCAGACCTTCTTTTTAACAAGTACACTTGGATCCATATTTCAAGCGCCATAAAATACTTTTGGAAATACAGATAAATATAATGCGAACCTGCGAATCTTATGCTAACAATAAATTAACGAATCCAGACATTCAATGTCCGGGATCTCGACATTGAATGTCTGGATTCCCGTTCGCGGTTAGTGGGTTGGCATAAAGTTCGCATTTGTTCGTATTGTGATCATGAACAATTATTTCAAACGTTTTTCTTCTTTAATTCTGATGATCGTTTTGGCCGGCGGAATATTCGGCGCCGGATTTTGGTACGGAAAAAATTCAATCCCTTCGGTTGAAAAAATCAGCGGGGTTCTCAATCCTTTGGAAGGGCAGCCCGCGGGCGCGGATTTTTCTTTGTTTTGGGACGCTTGGAAAGAGGTCCAAGAAAAATTCGTCAACAGAAATAATTTGGATCCGCAAAAAATGGTTTACGGGGCGATTTCCGGCATGCTTTCGGCGCTGGATGATCCTTATACCGTTTTTATGACGCCCAAGGAAAACGAGGAATTCTCCGAATCGATGCAGGGAAATTTTCAGGGCATTGGCGCCGAAATTGGCTTGCGCAAAGGATTGATAACGGTAATTTCTCCTTTGGAAAATTCTCCGGCCAAGGCCGCCGGTCTTATGCCCGGGGACATGATTTTGAAAATAGACGAGAAGTCAACTGAAGGCCTTTTGGTTGAAGAGGCGGTGAGTCTTATCAGGGGAGAAAAAGGAACGGAAGTAAAATTGACGATCGCCAGAAGTTCTTTGGTTTCTTCAAAAGAAATAAAAATCATCAGGGATGTGATTAACATCCCCATAGTTACGCTCGAAACCAAAGAAATCAACGGCAAGAAAATCGCCTATGTTTCCTTGAGCCAATTTACGGAAAACTCGGTTTCGGAATTCAAAAAGACTTCGCAAAAAATATCGGCTTCCGATTTTGACGGAATGATTCTTGATTTGAGAAACAATCCGGGCGGTTATTTGGAGTCTTCGGTTGAGATTGCCGGCCAATTTTTGGAAAAAGGAAAATTGGTAGTTTCTGAAGATTACGGGGATGGAAAAAAGAAAGAACATTTTAGCGAAGGCGGACAGCAGCTTTCTTCGTTGCCTTTGGTTGTTTTGATTAACGGAGGTTCGGCTTCGGCTTCGGAAATTCTGGCCGGAGCGTTGCGCGATCAATTGGGAACAAGATTGGCGGGCGAAAAAAGTTTTGGCAAGGGATCGGTTCAAGAACTGGAACAAATGAAAAACGGCACTTCGCTCAAAATTACCGTTGCCAAATGGCTCACTCCTTCAGGACATTCGATTATGGATGACGGTTTGGAACCGGATGAGAAGGTTTCTTTCAATCAAGAAGACATAGACGAAGGCCGCGATCCGCAATTGGATAAAGCGTTGGAGATGTTAAAATAGATTAATTCTTCCCTCGCTCGCAGAAAATTTGCGATCTATTTGAATTTTATTCTTGTTTTGCTATAATATCACTAAGTAAAAGTAAATCATTAATACCGCAAAATTTATGAAAGTCATTCTCCTGAAAGATATCCAAAAGATCGGGCAGAAAGATCAAATTAAAGATGTTTCCGACGGTTACGCCAGAAATTTCTTGATTCCGGAAGGTTTGGCCAAACCGGCCACCGAATCGGCGCTCAAGCAGCTGGAAATCCAAAAAGCGATCGCCGCCAAAGAAGCGGAAGAGGAATTGAAACAGGCCGAAGAAACGGTTGGCACTCTTGACGGACAAGAAGTTGAAATTGCCGCCAAAACCGACGATTCGGGAAAACTTTACGGAGCGATAACTCCGGCTAAGATCGCCAAAAAACTTAAAGATTTGGGTTTTGTCGTCAAAAAAGAGCAGATAAAGTTGGAAGAAAAAGCGATCAAAGAAGCCGGTGAGCACGAAATTACGGTGGAAATGGATCATGGCTTGGAAGCGAAAATAAAACTTGTTGTTTTGGAAGAAAAAAAAGAGGAAGAAGCGGAAATTTAGAACCTTGCCAAATTACGAATTCTTCATTGCAAATATTGCTAATAAATGTGAATTCGTAAATTGGTATAATTAGTGATAAATTTGTAATTTAGTGAGGTGTCCAGGGAGCTTGGTTTAGAAACTTGAATTTAGAATTTTTGCCTCCGCTAAATTCAGGCTTTTAGGCGGGTTTGTTTTTTATGGCCAAATATATTTTTGTGGCAGGCGGTGTTATGTCAGGCGTGGGAAAAGGAATCGCCACGGCTTCGATCGCCAAGATAATTCAGGCGCGCGGTTTTAAGGTCACGGCCTTGAAAATCGATCCTTATGTTAATGTTGACGCGGGAACCATGAACCCCACCGAACACGGTGAGGTTTTTGTTTTGGATGAAGGAACGGAATGCGATCAGGATATGGGCAACTATGAGCGATTTCTCGATATTTCAATTCCGGCGATCAATTATATGACCACCGGCAGCGTTTATGAAGCGGTGATTCATCGCGAAAGAAACTTGGGCTATAACGGCAAGTGTGTGGAAGTCGTGCCCCATATTCCCTTAGAGGTGATTGACCGGATTGAAAAAGCCGGCAAAAAAGCGAAAGCGGATTTTGTGATGATTGAAATCGGGGGAACGGTGGGGGAATATCAAAACGTTCTTTTTTTGGAAGCTGCCAGAATGTTAAAGCTCAAAAAACCGAGCGATGTGCTTTTCATTTTGGTGAGTTATCTGCCGATTCCTTCAAAGATCGGCGAGATGAAAACAAAACCCACCCAATACGCCGTGCGAACTTTGAATTCCGCCGGCATTCAGCCCGATATCATTATCGCCCGTTCCAGCGCCGCTCTTGATGAAAAGAGAAAAGAAAAAATCGCCGTCAACTGCAATATGCGCAAGGAAGACGTTATTTCCGCGCCCGATATAGAAAGCGTTTATGAAGTGCCGATCAATTTCGAAAAAGATTTATTAAGCGGCATTATTCTCAAGAAGCTTTGCTCCCGAGCCAAAGGAACGGACTTGAAAGAATGGAAAGAATTTGTCAAAACCGTAAAATCCGATTTGCCGGCGGTTAGAATCGGCATTATTGGCAAGTATTTCAGCACGGGGGATTTTGTGCTTTCTGATGCTTATATCTCGGTGATTGAAGCGGTTAAACACGCTGCCTTTGCCAACAAACGCAAGGCGGCGATTGATTGGTTAAACGCGGAGGATTATGAAAATGATCCCAAAAAACTTAATGGTTTAAAACAATATGCCGGCATTATTGTTCCGGGGGGATTTGGCGAGAGAGGGATAGAAGGAAAAATCAAAACGATTGAATTTTGCCGCAAGAATAAAATTCCGTATTTCGGGCTTTGCTACGGAATGCAGCTGTTGGCGCTTGAGTTTGCCAGAAACGTTTGCGGTTTAAAAGACGCCCATACCACGGAAATAAATCGCGAGACCAAGAATCCGGTGATTGATATTATGCCGGAACAAAAAAAGAATCTTGCCGACAAAAATTATGGCGCCTCAATGCGCTTGGGCGCCTATCCGGCCGCGTTGACCGAAGGAACTCTCGCTTTTGACGCTTATAAAAATCATTTAATTTCCGAACGCCATCGCCATCGCTGGGAAGTGAATCCGGAATATATTGAATTGCTTCAAAAGAAAGGGCTTGTATTTTCAGGCAAATCTCCGGACGGCCGCCTGATGGAAATCGCGGAGCTTCCCAAAGAAAAACACCCGTTCTTTTTGGGTGTGCAATTCCATCCGGAATTTAAGTCCACTCCGTTAAATCCTCATCCGTTGTTTAAGGAATTTATCAAAGCGGCGATTTTTAATTAAGAATCCCTATCGGCGGAAATTTTACTTTTTTGCCCTTTTGGCTTGACAGACACAAATTTTGGATATATAATATTAAATTGGTTCATTTTATTATGATTTGTGATTGGCTGTAGCCAAAAGACGCTTTTTAGTGGCTTTTTCTGGCTATAGCCAATAATGACTTAGCCCCTAATCGCGGGTAGCGAAAAAATTTGGCAAATAGCCAAAGGAGGAAATTATGGGTCAGGTGAACGAATTGAAAGATTTTACCCGCGGGCAGCTTGATGCTGCTCTGATGAAAATCGGCCAAGATGCCGGGATGGGTACGGCAGATGGCATCCGTGCCTTTCTGTCAGGTGAGCTGGTAATTTCCAGGCCTTCTTACTCTTGGCGCGGACAGGATGGCATGATTTATTTATCTGTCACTTCCGATGGCGCGACTGGCGCACAGTGGATCAAGCGGCTTAAGAAAAAAGGATTCCGGATCGGCGACTATGCCAAGCAGGTGCTCTGTTCGCCGGACTTCAAGCCGACCAGCGGCGTAACATACGAAATAGCCGTCCTCAAGGGAATGCTTTTTGAGGACAATAATCGGATCACATTGAAAATTCGCGCCGAGGCCGAAAAAAGAGGTTGGACCAAGCCCAATGCCGAAATTACCTGTTTAATCCGGGAAAAGTTCTCGGATGAAGAAATGGAATCTATGGGTCTTTGGCGGATAGTGGTCATGCACGAACCCATCAAAGATTCCGATGGCGTTCCGATTCTCCTGGGCGCGAGTCGGTGCTTAGGACTAAGATTCTTTAAACTTTTATCCTTGAATCTTTGTCCTTTGAAACCGAAAAAAATTATACCTCGCATGGAAATCATGCGAGGTATTTCTTTTTGTGTGGTAGAATGAAATAGGTAGTAGGATTGAGCGAGCGACCATGGTTTCCCGCCTCCGAAACCAGTATCCATGCATTCAGAATATTTCCAACCAAGGTTTGAAATAGCGCGGTGCATGCAGAAACTTCAAAAAATGAAGCTACTTGGCGCGAAATATTAGGGCATTTAAGATGCCAAATCAGATACAGCCCAAAGAGCAATCAATGGGCAGTGGCAAGGAAGATATTTCGTGCGATCCGATGGCGATCCGAATCTCCTGGGCGCGAACCGTGACGATGACGGCCAGTGGCTCAACGCTTACTACGACGTTCCTGGCTACAGGTGGTATCGCGACAATGGCTTTGCGTTCGTCGCCTCGCAACTCACTTCATTTCTCTCTCGGCAGTTTGCCAGGAGAGTTTTGTTTTAAAAGTTGTCCGTTCCAGCCGCCCAGCATTTTCCCTATTTCAGTCAGTTTTTCCGAGAGCGCTATATATTTTTTGTTATCGAGAGATTTTGTTTCCCAAAGAATCATTAGAAATATTTTTAGGGTATCGGTTTTTCTGATCGCCAACCGGACATAGGGCAATTTTTCTTCCTGTTTTAAAAATATTGCGATTGAGATTGCTTCAATAATTTCCGCCAGCAGGTTATCGATTTTTTGCCCCAAAGTGTAGCGATGCGGTTTGGGAAGAGTTTGAAAATATTCATACCATAATATGTAAAAAGTCTTAATTTTCTGAAGCAGAGATGGAAGCGTTGGGGGGGGGCTTTAAGAGGTTAGAATTTTGATTATGAAAATTCGATTGGCTCATAGTTTTGAAAAAATTATTGGCGTTGAAAACTTATTGGAGGCGTGGAAAGAATTTTCGCGCGGCAAACGAAATAAAAAAGATGTTTGCGAATTCTCGCTTAATTTGATGGATAATATTTTTTCACTCCATCGCGATCTTTTCAATCATAGCTATAAACACGGCTGTTATCAAGCGTTTAAAATCAATGATCCAAAACCCAGGGATATTCACAAGGCAAGCGTTCGCGATCGGCTTTTGCACCACGCTATTTATAGGATTTTATATCCTTTTTTCGCCAAAACATTCATCGCTGATTCCTATTCTTGTCAAATCGGCAAGGGAACTCATCGGGCGCTGAACCGCTTTCGCGAATTTTCCCGGATCGTCGGCAAAAATAATATGCGGACAGGATGGGTCCTGAAAGGCGATGTCAAGAAATTTTTTGCCAGCATAGATCAAGAAATTCTGCTTGGAATTTTGAAGCAATATATTCCGGATGAAAATACTATTTGGCTTTTGGAGCGGGTAGTAAAAAGTTTTTCGAGTATAGCTCCAAATAAGGGACTGCCACTGGGGAATTTAACCAGTCAGCTTTTTGTCAATATTTATATGAATAAATTTGACCAATTTATTAAGCACAAGTTAAAGATTAAATATTATATTCGTTATGCCGATGACTTTGTGATATTTTATCAAAATCGCGGCTGGCTGGAAAAGAAAATTCCGATCATTACCGAGTTTTTATCGATGGATCTTCAATTAAAATTGCATCCCGATAAAGTTTTTATAAAATCATTGTATTCCGGCGTGGATTTCCTGGGCTGGGTGCATTTTCCGGATCATCGAGTATTGCGGACGACGACCAAGAAACGAATGATGCGAAGATTGCGGGAAAACGAATCTGAAGCTGCTTTAAATTCTTATCTGGGATTATTAAAACACGGAAATGCTCATAAGATAGCGGAAGAGGTAATGGGGATGGCGATTTCCATTTAAGTAAAAACACCCCATCTCTGGAGTGTTTTTGCCAGTTGTTCTATAATTATTTTGCCGCAACCACATTCACGACTTTCTTGGCCACTTTCGAGCCGTTGAATTTCCGGAAAGTCTTGGTGGTGAATTTAACGATGCCGTCGGCAATCGAGTAGAGGGTGTTGTCTTTTCCTTCTCGAACGTTTTTGCCGGCTTCGATTTTTGTTCCGCGCTGGCGGACAATAATGCTGCCGATTTTGGCTTTTTCTCCGGCAAAAAGTTTAACGCCTAAATATTTCGGTTGCGAGTCGCGGCCTAAACTGGTAGACCCCGCCGCTTTGGTATGCGCCATAAATCATGTTAACATTTTATCATGTTAACATTTTAGCATTGGAATTCTTAAATTTCTAAATCCTGTCAACATGCCAATATGCCAAAATGTTAATATGTTAAAATGCTAATATGTTAACATGTTAATATGACTAATCTTATCATAATACCCCTTCAATGTCAACATTCAATCAATCGCCAATAGGGGAGTGGCTCAAGGCCAATCAAGGCGATATAGCCATTATAATCGGCTTTATTTTAATTGCCTTAATCTCATTCGGCGCGGGGCGCTTAACCGCTCCCGAGACCGTCAGAAATCCGATTATGATTGAGGATTTAACGGCTTTTCCCGCGAATCAAATTGAAGGAGAAAAAGCGTCTATTGGCAATTTGGAGGAACCCTTCAGGAGCGAAAAAGGGATGTTTGTGGCAAGTAAGTCCGGAAAGAAATATCATTGGCCTTGGTGTTCATATGCCAAAAGCATCAAAGAATCCAATCAGGTTTGGTTTGAGTCCGAATCCCAAGCCAAATCCGCCGGATATTCTCCCTGCGCTTGCATCGCCAACTCCGCTCCGGCGGGGTATGCGGCGAAATAATTTGGGGATAATCCGTTTGCCCGCAAAGCGGTTTTACTATATAATTCAAGCGTAATCGGTTTCCAAAATTTATGCGAGCAATCGGAAACAAAACTAAAAAAATGACGATTGAAGATTTGGCGGCAATGACCCAAAGAGGGTTTGTTGAAATAAAAAAGAATATGGCCACCAAGGAAGATTTGGCCAGTATGGAAAAAAGATTAAAAACGGATATTACCGATCTCAAAAAGCAGCTTAGCGCCATTCTTTCCGCCCTCGATAAAACCGCCAAAGACTATTTGGATTATTCCGAAGAAAAAATCATGCGTGACGCCGAAATCGCCCGTCTTAAAAAGTGGGTTCAACAAATCGCCAAAGAAGTCGGAGTGAAGCTGGAGTAACCTCCACCTCCCCTTAGCTAAGGGGAGGTGCCTCCGCAGTAGCGGGGGCGACGGGGTAATTAATTCAGGATTACCTCCCCCAACCCATCCTCAAAGAAGAGGGGAGGAATGCGGATCCATCCCTCCTTTTCTAAAGGAGGTGCCAGGCCGTTCAGGTCTGAGAGCCCTCCCATTCAGGGTCTGAGACCCTTCAGGGTCGAATGACAGGCTCGAATGAGGCGGAGGATTTTAGAAATAGTTTTCCTTAAATTCCTCAATATCCAAAGATTCTTTACCTATCCCGAATTAACCCAATGCTTTGGTTCAAATACCAAAGCCGCTTTGATCAAATTCCAAAAACAACAAAACATCACCCCGGCCGAGGGATATTTTAGAACGATAACGAGGGGAGTGGTGAATGGGAGGTAGGGAGAGTAAAAATTTGTATCAGGTATAATAAAAAGCCGCTGCGCAATGTTTCGCGCAACGGCTTGGTTTTTTGATGACTCGCTCATTTGAGCAGAGTCATTTTTTTGGTTTGTAGAATTTTGCCTTCTTGCCGAAGAATACAAAAGTAATTTCCGGCGGAAAGGCTGCGGGCGTTCCAAACGATTGAGTGCCGGCCCGCCGATTTGAAACCTTCGGCGAGCGTGACGATTTTCTGTCCGGAAATATTATAAATTTCAATCGCGATATTTCCGGCTTTTGCCAGAGTGAAATCAATCGTGGTGGAAGGATTGAATGGGTTGGGATAATTCGCCAGCGAAGAAAATTCCGCCGGTATTTCTTCAGAAACGGAGGTTTGGGTTCTTCTTGTTATTTCGACTCGAAATATTTTTTTATTTTGGTTATCCGAAAATATCTTATTTCCGGCAACCGCTCTAAACTCGGCTCCTTCGATCTGAAATTCATGAATTATCCCCGTATTCGCATTTCGGGCGAAAGGAATTATTAGAAAAATCTGCACAACGCTTTCATTTGGCAGAGAAGTTGATTCATTAAATTGGACGTTGAAAAAATTCCCATTTTTTGAGACAAATGCTTCTTTGATTCGGCCGGAAGGATAGAGGACTGAAAAAGTTCTTAGATCCTCATTTCCCCGATAAAGAATTTTTATTCCCATAATCTCAAACGGCGCCGATTCGCTCGGGCCGCGAGAAGAGAAGCAAACCGGAAGATAAATGCATTCTCCTTGTTCGCATATTCTTAACGCCGGCGAATCTTTCGGCGTCCAGACCGCCGGCCAAAAACCGCCGGGAATTTCTTCTTCAATCAGAATCTGCGGCTTGCCGAAAGCAAGCCCGGCGGCCAAGAAACAGGCCGTGAAAACAGCGATAAATTTTACCATTGCCATTTCCTTTCCCAAAATGTTTGCGTTTGTATTTTTTTGTTAAGATTCTATCTATTTTTGAGTATCTTATATTATATCATATAAAACATGGCAGTGTCAATATGTGAGGAACAAAACAAAAAACGAGGGCCGAAGCCTCGTTTTTAAAAAAATTATAGTTTTATTCTTTTGATTTCGCCTTTTCTTTTTTCACCGAAAAAGTTTTATATTCTTTATCGAGTTTTTTCGCTTTCTCTATTTTTTGTTGAACCTCGCGGGGGAGCTGCTTGGAAAATTTTTTCAATTTTGTTTCATCGACTTTCAAGATATTTTCCCAGATGCCCAAAGGAAAGAGAACTCCTTTCAAAGTTTCACTGTCATATTTGAAACGTTGGATAACCGATCGGGCGATATAGCCATCGTCCGAGAAAAGCCGCTCGTAATTTTCTTGGTCCATAAACTTTGCCAAATCCGCTTTTATCTCATCCAGCCTTTCTTCTTTCTTTTCCACTTCTTCTTTGCCGCTCATATATTCCCCGATAAGAGCTTTAACATCCTGATCGTTAAAAAAGATTTTTTGCTCGGCGAATTTATGGCGGAAGAGCGGGCAATATTTTTGGTATTCGCACCAGTCGCAAAGAACATTGGGGCGCGGGCTGAATTTTTCCTCTTTTTGGGCTTTGGCGATTTGGTCAAAAGTCTGCAGAACGTTTTCTTTGACTTCTTCCACTTTTTCGGGGGAGCGGAGGCTTGATAATTTTTCGCCGTGCTTGAGGTAATAAAGGCTCACCTTCACCGGCCGTTTTTCTTCGATCAATTTCGGCCAGCGGGCCGCGATGCCCATATGATAGATGGAAAGTTGAAGATCATTCTCCACGTTCTCTTGCGAGGGCATTTTTTTTGTTGTTTTGTAATCAATCACTTCAAAAAGATTTTCTTCCGTTTTATCGATGCGATCGATTTTTCCCGTGATGAGATGATACTCGTTTCCGATTTGGAAGGGGACTTCAAAGGGTGTCTCAAGCGCCACCACATTGAATTGGCCGGGATAATTTTTGGCGTAATAATCCTTGAGCATTTTGACACCCTGGGCAAAGGCCGTGCCGGCTTCGCGTTCGTTTTGATATGACGAAGGATTCCAGTTGTCGGCAAAAAATTTCAGGAGTTCTTCTTCGGTTGGAATCAAGAGCCCCGGCTCATGGAGCATTTTTAAAGTTTTGTGAATCAATGTTCCAAAAAGCGCTTCTGTTGATTTGGCGGTTCTGATTTTATCCAGATACTGAAGTTTGAATTTCAGCGGGCACCTTTTGAATGTTTCAAGGCCGGAATATGAGACGCGCATAAGCGTTTATTAATATGTTTTGATTTTATCATACCATCAGGTTTGAAAAAAAGTAAATTATTATTTTTTATTATTTCCGCTGAAAGCGGGAATTGAGCTGCTTTGGAAGAAGAGGGTAGGGAAGTCGCAGCTTTAAATCAAATGAATTCATAAAATAAAGACGCTTATGCTTTACGAATATTTTTCCTTAAAATTGACAAAAATATTGCAAAAACTATCTATCAAGGTTTTGTCAAGGCGATTCACAGACTGTGGATAACTCTAAAGGGGAGGGTCGCGAAACGTTCCACGGAATGTCGCACAAGATTCCTTTTGCGACATAGCTTTGGGAGCGAAACCTTGTGTTTAAGCCAAATAAGCTGTCTTTGCTCTTATTTTCTTCTTGGCCACTCACCTACCCGCAACAAAAGAAAAAAATGAGCCAAAATAAAAAATATTTTTTATTTCTCCTCTTTCTTTATCATCTTTCATCTTGTTTTGTTTCAAGGTGCGCCAAAAAAATTAAAATTTTGGCAAATTCCCCCTGCTATGTTTCAACCCGTGAAAAGGTTTGTGGCAAATTAAGGTTTTTTATAAAAATCCAAAAGTTGATTTTTTATTGAATTAGAAAGTTTGGATATGTTAGAATGCTTTTAGACAACCAAACAGGGCTTGGAGGACATTTAAAAGCGAAGATTTTAGCAAAGTCCGGAGGAGGTTGCCGATAGATCTTTCAAAAATCAGAATATATTATGTCGCACAATATAGAGACATAAAAAATGATGCGAAAATAAAGAAAAGGAGGATTTTGAGAATGTTAAAGAAAAGGCTAAGCGCGCCCGTCAGAAAAATTATTTTGTTTGCGGCGGTGCTGTCGGTAATGTTTTGTTTAGTTTGCTTTCTTTCTATTATGATCCAATTTTTTTCCAAATCAGGAATTGAATTAGACATAATGTTCAAAGGCATCAAACTTGTGATTATTTCTCTTCTCTTATTTCTTTTCTCTTTCGCCTTTTATAAGATTACGGAATTTAAAAAGTAATTTTTTCCAATCCTTTATTTTCTTTATTTTGGCAATAAAAAAACCTCTTCTTTAAAAAAGAAGAGGTTTTTAATGTCGTTTAAAAAATTTAAGGCAGATAAAGCATCGGATTGATTGATCCGCCCATAGGCACGGGGCCGTAGGACTTTTGCTGGATTTGAAAAGTATTGGAAGCATAAACGGTAAAATGCAAATGCGCGCCGGTTGAATAACCGGTTGATCCGGCATAACCGATTGCATCCCCTGTCTTTAATTTTTGTCCAACCGAAACCGACTGGACCGAAAGGTGGGCGTAAAGAGTTGTGAGTCCGTTATCATGCCGCACGGTGATCCATTTGCCGTAAGAATATTTTCCCAAATTGCCGATTCCGGAAACGGTTCCCTCCAGCGCCGCTTTAACCGGTAAGCCGATGCTGGCCGCGATATCAATGCCATTATGATAGCCGCCTTGGCCGTTATCGCAGGAAGGGTATGATTTTCTGGCAAAACTGGCGTGAAGACAGCCAAATGATTGGGTGAGCTGTTTTTGGATCGGCCAAATTAAAACTCCTTTTTTGCTTCCGGGAATTGAGGAGGGATTAATAGCAAGCCGCAGTTTCTCTTCGGCTTGGTAAATTTCATTTTCAATCTGATCTCGTTTTTTTTGCAGGTCGGCAAGCATCGCCTGATACTGTTTTTCTTGATTTTTTGTTGTTGCCAAGAGATCCTGTTTTTCGTCCCTTTGATTGTCAAGAACCGAAGTTTTGCCTTTAAGCTCTTGATTTAATTCTTGCAATTGATTTTTTTGATTTTCGTATTCCGTTTTTTGCTCTTCAAGCCGCGTTCTCGTTTCTTTGACGCCGCGGACTTTTTGCTGAAGGTTATTTTGCAGATCTTCCACATATTGGGCTTGATTGAGAAAATCCGAAAAATTTTGATTTTTCAAAATCATTTCAAAGGGAGTTTCCTGGTCATATTCGTCAATGGCAAAAAGTATCCGGCCCAGATTCGCTTTTTGTTTTTCGAGCTCGATATTTCTTGTTTCTATTTCCGATGAGAGATCTTCGATTTTAAACGAAGTTTGGGAAATTTTTGCCTGGGTGAGGCTAACCTCGGCCTGAAGTTTTCTGATCTGCGTTTCCATTTTGCCGATCTGGCTTTTGAGGGTGGCGCTTTCGCTTTTCGTGTCTTTAAGGGCTTCTTGGAAGGCGGCGATTTGCTTTTCAAGCTCCCGAATTTGATTTTGGCTTTGCTGTATTTGGCTTTTCAGATCATCAACCGTTTCGGCGCGGGCGAGAACGGGAAAATTCAAAAAAAGCGAAAAAATGGCGATGACGGCTAATTCTTTTTTAAATTTTTCAAACAAAAACATGGGCTGTTTTTTGAGATTATTTTTAAGAAATTTTTTCAATCGCCGCGTTGATTCTTTCCGAGCTTTTTCCTTTTCCCAAAATTTCCAAAATATCAAAAGGCGGGGGAGAAAATTTTTGTCCGGAAAGGGAAGCGCGCAAAGGCCAGAGCAGCTCTCCCCTATTTTTGAATCCCTTGGCTTTTTCCAGAAAAACTTCGGAAAGTTTTTGCGAAGTGAAACTTTGTTCGTCGGTTTGTGAAATAATCTCGCGTGAAGTTTCCAGAGATTTTTTTATGTCCGAATCCGCCATATCTTTCCATTTAAGCAAGGAACTCTCGTATTCCGGGAGATTAAAATAAAACTTAACGCTCTCCCCTATCGCGGCGAGCGTGGCGCTTCGTTCTTTTTCCAGATTCAGCATTCTGATGATTTGTTCGTTGCTGAAATCTTTCGTGTTTGGTAAATATGGCCGTGTTTTTTCCAACAGCTCTTCGTCCGAGAACTTTCTTAAATATTGGGAATTGAACCAATTTAATTTTTCAATATCAAAAACCGCTCCGGCTTTGTGGACTTTATGCAAATCAAAGTTTCGGATGAGCTCTTGCATGGAAAACATTTCTTGCTCGTGCTCCCCCTTTGCTAAAACTTCGGGGGACAGGCCCGGGTTCCAGCCCAAGAGAGCCAAATAATTTATCATGGCTTGGGGCAGATAGCCTTTCTTTATATAGTCTTCCACCGCCACATCGCCCTTGCGTTTGGACATCTTCGTTTTGTCAGTGTTCAAAAGCAGCGGCAGATGGGCGAACCGCGGTATTTCCCAGCCCAAATACTCGTAAAGCAGAATGTGTTTTGGCGTTGAAGGCAGCCATTCTTCCGTGCGAGTGACGTGCGAAATTTGCATCAAGTGATCGTCAACCACAACAGCCAAGTGATATGTTGGATAACCATCGGATTTGAGCAAAACCTGGTCATCCAATTCGTCGCTGTTATATGAAATTTTTCCGCGCACGATATCGTCAAATTCGATTTTCCGTCCTTGGGGAATTTTCATCCGGATGACATATGGCGCGCCGGATTCCAATTTTTTCTCGATTTCTTCTTTGCTTAATTTCCGGCATCGGCGG
>Ga0076091_105_pt1 | contig 51789 bp, 47 predicted proteins | sample RifGroC1_FD_68120 | JGI IMG/M metagenome (GOLD analysis project Ga0076091, IMG submission 68120) | Parcubacteria bacterium GW2011_GWC1_43_12 | reverse complement strand
CCATCCCGATAACGACCAATTTTTCCGTTTTGAAAAAGGAACGGGCAAGTGCGTGATTGATGGAAACGAATATGAAGTGAGCGATGGCTCGGCGATAGTGGTGCCGGCCGGAGCGGAGCATAATGTCATCAATGTTTCGGATTTCGAGGATTTGAAACTTTATACGATCTATTCTCCCGCGCATCACAAAGACGCAATTGTGCGGGCCACAAAGGAAGAAGCCCAGGCCAACGAAGCCGAATTTGACGGTCAGGCAACGGAATAGGGGCAGCGCAATGAATTCTTGAGATTAAAAAATCCAGCATTGCTGCCGGACTTTTTAATAAAGTCGAGATTACATAATCTTTCATACTCTCTAGTATGCAAGGATATGCCAATGTCCTCACATAAGTTTGCTAAGCCGCTTATATAATACGGCTTTTTTGTCCATTGAATTTAGCGCTTTTCTAATTTCTTTCTTCTCTTTTTCTCGGGCGGATTTGACTATAGTTTCCAAAAGTAATTCGGGCCAATAATACAAGGGGTATTTTCTTTTTATATTGATAGGTGATTTTTGAATCGCACCGGCTGGCTTTTTGGGAATTCTTTGCATGGCTATTTGAAATCCGTCCCCAGAAATTTTTAACCATTCATGAACTCTCGCGATTGTGTTGCTGCTAACTTTTAAACCAGCCATAATTTGCGAATAATTATGATTTTCAACCAGCATTTGGGCGATTTTAAATCTTTTGGCGATCATTTCCACTTCTTGGGAAGATAGTAAATCTTTTAAAAATCGTGCCGCTTCGGTTGAATCTCTTAATGTACTTATAGCTTCGCAAAGACAAATTAATATTTGTTCTTGATCTTCTTTGGATAATTTTGATGGGTTTGTAAATTTAGCCATAGATTTTTTAAAGTCATATCCTTTCATACTAGAGAGTATGAAAGGATATGACAAAAATAAGTCAGAAAAGAATTATTTAGATCAAATTGATTCCTTCTTTTGCCAAGAACGAAATAATCAGCATCAAGACAATATCTCCGGCCAAGACAAAAGGAATTATTTTCCTGAATTTGTATTTTCCAAGCGCCAAAGAAATCATCATCACATCGTTTGGCAGGGGAATGAAGCCTGCGTAGATAAAAGCAAAAAAAGGAATTGTCCAATTTGGAAGCCTGCGCAGCCATTTTGAAAATCTGTCCAATCTTTTTTTGAAAGAAGGCGAGGACATTTTTCGGCCCTTAGTCCCCAAGAAAAAGAAAAAAGAATCGCCCAGCGCCGCGCCGATTCCGGCAATTGTGGCCAGAATGAAAATATTAAGCCCGCCGGCGGCCAGAGTGGCGACAGTGGCGTAGAAAGAAGCCGTGGTAAAAACCGAAGTTCCGCCGATCAGAGAAATAATAAACGCGGCGATATAGCTGTTTTGATAACCCAAAAATTCAACAATTTTTTCCGGTCCGACAAAGTAAAGAAAAATCCCCCAAGCAATCAAAGCCAGAATAATCAAGAAAGCGGTTAGATATTTGGCGGACTTATTCATATTTCCATTATATCACACAAACGGATTCGGCTTGCTTTGTTGCCAAATTTAGGGCATAATTGAAAAGAATTTATGAGATTAAACTTTGAAAGACCCAAAGACAGCCCATTAAATATTCTGCGCCGGATGGGCTATAGTTTTTTAAAACATACTCCTCAAGGGGAGATGTCTTTTGTTAAAAGAGTCGGTTATGATGATTTTCCCAGATTCCATGTTTTTTCAAAAATGGATCAAAAGGGAAACGTTTCTTTGACTTTGCATCTCGATCAAAAAGGAGCTTCTTATGGCGGCAGTTTTGCCCATAGCGGGGAATACGAAAATGAAGGAGTTTTGGAAAAAGAAGCGGAGGCAATCAAAAAAGAATTTCTAAATCCCAAATTATAATTTCCAATTAAGGATTAGGAATTCTTATTCCTAAAATCCTCTGCCCCTCGTAAGCTCGGGGCACCTCCTTTAGGAAAGGAGGAATAAATACATTCGCCAAGTGAGTTTGTTTGGAAATTCGACATTAGGATTTTTATTGGAAATTGGGACTTGTAATTTGGAGATTAAATATTTGGGCCCGTAGTATAGTGGTAATATGCGGCATTCGCATTGCTGAGACGGGAGTTCGATTCTCCCCGGGTCCACCAAATTTGACTCCTCTTGTTGTTCGTGATAGGATATTATCAATGGATGTTTCGGGAGATTATGGTCCGTTTTGAACGGGCCTCATTTTATATATAAATACGAAATCCGAAGCACGAAATCCGAAACAAATCTCAATTTTCAAAATCCCAAATTCTAAACAGAATGCGTTTGTTTGGAATTTTGAGGATTAGGATTTAGAATTTGTTTCGAGTTTCGAATTCAGTGTTTCGAATTTGATTTTAATTTTATGCTGGATAAACAATCATTCGCTTCGGCGATAGACCAAATTTGCGAAGAAAAAGGCATCTCCAAAGAGAAGGTTATGGAAACCATCGAGGTTGCCATCGCCGCGGCCTATAAAAAAGATTTTGGCCGCAAGGGCCAAAATATCAGGGCTAAGTTTGATTTGGAAACCGGAAATGTTCGGATTTTTCAAGTTAAGCAGGTTTTGGACGAATCAATGATAAAATCCGAAGAAGAGATTGAGGCTGAAAAGGAAAATGCGGAATCGGTCATGCCGGAAAGAATTGAAGGCCAGGAAGAAGACAAACGCGTCAGATTCAATCCCGAAAAGCACATAATGCTTGAAGAGGCTCAAAAAGAAAATCCGGACATCAAAATGGGCGAAGAACTTTTGACCGAGCTGGAATCAAAGGATAACTTTGGCCGAATTGCCGCTCAAACCGCCAAACAAGTTATCATCCAAAGAATTCGCGAGGCGGAAAGAGAAACCATCTACGATGAATTCAAAACCAAAGAAGGAGAAGTCGTTTCGGGCATAGTGCAGAGAGTGGAAAGGGGAATGGTTTTTGTCGATGTCGGAAAGACTGCCGGAATTCTTTTTCCGGAAGAGCAGATTCCGGGCGAGTTCTACCGCATCGGCCAGAGATTGAGAATTTTGATTTTGGAGGTGCAAAAAGACGCCAAAGGTCCCGGCATTATTCTTTCCCGGGCCAATTCAAAAATGCTGGCTAAGCTTTTTGAAATGGAAGTCCCGGAAATCGCTTCCGGCGCGGTTGAAATTAAATCGATTGCCCGAGAAGCCGGTTCCCGTTCTAAAGTCGCCGTTAATTCAACGGAAGAAGGGGTTGACCCAATCGGCAGCTGTGTTGGACAAAAAGGAACCAGAGTGCAAGCCGTGATCAATGAATTGGGCGGAGAAAAAATTGATATAATCGAATGGTCGCAAGATTCCGCCAAGTTTATCGCCAACGCTTTATCTCCTGCCAAAGTCTTGAATGTGCAAGCGAATCAAGAGCAAAGAGTGGCCAGAGTTGAGGTTCCTGAAGAGCAACTTTCTTTGGCGATCGGCAAGAAAGGCCAGAATGTCCGCTTGGCCGCCAAACTTGCCGGCTGGAAGATTGATGTGATTGGAGCCCAAAAAGTTGAGGAAGGCCGGGAAAAAGCTGAAGAAGCCAAAGCCGAGGCGCAAACCGAAGAAACGAAAGAAGAGCCGGCCCAAGTTGAGAAAGCCGAAGAAAAAACCGAAACAGGAGAAAAGGAAAAAGGCGAACCTAAGGCCTCCTCCGCTGAAAGCTCCGGCCCGCGCTACGCCGAAGGCTCTGGCGAGGCGAGCGAGCCGAAGGAAGAAAAACCCAAAAAGAAAAAAGGAAGGAAGAAGAAGGAGAAATAATTTTCAATTATCAATAATCCAATTATCAATCAATATCTGATTTTCAATATTTAAACTCAGTCAATGCGGATTTGTTTAAAAATTTGACATTACACATTGAGTATTGATTGGAAATTGAAAATTGGATTATTGAAAATTAATAACCTTGTTTTTTCATTTATGGGAATAATGCAGAAGGCAAATTGTTAATAAAATTATGAATATCACCACTAAGAAACTCCCGCATTCGGAAATAGAAATGCTCATCGAACTTGATCCCCAAGAATGGGGCGGGTTTTTTAATAAAGCGGCAAAAGAACTTTCTCAAAATCTTGAGATACCGGGATTCAGGCCCGGAAAAGCGCCGCAAAATTTGGCCGAGCGGCATTTGGGCGAGGGAAAAATTCTGGAGCGAGCCGCCGATTCAGCTATCAGGGATTCATATTTTAAAGCTGCCGAGAGAGAAGGAATTTTTCCGGTATCCGCGCCAAAGATACAAGTTTTGAAAATCGCCAAAGGAAATTCTTTTGAATTCAAAGCGAATGTTTCGGTAATGCCTCAAATAGAGATTGGCGATTACAAAAAAATCAGCCAAGGGGAAAAAATCAAAAAGCCGAACGAAATAAAATTGGACCAAAAAGAAATTGAAAGTGCGATCGAGTGGATCAGAAATTCAAGGACCAAATACGCCGCTGTAAGCCGCGCGGCGCGAAAAGGGGATAGGGCGGAAGTTGATTTTGCCGCCAAGCGCGAAGGCAAAATAATTTCTGAAGGCGAAAGCAAAAATCATCCCCTGGTGCTCGGCGAAGGAAAATTTGTGCCCGGATTTGAAGAAAAATTGGAAGGAATGAAAGAGGGCGAAGAGAAAAAATTCAGCCTGATTTTTCCCAATGATTTTCATGATAAAGAATTGGCCAATAAACAGATTGATTTTGAGGTAAAAATGAAAATTGTCCAAGAAGCGCAAAAGCCGGAATTAAACGATGAATTCGCGAAATCTCTGGGCGGTTTTGAGAGTTTTGAAGCGCTCAAAAAAAGCGTGTCCGAGGGCATGAAAAAAGAAAAAGAACAAAAAGAAAAAGAATCTTGGCGCGCCAAGATTTTGGAAAAGATAGCGCGAAATTCCAAGGCCGATATTCCGGCGGTTTTGATCGACTCCGAGCTTTCCAAGATGGAGCAAGAAATGGAGATGAGCGTGTCGGAGATGGGTCTGGATTTTGAAACATATTCGCGGAATATAAAAAAGACGAGGGAAGAATTAAAAGAAGAGTGGTTGCCAAAAGCCAAATCGCGCGTGATGGCAGCTTTGGTTTTGGGCGAAATTGCCAAAAAAGAAAATATAAACGTTCCGGAAAGCGAAGTGGAAGAAGAAGCCAATAAATTTCTTTTGAGATATCCCGACATAAAAGCGGCGCGGAATCAAATTGACATGGATCGCTTAAAAGAGTATACTAGGGGAAGCCTGGTGAACGAGAAAGTGTTTAAGAGATTGGAAGAATTTTCAGCGTCTGCATAAAATTTTCTGATCTGGATCGGATTCCTCTCCAAAAACCGCTCGAACCTGTAATCAATCGAATTCACTCGGTTCTCGCTAAGCGCTCGCCAAGCCGCATGAGGCTGCTTTCAATACGAATAGCTTTATCTCGGGCTTGGCTCACGATTTTTTTGGAAAGGAAACCGATCCAGATATTTTGTTTATTCGAGTTTGCTGCTTACAATTGATTTCCGTATTTTCTCCTGTTCCGCCTGTGGCGGGGCAGAAAAAAATATAGAATAAATCATTTAATAATCAAGAAAGCTTGAGTTTGACCATTTATGAATTTGATTCCGACCGTAATTGAAAAATCTCCCTATGGCGAACGAGCCTATGATATTTATTCAAGGCTTCTCAAGGACAGGATAATCTTTCTTGGAGGTCCCATCTCCGACGAAGTGGCCAACGCGGTGATCGCGCAGCTTCTTTTTTTGGAATCGCAGGACCAGAAGAAAGATATTCAGCTCTATATCAATTCTCCCGGGGGAGTGGTGACCAGCGGCATGGCGATTTATGACACCATGCAATATGTCAAACCGGATGTTTCCACCATCTGTATTGGTATGGCTGCTTCCATGGGAGCGGTGCTTTTGTCCGGCGGGGCTGCCGGAAAAAGGCATATCCTGCCCAATTCCGAAGTGCTTTTGCACCAGGTAATGGGAGGCGCCCAAGGACAGGCGGTTGACATTGATATTGCCGCGCGCCAGATCATCAGGGTCAAGGACAAACTGAACCAGATCTTGGCCAAGCACACCGGCCAGGATATTAAACGGATCGAGAAAGACACTGACCGCGATTTTTTCATGTCGGCGGAAGAAGCCAAAGCTTACGGCGTTGTTGATAAAATTATCAAGAACAAATAATAAAACTTTCACGTTTGAATTGATGGAATTCAAAATCCAAAATTCAAACCGCAAGGGCTTGGCCGATATCTTCGTTATTTGGCTCCGGTCTTGCTCGCCGTAGAATACTACGGTTCGCAAAATCCTCGCCAAATGCCTCGATCTCGGCTCAAGCGCGAAAGTTTTATAAGCCGTTAGCTTCCAAGGTCTCGGGAAGGAAAACTTCTCTGAATGGTTGGAGTTCAAGCTCTAATCTTATGGAAATAAATTTAGCTCTCACAATAACAGGAGTCATCGCTTTGGCGGTTGGCTCCGTTTTGGGTTATTTAACGCGCCGGACCATCGCCAAGAACCAAATTGGATCGGCCGAAGCTCGGCTTCAGAAAATGACCGAAGAAGCCAAACAAGAAGCCAAAGAAACATTGATGCAGGCCAAAGATAAAGCGCTAAAAGTCGTTGAAGAAGCCAACCGCGAACAGAAAGAAAGAGAGCAGCAAATAATGCGTTTGGAAGACCGTTTGGAAAAGCGCGAGCAAGTTCTTGAATCCAAAAATCAAGAATTGGACAATAAATTCAACGATCTCGCGCAAAAAGCGAAAAAAGTCAAAGAAATAAAGGAAGAGCTGGATCAATTGCTATCCAAAAAGACTTTGGAATTGGAAAAGGTGGCCAAACTTTCCCAGGAGGAAGCCAAGAATGAACTTTTGGCGATAGTGGAAAAAGAGCAAGAGCAATCTTTGAATGAACGAGTCAAAAAACTTGAGCAGGAAGGAAAAGAAGAATTGGAAAAGAAAGCCAGAAATATTTTGACGCTGGCCATGCAAAGATTCGCCGGTTCTCAATCGGCGGAAGTTACGACTTCTTCGGTTGCTTTGCCGAGTGATGATCTTAAGGGAAGAATTATCGGCAAAGAAGGCAGAAATATCAAAACTCTGGAAAAATTAACGGGCGTTGAAATTATCGTTGACGACACTCCGGGCGCGATTGTCATTTCCGCTTTTGATCCGATCAGGCGCCAAATCGCCAAAATGGCTTTGGAAAAATTAATGTCCGACGGCCGAATCCAGCCGGCGAGAATCGAAGAAACGGTGGAAAAAGCCAAAGAAGAAATTTCATCCAAAATCCAGGAGGCCGGGGAAGCCGCGGTTTACGATACGGGCGTGGCCGGACTGGATCCTAAATTAATCAGAGTTTTGGGCCGATTGCGTTTCCGCACCAGTTACGGCCAGAACGTTCTTTTGCACTCGGTTGAAGTGGCGCATCTTGCCGCGTCAATAGCTTCCGAAATCGGCGCCGACGCCAATCTTTGCAAAAAGGCCGGCCTTTTGCACGACATCGGCAAGGCGATCACCCACGAAGTTCAGGGTTCGCACGTTGAGATTGGAAAAATGATTTTGCAAAAATTCAATGTGGCGCCGGAAGTCATCAAGGCGATGCAATCGCACCACGAAGAATATCCCTATGAAACTTTGGAATCGGTGATTGTTCAAGTGGCCGACCAGCTTTCGGGAGCGCGGCCGGGAGCAAGAAAAGACACGCTTGAAGCATATCTCAAACGGCTTGAAGAATTAGAAAAAGTGGCGAACTCTTTTGAAGGAATTGAAAAATCATACGCCATTCAGGCCGGCCGAGAAATCAGAATTTTTGTTCAGCCCGATAAGATGGATGACGCGCAAGCCCGCAAAGTCGCCCGCCAGATTGCCGATAAGGTTCAATCGGATTTGGATTATCCGGGCGAAATCAAAGTGACGGTGATCAGGGAAACGAGGGTGGTGGAGTACGCGAGGTAGGGGCAAAATTTTTAATTTTTGAATTTTTAATTTTATAAATAATTCTTTAATTTTTAAACATTAAGAAATTAGAAATTATTTAAAAATTACAAAATTAAAAATTATAAAATTATTAAGCTTGTAAAGCTGCATTAATTTATTTTAAAGATAAAATTTTTTATTTAATTTGTTTATGAAGATCTTATTTTTTGGCGATATTTTCGGCCGGCCGGGAAGAGAGGCTTTGAAAAAAGTTCTTCCGGAGTTAAGAAGCGAATTTTCGCCCGATTTGGTTTTGGCGAACGCCGAGAACGCCGCCCACGGCCAAGGTTTAACCGAAAAATCGATTGGAGAACTAAAGGAAGCCGGCATCGATTTTATGACCAGCGGCGACCATGCTTTCACGCTTTCGGAAAGCTCCGATGTTTTAGAGAATGAAAAACTTTCCGTTTTGCGGCCGTTGAATTGGCCGGGCGAAGCGCCGGGGGAGGGGCATAAAATAATTCAAGTGGGGGCGAGAAGGTTGATGCTTGTGAATCTGATGGGACGTGTTTTTATCCGGCAGGATTTTGACGATCCTTTTCCAAAAATTTCGCAGTTGCTGGATGACTATTCGCTCAAAGGGAAAGAGCAGGGAAGCGAAGCGGTGGACGCGATTATCGTTGATTTTCACGCCGAAGCGACTTCCGAAAAAGCGGCTTTGGCTTGGTATCTGGACGGCAAAGTTTCGTGTGTTTTGGGAACGCACACTCACGTGGCGACAGCCGATGAAAGAATATTGCCCGCCGGCACCGCTTTTATTTCTGATCTTGGCATGGTCGGTCCAAAAGACTCGGTTTTGGGCGTTAATAAGGAGATGATTATTAAAAGATTTCTCACTCAACGGGCTTTAAAGATGGAGGTGGCCCAAGGTCCCGTGATAATCAATGGAGTCTTTGTTGAAACCGACGATTCAACGGGTCTCGCCAAAAAGATTGAGAGAATATCGAAAGTTGTTGATTTGGAGTGAAATGCAAGGTAAAATTAAATAAATTCGGAATCCAAATCACATTATATTCTTTGATTATTGAATTAACTCCCCCTAACCCCCTCTTACTCTAAGAGGGGTAGAACTCGGAATGCCGCGAAGCATTCCCTCTCTTAAGATAAGAGAGGGTTAGGGTGAGTTATGATTTGTTTTGAATTTTAATAAATGGCATCCATTCTCCGGCAAACAGGCAATTACAATTTTCTGTTTGGGAAATGCGTGTCAAAGCATCATGACAAAGGACGAACTTATTGAAGCAGTCGCTTCAAAATGCGCTTGCTCCAAAAAACAGGTTGATGATTGCCTCTCGGCAGTTATTGATACCATCACCACCGCTTTGCAAAAAGGCGATAAGGTGGTTTTAACCGGATTTGGCGCTTTCGTGGTTAGCGACAGAAAAGCCCGCCAAGGCGTGAATCCCAAGACCGGCGAAAAAATCCAGATTCCGGCCATGAAAGCTCCCAAATTCCGCGCCGGAAAAGCCTTGAAAGAAGCGGTGAGATAAACTTTGTTTTATTTTATAAAAGCCCCTCTCGCGAGGGGTTTTTAGTTCCCCTCCTTTAGGATGGGTTAGGGGAGATTTATTCCATGTGGATTTATAAATGTAAACTATTTGTAAAATCCACCCCGCCCCTCCTTTAAAAGGAGGGAGAAAATGCCATTTTCCGTTTTTTAATTTAATTCACGCCCAAACCCGCAGACCTTGACTTTGTGATTTGGATATGATATAATATAAGATCACCTAAAATAAGCGTATTTTGGGAAGTTTCTCCACAATAAAATATCACAATTTTTTAAAGGGAGTAAGCCATGAAAAAGATTCTGTGCGTTCTCGCGTGCGTTATTGCTCTGTCCGGACTGACTGGAGTGAATAACGCGTTTAGTCTGGAACCCTGGATTGCCATCGAGAATTTTCCCGATTACGAATGGTCGGATTCATTCTTTACCGACGCGTGGGGAAAAGATTTTGCAAATCTTTATCGCGGCAAAGAATGCTTCCTCTGTCCGTTCTATCTTTATTTGCGCGGGGATCTGCCGAAAGGGGAAACTTTTCTCCTTACGAGTATTTTTATCAGACATAATAATACTGTCGGCTATAACTACGGCGGGATGGAATCCAGGGAAAATTTCAGCAAATGGATAACGAATCTTAAAATATTTCCTTGGGCTCATAATGATTGGGCTCCCATAGCAATCAATAGGATCGAATATAGGGATGGCGACTATCTTGGAGATGAATTTATTCTTAAGGACCCGATTGAAATTGATATCGCTAATTGGTGGACTATGTTGGCGGTTACGGGAGATGTTACCTTTTTCGCGCCTGTTAATTATCTGTGTAACTTTTCCTGTACCGGTGGGAAAGTGATTTCCAAGACCACCGGAAAAGAAATACAAATAACTCGTGAAAATTCGGTTCGTAACAATTCTCCTGTGCCCATTCTGACTGTAGTCGATCCAATTCAAACTTCTATTTCCGTTAATTCTCCGACCGAATTTAAAATGGCAAACCACCCCAATCCCTTCAATCCTTCCACCACGATCAGTTTTTCTCTGCCCAAAGCAGGAGAAACCACGGTCGAGGTGTTCAATGTATCCGGACAGAAAGTTGCCACACTCGCCAGCGGTTTCCGCCAGGCGGGCCGGCACTCGATTATTTGGAACGCAAAGAGTTTCTCCGCCGGGATGTATTTTTGCACCATCCGGCAGGGGAATGAAGCAAAGAAACTCAAGATGACTCTGATGAAATGATCCGAGCCATCGAAAACTCAAAACCGCGTCTTGGAAAACCAAGGACGCGGTTTTTTAATACAATTCACGCCCGAACCTTCATATCTTGACATTAGATCATATTACATATTATAATGTATTTAGTACTCTATACAACAAAATATTCAATAAATTCACTCAAAATTCACCCAAATCAGAGGAGGAGAGCTGTTATGAGCCAGGAAGAGCTTAAATTGGAGACTGCTGCCGAGGAGGGGCCGAATATTAAACTGGTCCTTAACGGAGGCAAAAGAGAACTCGATGACGCGACGGTTCCCGTGAGATGGTTTCTCTCACCCGAAGCTATCGAAAAGAATCCGCAGTATCTGATCTTCTTCGAACAAGATCAGGGGGAGATGGATGCGATGTTTGACAGGAATAATGGCCGGAGATACATCTGTAAAGTTTCCGAAGCCATTCATTTCCTTCAAATTCTTTCCCCCGGCCATCATCGCCTGATGGTGGTTGCTGTGAAGGATTATGATAAATCGGCTGGGGAGTTAGCGAGAAATCAGCTTTCTGTTCGAGGAGGCGGTCTTTTCGAACAGGATATCAATTGGGATGCTGCTTATACTGACTACAATCCACTTATCTCTTGGTCCGGATCATTTGTTGCTTCTTGTGTTGTCGAATTCGACGTTCCGGCGGAGCTTTTTGCCAAAAAGCCGGAGACTCGGTTTGGCAAGCTGATGTGGCAATGGGCCAACTGGCTCTATTCAACGGAGCCTCGGGATCAGTGCGATTATCGGAAACGGAAACTCATTTCCATTCCGAAAATTCCGGTGGGTCTGGCTTTTCTGGTGGTTCTCGCGGCTGGCTACGTGATTAAATATGCCGCTAAGCCAGTCCGCTATATGGGGATCGGAGTCGCCCGGGCGATCCATGTCCTGTACATTCTGATTGCCAGCGCGGTTCTTCTCTTTATCGGATACAGGCCCAAGCCAATCTTTAGTGAGATGATGAGAGCCGCGAAAGGCTCTCGAAAATGGAGCGAAAGGATTCGGAAATTTTTCTATTCGTCATACCCAGGCGATCAACGCGACGAATGTTGGGTTCTTGATGATGTTTTTATTCATCAGTTGTGGTCCATCAAAGATCGCGATATGGGAAAAAACGGGCTTGTCTATATTTCTATCAACCCGCTCTATGTCGTTCTGGCCGGCGGACTTATTTATCTTGTGATTAGACTGATTGTCCCCAGATCAGAATTCTTAATGACGCGGATTTTCGTCGGTCTTGTTCTCGGATTGTTGACAGCCGCGGCGACATCTCTTGCTATGTATGTTTTGAAAAAAAATGCTCCGGCAAGAGTGGCCGCGGCAGAAGCGAGAAGGACAGCGCGAGCATCGAGAATGAGGAAGAGAAGCGCGAAAGTCGCGGCTGCTCGCCGGGCAGAGGAAATTTGGGAAGAGGAAGCCATGCTGGCTCGTCTGGAAAAGAGGAAAGTGTGGCTTTCCGATAATCTCGGCATTAAACATGCCAAGCCGGCGGTGGATCTGAACGAGATTCCGGCGCCTCTCAATTTTGGCGACCGGGTCGTCCAGAAATTCCATGTGAGCTTTTGGCGAGCCAAAGCGGCGGTGTGCAAACCTTTTGCGCATTAGCTTCTGCTCATTGTGATTTATTGAATAACCAAAACCGCCCTAAATTTTAAAGGGCGGTTTTTTAATACAATTCGCGCCCGAACCGCCAGATCTTGACTTTGGTATTGGATTATGATATAATACAGAATCACCTGAAATAAGCGTATTTTGGGAAGTTCTCTCACAATAAAACACTTTTTGAAGGGAGTTGGACATGAAAAAGATTCTCTTTGTCGTTTTGTGCATCTTGATTCCGTTGATTCTTTTCTCGACTGCAGTAAATGCTGATGATTTGTATGAATTCCGCTTCACCAGAGGTGGAAATAATAATGTTTATGTTCTTCCAGGAGAGGATATAACGTTCTCTCTTGTCCAAAACAAAACCGAAAAAGCCGGATTCAAAGGCTTTTCGGTTTTGTCTGTTGAGACAACAACTTCTTGCCCATCAGGACTTACATTTGAACTTTGGTGGTGGACAGCAAGAGGATCTGAAGTTTTGAGAGAAGATAAGGAGAAAGAATATTTTTTTCAGGAAGAAACGGGGAAAGGGCATATCTTTCTTAAAAGAGAGACGGATTCCTTGAATAAGGAAAGATACCTCTATAAATTCGCTTCAGATTCAGGAAAAAATGTCGATCTCTTTAAAGTCTGTAATCAAATATTTTCCTTTTTTAACACCAGCCTGACTTATAATCCGGGCCATGATTTTGTCCACTTTGACTGTTCAGTCAAAGTGATAGATGAAGAAAAGAAGAAATATTCCTTCAATCTTTCCAAGAATATCATCAAGACAGATGGAAAAAGGGGGGATGTAAACGGAGATAGCCAAGTCGATGAAAAAGATGTAAGGGAAATGGCATTTTATAGCGAGAATTTGAATGACGATGATGTCAAAGGAAGATACACGCAAAGCGGGGTCAATTTCGGGCGTGGAATCGTCCTTTTCTCTAATCTTGATCTTATTTCTTGGTGGTTGATAAATATTTGGGTTCACAACCCAAATGATCCTATCGTTCAGGGGCTGGGGATTGGTCAGATGATGAGTCTGACTTATCGAGACATTTTTCAAATGAACTCAAATCACTATCTTGCCAAACCCGCCGGCCCAACAATCGTCCGTAACATGCCTTTTGAATCCAAAATCGAAGGCAACCGGATGGTAGTTTCGACCGAAGGCCACGCGGTGAATGTGATGGCCTATCTGCCGGATGGAAAAATCTGGCAAGATACCAAGTGGGTTGATAATGGAAAAGTGGAATTTCAAATTCCGGATCCGAGATTGGAATACCGGATTGAATCCACCTGGATTCCGGGGAAAGCTTCAATTCAGACTTTCATCAAAGAAGATCTGCCTATTGCTTTCTCATCCTCCAATCACCCCAACCCCTTTAATCCTTCCACCACGATCGATTTCTCTCTGCCCAAAGCGGGAGAAACAATGGTCGATGTGTTCAATGTATCCGGACAGAAAGTTGCCACACTCGCCAGCGGATTTCAATCCGCGGGCCGGCACTCTCTGGTCTGGAATGCAAAGAGTTTCTCTTCCGGAACATACTTTTGTGTGATCCGGCAGGGGAATGAAACAAGAAAAATTAAGATGACTCTGGTGAAATGATCCGAGCCATCAAAAAACCAAAACCGCGGACTAAAAAAGTTTGCGGTTTTTTTATTAAAACAAAAACCCGCCCAAACGGGCGGGTTTTTAAAGGGGAGCGGGTAACGGGAGTCGAACCCGTCTATCGACCTTGGCAAGGTCGCGTAATACCGATATACCATACCCGCCGGTTTCGCCAGTCGGACAATGGCTTATCGCTTATCGTAAATTCAATTAATTTTTCCGATTAGCGATATGCGACTTGCGAGATGCTATTTGTATGTGCCGGGGTGCAGAGTCGAACTGCAATCTATGGTTTTTCAGACCACCGCCGTGACCACCTTGGCTACCCCGGCAGATGTTAAATTCGAAACAAATATTGATGAAACTATCTATAAAATCCCTCTTCCTCCTTCGCCCTTTCGAGCTACGGAAAGACAGGTAATCTCCCTTTTTGAAAGGGAGAAAAATATGTAGAGTGGACGGTGTAGGGATTGAGCCTACGGCCTACTCGGTGTAAACGAGTCGCTCTACCACTGAGCTAACCGTCCGAAACCCCAATGGTGTGCGCGGGAGAAATCTCCTTCGCTAAAGCTACGGAAGACCAGATGCGCAACGTATAATTAAAATCTCTTTTGCTTCGCCATCTGAAGCTTTGGCGAAAGGTTCTGGTGCGCGGGAGAGGACTCGAACCTCCACGCCTTGCGGCACCAGCACCTCAAGCTGGCCTGGCTACCAATTACAGCACCCGCGCGTGGTTGTGAATTTACATTTATTTTTTCTAAGGAAAAAATCTCCCCCAACCCCTCCTAAAGGAGGGGAAATAAAATCCTTTTTGTATTTTCGTAATAAATTCGTAATTTTGCAGGGATATTTATTCTTCTTTTGTCTTCTTCTCTTCCGGAACCGCGATATTCGCCCTATTTTTCATTCTGGCTTTTTTGCCAAAGCGTTCGCGCATGTAATAAAGCTTGCTTCGGCGGACTTTTGAGGTCTTCATAATCTGGACTTTTTGAATGGCGGGCGAATGCAGAGGATAGGTTCTTTCCACGCCGATTCTATCCGAAACTTTGCGGACGGTAAAAGTGCCGCTGATTCCGCGGCCGTGCTTTTGGGCGATCACAAGTCCTTCAAATTGCTGGATTCTTTCTTTGTTGCCTTCCTTTACTTTCTGAAAAACCCGGACGGTTTGCCCCGGCCTGATTTCGGGAAGATCGGTCTTGAGCTGGTCTTGGATGATTTGCATGAATTTAGGCTGTTTTTATTATGAATATATCTTATCATCAATTTCTTAATCTTTCAAGCCCCGGCCGGGTTTATCAAGGTTATCGAGGACAATCTTAAGATCGTCGGGCAATTCGCTGTAAAACCGCTTTTTTTCCCCGTTTGGCGAATCAGGCAGGGCTATTTGGAGTTCTTGGGCGTGCAAAAATTGGCGTTCGAGTCCGGGAGGAATCGGCCTGGTTTTATCGCTGTATTTCTTGTCGCCCGCGACCGGATTTCCCAACCAAGCAAAATGAGCGCGGATTTGGTGCAGGCGGCCGGTCTTCGGGAAAGCTTCTATGAGCGAAAAATCGCTGAATTTTTTGACGACTTTGTATTCGGTTATGGCTTCACGGAGCCGCCCCCTCTCCTTTTCAAGGAGAGGGTAGGGTGAGGTAATCAATTCTGAATTTGAATTACCCCTCCTCAATCCTCCCCTCGACGAGGGGAGGATGGCTGCTTCCATTGCCACTACTTTTTGTTTTGAGGGATCCGATTTCGATCTGGTTAAAAATGTTCTGATGATACCTTCGTCTTCTTCGGACCGGCCCGAAACGAGAGCGATATATTTTTTCCGGGCCAACTTTTCCTTGAATTGATTTTTGAGCCATTCAAAACTTTTTTGATTTTTGGCGACAATCATCACGCCCGAAGTGTCTTTGTCCAAGCGATGCACAAGGCCGGGGCGCAACAGGGGATTATCGCCAACGGAAGCGATCGCCGGATAATGCGCGAGTAGCGCGCTCACCAAAGTATTTTTTGATTCTTTGGCGAGCGGCAGGCCGAGTTTGTCTTGCCGCGGATGCACCGAAATTCCGGCGGGTTTGTTTAAAACAATCACGTCATCATCTTCATGAATCACATCCAATTTTATTTCCGGGTTGGGCTCGATTTTTGCGGTTGACTGATTTTGGATATTTTTTTTGTCGAAAGAAATAATGTCGTTTTCTTTGAGCTCGTAGCTTGGTTTCTTGATTTCGTTATTAACCAGAAAAATTCCATCTTTGATTTGGAATTTCAAAAACGCCCGGGATTGGGCCGGAAATTTAAGGCTCAAAAATTTATCCAGGCGCTTTTCGTCTTTCTTTTCGGTTATCTTGAATTCCATACCTTTATTCTATCTCACTTCTTCTGCCTTTGTCATCCCGGATTAAATCCAGGATCCGGATTTCAATTAAAATAAAAACACCAATAGTTTTCTTGGTGTTTTTTGAAAGGCTATTTCATTTTGCAATTTGATATTCCCTTGAGTTTTACGATTGCCTCATCAACTGTTTTAACCACAAAGCCCGTCTTATTAACAAAATCAATCGACCATTTTGGATTTCTGTTCTCTTTCCAGATAATTATCAAATTTTTACAAAAATCACCCGGTTGTTTTACATGTTGGCCGTAAAAATATCCAATTTCAATCCATGTGCCCTCCGAAGGAGCGAGGCCGGGATTTGCAACCATAAATTCCGCTTTATCGATTCCATTTAAATCGTCAGGGAAATAAGTATCGGGGGATGTTTGATCTGAGTCAAATTCCCAATCATGGAAATCAAATTCTTCGATTTTTTTAAATTTTTCTTTCCAATTATTTTCGTATTCGTTTGCTTGTCCGGCCAGATAAACTTTTATTTTTCTTGAGGGCATACAATGGTGGGCGACAGAGGAGTCGAACCTCTTGCCTCATCGATGTCAACGATGCGCTCTAACCAAGTGAGCTAGTCGCCCGGGGTCGTAAATCGCTTGTCGCATATAGCTAATCGCAAATTCAAATTAATCCTTCCGATTGGCGACTTGAGGTATGCGATAAGCTAATTTTGTGCGTGCGCCAGGATTCGAACCTAGAACCGATCGGATATAAGCCGATTGCTCTGCCGTTGAGCTACGCACGCTTACAACCATATTCATTCGCAATTATTTGTAAATCCATGAATATTCTTTCCGAGAGTCTGGAATTGCCGATTCTTAAATTGCAGGTTCCGTGTCCGAATGTTCCTTTGTGATTTATAAATTCACTCGATGTTTTTTTAATGTATGGTTTACAAAAATTGGACTTCGGAATTTTCAAAGCATTGGACCAATATGAAATTTCTTTTTTGGAATCCATATCCTTATATAAGTGCAGTGAGATTCTCATTTTTTCTTTTGAAATTCCCAGGCAATCAATCAACCAGTGTGTGTAAAATTTGATAATATCAGGATTTGTGTTGGAGAGGGAGATATTATCCATTCGGTATTTTGATCCTTCTCCCCAATAGAGACCAAGGCCAATTAAGAATAGTTCTCGATTTTTAATGGGGAGCAAGAATTTCTTTTGTTCTTTATAAACTAGATCCAGTCTCTTTTGTCTTTTCTCTTTCATTGTCCGGCGGAATTTCTCAATTCTTTGCTCATTCCAATCTCGAAGTTGTTTGATGCGCTCTCTGGATAAAGGATGATCTTTCAGCCAGCTGCTTAAGGTGCCTTTGCTGACTTTTAAAACTTTTTTTATTTGACTGTAACTTTGGCCTTGTTCGCGAAGTTCCAGGGCTTTTTGCTTATCTTTAAATCTAGCCATAATTGGACTAATGAATATACTAATTTGAAACACTTATTCTATAGTTCAATTATACCACAATTTTGCAAAGAATAAAAACCAACAGTGGATAGCTGCTATCACCTATTATTATTTTATCAACTCCTCAAATTCTTCCTTTTCAATCGTTTCTTTTTCGATCAAGCGCGAGGCGATCTTTTCAAGAAGCGGACGTTTTTGCGAAAGGATTTGCTGGGCGGTCGCCAAAGCTCCTTTCACGAGAATAGAAACTTCTTCGTCTATATCCACTGCTGTTTTTTCGGAATAATTTTTTTCGGTGGTGATCTCCTTGCCTAAGAATATCAAATCTTCGGTTTCGCCGAAAGTGCGCGGGCCGAGTTTTTCGGACATGCCAAATCTCGTAACAATGCGATGGGCCAGATCCGTGACTTTTTCCAAGTCGCTGGAAGCGCCGGTGGTGATTTCATTGAAAACCAATTTTTCGGCGGCTTGGCCGGCGAGCAACACGGCCAGTTCCTCGATAAATTCGGTGCGATTGTGAAAATGTTTATCTTCGGTGGGAAGCTTTAAAGTATAGCCGGCGGCTTGTCCTCGGCTGATGATGGAAATTTTGCGCACAGGATCCATATTGGGCAGGGAAGCGGCGACTAAAGCGTGGCCGGCTTCGTGGTAGGCCGCGATTTTCTTTTCCTTTTCGGAAAGCACATGGCTTTTTCTTTCGGGGCCCAGCATCACTTTTTCAATTGAGGAAGTGAGCTCGATCATATTGACTTCGGTTTTATTCTCGCGGGCGGTGAGGATCGCGGCCTCGTTCATTAAATTGGCCAAATCGGCTCCGGAAAATCCCGGCGTGCGCTCGGCGATCTGGCGCAAGTTAACTTCTTTGGCCAAAGGTTTGTTTTTGGCGTGAATTTCGAGTATGTCTTCGCGGTCGTTGATATCAGGCAAATTCAAAATGACTCGGCGATCAAATCTTCCCGGCCGCAGAAGCGCCGGGTCAAGAATATCGGGGCGGTTAGTGGCGGCCAAAAGCACAACGCCGTTATTGGGTTCAAAACCATCCATCTCAACCAAGATTTGGTTTAATGTTTGTTCTCTTTCGTCGTGTCCTCCGCCGACTCCCGCGCCCCGATGCCTTCCGATGGCATCGAGTTCATCGATGAAAATAATGCAGGGGCTGCTCTTTTTGGCGGTTTGGAAAAGATCGCGCACTCGCGCGCTGCCCACGCCCACGAATAATTCCACGAATTCAGATCCGGAAATATGGAAGAAGGGAACGCCGGCTTCTCCCGAAACCGCGCGGGCCAATAATGTTTTGCCGCAGCCCGGAGGCCCGATTAGTAAAACGCCTTTGGGGATCTTGGCTCCGATATCAATGAATTTTTTGGGAGTGCGCAGGAATTCAACAACTTCCATCAACTCTTCTTTTGTTTCTTTGAGTCCGGCGACATCTTTGAAGGATGTTTGCTGGGACTTCTTTTCTCCCGGGTTCACGAGTCTGGCCAAAGATTTGGTAAAACCGAAAGCTTGGCCGGCGCCTTGTTTCGCTTGGCTCATCATAAACCACAAGAACCCGCCGATGAGCAAGAGAGGCAGAATAAAAGGAAGGATTACATTGATAAGCCAAAATCTCCAACCGCTATTGCCCGAATCCGAAACTTCCAATTGCACTTGCTGGAGTTTTTGAGAATCAACGCCGTAGTTTCTCAAAGATTCAGTCAAGCCGGATTCGGCTTCTTTGGTTGAAGTTTCTTGGTTTTTATCCTTAAGAGTGATTTCTAATTCCTGACCTTTTACTGTGATTTTTTCCACTTTTTCCTCATTGATTTGTCGGGCGAGTTCCGTTAACGTGATTTTTTTTATTTCATCTTTGCTCGAATTTGAGAAAAAAGAAAAAAGGCTGGAAATGGCCAGAAAGATTACAATGATGATGAAGAGATTTTTGAGAAGAGATTTCATGGTTTCCCTGCGAAATTACGAATTTATTACGAAAATACGAATGAATGCGTTTCTTTCGTAATTTCGTAGAATTTTCGTAGTTTCGTAGGGGAAAAGAAGTTTTATTCTCTGACCAGCGACAGCGCCAATTTATGGACGCGAGGTTCGATGGAAAGAATTTTAAACCGGTATTTTTTCTTGGCTTCCAATTCCTTTGACATAGCTTCCAAAGAAGCGAAATCGGAAACATGGACCAGACCGTGGATATCTTTGTCCAATTGGACAAAAGCGCCGAATGGGTTGATTCTGGTGACTTCTCCTTCAATAACTTGATCTTTTTGGTATTTTTCGCCGATTTCCAGCCAAGGATCTTTTTTGAGGGCTTTTAGCGACAGAGAAAGTCTGTCTCCTTCAATGCCTATGATTTTAGCGGCCACTTTTTGGCCGACTTTCAAAATTTGGCGCGGATCTTCAATCAGCTGCCAATCAATTTCGGAAATATGGATCAGTCCTTCCATCATCTCGGCGTTCGGGTTTTCGTTTTCCCGCATCGGGAAGCGGACAAAAGCGCCAAAATCAACCACGCCCGAAATCATTCCTTCAACCAAATCGCCGATTTGGAATTTGGAAAGAGCTTGGCGGACTTTTTCTTCATCCACCGCTTTTTCGGAAACGATCAATTTTTGCTGGCTTTGATCGGCGTCAATGACTCTGACATCCAATTCTTTGTTTACGAATTTGTTAAGCTCCTGAAGTATCTTGCTTTTATCGCCGTCTTCCACTCGGGGATAGTGTTCGTAATTGAGCTGCGAAACAGGCAAAAATCCCACGGTTCCTTTGATATCCGCCATAAGACCGCCTCGGTTGGCCGAGACAATCTTTGCCTTTACCGTCTGATGGCTTTCCAATAATTGTTTTAAAGTATCCCATGCTTGTTCTCGATGGGCGGCTTGCAACGAAAGTTCAACGAATCCTTTTTCGTTTTCGTCCTCGATGACCATAGCCGAAATCTCATCTCCTTTTTTAAGGCTTTTGACGAGATTTCTGTTTTCTTTCACTTCTCTTCCCAAAAGCACGCCGGTGCCCAAGCTGCCCAGATCAATAAAAACCGTGTTTTTGCCGACTTCAAGAATTTTGCCCTGGATGATATCTCCGGGCTTGGAAAGCTTTGGCGCCTGGGCCAAGAGCCCGGCCATCAATGATTTTTTATCAGTTTCGTTTTTTACTGGCATATTAATTATTATAAACGGAAGAATTTTTTCCGGCTTTTTCCAAAAGCTTTTTAATTATTAATTTTGGGTTGCTTTCGGGGCTCGGATTCCGCCGTTTGGTATATTTTAGTATAATTCAAAAGACGCGATTTGGCAAGCAACGGCACCCTGCGGAATTACGGATTGGTACGGATATTACGGATTCAAATTGAATTTATCCGTAGAATCGGTATGGATCCGTAAATCCGCAGGGGAGTTGGCAGAAGAGAATTTTTATGATAAAATGATCACTTGGTACGGTTATTCGTGCTTCAAAATTCAAAGCGGCGATACGGTTATCATCACCGATCCTTTTGACAAATCCATCGGCTTGAATCCGCCTCGCGGCCAGGCTCATATTGTTACGGTTTCTCACGCCCACTCGGGGCATAACAATGTCGAATCAATTACTGGCGAGCCTTTATTAATCAATGGGCCGGGAGAATACGAAACCAGAGGCATTGGCATCAATGGAATTTTCTCTTATCACGACAGCAAAGAAGGAAAAGAAAGGGGAGTTAATGCCATATATACGTTTGAGGTTGAAGGAATCAATATTTGCCATCTGGGAGATTTGGGCGAGAAAAAACTTGCCGATGAGGAAGTGGAAAAAATAGGCGATGTTGATATTTTGATGATTCCCGTTGGCGGAGAAAAAACGATTGACGCGGAGGAAGCGACAGAAATTATCAATCAGATAGATCCGCGGATTGTCATTCCGATGCATTACAAAATTCCGGGGTTGGCGGGAAATTTGGCGCCGGTTGAGGATTTTTTGAAAGAAATCGGCGCGGCTAAAAAGGAACCCCAAGAAAAATTGACTTTGAAAAAAAAAGATCTGCCGCAGGAAGACACGGAAGTGGTGGTAATGAAAGTGTAAGCATGATGCGGAACTACGGAAATTATGCAGACCTACGGAAATGCGGAATAAATTCATTTGTTCGCATTTTCGCAAAGTCGGCATAAGGTTCGCATATTCCGCATAATAATTTGTCTGATTTTATACAAAATCTTCGCCAAAAGCCGGAATCGGAAAGAAAGATTATTTTGGTCGCGAGTATTTCTTTGTGCATGATCATGATCGTGGGTATTTGGGTTTTTTCGCTTGATAAAACAATCAGATCGGCTTCCGAAAAGGGCAAGGAAATAGATAAAAGCGGCAGCCAGATAGTTCAGGGAGTAAAGGGGTTGAAAAAAGATTTGCCCACTCTCTGGCAAAGTTTGGGGGCCGGCATCAGCAATATTTTGAATTCCGGCGAAAACGAAATTAAAATCTCGCCCGGCCAAAGCGCGATTCCGTCGTTGCGGCCGAGTGTCTCGGCGCCGCCGCAGGAGAAATTGCCGGTAGAATAGAATCCTACGGAATTACAGATAAATACGGATATTACGGATTTAATTCTATCCGTATCATCCGTAAAGATTCGTAATTCCTTAGGGTTATAATTTATGGAAAATATTCCCGAAAAAAAGAATATCAAGCAGCAGGAAATCATCGAAGAAATGCAGAATTGCTATTTGGATTACGCGATGTCCGTTATCGTTGGCCGGGCTCTTCCCGATGTGCGCGACGGCTTGAAGCCGGTGCATCGCCGCATTCTTTACACGATGTGGGAATCCGGATTGAAATCAACCGCCAAGTTTCGCAAATCGGCCACTGTGGTGGGCGATTGTTTGGGCAAATACCATCCGCATGGCGATATGGCGGTTTATGACGCGATGGTGAGGCTCGCGCAGGATTTTTCAATGAGATATCCTCTGGTGCAAGGCCAAGGAAACTTTGGTTGTTTTACCAAAGACACGAAAGTCAAATTGACCGATGGGCGGGATTTGAGCTTTGGCGAGCTCATAAAAGAACACGAAGAAGGAAAAAATAATTATACCTACACCGTTAATGGCTTGGGACTTATTTCAATCGCCCAAATCAAAAAACCCAGGTTAACCAGAAAAAACGCTCAAATCATCAAAGTTGAGTTGGATAATGGAGAAAAAATAAAATGCACGCCCAATCATTTATTCATGTTGCGGGATGGCGCTTATAAGGAAGCGGAGCAGCTGCGACCCGGCGAATCTTTGATGCCTCTTTATCAAAAATTTTCTGAAAAGACGGATCGTCTGAACAGAGAGGGCTATGTTTTGATATATCAAAACAAAAAAAACGAATGGATTCCGGCTCATCATTTGGCTGATAATTATAATTTAAACATTGGAAAATACAAAAAAAGCGCCGGCCGGGTGAGACATCACGCGGATTTCGACAAATTGAATAATAATCCGGAAAATATAATCAGAATGCAATGGGGAGAGCACTGGAAATTACATTATCAACAAGCGACTCGGTTGCATCAAAACGGTGAATATCGCGAAAAAATCGCTCGGGGCCGCGATGCTTTTTGGTCCGATTTCGGCAATAAAGCCGCTTATTCGGAACGGCTCTCGAAAAGAAATATTCAAAATTGGAAAGATCCGGAATATCGAAAGAAAATGAGCCTTTTTTTGAGCGAAATAAACAAGCGATATATTTTGGATCATCCCGAGAAGCGGGAAGAACTAGGTCGGCAGGCTACGGAAACCTTGATTCGCCTTTGGCAAAATCCCGAATATAGGGCTTCAATGCGTGAAAAAATCATCAAAGGCAATAAAAATCACGTTACCAATAAAACGGGCAAGTTGAAGTTTTTAAATATTTGCAAAGAAATCGTAAAACGGCGGACCGCTCTCAGCGAAGTGAATTACGAAAAAATCAGAAATGAAATTTATTCTTACGGCGCCGCTCCTCTTTGGCGGAACGCTTTGGATAAATATTTCCAGGGCAATCCGGATTTGGTCCGTCAAGAGATCAGCAATAATCACAAGGTTGTTAAAATCGAAAAAATATCCGAGCGGGAGGATGTGTATGATCTTACAATTGACGGCACGCACAATTTTTGTTTGGCATCCGGAATTTTTGTCCATAATTCGCTCGATGGCGACGCGGCCGCGGCCCATCGCTACACCGAATGCCGCTTGACTCCCATTGCCGAGGAAATGATTCAGGATATTGATAAAGACACGGTTGCTTGGACCGATAACTATGATGGCTCCAGGCAGGAACCGATTGTTTTTCCTTCCAAATTGCCGCAACTTTTGTTGAACGGCCAAATGGGAATCGCTGTTGGCATGGCCACCAGCATTCCGCCCCACAATCTTTCGGAATTGGTTGACGGCATAAATTATCTGATAGAAAATCCCAAGGCGCCGGTGGAAGAACTTTTGAAATTCGTCAAAGGGCCGGATTTTCCAACGGGCGGCGCGATTTATGACAAGCAGGCGATTTTGCAGGCTTATTCAACCGGCAAGGGAGCGATTGTCAATCGCGCCACGGCCGAAATTATTGAAGAGAAAAAAGGCAGCCAGCAAATTATCGTGACGGAAATTCCTTTTCAAGTCAACAAGGCTTCTTTGCTTGAAACGATCGCCGATTTGGTGAAAGACAAAAGAGTGGAAGGAATCCGCGATATCCGCGACGAGTCAGATAAAGACGGCGTGCGAATCGTGATTGACTTGAAAAACGATTCTTATCCGCAGAAAATTTTGAATCAGCTTTACAAGCTCACGGATTTGCAAAAATCTTTCCATTTGAATCTCTTGGCTTTGGTTGAAGGCCTTCAGCCGCAGGTGCTTTCGTTGAAAGGCATATTGGAACATTATATCGAGCATCGCTATAATGTGGTGACCCGCCGCAGCCAATTTGACTTGGCGCGCGCCAAAGAGCGGGCGCATATTTTGGATGGATTGAAAGAGGCGCTTGACCATATAGACGCGGTAATTGCCACAATACGCAAATCGGCCGACAAAGAGGAAGCTCATATCGCGCTTTGCAAGAAATTTAAATTTACCGACGCGCAAGCTTCGGCGATTTTGGAGATGAGATTGCAAACTCTGGCGGGACTGGAAAGGAAGAAAATAGAAGACGAATTGGCTGAAAAAAATAAAATTATCGCCGAACTTGAAGTTTTGCTGAAATCTCCAAAGAAAATTTTGGGCGTGATCAAAGATGAATTGGCATACCTCAAAGACAAATACGGCGACGAGCGCCGCACTCGGGTTTATGCTTCGCCGGTGGGGGAATTCAAAGAAGAGGATCTGGTGGCGCAGGAAGAATGCATGATCACTTTGACCCAGGGCGGATATGTGAAAAGAATAAATCCCAAAAACTACCGCGCCCAGAAACGCGGCGGCAAAGGAATCACCGGCATTACTACGCGCGAAGAAGACAGCGTTGATGATATGTTTTGCGTCAATACGCACGACAATCTTTTGTTTTTTACGACCACGGGGCGGGTTTTCCAAACCAAGGCTTACGAAATTCCCGAAGCCAGCCGGGTGGCCAGAGGCCAGGCGCTGGTTAATTTTCTCCAACTGGGTCCCAATGAACACGTGAGCTCTTTGGTGGCGCTCAAAGAAAATATCAAAAATCGCAAAAAAGGCGGTCCCATCGCGGCGGGTTCGGCTGGGGATGAAAATTATTTAATCATGGCCACCAAAGGTGGTATAATCAAAAAAAGTCCGGCGGAAGAATTTTCAAATGTCCGCCGTTCGGGATTGATCGCCATGAATTTGACAAAAGGCGATGAACTTCTTTGGGCGAAATCCACAACCGGATCGGATGAATTGATGCTGGTTTCGGCCAAAGGGCAAAGCATCAGATTTAAAGAAAAAGATGTGAGGCCGATGGGGCGAACCGCCGCCGGCGTGCATGCCATTAAATTGAAGAATGGCGATGAAGTGATCAGCATGGATGTCATAAGATCCGGCAAGACAGGGGAAAAGCCGATGGTGTTGGTGGTCACGGAAAACGGTTTTGGCAAAAGAACGGATCTTAAACAATTCAAATCCCAGCGCCGAAGCGGTTCCGGAATCAAGGCGGCTCATGTGACTCCCAAAACCGGACAAATCGTGTCAGCCAGAATTCTTAACGGAACGGAACAGGATTTGATCGCCATTTCCGAAAAAGGACAAGTTATCCGCACCACTTTGGGTTCGGTTTCTGTTCTTGGCAGATCAACCCAGGGCGTGAGAATTATGAAGATGGAGGCGGGGGATAAGGTGGCGTCCATAGCGTGCATCTAGTATCACCCTACGGAATTACAGATAAATACAAATGATACGGATAAATCAAATCCGTAATATCCGTACCAATCCGTAATTCCGTAGGGTTCAAAAAATAGTGTCTCTCAAAAACTCAAAAATATTCTTAGCTTCTTTTCTGGTAATCCCGCTTTTTTTCACGGGGCTTTTTGCCGGCATTTCTCCTTGCAAAGAAAAACCTCCCGCGCCTATAACGCTGGAATTTTGGGGAGTGTTTGAAGATTCCGACGCTTATTCTTCGCTGATTGCCCAATTCAAGCAAGTTTATCCGCACATCGCGATCAATTATTACAAGAAAAATATCGCCACCTATGAACAGGATCTTTTGAACGCTTTGGCGGCCGGGCGAGGGCCGGATATTTTTTCAATCCACAACACTTGGCTGCCGAAGTATTCAGACAAGCTTTTTCCGGCTCCCGAGGGAATGCTCACTTCGGCCGAGTACGCGAGCGTTTTCGTGGATGTGGCCTCTCAAGATTTCGTTGAACAGGGAAAAATTTACGCTTTCCCTTTTTATGTCGATACCCTGGCCCTTTTCTATAACAAGGATATTTTTAACGGCGCCGGCATCGCTTTGCCGCCGGCAACTTGGGAAGAAGTGAATGCGGCGGCTGAATCTTTGACCAAGAAAGACTTGGATGGAAATATAAGCCAGTCCGGCATCGCTTTGGGCGCGTCAAAAAACGTCAATCGCTGCACGGATATTCTTTCTTTGCTGATGATCCAAAGCGGCGCGAAAATGATTTCCGATGACAAAACTTCGGCCGCTTTTGCCGGTTCGGTCTATCTCGACGGGGAGAATTTTTATCCCGCCAGCCGGGCGCTGAATTTTTACACCAATTTCGCCAATCCCAAAAAGAAAGTTTATTCGTGGAATAGTTCGCAGCATTATTCAATCGACGCTTTCAGCGAAGGCAAAGCGGCGATGATGATCAATTATTCTTATCAAATTCCCGCGCTGCGCGCCAAGGCGGCAACTTTAAGATTCGGCGTGGCGGGCTTGCCGCAGATTTCCGCCAATGCTTCAAACGCTGCCAATTACGCCAATTATTGGGGGCAAGGAGTTTCCAAAGGTTCTCTTAACGCCAACGCGGCTTGGCAATTCTTGGGTTGGATGAGCCAAAAAGAAAATATGAAGACATTTTTGGGGCAAATAAAAAAACCGACTTCCCGCCGCGATTTGATTGAGTGGCAAAAAGCGGATCCCGATCTGGGAATCTTCGCCATCCAAACTCTTTCGGCGCGATCCTGGCGGCAAGCGGACAATATTCAAATCGAGAAAATTTTCGCCAATATGATTGATCAAGCTTTGAGCGATCCTTCCCGGATTGACGAGATAGTCCGCCAGGCCAATCAAGAAGTGACGATACTGATGCAGGGAAGATAAAATATAATTTTCAATTATCAATTTCCAATTTTCATTGAATTTTCAATATTCAATGTTTAATTTTTGAATAACTCCCCCTAACCCCCTCTTATCTAAGAGGGGGGATCAGCTAAGAGAGATCCGTTTAAAAATTAGATATTATAAATTGAATATTGATTGCCACCCTTCGGGTGGTCACCCGGAGGGTGAAAAATTGAAACTTGAAAATTAAATCCATGTTTTCTCTCAAAAAAATATTTATTTTTTTTATTGTCCTTATTCTTCTCACGGCTCCCTCAATTTCTTTCGCCAAAGAAAGAGGGCTTGTTCCTTGCGATGGAGCGTGCCCCGCGGGATCTTCCGATTGTGTTCCTTGCACTTTTTGCCATGTTCTTGTTCTTATCCAAAATTTAGTAAGATTTGCCATGTATGATTTCTTTTTTCCTTTGGCTGGACTGTTGATTTTCTATGGTGGTATACTGATGGTATTGGGAGAAAAAAAATATGCTGAAGGAAAAAGCATAGTTAAAAATACAATTATTGGATTAGTTATTATTCTTACATCTTTTGTTATAGTTAATACTATTATTCTTATTATAGCTCCGGAAGATAGCGACGGATTCAGGCCGCAAAGCTGGGGAACTATCCAATGCAATTAAAAAAAATGGCGAAATTTTCAAAAATAGCGAGTATTTTTTTTATAATATTTTTGGCTTTTTTTGCCGCTTCTTTTTGCTATGCGGAAGATCCTGGCGGGGGAACATTGGATACCGGCGGGGGAACTGTCGGCAACAACAGCGGATCGTATTCAATACCAAATCCTTTGGGTTCGGAGACAAATGATTTCAGCACTTTTGTTCTAAGGGTAATTAACGAATTGGTCGAGAAGATTCTGACTCCTCTGGTAGCCGTGATGATAATCTGGGCCGGTTTTAAATTTGTTACGGCTGGCGGCAACGAGGTAAAAATCCAAGATGCGAAAAAGAATTTAAGATATGCGATCACGGGTTTGGCGGTAATCGTTTCAGCGCAGGCGATTGTAATTTATGTGCGAGAGATTTTAGGGGATGCCAATCTTGAAGAGGAAAGCACTTTGATGGATCGCATTAAAGGCGCTTTGAATGAAATCACGATGATCTTATTTATGTTGGCTACTGTGTATTTTGGTTGGGGAATAGTCCAAATGATCCAAAGTAGCGGCAATGAAAAAAAATTGGAAGAAGGAAAAAAACACATGATTTGGGGAATTGTCGGAATGACGATTATGATGGGTGTTTGGGGGATAATTGCTTTAGTCGTTAATTTTTTAGGAATTGAACCCAATCAATAGATTTATTCTTTGAAAGGATTTGAAAGGAGGTGAAGAAAATGATTAAAAAAATATCGAGTAAAATTTTTCAGAGCGCCAAAATAGCAATCGCTGTTTTAGCTATGCCGTTTGTTGTTTTGGCAGCTGATGATTCTGTTCCTGTCGCGGGCGGTGTCAATTCTGGCGCTTATACTTGGGTCAAGGGCGTAGTTAATGGAGTAATTGGTGTTGCTTTCGTTTTGATGATAATGTTTTTTGTCTTGGGCGTATTTGAGTATGTAAGAGCCCAGGGAGATGATAAAGCAATTGACAAAGGAAAAAAACACATGATTTGGGGAATTATTGGTATGGCAATTGCGGCTGGAGCTTGGGGTCTGGTTCAATTGGTTTTGAATTTTCTTGGCTTAAACTCTTCCAGTGTTCCGGTTAACTTTCCTCAGTTCTAAATACTCTATCTCAAATACTCAAAGGCCCCGTTTGCGCGGGGTTTTTGGTTTGGAAAGATGAATCCATCCCGAAAATTTTATTCAAGCATCACGAATTTATTCTCCCTTTCCTAAAGAGGGAGTACCCGCCCAGGGCGGGGGAAGGATTTATTCTTCTTTCTTCCCCCTTTGTAAAAGGGGGATTGAGGCCTGCCCTGCGAAGCTTCAGCGAAGCAGGGGGGATTTTACAAGTAGTTTACATTATAAAATCCTCCGCCCCTCGCAAGCTCGGGGCACCTCCTTTTTTAAAGGAGGAATAAAATGCAAAATAAAAAAACGGGCGACTTTTTTGCCGCCCGTTTTGGGTTATTGGTGAAAGAACTTTTACTTTATATAGATTGTCACTTCTGTGCTTTGGCTGCCTCCTTTCAGGGTGACTTTTCCTCCGGGAGGCATGGTCACTCCTTCAAATAATGTTGAGTTGACCGTTGTATTAACCCTGCTTCCCAGAATAAAAAATTCTTTGGACTCATTTTGGATATAACGGATGGGTTCTCCTCCGTTATAGGAAATATGAGTATTCAATATTTCGCCGGGTTTCAATGGAAACGGTCCGTATTTCCTTGCTCCGGACCAATCAACCAATGCGGTTTGCGGATATGCCGCGATCGCGGAACTCGATGAGCGGTCTTTGATGAACAGCTCATGTGCGACTCCAAGAACTGCGATAATGGCTAGAGCGACAAACGCCCATGCCAGTATTTTTCCTCCGGCCGGCCTTGTTGATTTGAAAATCAATAGGATGAGGCTGATTAAAAAAGCCAATCCGATCAACCAGCCGACGGCTTGCAGCCAGCCGAAGTTTTGGGGGAAAGAGAAGCGGGGAAGGGAGAGTGAAAAAGGTTTTTTTTCTTTCTCCTCTTTATCCGCGTAGATGAATTTTATTTCCTCCATTTTTTGTTCCATATCTTTGATTTTCGCCGGAGCGGAGTTCAAGAATACTTGTTCTGCCGGATCGAGGACTTTTCCTTTGTTTCTCTTTTTTTCGATCTTTTTAAGTTCTTTTTCCATATCCCTGGATTCCGCTTCCAGATTTGCCATTCGTGCTTTGTAGGAAACCACAGCGAGCCTGGACGGATACTTTTTTGAAACGGCATCCGTTGTCTTGAGCGAATAGTAAATTTGACTATCCTCAAGGCCGTCCTTAAGCCATGGGTATTTGGAAAAAATGGCAAGGACGATGAAGAGAATTACGGCCGCCGGATAGAAAATTTTTCTTCCCTTGGCGAGATTGTATTTCCTCGCCAGATACTCGAAGCCGCCGATGGCGCCGCCCATAAAAAGAAACAGGACTGCCCATTTCCAGGGAATGAAAATGGAAAGGAAAAGAGAAAATGCCACGAACCCGATGAGGGCCCATAAAGAAATTCTTAAAGCGCTTCTCATTTTTATCCTTCCTTTCCCACAAGAAATTTCCCGACCGATTTGATGCCTTCAAAAATGGTATCAAAGATCGCTTCTCTGGAAAGATTTGACCCGAAATTTCTCAAGCGAGCGGTTCTTCTGGCGGCAGGGACAGGCTCGTTTTCTATCTGTCGGGTTATTCTTCCCCGGGTGAACCAGCTTATTATCATTGCAAGTACTTCTTCTCTGTTCGCGATAAGAGTATAAACCAGAGAAAAAGCCGCCATTGCCAGTAAGATAATTACCGCCATCCACGACTTTCTTTCCGGCTCTCCTTCCCATGCCGCGTAAATATCGGCGCTGTGTTCGGAGCGGAAGATGTCGGAAACCGCCGAGTTGAACAGGGGGCTTCCGAAGCCGTGGAAAACAACGAAAATACTCCAAATTCCCGTGAGGATCCAGCAGAATTTGGCTCGGTTGTTATTGCTGCCGCCAAGCCAATAACCCAATCTGTATGACATTTGACTTAACATTTGAATAATCCTTTTGAATTCGGCAATGATTCTTTTAAATTTGTCGATTATCGACAAATAATAGTGATTTTTCACTTTTTAGCCCCTTTTCTTAATCCCGCAAAAAAACTTGCGAAAGGATTGGAAGCCGGGCATTCGGTGATATTGCACTTCGGGATCTTTTTTTCGGGTCCCCTCAAGGTTATTTCCGTATCCTTGTTGGTTCCCAGTTGCCGAATGACTACACTTTCTTTTTCTCCGGCCGGAATCTTTATTCTGGTTCTTGCGATCCCGTCTTCATCAGAGGGGAATTTCTTTTGTCCATTCGGCAAATATCTGCTTATGGCAAGAAATTTTATTCCTTCTTTGGGCGGAATCACTGAAACAATAATTTGATTCACGCCGCCTGGAAGAACCGAGACGTCCAGTTCAAAGTCGGTTTCTTTTTCTTGATTCGGGGTGATTTCCGGAAGTGTGATTTCTTTTCTTTCGGAAAAGAAAGGCGTTCCGGAAAGCTGGACGCAAACATAAACTTTTTTCTGGCCGATCGGAACTCTAGCAAGCGCTCTGATTCGGCCGGTGTTCGCGTCCGGCGTGTAAGAGAATTCTTCGTACATCTCGCCATATTCATGGGAGACGATGAGGGGCTTGTCGGCGATTAGCCGGTTTCCTTGCCGGGCAAAGGCGCTCACCGGAACACGGAAAAAATCTCCGTTTCTGGTTATTTCGCCGATTTCCAGCTGGATTGTCGTTCTTGTGTCTTCTCTCGGCCGGTTGTTTTGGCCGCGATTATTTCTTTGATCGTCTTGGCGATCATTTCTGCGGTTATCCGCCATGGCAAGCCTCCTGTTTTTTTGTTTTTTGACTTTATTTTGTTATCAAATAACTATCCTTTTCTGATTTAGAATTATAATCCAAAATATGTGTATTTGTCAAGGGCAAGAAGATAAAACAAAAACGCCCGAAAATGGGCGTTTTTATGATGGTGTCGGAGGGGTCTCCTTCGCCAAGGCTGCGGAAGACCTTCTGAATAATCGCTAAAGTTTATAAAGAGCAAAACTTGCCCTTCCGAAGCTTTAGCGCAGGAGGGTGTCGGAGGGGAGAGTTGAACTCCCACGAGTTGCCTCACCAGCTCCTAAGGCTGGCGCGTCTGCCAATTCCGCCACTCCGACATAAAATTTTGTCATTCCCGTCCCGTAATAAATACGGGATAAACTCCGGCGGGAATCCAGACTAATTTTTAGACTTATAAATCATCGTATAAATCTTTCCATTCAGTATTATTTTCTTCGATTAATCTTAATTTCCATTGGCGATCCCATTTCTTTAATTGTTTTTCTCTTCTGATGGCCGACTCTGTATCTTGAGTTTGTTCATAATAAACGAGAATATGGACTTTGTATTTTTTGGTAAATCCTTCAATCAAATCATTTTTGTGCTCATATATTCTTTTCTTTAAATCGGAAGTAACTCCAATATATAGAGTTCCATTGCGCTTGCTGGCTAGGATATAGATATAATAATATTTTGCATACATTGGGTCTGGATTCCCGCTTGCGCGGGAATGACAATAGGGGGCAGGGATGACAGAAGAGAGATAAAGGATAACAGGAAGAAGGAAACGATAGAATAAGAATGGATTTTTTTCTATTATTGAGTTGTTGTCGGCGGAACAGATGGACTTGGCGTTGGCGTGGGGGAAGCCGATGGTTTTGCGTAGAGCGAAGGCGATTTGTAATTGGAATAAAAAGGATTTTTTCTTTCCAAAACGCCGTCGCGCCAAATTTCCTGGGTGATCACGGTTTTCATCGAACCGTCCGGTTTGGATTCCAAAATCTTGGGGCCGATCACTTTGGTTTCTCGGCCGTCCGCGGTGCCGTAAAATTCAAAAGTTATTTTTGTGCCCTCGATTTTCGATTGAATCAATAGATGGCCGGGCGTGTCGTTAATGAATTTCAAATCGGGATTGGGCGGATAAACCGTGGCGTCAAAACCGATCGGGTTGTAATAGCTCACCACAAAAGCGTGCGGATGGCGTTGAGTTATTTTCATTCCGGAATTCACGGCCGCGCGGAAAACCGTGGTGGAAACCTGGCAAATGCCGCCGCCGTATTCGGGAATCAACTGATTTTTTTTGATTACGATTTCAGTCAGATAACCGGTTTGTTGGCTGATTTCGCCGATCGCGTCTCCGAAAGAAAATTCCTGCCCGGGTTTCAACAAAACTCCGTTAAGTTTTGTCGCGCCCACTTTTATGTTTTGGGAGCGGTTGTAGGAAGATCCGGCAAAATCGGATTCGCCTCTGCCCAGGAGAGAATTGAGTCCGAGCGTTTCGATATTTTCATCGTTTATTTCCGCCGGCATGGAATCAATGCGCAAATAAATTTCGGTTTTTTCGTCGAGTATTTCCTTTTTGATTTCCTGCGCGCTCTTTTCAATATCCAGCTTTTTGCCGTCTTGGGACGGGACGAACGCTTCGATTTTTTCTTGATTCCATGCGAGTTTGGCGTTAACGGGTTCGTGATTGACGGCCGGAACCAGCGAAGAAAGCAAATCTTTTATTTCATCTTCTCGGAGCGTCAAAGAACTCATTCCGAGCGCGTTTTTTTCAACGGCGATCCAATCGGCAAGTTGCTGTCTTTCTATTTGCCAGCTCAAATTCTCGGCTCTCAAGGTTATCGGAGCGCGATCCGCTAATTTTTTGGCTTCTTCTTTTTTGCTTTCCAATATTTTGCGGGTGATTCGGGGATTGTCTTGAACAAGCGCCAAAACAATGGGGGAGTTTGAAAATCGGTCAATATTTTCAAAAATGTCTTGGGTGAGTTTTTGCCGGTTGATGACTTGCCCGGAGCGTTCCGAAATTATTTCAAAATCCTGATTTTGTGAATTGAATAAAAATCGGGCGTTCACAGCCGGTGTCTCGCCCGAAAGAATCGTTTTCAGGGCTTCATTGAATTTTTTATTATCCAAGCTGTAATCAAGAGGAACTTTTTGCCCGAAAATCAAAGAATATATTTGATTAATTGAAGCTATAGCCGGATTTTTATTTTTCCCGAAAGCCGCCGCTTCTTTGATTGTTTGATCCGCGTTAATTGAAAAACCCAGACTGTTTGGCGTTATTTCAATCCTTTCGCCTTCAAACAGAAAAACAATTTTCTGATTTTGGAAATTAGCTGCTTTTTCGCGCAGAATCGCTTGGGCTTCTTCCTGATTTTTTCCGCCCAAAATCACTCCCGCTGTTTTTACTCCCAAAACAATATTTCCGGAATTAGCCAGAGCCAAACTTAAAAATCCGGCAGCTAAAACTGCCAGACTTATTAAAGCGATTAAAATTGTTTTTCGCATCTTATTCATAATATATTAAAAGAATAACACAAAAAGAATATTTGAACAATAGCAAAACTAAAAACAGCCCGAGAGCTGTTTTGAATAATTTTGCGTCAGGGATGGAAATCTTTTTATCCGTTTACCTTTATTTTTCTTGTTTTGATTTTTTCAATCTTTGGCAGGCGGATAGTGAGAATGCCATTCTTCATTCCGGCCTGCGCCTTGTCGGCTTCCACGTCAACAGGGAGTATGACTGATCGCGAAAAAGCGCCCCAATAACATTCTTGATAATAATAATCGTCGGTTTGAATTTCTTCATCTTTTTCTCTTTTACCCTTGATCGTCACCATATCGTTTGTGATCGTGATATCCAAATCTTCCGGGCTGACTCCGGCGATGGTTGACTTGATGATTATCTCGCTGGCGTTTTGATAAACGTCAATCGTAAGCTGTCCCTCCGAATCGGGCATCCAGTCTTGCTGCGTTTCTTTCATTTCGGTTTCGGCCGGCAAAAAAATCTTTTTGGATTTTTTGGGATTGTTTTTAATTTTTTCCGGCATTTCTTTTTCTTCTTCCATGTTATTATCTGATGAATTTACGCTTATGTTATTTTGCTCGTCTTCTTCTATCATGCCGGTGAGCCTTTCCAAAAAAGAAGGTCTCTTTGTCATTTTTTTGTTCGCGAACCCTCCCGAGTCGTTCCAAAGAATTTCCATGGAAGTTTCTCTGAAATTCGCAAACCGATACTTTTTCTATTTATATAATATCACTTGAGCCGAAAATCTCAAGTCCTGCGGTTGTGAATAACTGGAACCCTACTAAATTACGAATTTATTACTAATAGTACAAATATACTAATTAATGCAAATTTAATATCCTTTTAAATTTCACGCCGTCTTTTGTGAAATTTACGAGGATACCTAACTTTAGGCCTGATTTTTTGAGATATCCGAAAATTTGTTCTATATTATGCTTTCTAAAGTTTGTTTCTTTTTTAATTTCTAAAATGATTTTATCTTCTACTAAAAAATCAAGAAAATATTTTCCAATAATTTCTCCTTTGAAATTTATTTCAAACGGCGCTTGTTCTTTAAAGGGAATTTCTAATCTTTTTAATTCTTTTGCTATTGCTTTTTGGTAATATTTCTCCTGATAACCATATCCGAGATTATTAAAAACTTCAAAGATTGATCCAATTATCTTGTAGCTTAGTTCTGGGTAAACCAATTCAATAATTTTATCCGATTTTTTATTAGTAATATTTGTAAGGATTAGTAATTTAGTAGGGTAGTCGGCAGACAGCCATCAGTTTCTTTAATCTCTTGAATTGCCAAAAAACGATGGTGGCCATAAAGAGAAGAAAAACAGCGATGGCTTTGGGCATAAAATCGGCTTTGTCAAAAAGCAAGATAAGATAATTGTAAAAACTGTGCATTGCCGCCGCCAGAGCGAAACCGGTGATGAAAATGACTTTTCTTTTTTTAAAATCAAGCATCGAAATGGCCAGAAAATATCCGAGAACGGCCGAGGACAAAGTATGCAAAAAAGTCGCGCTCAAAAATCTGGCGATCATTTGATAAGAAGCCGTTTCCAATGTCATTTGTCCGTTGGGAATAAGATTGACGATATTTTCTATGGCGGCAAATCCCAAGGCGCTCACAATCATATAAATCATCGTGTCCACGGGTTCGTCAAAGGCGGGATCTTTTAAAACCGTTTGGCGGACAACCAAATATTTGACGAATTCTTCCGTGATGGGAGCGAAAGCCAAAACATTAAGCAAAAAAAGATAATCATTTCTGCCCAACGACGCGAAAAAAATAGACCATTCGGCCGTCGGATCGCAAAGCCATCTCATTGTCAATTGAAATATCAAGGCCAAGGGCCCCATCATCATTCCCCAGAAGAAAACTTTGAGTATCATTGCTTTGGGTTCGGGGCGGCGGTCTTTTTGCAAATAAAAAACCAACCAGATGAGGCTTGGCAAAACACCAAGAATGGCATAGGGAATGAAAGAAAACGCTGCTTTAAAATCCATTTTTTAGATTTGCGATCTGCCGTAATTATATCAAATCTTTTCAATATATCATATTCTTAAGTTCGCTTTGGCGGAGAGATTTTGCCAATTGGCGAGGGGGAGGTTTTTTCTCAAGTGATAATGGGCGGCCATGGCGATCATCGCGCCGTTATCGGTGCAAAAATTCGCGGCCGGCAGCAAGAGTTTCAATCCTGTAATTTTATTCGTTTCTTCCATGAATCTGTTTCTTAACTCTTTGTTGGCCGCCACGCCTCCCGAGAGCATAACCGACCGGGCGGAAAATTCTTTCGCGGCTTTGAAAGTTTTATAAGACAAAACATCAACGACCGCCTTTTGAAATTCGGCCGAAATCGCCGGAATCAGTTTTTTTATTTCTTTTTTATCAATCTTTTGCAAGGAATAAAGAACGGCGGTTTTGAGTCCGGAAAAAGAAAAGTCAAAATCTTTGGAATCCATCATTGGCCGGGGAAGGGGCGGATAAGTTTTTGTTTGGGAGAAAGACGCATTCCGCTTTTCCGCTTCGCGGGAAATGGCGGGTCCTCCCGGATAACCCAAATTAAGCATCTTGGCCACTTTATCAAAAGCTTCGCCGGCCGCGTCATCGCGGGTTTCTCCCAAAATTTCGTATCGGCCGATATCTTTTATAAGGATCAGCTGCGTATGTCCGCCCGAAACAACAAGACAAACGGATGGGAAAATTTCTTTGGAAATTGGAAATTGGAAATTGGAAATTCCGCCGATTTTATTAAAAATAAAATTGGCGGTAATGTGCCCTTCTATATGATTGATCGGGATTATGGGTTTATTCCAAAAAAAAGAAAGCGCTCTGGCCGCGTTGACTCCCACCCAAAGGGCGGGTTCCAGCCCCGGTCCGATTGTCGCGGCAATGTAATCAATTTGGGGAATTTGATATTTTTTAGCAAACTTTATGAATGTTTTTTTGAGATTTTTTTCACGATCAAGAATTTCTTTTAAAATTTTTTCTTTGTCCGAGGGGATATTTTTAAAGCGGGAAAAGAATTTCTTTGGTTTGAGGAAATTCGCTTGGCCGAGGGCTTGTTCCAGCAGGGGAATGAGGTTTTTTTGGTGTTCTCTTTTGGCCAGAGTCGGAACCACGCCTCCAAAGGGAGCGTGCGTTTTTATTTGAGAAGAAACCAAATCAGCCAGAATTTCGGGCTGATTTTTCTGGCCGGTTTCTATTATAGCTATTCCCGTATCATCGCAGGATGTCTCAATGGCAAGTACGCGCATAAAAATTATCTTAGCATATTAGCATTTTAACATATTAACAAAAAAACTCACGCGCAAAAGCGTGAATTTACAAAAGAAGAGTAGCCCTAAGGGGAATCGCCACCCCTTCGGGTGGTGGCCTGCTGGCCAAACCCCTATTGCCACATTGCCACCCCTTCGGGTGGTCACCCGCAGGGTGAAAAGCGTGGTCGCGTTTTATCTGAAAAATGAATATTGGTAGCCCTAAGGGGAATCGAACCCCTATTGCCACATTGAAAGCGTGGCGTCCTGACCATTAGACGATAGGGCCAAAATCAAAATAATCTTTTGTAAAGTTCTTCTTTTTTGCTGCTGTTATTTTTAAGTTCTTTTTCTCTCTTTAGCGCGGATGTTTTATCAGGATAAGCTTCGTAATAAACCAGATCATAAGGCTTTCTATTTTTTGTCGATCTCACTTTGCTATTGTTATGCTCAAAGAACCTTTTTCTTAAATCGGCGCAACTACCGATATATTTCCAATCGACTGCTTTGCTTTTTAGTAGATAAACATAAAACATAACATTGCCACCCCTTCGGGTGGTCACCCGCAGGGTGGAAAGCGTGGCGTCCTGACCATTAGACGATAGGGCCGGAATTCGGATGCTTTAAATAACATAACAGAAATTTAACTATTTTGCAAATGGATTTTTCCGTATTTCAAAAACCAAGCTCAAGAGTTGCTAAAACGTTCTAATTCGGTTAGAATCGTTAGATAATATCATATTAATTCTAATTCAAAAATTCATGTCCAAAACCATCATTATCACGGGATCCAGCTCCGGCATAGGCAAAGCGGCGGTTGAATTGATGTCCAAAGACGGCCATCGGATTTTAATGTTGTCCAGAAATAAAAAAACGCTTGAAGCGCTCGCAAAGAAAAATCAAAACTGCGCGGCTTTTCCTTGCGATCTCCGCGACGCAAAAGCGGTTGCGCAAACGGCAAAAATCATAACCAAAAAATTCCCTCAAATCGATGTGTTGGTGAATAACGCCGGAGTCGGTTTTCCCACTCGCCTGGATGAAATCAAAGAGAAAGAGTACGATGACATTATGGACACCAACGTGAAGGGACTTGTCTTTTTGACTCGGGAAATTCTAAAGCAAATGAAGAAAAATGATTCCGGCCATATCATTAATGTTTCTTCTCCGGCCGGCGTTCAGGCCAATCCCGTCGCTCCGATTTATTGCGCTTCAAAATTCGCTTTGGAGGGCTACACTCAAGGTTTGCGGATGCAAGTCAAGGAAGAAAAGAAAAATATCAGAGTGAGCCTTGTCCGTCCCGGGGGAGTGGATACTAATTATTGGGGAAAACGCGAAGCGCCTCGGGAAAAATTTATGACGCCTCAAGAAATGGCTTTGGTTTTGAAATTCATAATCGACTATCCCGAGCAATCAAACGTTTTTGACATAACAATGGAGTCGGCGAGGTAGAACTCATATTGCCATATTGCCTTGAATTGCGAAACACCCGATTTGTCATTCCCGCCTCAAGCGGGAATCCAGAAAATTAAGATAAAATCTGGATTCCGGCTCTGCCTGTTGGCAGGCCGGAATGACAATAAGCGAGTTTCGTAATTCAAAGATATTAACAAAATTCAAATGCTAAAATGTTAACATGTTAAAATGCCAACATGACCAAATCGGATTACATAAAAATCGGCAACGCAAACGACATAAACGATCCGGCGCAAAAGCGGTTGTATCGCTTTTTTGAAATGTTGCCGGGTTTTTTGGCTTGGGGAACTCTTCTTTTTGTCATCTTTATGTCTTGGGCTTCGCCGGTTTTTATCGCTTTTTTCATTATCGCGTTTGATATTTACTGGCTGCTTAAAACCGTTTTTCTTTCCATCCATTTAAGAACAAGCTTTTTGGAAATGAAAAAGGTTTCAGCGGCGGATTGGCTGTCTAAGCTTCAAAACGAAAAAATCGCCGATGATTTGGATTGGAGCCGGGTGTACCACTTGGTGATTTTGCCGATGTATAAAGAATCGCACGAAGTTGTTTCGCAAACTTTTCGTTCGTTGCAAAAATCAAAATATCCCAAAGACAAGCTGATCGTGGTTTTGGCCGCGGAAGAAAGAGCCGGGGATGAAGGAAAAATCGTGGCCGAAAAAATCGAACGGGAATTCGGTTCTTCCTTTTTTCGTTTTTTAAAAACGGTTCATCCGGCTGGCATCGAGGGCGAAATTTCCGGCAAAGGTTCCAATGAAACTTGGGCGGGGCGGCGGGTTAAAGAAGAAATTATAGATAAGATAGGTTTGCCCTATGAAAATATTTTGGTTTCGGTTTTTGACGTGGATACGGTTATTTTTGACCAATATTTTTCCCGTCTGACTTATGTTTTTTTGCGAACCGAAGATCGGATCCATTCCAGTTTTCAGCCGGTGCCGGTTTTTAACAATAATATTTGGGATACGCCTTCTTTTTCGCGAGTGGTGGCGCAAAGCGGAACTTTTTGGCATTTGATGCAGCAAGGGCGGCCGGAGCGTCTTTCCACCTTTTCTTCCCACGCGATGAATTTCAAAACATTGGCGGAAATGGATTTTTGGGCGACCAAAAATGTTTCCGAAGACTCAAGAATTTTCTGGCAAGCCCTTCTTTTCTACGACGGAGCCTACAAAGTTGTTCCGCTTTTTTATCCTGTTTCAATGGATGCCAATCTGGCTCAAAATGTTTTAAAGACTTCAATCAATGTTTTTAAGCAGCAGCGGCGTTGGGGCTGGGGGGCTGAAAATATTCCGTATTTGCTTTATGGTTTTTGGCAAAATGAAAAAATAGATTTTATGACAAAATTCAAATGGTCATTCAATCACATAGAAGGTTTCTGGTCTTGGGCGACCAATGCTTTGATAATTTTTCTTCTGGGCTGGCTGCCTTTATTTTTCGGCGGGCAGATTTTCAACGTTACCGTTCTTTCTTACAATTTGCCGCAGGTCACTCGAGTGATTATGACTTTGGCGATGATTGGCTTGGTTTCTTCGGCGATCTATGGCGCGATGCTTCTTCCTCCAAAACCCAAAAATAAAAGTTTCGCGGTTTATTTATTGATGATTATTCAATGGGCCTTGCTGCCTTTGACGATAATCGTCTTTGGCACTTTTCCCGGCTTGGACGCTCAAACGAGATTGATGCTGGGAAAATATATGGGTTTTTGGGTGACGCCCAAAAACAGAAAATTGGAAGCAACGGTTGTTTCCGGTTAGATCCGCGTTTATTCCAAATGTATTATCTCTTTGAATTTTGAAAGTTTTTCCGCCAAAAGCGGATATTTTTTTAATTCGGGATCTTTGGAAAGAATCGCTGTTGCTTCATTTTTTGCTTGCCTGACAAGTTCAAAATCGGTCAACGAAGCCATTGAAAGGTCGGGCAAGCCTGATTGGCGCGTGCCGATGAAATCTCCGGGTCCGCGAAGCAGGAGATCTTTTTCCGCCAAATCAAAACCGGTTTTTGTTTCAAGCAATGCCCGGAGCCTCAAGGCGGAGTCTTTGGAATTTGACTGCGAAAAAAGCAGGCAATATGATTGGTGTTTGCCTCGGCCGACTCGGCCCCTGAATTGATGAAGCTGCGCCAAGCCGAAACGGTCGGCGCCTTCAATCATCATAACGCTGGCATTGGGAACATCGATGCCGATTTCAATCACCGAAGTGGAAACAAGGATATCTATCGATCCGGCAGAAAATTCTTTCATTATTTTTTGTTTTTGAGCGGGCTTGAGGCGGCCATGAAGCAATCCTATTTTCAGATCGGGAAAAATTTCTTTTGAAAGCTTTTTATATTCTTCTTCGGCCGCTTTTGTTTCCAACCACGCCGTTTTCCTTTTGTCTGAAAAAATTTGCGCGCCGGTTTCTTTATTTGATTCGTTTTCAATGCGCGGACAAATCACGAAGGCTTGCCGGCTTTGCTTGATTTGTTGGCGGATGAACTCGTAGGATTTTTGTCTTTCGGCCGGTTTGACGATTTTAGTGATTATTTCTTTGCGGTCTTTGGGAACTTGATTCAAGCGGGAGATATCCAGATCGCCATAGATGGCCAAAGCGAGAGTGCGGGGAATGGGAGTGGCGGTCATTGAAAGGAGATGGGGAATTTCTTTGGGCGAATCATCTTTGATTCGGGAAATATTATTTTGCAAAGAGGCGCGCTGGGCGACTCCAAAGCGATGCTGTTCGTCAACAATCGCCAGGGCGAGATTTTTAAATTCCACTTTTTTTTGAATCAATGCTTGGGTTCCGGCGATAATTTTTATTTCGCCTTTTTTTATTTTTTCGATTATTTCTTTTTTGCCGAAATGGCGCGGCAGATTTGTTTGGCAATCGCTTCCGGCCAGAAACGCAATCGGCAAGTCTTGGTTTGAAAAAAAATGTTTTATTGTTTCAAAGTGTTGGCGCGCCAAAATTTCCGTGGGCGCCATAAAGGCGGCTTGTTTGCCGTCAAAGGCGGTTTGTAAAGCCGCGATTGCCGCCACAACGGTTTTGCCCGATCCCACGTCTCCTTCCAAAAGGCGGTTCATTGGGACGGTTTTTGAAATATCGTTTAAAATTTCCCAGGCGGCGGTTCTTTGAGCGTCGGTGAGTTTGAAAGGAAGGCCATCCACGAAATTTTTTATCAAGGGCTGGTTAAATTCAATTCCTGGCGCCCTTTGTTTCTGCCATTGGAATTTTTGCCGGACCGAGACGAGTTGAATTGAAAAAAGCTCGTCAAATCCCAGCCGTCTTTTTGCTCGGCTGATTTCTTGAAACGAGTCGGGAAAATGAATTTTTTTTATCGCTTCATTAAGATCCGGCAGATTTTTGGATTTTTTTATTTCTTGGGGCAGCCAGTCTTCAATAAAGCAAGAAGAGAGAATTATTTGAATGATATATCTTAAATATCTGGAAGTTATGCCCGAGGTTTCCGGATAAATCGGCACTATGCGGCCCGTGTGGCGCAAATCGCGAATCGCGAATCGCTTATCGCTTGTCGTCCTTGATTCATTATCCATCGTTTGGCGATCAGCGGCGGGCGGCAAACGTTCATAGGCCGGATTGGAAATAAAGAGAACGCCGTCAAAAGCGATTTTTCCCGAAAGACTGATTCGAGAGCCTTCTTTTATTTGATCAATAAGATAGGGTTGATTGAACCAGACGGCTTTTATCATTCCTGTTTTGTCGCAGACAAAAGCCTGGGTGACCGTCATCTTTTTTTTCCAAGTTTTTATGTTTTCTATTTCCGTCACTTCGCCCTGAATGGTGGCGGTTTCATTGAGCTTGAGATCAACGATTGAAATTATTTTCGAAAAATCGTCATAACGAAAAGGAAAATGATAAAGAAGATCTCGGACATTCTTTATCCCCAATTTTAAAAGCCGCTTTTGGTAAGCGGGCGCAACGCGGGAGACGGATTGGATGGGGGAAGAGAGAGAATACAAAATAATGTAAAATTTAAATCTCAAAATGTAAAATTAATGTGTCGCTTCGCGACAGATTTATATTTTTTAGAATTTACATTGTCCCGCCGCCTTTAATTTATTATTATCGCGGGATCCCGCCAAGGCGGTGATCATTTTCAACTTTGAGGTTTACATTTTAAATTTTTGTTGTGTGAGCTCGCGAGGAATTTCACCCCCGCACTTTGGTGTCCCCATAGGGAATCGAACCCTAATTTCAAGCTCCGCAAGCTTGCGCTCTATCCGTTGAGCTATAGGGACATTAAAGTGCGGGGGCGCGCCTCTATCGCGAGCTCCGCGATCTCGCGTTCTATCCGTTGAATCGCGAGGGCTCGAATGATTTTAAATTTTTAATCTTTCGGCCAGATTATCCATCATGGATTCTTCTTGCTCTTCCAGTGGGATAAATTTTATCAATATTTCCTGAATTTTTTCCGGATCCTCGTTTTGAATCGGAATAAAAAGATTCGGCTTGAGATTTTTTCCCATTTTGATTGAAACATAAGGCAAATCTTTTTCTCTGAATACCCAGAAAGATTTCATTTCTTTAAACGGCGTGAAATTTTCGCCGTGTCCCATTCCTTCGTTGGAAATCAATAATTCTATTTCTTCGGGTTCTTTGAACGCTTGAGAAAAAATAACAAAAACAAACAAAGGAATGATTATCGCGAAAACATAGTTTTTCATCCAGAGGGCGGCGATCAAAAATAAAAGTCCCGCCGCGCCTATAATCCAAAACCATGCTCGGCCTCTTTCTTTTTTAATAAATTCCGGGCTTGTCCAGGAATGAATGATTTGAGAATTTTGATCCATGGGGGATTGGATTTTAGAAATGTTTTTTTAAAAATGCTCTGCCGGAACCTAATTTTAAATATTTTTCGAATTTAAATGCTTTGTATTTATCATCGAGGGCAAAGTAGAATTCTAAGCTTATGGGTAGTCGATTGACCGTCGCTGGCGCTTGACCTTTCCGATGTTTCTCTATCCTTTCCTGAATATTATCAGTACAGCCGACATAGAAACCATCTTTGCATTTTAAGCTATGCACATAATACATATATTTTATCTTCCCGCCTTCGCTCGTCTTCTGGGGCGGACTGCGTCACGCCGAAGCCGAGCTACTGCGAGGCGAAGGCGGGCATGATCTCCGGAACTTTGAACCAAGAAAGTGGCTCAAATTCGAGGATATTGATAAAAGTATACAGGAATTAAGACGTATCTTCAAAGTTTACCCAGAATGGTTTGAAACGCCTAAGCCTAAATCTAACAAAGGCAAAAACGAACTGACATACACTATTTCCTAAAAAATTTCTCTTTTACTTCAGCAACACCCATTATCTTTAATTTGCCACTCAACTTTTTGCCTTTTTTGTTTCGACATAAAATTAAGAGAATAAAGATAACTCTGATCTGATCGGCTTTAGCCCAAGTTCGTGAACGAGATTAGAACTGATGGGCAACCGTTCAAGTGATCTTGGCTCAACCTTAATCGCACCTGAGCCATATGATTTTCCGACCAGTTGTAAATTTGCGATTGTATTTGGATCTTGTAAAATTGTCCATAATTTTTTGATGTATTCCGCGTCATTAGATCGAGGATAGACACAAAGAAATCCAGTCAGCGGAACAATGCCTGCTTCGTTTTTAATAAAACGTGCGTTACGACGACCGAGATAGGAAAATAAAAATATAGGTATTTCTCTTACTTCCATTTTATACCAAGGTTGTCTTGTGGAGATGAGCGCGCGTTTTGAAAGTCCTGCTTTCTCCCCATTAAGAATGTAGGTTTTGACTGTTTCTGGCATATCATCCCAACGTGATCCGTTCGGAAAAAAAAGAAGAGTTGGGCGACCTTTCCCTTCGAGTTTTAGAAGGGAGTCTTTTGTGAGATATGATCCTTCCGCATCTCTCGTTCTTCCTACGGCAGGAATAAAATACTTATCAGGAATACCGGCTTCTTTTGCTTTCTCTCGCGTGAGGAAAAAAAACTCATTAGCGCCTGTTGCAATACCACGTACAACGCGGGCGAAATCAGTTAGAGTAAACTCATAGTCGTGATCTGTTCTCGGTGCTCTTGAAAGCCCTACCGACAATGCTTCCATTAAATCTCGTTCATAAATATCAATATCCTTATAGCTCTTACCAACTAAATCGTTTTTCAAAAATTCAAACAGTCCTTTGTCTTGTGGGCTAAGGCATTTTGCCCACGTTATCTTTTCTTTTGGCTTTTCATTTTTTACCAAAAAGATAACTGCGTTTGTATCAACGCCTGGAAATGGCGTCGCTTTATGCTCAAAAGTTATTACGCCATCAATGCAATATTTTTTTGAAATCCAGCTCCAAAGTTTTTTAGAAAACACACCCTCACAAGTATCCGCTGGCATAATAAATGCGAGTCGTCCGCCTTTATCTAATAACGTTAATGCCTGTATTAAGAAATAAATATGGAGTCCTGCCCGTCCATCAAGAGTACTACCAAGATTCACCAAGCTTATTTTACGAAACTGATTTTTTTGCTCTAGCGAGAGTCGATGATGACGAATATATGGCGGATTAGCTACGATTGCCTTAAATAATTTTTGCGGAGGATTAAGAATAAAGTCTCTTACTTCAACTTTAGAGTTATCATCAAAAATTCCTTCTGATTTAGCCTCGTCAATTATTGTAGGATCAATGTCTGTTCCGTAGAATTTTGTTTTTCGATCTAGCTTCTTTAAAGAATCATAAAACGCACCTTTACCAACGCCTGGATCAAAAACTAGATCTGCTCCTTGTGCCACATAAGCAACCATAGCATCAGCAACCCAAGCGGGAGTCCAAAATTGTCCCTTATCTCGTAGTTTTTCTCTTTGGTCCCAATTTGTTGGGAGTTTCTGATGTATGGCTGTTTTCATGTAATAGAATCTAAAACTTTAATTGCTTCTTTATTCAATACTAATTTTCCTCCATGAAATTTTACATAAGGAAGAATGTGACCATTTCTATCCTCGACAGAATCTGATACCAGTGTGGGTTCCTCAACCGCATCGCCCAACGGATACGCGTAACGATAGTAAGTTTTATAAATGGCTTTTTTAGTTGTCGCGCCACCGGGTGCTTGGAAAGTTTGAATCGTTGGCTGTATTAGTCCTTCAGCGATGAGTCGCTCTGCTTCATCAAAAGAAATGCCAAATGCTTGATCATAAAATACATGCCATACATGAATTTTTACACCATTCTGTTCTTGCCAACCTTTTAGAGGTAGACGATCTTCTTCTTTGATTATTATTGTTGGGAGAACGGCCACTTTTTTCAGCCCCAGTTTTCCACCAAGTCGCTTTTGCGGACTAAACTCAGTGGCATAATCTGGCATCTTTTTTGATTTCCATAGACTATTCTCGCACTCAACTGCAATAACAGCTTTTCCAAGTAGAGGCTTAAGCTTTTCTTCTAGGGTAAAAGGTAACTCCTGTATACCACCAACACTTTCTAGTAGTTTCTTTACTTCTGGCTCATCTGATTTCTTAAAAACTAATAGATCGGGTCGTTTGATTTTGCCCAGTCCAGCCTCTTCCAATCGCTCAAAATAAAGCTCGAATGCCCGGACATCATCTGTTGGAGCGGTTCCACTTGGGCCGTAGGGAATAGCAAAATATTTCTCAGTTTGATTTACAGCTTCAATAAGACGATTTTCACTCCATACCCCTTGTGACCAGCGCATTAGAAAATCGCTTCCACGTAAACGCCGAGGGTTAAGTAAAAAGTCAGTCCAGGGTAGATCTGGAAAATCGCGTAATTCTAGAGCGATGTTCTCTTTTGATACGCTCAAAACTTTTTCAAATGGATGGGTGTGTTTTTCTTTAGACATATTTATATTCTATCAAAATTCCAAAATTTAACCTAAGAAATCCTTATTTTATCTCGGTTCAAACTTGGACATCTGGCGGAGAGGGAGGGATTCGAACCCTCGAGGCCTGTTAAGGCCTAACACCTTAGCAGGGTGCTGTTTTCAGCCGCTCAACCACCTCTCCATGACTGACTAATTTTGAAATGAGCCTTGATAAAACCCGCCTTCGCTCGTCTTCTGGCGGACTGCGTCACGCCGAAGCCGAGCTACTGCGAGGCGAAGGCGGAGGCGAGAGGATTCGAACCTCTGATGCCATTGCTGGCATAACGGTTTTCAAGACCGTCCGTTTCAACCGCTCACGCACGCCTCCGGGGAGTTCTTTTCTAAAAAAATTGTATCAATTTTGATCGCTTTAGTCAATTTGGGATTTATCCTCGAGCAATTACCAATCCGAAGATTTTTTTGAATCCTAGCGGTTTTATCGCTTTAGCGCACTCATTAAGCGTGTAGCCGGTGGTGGAAACATCGTCAATCAAAATGATATTTTTATTTTTAAATGTTTCCAAAAGGCCGGGAGATAGCTTATCGGGCCTGAAAGCGGATGCGATATTTTTTCTCCTGTCTTTTTTATCCCTTATCTCGGCTTGAGGAAGTGTGTATTTATTTCTTTCCAGAATATTTAAAACCGGAATATCCAGTTCTTGGCCGATGATCTTGGCGATCTCCTCGGCCTGGTTAAATCCTCGCCAGGCCAGGCGTCTTGGGTGAAGGGGAACGGGAATAAGCAATGAATCAGTCTTGATCGCCTCAATCAGGGCTGTTTTTTGAAGAAAAATGAGCGTTATTTGAGCCAATACCTTTGAGTAATCCTTTATGAATAGGTATTTAAGGTTATAAATAGATTTTTTTATAAGCTCGCTTTCCCATTCTGAAACGATAAACACGGCTTCCAGACTTGAATGAAACTTGTTTTTGCATTTGGAGCAGGACAGCGTTTCCCCGGCCAATCTTTTGCCGCAGTAAAAGCAATTTATACCTGATCTGATGGGTATTTTATTTAAACAATCAGGGCATAAAAGCTGTCCTTCTTTGCCGCAGCCGGCGCAGAAGGTTGGAAAGAAAATTTCCAGCAGCCACTTTTGAATATTATTGATTATTTTGGGCACTTTTTTGTAAAAAATGTCTCAAATAAAGGATTTATGGAAATTCATCCGATATCGTATCCGATATGAAAAAATTAAAAATAGATTGCTTGCGGATGATGAATTTTTTAACGGAAAAGCCTTATTTGGGAGAGTAATCCTATATATAGGCGAGCGAGAAAATTGTTCATTAAAAACATCCTGAATCCGGAAACCTTAATCCGGAGTAAACGCGATATTCTTGATAGATCGCCAACTCAATGATTTTTAAGAATCAAAAAACATCTATTTTCCTTGTTGCTTTTTTTGCTTTGCTTGTTTCAAGTTGTCTTAAAAAAAGTTCTATTTGATCAAGGCGATAGACTCTGTAATTATTGACCGGATGGCGATAGGCTCTAAGTTTGCCGTTTTTATCCCAATTCCTAAGAGTGAGGGGAGTGACATGAAGAATTCTTGCTGCTTCATGAATTGTCAGATATTTTTGCATGATTGTTAAATTATTTTTCTCTTATTGCATTTTATCACAAGTCAAGAAGTTCGTCCATTGTCTTTTCATCGTCTTTTTATTAAAAATATAAATAACAATTTAGCGAATCTTTGTATCCTTTATTAATAATAAACAATAACTTTATTTATGTTTTTTAATGTTGATTCATCTTGCTTGTTCTCTGGTAAATATACAGAAAGCGGAATCTTGTTTCTTCGCTGTTAAATGGAACTGAAAGGCATATTTTATATTTGCGGTAAAAAGTTAATTTCATACGTTGAGTCTGTTATAAACCGAATAATTGCGCTTAGAAGCATATCTGTCTATTAATGTTTTTTAAGCATTAGGTGAAATTATTTGTCTTATCATTATTAATGTTTGCGGGTATTTTGGAGTGATTATATCAATGTTTATCAATGTTGTTCCAGAAAAAAAGAGAAAAATGAAAATCCCGGTGTGGCGATGAATATTGGATTTATGAGCTCTTTTCGCTTATTGATAAAAGCAATGGCGATGACCCAAGCGGGAATCCAGAAAATTAAGATAAAATCTGGATTCCGGCTCTGCCTGCTGGCAGGCCGGAATGACAATAAGCGAGTTTCGTAATTCAAAGTAATTAAGAATTTTACATGATTAATTGCTTTAATTGTAAAAATACAACCGGAATGTAAAAAACAACGGTTGATTTTTATGAGTAATTGGTTTTGGCGCCGCTTGATTTTTTATTCAAGAGAATATCGGATGAAGTATCTTGCCGGACAGCATGATTTTTTAAAAAAAATTTAAATTTCAGATAAAAATGGAATTCGCAGCCGATATTTATCCGATACGACTTATCCACATTGACCGCATGTTTTGCCGAGGTTAAAATTAAAATAGAAAAATAAAAATAGTGCAATGGATTCCTCGGAGGGAATGCAGAAAAAAATAAAATATATTTCTCTTCAAAAAGCTTCTGAGATGTGCGATTACTCTCAGGAGTATTTGAGTTTGCGCGCGAGGCAAGGGAAGTTAAGAGCAAAAAAAATCGGACGGAATTGGTCAACTACCAAACAATGGCTGAATTCTTATTTAAAAATTTATCACCAAAGCGAAATTCAAAATTATGCGATTGACGAAAGCAAAAAAGATTTTTTGGTTGCCGAAGAAAGACCGATTCAGACAAAATGGATTTCTTCTTTCTTGAAATTCGATCATATAACGGAAAAAAAAATAAACCAGGAAAAACAGGAAGTTAACATAAAAGAACTTTCGGAACTTTCAAAAAAAATAGAAACCGTAAGCCATGAATTTGGCCGGATAAAGCAAAAAACCGATCGTGTTTTTGGTCTTAAGCAAGCTCAAGAAGAGATAAAGCAATTCATAGATCTTCCGGTGTTTTTAGACGAAAAAATGAAAGAGTCTCGGATTTTGCTGAATAAGAAAATCTCTCGTGTTTTGGAAAAATTTGGAAAAGGCAAATCTTCAATAGCCCGTTTTTCATTATTGGGCGCGGTCTTAAAAATGCGAAGCGCTTTGAAATTCGCGGGCCAAGAGATAGAATCTTTATCGGCCGATATTTTTGAGAATTTGGCCTATCGGCGCGCGAAATTGGCGTTGGAATCGGAAATTTGCGAAAAATATTTCTGGAAATCATCAATCGGGGGGTCGGTCAAATATTTAGTGCCGGTTTCAATCTTGTTGGTTGCCGGCATCTGGGCAAACGCCAATTATGGTTCCTTGGCTCTTATCGAAGAAAGTTTCCGGGCAACGGCTGAACAAAAAATGGATGTTTTTGAATCTTTTCGGAAAGAAGTCGCCCAAAATGGAATTGGGCGCGTTTGGGACAATAGTGTGGATAAAAAAGAGATATCAGGCGAAGAAAATAGCAAAGAAATCATTCGGGGCGATAAAAAAACGGAGGGAAATAATATCGCGGATATCGGTCAAAACGATTTAATATCCAAGATCAAAAATGAATTGAAAATTAAATTTGAAACGGAAAGAAGGGCATTTTTCGCGAATGGCGTTTCGGGTTCGAAAAAAACCATCAAAATATCAGAGAAAAAAAACGCGGAGCCCGGAGAGCTTTGGAGGCCTTTATCCGATTTGGTTTTAAATTTACCGTCCCAAACGCGGAGTTTTTACGGCTTTTTGGATAATAAAAACGAAGGGGCCAAATTATGGCTTGGCCATACGGCGTCAATTTCGCTTGAGGGTGGATTTAAATTGGCGAATAAAACTCTTGATTTGAATTCATTGGCATTTTTATTCTCTTCGGCTTACGACTTATACGATCAGGCCGGGCGGAATATTTCAGTGGAATTTGCTTTGGCCGGCCGCGGCTTTAATTCAAAAATGGAAAGAATCGCCGCCATTCCAGGGCAAATTGGAAATGAAAACAACTCTTTGCGGAAATTCCTTGGCCTTAAATTCGATGCGCGCCGATCGATTATCAAGTTGAGCGATCCGGTTGTTTCAAAATCGCGATCTTTGGCTCAAATTCCCGATGTTTTTTTCAAAAGGGGATCCGACTTGACGATTTTCTTTTTGGACGGGTTGGGGCGGATGTTTAAAACGGTTTTTGAAATTTCTCCACGCATGACTCATTTCGGCCAGTTGATGGATTATGGCGGAGCCATCGCTCCGGCCAAAAATTTGGCCGAGGAAAACGCAAAGACGGCCGCTAAATCTTCCCAGTCAATCGTTTATCAGCAAAAAGAAACGGTTATAAAAGAGATAATCAGGGAAAAAGAAGTTGAAAAAACGGTGACGATCGGTTCTGGTTATGCCCCCGATTCCCAATCTTTCTATGCCACTCCCGGCGATCTCTCGGCTTTGGAATCAAAACTTTTAACTCTGATAAACAACGGAGAAAAACAAGCTGTTCAGCAAAGCGCCAATTATGTAACTCAAAACATATACAACTGGGCGCCAACGCAGAAAATAGACAATTTGAGCAATATAACGGTTAACGGATCATTTACGGTGAGCGGCATGCTTTGGCCTTCGGACAGAGGAACGAGCGGCCAGGTTTTGGCAACGAATGGCAGCGGCAATTATTATTGGGCGACAATTTCTTCGGGATCCGGTTCGGGAACTGTTAACACCGGAACTCTTGGTTATCTGGCTTATTATTCCGCCACCGGCGCGGCTTTGGATGCTTCGGATTTATTTTGGGATAGCGCCAATCAATTCGTCGGCATCGGCACTTCCACTCCGGGTTCCATTCTCTCAATCAACCAAGTCGCCAATTTCTCTTCTCCCACTTCGACTCTTTATTCAACTCTCGTT